>Ga0209341_10005527_pt1 | contig 11417 bp, 11 predicted proteins | sample RifCSP13_2_FD_184020 | JGI IMG/M metagenome (GOLD analysis project Ga0209341, IMG submission 184020) | Soil microbial communities from Rifle, Colorado - Rifle CSP2_sed 13_2 (SPAdes) (version 2) | ecosystem: Environmental > Terrestrial > Deep subsurface > Rock core/Sediment | place: Rifle...
GCGGGTCATGCCGGCGGTCGCCAGTTCCGCGTCGAGCAGCGGCGGGATCGTCTTCTGAATGGTGAATCCGTCCACGACCCGTTTGCCCTTGAGGTCCGCCATGGTCTTGATCGGCGAGTCGTTGCGCACGAAGAACGCGACCCGCAGCGGGTAAAGGATGGTGGTGGCGCGCAGGTCGGCGTACTCGCGGCCCTTGAACTGCTCGGCGCCGATCACCGCGACCCGAAGCTCCTCGACGTCGGACACGCCGAAGCTGTACTCGCCGGCATTCACCGCCGGCAGGTACACCGTGGCGCTGGCAAACGGATGCACGGTGGCGTTGAGCTTTGCCACGTCGTTGGCAAGCTTCGCGATCGCGGAGCCGGTCGAGTGATACAGCGAGCCGGGATTCGACGCGGCAATGCCGATGGCGGCGGCGAGCGCCGGCGCGGCGCCGAATCCCAGGGTCAGAGCGGCTGCGATGGCGGCGCAAATGCTGCGTGTCTTGTCCACGATCTCCTCCTCCTTGATGAACCCCGCGTTCCCCGAGACGATCGTGGAGCGCAGATAACAGAAACCAGTTCTCAGTCATGACCCGCCGAGCCCAAGAGCCTTCCCCGGGTCTTCCTTGTCACAGCCGGCGGCTCGACGACGCTGGGGTCTTTCAGGGGGTCCTGGATGCCCGCTGCATGGGGCCGCGTGATGCGAACAGGCGTCAATGTTTCCTATGGGCGAGTCTCGGCGTCTCCGCAGAGTATGACGGCGTTCATGCCGGCCCCCGCATGGTGTTACCATAGGGGCGTGAGCATGCCAATCGATGGAGGTGCCTAATGAAGCGCGGATTTCTCTGGACCCTGATCGCGCTGACCGTCGCTGCGCTCCTCGCCGCGGGGCCCCTGCCCGCTTCGGCCGCCGACACGTCCAAGGTGGACCAGGCCACCAAGCAGGTGGAGACTGGCGCCAAGAAGATCGGCGAGGGCAAGGTCATCGAGGGCGTCGAGGAGACGGCCAAGGGAATCGGCAACACCGTGGTCGAAGGCGCCAAGCTGACGGGCGAGAAGTTCAAGGAAGCCGGCAAGGCGGCTGCGCCGCCCGCGAATACCGCCTGGGAGAAAACCAAAGAGGGCGCGACCTCCTTCGGCACCAGCGTCAAGACCTTCTTCAAGCGGCTCTTCGGCAGCGACTAGCGTTTTGGTTTCATGACCCTGGCGAGGTAGGCGACGAGGGACGCCGACTCCCGCTCCTGGAAGCGGACCGCGACACGCAGGTGCTCGAGATACTGGTCGAGGGTCTTCCCGCCCAGATCGATGCGGCGGGCGGTGAAGAAGGCCTGCGCGTAGATGCCATAAAGCCCGTTCTCAGTCATGGCGCCCCGCAGCCCAAGCTCTTCCCTCCTTGTCACAGCTCTTCCCTTGTCACGGCGGAGTTCCAAGCTACCGTGGCGTACTGAAGCCGTCGCCCTGCTCGCACGACTGCCACGGGGTCTGCCTCCCCTGGTGGACTGTTCGGACTGTTCACGCAAGATCCTTCTTCTTCGCCTCGAACTCCTCCTTGCTGATGTCGCCCCGCGCGTAGCGCTGCCGGAGGATGTCGAGCGCTGGGTCGGTCGCGCGCGACCCCCTGCCCTGAGTCACCAGCCACCGAATCGCCAGCACGATGCCGACAATCACGGCGCCCCAAAAGACGAGCGTCATCAACATCATCCCGATGCCCCACACTCCCCACATTCCCCACATCGGGTGCATGCCCCACCCCCATTCGTATGGGCGGTCTTGCGCTGCGGCCACGGAGGGCCACAGCCATGCAATGAGCCCCACGAACGCGCACTGGCCCTGAGTCATGTCCTTCTCCTCCTGCTCGGATCGCCTCGTTGTGGGAGCGGCCCGGGCCCGCCCCGGTGCCACCTCGGCTTGCTCCAGGAGCATTGCCCCAAAGGCCTGAGCCCCCGCCGACAGAGTTCGCGCCTCGCTATGGCTGACTCGGAAGTGCCGGCGGATGCGGAGACCTCGGAGCCGGACGGAGGCCAAGCGGCGACTGGCCACCTCGCCACGAACCGCATGCACTGAGACGAAGGCGACGCCGAGGCCGGCCATCACCGCCTGCTTGATGGCCTCGGTGTGGTGGAGCTCCATGCCAACCCGCCAGCGCACACCCGCCCGTTCGAGCGTGCGCTCCGTCACCTGCCTGGTGGCCGAGCCCTCCTCGCGTACGAGTAGCGGCTCCTCGCTGAGGCGCGCCGGGGCCATCGCCGCCCCCGCCGGCAGAAGTTAGGATCGAGGGGCGGGAAGCCGCGCAGGCTGCTCAAAAAGGTCCAGATGCGAGGCGGCGCCCGACGGCCGCAGGCAAGGCGTACTTTCTGTACGTTGAGCCTGCGGCCGAGGGCGCCAACAAAGCAGATGGGCCTTTTTCAGCAGCCTGCTACGTGGCCTCGACCACGCTGGAACGCGGCCGGAGCCGCAGCAGCACGTCGTTCATGAAGTCCGTCAGCCGCTCCGCCAGCTCCGTCCTTTCCCGGTTCTGCCGCTCGAGCTCGGCCTCGGCGCCGCTCAGCTGCTCGCGGAGCCGGTCGCCCAACCGCTCCGTCGTCTCTGAGCGGTCGCGGAGCTGCTCCACCTCGTAGACGAGGCCGCGGAGCTTCTCGCACTCGCTCTCGGACATCTCGAGCCGCTCTCTCAGCCGCTCGTTCTCGTGCACCAGCCCGACGAGCGCCGGTAGCTGCCGCTGCCCTTCCTCGAGCCACCGCACCACCTGCTCCCGGGAATCCCCAAGCTCTCCCATGGCCACGATCCGCCCTCCTTCCTGCTCTGGTGATAGGATTTTTGAGACGGAGGCTCTGAGCTTTCACTCGGCGCCAGCATCCAGCGGCATGCAGTCCCTAGGCGGTCTCCTGCGCGGAATGCGCAACGGGCGAGAGTGGGGAGACGATAGGCATCACGCAGCGTCGGCGAGGGCCCGCCAGGGAAGACACGCCCGCACGTTAGGGCGAGTTCGCGCGGCTGTCAAGCGCCAACGTAGCCGCGACCGTTTTTTCAGCTGCCTGCGTCGGCGCTCACGAGAATGAAGGCCACGCGGCACGGCTTGTCGGTGCGATTGCTCCATGCGTGGTTCGTTCCGCGCTGGACGAGGCAGTCGCCGGCCCTGAGAAGGGTCTCGCCTTCGTCCATGCGCGTAAGTTACACAACGCCTGTTCTCGGACCCGGCGGCCCTGGGTGCCCGTGTCACAGCGCGGATACCCGTGGCATCTCGCGCCGATCCTGTCAGAGCGCGCGGGACAAGTCAAACCGGGGACCCGAAGAAGACGACAGGCCCGGTCACTAACGCGCTCGCTCTCCAGTTGGATCTGGAAGGAAGGGTCGCGACGGACCGGACCACCGACGTGCGCTGGAATGCGCTGGAGTGATCACGAATGATCCTGAGTTGGGCACAAATCTGGGCACAAACGGGTTAGCTTCCTACTGAATGACCCCATCCGCCCGCGCCATGATCCACGTCGGGATCGTCAGCCCGAGGGCCTTGGCGGTCTTGAAGTTAATCACCAGCTCGAACTTCGTGGGCTGCTCGATCGGGAGGTCGACGGGCCTGGCGCCCTTAAGGATCTTGGCGACGTACGCGGCGGCGCGCGAGCCGCGGTCAGAGCGAGAAGAGCGCCCAGAAGACCAGCAGTGAGAAGGCGGCCAGAGAGCCGAACGGCAGCGAGAAGCCGCCGGTCGAGGCGAAGAGGGCGCCCACCGCCGGGGCCCCGACCGAGATGCCGAGCACGCCGACGGCGCTGACGAGCCCGACCGCGGCCCCCGGCGCCCGTGGCAGGATGACGCCGGTCGTGTGCATGACCGCGGCGTAGGGCGCATTGAAGGCGACGCCGAGCGCGACGATGGCGGCGGCGGCCACGATGAGCGGCCGTCCGGGCCAGGCGAGCACGAGGAGGCCGACTGCGCCGGTCAGCACGGTGAGCTTCATGACCGCGCGGGCGCCCAGCACGCCCCGGTCGACCAGCAGCCCCCCGAGCGGACGCGAGAGCACCCCGAGCGCGAGAATCGTCGAGCCGGCGGCGCCCGCACTCACCAGCGACAGGCCGAACTCGTGGACCAGGAAGGTGGTGATCCAGATCCCGACCAGCACCGCCAGCCCGAAGGTGGCGGTGTGCACGAACCCGAGGGCCCAGACCTTCGGGCTGCGCACAGCCTCGGTGAGCGGCGCGACGGCGAGCGACGGGCGCACGCGCGGGGCCAGCGCGAGCCACGCCACGCTCGACAGCGCGATCAACCCCGACGAGACGATGAAGGCCCGGCGCCAGCCCACGAAGCTTGCCAGGAGCGGGATCAGATAGAGCGAGGTGCCGCCGCCGAGCTGGACGAACCCCCCGTAGAGCCCGAGCGCCCGGTGGACGCGCGCCGGCGGCACGACCAGCGCGGCGTAGCGCATGCCCGCGATGAAGGCCAGCCCGCAGCCGAGGCCCCCGACCACCTTGATGAGCAGCAGGTCCGGGAAGTGGCGCGCGTAGCCCAGCGCCAGGTTGCTCGCGAACACGGCGACGAGGCCGGCGGTGCCCACGCCCGTGGGCCCGAGGCGATCGCTCAGCATGCCGGCGGGAACGCACGCGATGGCGAGGGTGACGAAGAAGGCCGTCGAGAGCAGGCCGGCCTGGACGGGACCGAAACCCAGCTCCGCCATCAGGAGCGGGATCACCGCCGCGTGGTTGGTGTAGTTGGTGGTGGCCGCCCATCCCATCAGGCATGCGGCGGCCAGGCGGATCTCCATGAGCCGGGAGTCTAGCACTCGGCGCGCCTCGCCCGAGGGTCTTCCCCCGGGGTCTGCATTGTCACAGAGAGCCGAATGGTGACCTGGTCGGACGTGACGGGAGTTTAGGCGGGCTGGGCGGCCGTGTCAGAGGTCATCGCTGCCCTTACTCCGTACCCAGGGGGCTCCCACGTCCTGGCACTGCCTGGCTGGGGAGCCTTGGGCTTTCGAACTGAGCGGACTATCGGACTATCCCGTCTCGGCAATCGTAGCCCTGGCAGGCACGGCCAGGCCAAGGCAAGGCATCGACCGGCTGGATACAGCCGGGCACAACAGATTCTGGCTGGCCTCGCATGTCGAATTGACGAGAGGTGACATGCAAGTTGGCCGAGCACGAAGACTCCCGTGCTCCCAGTTGCCTCCGCCCTGCCCTCCGGGATGTCGGAGAGCGTAGATAATATCAATCCCGTTCTCAGTCATGGCCCGCTGGCCCGAGGGCCTTCCCCCGGGGTCTGCCGTGGCACAGTCGATCTCTATCTTGAGCCGATCCTCGATGATCTGACAGCTGGCGGAGATGCGGGCGCCGGGGGGCTGCTCCACCGGGGTATACGGCAGCCTCGAGCTTGCGCAACCGCCCGGCCCGACAGGATCGCCATGACGAGCAGAGCGCGGACCATCGGCCACCTCCTCGTGACGATCATCGCCCAGAGAGGTGGCGAATTGCGATTCGCGGGCGCGGTGCCCAAGCCGACGACGTAATCTGTACCCAGCGCAGCGCGCGGGGTGCGCTATCATCGGCCCGCCATGGCCGACTGGTTCGAGAAGCGGACGATCGGGTCTCTCCCGGCCCAGGCCGCGGCCCGATGGGGCTCCCGCGAGGCCCTGAGGTTTCAGGAGCGGCGCTGGTCGTTCGCCGAGCTCTCCGCATCCATCGACGACGCGGCCCGGGGGCTGATGGTGCTTGGCGTCGAGCCCGGCGAGAAGGTCTCACTCTGGATGGTCAATCGCCCCGAGTTCATCCAGACGACGTATGCGGTGATCAAGATCGGCGCCGTTCTCATCCCGGTGAACACCCGCTTCCGCACAGAGGACGTCGCCTACGTGCTCGGCCAGTCGGACTCGACCACGCTCGTCATCTCGGAGCGCTCGGGCCCCATCGACTACGTCGCCATGCTCCGCGAGGCCGTGCCATCCCTCGGAACCGGCCACAGCGAGCTCGCCGACCCACGGTTCTTGATGCTCAGGCGCGTCATCGTCGTGGGCGACGGCCGTCACCCGGGAACGGTTCATTGGGAGGACATGCGCCAGGCGGGCGCGAGCGGCGAAGACCGAGAGCTCGAGCGGCGCGCCGAGGCCGTGTCTCCCGACGACACGGCGTTCCTCATGTACACCTCGGGCACGACCGGCTTCCCCAAGGGTGTGATGCATTCCCACGCCATCGTGCGCAACGTGATCGATCGCGCGAGCCGCATGGGCATCACCGAGACGGACGTCATCATGAACTACCTGCCCCTCTTCCACCTCTACGGGTTCTCCGAGGGGCTCCTGATGTCCATGCTCACGGGTGCGCGCCAGGTGCTCACCGAAACCTTTGCCCCAGAGGAGGTGCTCGACCTGATCCGTCAGGAGGCGGCGACGCTGCTCTCGGGCTTCGACACCCACTTCAAGGAGCTCTGCGAGGCGCAGGAGCGCGGGCCGCGCGACGTTTCGAGCATCCGCACCGGCATCCTCGCCTCGGGCATGTCGAGCAGCGTACCCACGGCGCGCCGGGCCCGGCGGGTGTTCGGCAAGTCGTTCCTTTCCGGTTACGGGATGAGCGAGTTCGGCGTCGGCGCCACGCTGTCGTTCCTCGACTCCACCGAGGAGCAGTGCGTCGAGGCCTCGGGCTACCCGGCGCCGGGCTACGAGATCCGCGTCGTGGACCCCGAGACCGGCCGTGACCGGCCCCGGGGCGAGCCGGGCGAGATCCTCGTCCGGAGCTACATGCTCATGCAGGGTTATTACAAGAAGCCCGAGGAGACCGAGAGGACCATCGACACGGATGGCTGGCTCCACACGGGCGACATGGGGATCCTCCGCCCGGACGGCCACCTCCGCTTCGTCGGGCGCTACAAGGACATGCTCAAGATCGGCGGCGAGAACGTCGATCCGATGGAGGTGGAGGCCTACCTCATGGGCCACCCCGCCATCAATCTCGCGGCGGTCGTCGCCTACCCGGACGCGCGCCTCTCCGAGGTCGGCGTGGCGTTCGTCAGGCTCGAGCCCGGTCAGGCGCTCACGGAGGAGCAGGTGCTGGCCTACTGCCGGGGGAAGATCGCCTCCTTCAAGATCCCGCGCCGGGTGATCTTCGTGGACGAGTACCCCATGACTTCCTCGGGCAAGATCCAGAAAGCCAAGCTCCGCGAGGAGGCCCTCCGGAGGATCCCGCCTCCGTAGCGACCACCCGCACCCGGTTCCCCTTGCCCGCCGGCGCCTCCGAAGGCGCGCCCGGGCAACCCGGCTACAGGCTGCCCTTGCGGTACGACCGCTTGGCGGCGATGCGACCGTCGCGCAGGGCGAGGATGTCGCACCCCTGGACCTCGTAGCGCGGGCCGCCCCGGGGCGTCCCGGTCGTGAGCCACTCCACCACGGCCAGCTCTGGACGCGCGAAGTGGCGGATCTCGTCCCAGCGCACATCGGGGATCCGGTCGAACATATCCACGAGAAAGTCCCGGAGCGCCTGCTTGCCGACCACGCGGCTCCCCCACGGATCCTTTCCGAAGGACGCCTCGAAGACGACGTCGTCCGTCATCATGTCGAGGATTCCGGTCACGTCGTGCCCGTTCCACACCTCGTTGAACCGCGCCACGAATATCTCACCGTCGAACGCCATGATGTCCCTCCTTGCACAAGGCTTTATCCGATTCCCATCGCCGGGGCGCCGTCCACCGGATTCGTCGCCGGGCGACGCGGTGATAGTGCCACAGCCGCCGGGGGAACGGCTGATCGTCTGTCGTGGCTCAGTCTAGCTTCCCGGCGACTCGCGCACCGTCGCGGGGCGCGGCCGCGCGCTGGCCCGTCGCGCGGTGCTCGCCCGCGTGCTCTTGAGCCGCGATCCCCTGAAGAACGACACCCAGAAATTCTCCGCGAGGGGCGCCAGGCGGGTCGGATCGGCGAAGCGCTCGGCGAGGAAGCCGGCGCGCGCCCGAATCGCGAAGCTGTAGAAGTGAACGAGCCCGCCCGGCACGAGCCGGCCGTTGAAGACGATGTCGAGCGGCAGATGCAGCGCCATGCCGAGCACGTATCCCCACAACCACTCGCGGTTGGTCACCCAGGCCAGGACGATCAGCGAGGCGAGCAGCTCGTACGAGTGCAGCGGCAACACGACCCGCCGGACCCGGCCCTCGAGGTAGTACTTGAGGAAGGCCGACGGCCGCAAGTCGCGCCGCCGCTCGAAGACGACGTAATCGAAGATGTGGTCGACGTCGATGAAGAAGCCGCCGGCCGCCAGACCGGCGGCGAGGCCGACGCTTCCCGTAACCGCGTACACGGCGGCGCAGGTAATGGTCGTGGTGACGAGATGGCCTCCCGGGCTCATACGCTACTGGTCATAGCAACCAGGATGCCAGGAGCATCGGGGCCGCAAGTACCTGATTTTGGGGCTGATGGGATACGGAACTGACACATCCGGCGCTCGCAAAGTGGAGGTGAGCCGCAAAAATTTGCCGCTCGGCCTCGGGAGCGTAGATAACATGAACCCGTTCTCAGTCATGGCCCGCCTCGCCCGAGGGTCTTCCCCCGGGTCTTCCTTGTCACAGCAGGTCGCGCGCTGGAATGCGCTGGAGTGTGCCTGAGTTGGGCACAAATCTGGGCACAAACTCAATCCGGGAAGAATTTCGAGGCGGGCAACCTGTTGAAAAGAATGGTGGGCAGGGACGGGATTGAACCGCCGACACCAGGATTTTCAGTTCGTTCCGCAGCTCGCCCGCCACGCTCGTCCTTTCAATGAGTTGCGCTCTCGACGGCGCGCACGTGTCGTCGCGCTTTGTTGCGGCCAATTGCGGCCTGTCGCGGAGTGTGAGTGACAATCCCGGTGACAGCAATCCAGGCCAGGAAGCGCAGATAACATAAGAGCCAAACTCGGACGCGATCCGCCCCGGGGGCCGACGGCACAGCCGTGACCGCGAGGACGGCTGAGGTCCGCTACCCCTTCGGCCGCAGATAGTGCATCTCATCGCCGGTCCAACCGACGCCGTTCGGCACCGTGTAGAACAATTCGGCGATCATCGACCGGAACTTCCACACACCGCCGGCGCGTATATACACATCGTCATACCGGCCGGCGACGACATAGCTGACGCCGAAGCGGCCGTAGCGCGCTTCGAGATAGGACGTGCCGGTGCCGCTGTCGCCCTCCACCTCCACGTCATGGCTGTGAATGAACTGCTTGATGAAAAACCGCTCGCGTTCCGCCATCGCGCGAAAGCCACGGTCGATCGCCTCGATGCCCTCGTAACGGGCGAGGTAGCCGAGTTCGACGACCGCGTCGTCGGTGAACAACGCGCGTACCTGGCCGAAGCGGCTTTCGTTCAGGCAGGAATGGTAGCGGTTGCGCAGGCGGCGGATCGCCTCAATATCCTCCAGCCGCCGGATACGCTGGTCCAGCGTCATCGCTGCCGTCGGGTCGCTCATCGCGGGCTCCTTGCGAACATTTGGTCGGACGATGCTGCCATCGAACCGCTCGCTGTCAAACCGAAGGAGGCCCCAACATTAGGGCACACCGGGATGCCGCGCAACACTGAACGGACGTGCGCCCTGCCCCCCGTGAAAGTGCTAGAGTTGGGCCCTTGCAGTGAACCCGGAGGCTCGCGGGGGGAAGGCGATCCGCCCCGCAGGAGGTGCCGCGATGCCGGCGACGACCAGCCCTCGAATCCTGAAGGCCGAAGACCTGCTCGAGGGACTCCGGGCCCTCAGGACTCGGCAGCCGGTGCAGTACTCGGCCTTCTACTCCAGCCAGGTCGGGGGGATCGTGACCGATTCCGCGCTCATGGTGATCCCCTTCGACGACCACATGGTGCACCGTGGGCACGGGATCTTCGACACCGCGGCGATCGTCGAGGGGAAGATCTACGACTTGGAGGCTCACCTTGACCGGTTCGTGCGTTCGGCCCGAACCTCCAAGCTCACGACCCCGGCGCGGGAGGAGATGCGCGATCTCATCGTGCGGACCGCGGCGGCGAGCGGGACGCGGAACGGTTCGATCCGCTACTGGGCGTCCTCAGGTCCGGGGAGCCTGGGCTTGGCACCTGCCGCGGGTGCGGAGCCGGGGTTCTTCGTCATGATCTTCGGCGGCCTGTCCTATCCAGAGAAGTGGTACACGGAGGGGCTCCGTGTCATGACCACGACGTATCCGATCAAGCCGCCCCTCTACGCGGTCACCAAGAGCACCAACTATCTGCCCAACGTCCTCATGCAGATGGAAGCGCAAGAAAGCGGGCTGGACAACGGCGTCTTCGTCGACGAGGCGGGCAACGTCGGCGAGAGCTCCAACATGAACGTGGCTTTCGTCACCGCCGACGGGATGCTCAAGCACCCGAAGTTCGACCACATTCTCTCCGGCTGCACGTCGCTCCGCCTCCTGGAGCTGGCCGGGGCGCTCGAGGCCCGGAACCTCGTGAGGAGCGTCCGAGTGTGCGACATCCCGGTCGCCGAGGCGCGCGCGGCCCGCGAGATGATGCTGTTCGGCAGCTCCGTCAAGGTGGCGCCGATCGTGGAGTGGGACCGGAAGCCGATCGGGGACGGCAAGCCGGGCCTGGTCGCCAGGGCCCTCCGCCAGCTCCTCGAGGAGGATATGCGCTCGGCACGGGAGCGGCTGATCGACGTTCCCTACTGATCCTGTCCGGCTGGGGCCGCCGGAGCCCGGGTTGCCGAAGTCGGTCCGCACCTGCAGCGCGACAGCCGGAAGCTTGCTGCTCTCCCCGTTACATCACGAGCAGCCGGTGGTCGCGCCACAAGTAACGCATGCGACTTGCCGCTTCCAAGATGTCTCAAGTATCCAGATCGACGCGACTCTGCAGGGCCTGCTGAGCGCTCGCCACGCCCCGTGTGAACCCTGGGACAACGGAACACGGACAGTCAGAGTCACCGGTCAGTAAGGCACGTTCAAGTTGGATCTGGAAGGAAGGGATCGCGACGGCCTGCACCCTGAGTGCGCTGGAATGCGCTCGAGTGTGCGCGAGGCGGACAGAAATTTGGGCACAAACTCAATCTGCGGACAATTTCGAAGTGGGCAACTGCTTGAAAAGAATGGTGGGCAGGGACGGGATTGAACCGCCGACACCAGGATTTTCAGTCCTATTCCCCGGTCCGTGTAAGTGTGCGTAACTGCTTGCGGTGGAAAGAGAGTGCGACGACGGCCTCGTGCGCTGGAGTGTGCTGGAGTGATCAGGAATGCGCTGGAGTTGGGCACAGTTTGGGCACAAACTCGGCTCTTACTGAATCACCTGATCCGCGCGCAGCAGCAGCGACGGCGGAATCTTGAGCCCAAGGGCCTTCGCAGTCTTGATGTTGATCACCAGCTCGAACTTCGTGGGCTGCTCGACCGGAAGATCAGCAGGCTTCACACCTCTGAGAATCCTATCGACGTACGCAGCGCCGCGGGCCGCAATGTCCGTGAGACTGGGCGCGTAGGAAAGTAACCCGCCTGCAATTGCGCTCAGTCT
>Ga0209341_10005528_pt1 | contig 11416 bp, 8 predicted proteins | sample RifCSP13_2_FD_184020 | JGI IMG/M metagenome (GOLD analysis project Ga0209341, IMG submission 184020) | Soil microbial communities from Rifle, Colorado - Rifle CSP2_sed 13_2 (SPAdes) (version 2) | ecosystem: Environmental > Terrestrial > Deep subsurface > Rock core/Sediment | place: Rifle...
GCTCCGGTAGAGGGGTCCCATCACATTGCACCCGTTGCGAGGTTTGCTCGGGAACTGCTTGGCACCTCTGCTGTCGTTCTTGCCGGAGTCGGGTGGACCAATTAGGGGTCAGCCGATCCCTGCCGACCAGCCCACCCACGACCGTCCCGGTGTGATACCACCCCAGCGCCGGTCAGCTCAATCCACTCAGCACCGAAAACCCACCCCCAACGGCGCACCTCATCGAGACTCTCCCAGCCGTCCAGGTCGTCGACGTTGCGGGGACCACGGGTAAGGGCGGTGAGGAGGCGACGTTGCGGGTCGGTGAGGGTGCTGCAGGTCATGGGTGCAAAGCTATCCGGCGGGCCTGACAGTAGATCGACGACCCGGTGAAATAGCTGTCTACGGACCGCTCTTCTGCTTCGAGTACCTGCTCCACCCGTAGGCCACTAATACGACCCCGACGGCCAGTTGCAGGATGAGGTTGGGGGATACGGATTGTTGGATGATGGTGACGGTGGCGAGGATGATCCAGGCCGCCCCGATGACCATGTAGAAGATGCGGAATGCCTGCATTGCGGGCGAACCCTACCGCCGCGGAAGAGTCCTCCTGGTTGAACTGAAGCAAGAAGGCAAGAAGAGACGGGCCCGGAACGAGTCCCGTGCTGGCCCCTGCTCTTCCTGTGGCTTCCAGGTTGGTGGAGGGGCTAACCGTGCCTTACCTTGCCAGGCCGAAGCCTCGGGTGGTGGGGTGGGGGGGGACCCTCTCCTCGTGTGGGAGCCGCCTCAACCGTATCAAAGGTTTCGTCCGGCGTGAAGAGCGGTAAATGCTGGCGGTCGCATGGTCGCTGGTTCCCTCGTTTCACTGCCTGCTTCACGCCTCGCCACCCCAACGGGTTTCTCACGTTTCCCGTATAGATAGAGACTCTTCTATTACGGCATCCGTGAGAACAGCGGGACTACCGGCCGACCAGCGACAGACGAGAGTTTCGGCAGTAGAGGTAGGTCCCTCCCCCTTCCCTTAGACCCGGCCAGGGAGCGGGGGATCCTTCCGGGTGCCCTTTGCTTGGATGCGGTTAGATCTCCACTACGGTGATCGGCATATGTGTTCGATTCCGTCGAGTGGCACGCCTACCCTCGGACTCCATGGGCGAACACTCGACAAAGATCAAGATCGGCGAATGGCTCAAGGGCCCGACCGGCCCGATCTGGGGCGAGGTCGTCAAGATGCTCCACCGCAGACAGATCTACAAGGAGTTCATGGAGATCTGCAAACAAGCCCCGGACGAGGTGCGGGAGAGCGGCGGCGAGTTTCAGCGCTGGGTGGCTGCCAACTACTACCGGTCGCAGGCAGTGGCTATTCGCAGCCTCAACGACAAGGACAAGAGAACAAAGTCGATGCGGCAGTCACTCGAAATGCTCAAGACCGTCCGAGGGTTCGAAAATGAGGCCAGCGCAGACCTCGACCGGCTCACCGAGACCATGAAGCCGATCAACCAGTTCGTCGACAAACGAGTCGCCCACCTCGAAGATCTAGCCGAGAGTGAGGCGGCGATGTACGAGATCACATGGGACGACATCGATGCCTGCGTCGACCTGCATCGGGATCTCCTTGTCCACTATTCCTACCAGACGATGGGATTGACGCTCATCCCGGAGCCCGTGATCACCGAGCCGTGGCAGTACGCATTCACGGTGCCGTGGAGCGACGGGTGACTAGCTCGGTCAGGCGCTCGCTTCGCTCGCCCTACGCCCGCCCACCGCCCCAGAACCCATCACCTTCGTCTCCTCGGCGGCTTCGCCGCCTCGGAGACCCGGTGATAGTCGCTGTGGTGTGGGCGCTCGCGTCCCATCGGCGGTGTGAATCAGTGGCGGTCGATTCGGGTTCACGGCGAGACTGATGGGGTCAAGGGAAGTGCGGGGACGACGTCGGCGCCGCGCCCGGGTCCTGATAGGTGGACGAACTCGGCGGTAAAGGCTCACGGAGCCAAGACGCCTGCCAGATCAGAGAGTTGGTTCATGGCGACTGTCAGGAACGAGTCCTGCATCGCCTCGTCGACGATCCGGTCGGCCTGGACGCTGACCAGGCGCCGCGCCTCGGTAGCCTGCTCGGCAGCCGCTTCGGGGTTCCCGGTGAGGGCGAACGCTCCTGCTCTGGCGGCGCGCAGGCGCCACTCGAGCCCGACGACGCCCATCTCGTGGGCGGCATCGGCGCCGGCGCCGAGCACGTCGACGGCCTCCTCTGGGCGTCCGGTGGCCAGGAGCAGACCACCGCGGGCGGCGGCCTCGGCCGGTCGGAAGGCGGCCATCTGGCGTTGAGAGATGAACTCGGAAGCCTCGGACATAAGGGCGTCGGCCGTGTCGGTGGCACCCTCGGCGATTCGGACCATGCTCAGTCCGAAGAGCAGTGAAGGCAGCTCGAGCATCTTCGTCGCCGACGCCCCGGCGAGACCTAGCGCGAACATCTCGTCGGCCTCCCCCAGATCCGCCCGTTCGAGCGCCGCCCATCCGAGTTCGGCGTAGACGCTCGATGCGAGCGTCTCGCCCATCGGGTGTTCGAGGTAGCGGCGTGCCGTCTCACGCAGGGCCAACGTGGCGTCGTCCTCGATGCCCATCTCCGCATAGACCCTGGCCATCGATGCGGCGGCGGCCGCCGAGTTGAAGAGTTGTCCGGTTTCTTCGCCGAGTCGGAACGCCTGGCCGTGCATGGCGAGCGCGTTCTCGAAGTCTCCGAGCAGCGCGGCGACCGCTCCAGCCTGAAGGGCAACGACGCCGGCAGTCGAGGATCCAACTCGAGCTGTGTCTTCCGCCGACTGCCGTGCTAGCGTCCAAGCGTCTGTCAGCCTGCCATCGCGCACGAGAAAGTAGAACTCTGCCGCAGAGAGCATCGACAGCACCCTCGGGTCATCGATGCCGGCCGTCGCCTCCCTGGCCTTTTCGAGGGTTCGCAAGCCTTCCTCGTACTGAGTGGCATGAGCGAGCGAGAGAACACGTTGAAGGAGCCCGCCAACCACCAATCGATCCGACCCGACTGCTGATCCGAGCCGGATCGTTTCCGCATCGTGGGCCGCAGCATTCTCCATGTCGCCCCTAGTCGTGGCGATCATGCAGCTGTTCATGTGGTATTCGGCCAGTCCCATCCCGTCACCGAATTGCTCAGCCAGGCGGCGGGCGGCTTCGAGGTGCTCGGTGGCGCGGTCGTAGTCACCGCCCAGAAATGCGGCGGTGAATCCCAGCCGGTTCAGTGCACTGATCTGTACGGACGGTTCAGATCGGGCCTCCCCGAGCTCGAGCATCCGCTGATAGGAGGCCGAAGCCCGGGTGAGATCGGGGATAAGGGTGTAGGCAGCACCGAGGCCCTCGTGGATCCGCCTCATCAGGTCGACGTCGGCTCCTTCGGTTACCCAGGTGAGCGCCTCGTCGTAGAGACGGATGGCATCGGCGAGCGACATGGCACGCGTCGCCTGATCGCCGGCGTCAGCGAGGAAGGGCACGGCCCGTGTCTCCTGTTTGGATTCGATGAGGTGACGGGCGATCTCTTGAGGATCGGCTCCCTGACCGATCAGATGCTCGGCGACCTCAGCATGCAGGGCGCGACGACCCTTCAGGAGGATGGTGTCGTAGGCGGTCTCCTGGATCAAAGCATGGCGGAATGCGTAAGTCCGTCTGGGGATCCTGCTCTTTTCCACCAACAGCTCGCGTCTCATGAGATCGGTCAGAGCCGTTTCGGTCTGATCGGGGTCACCGGCGAGCGCCACCAGTTCGCCGAACTCGAACTCCCTGCCGAGCACGGAGGCGAGCTGTGCGACCAGCTTGGATGCGTCGTCGAGGCGGTCGAGGCGTGCGGTCAGAAGACCCGAAACGCCACCAGGGGTGGAGACCTCGGCGTCACCACGGAAGGTCCACTGTCCGTCTTCGGCGACCAGGCTCTTCGATTCCAGCAGTGTCCGGACGATTTCCTCGACGAAGAATGGGTTTCCCTCCGCCTTCGTCTGGATCACCGCTTGCAGCGACTCGGGGAGCTGGTGGTCGCCGAGGAGACTCTCGACCATGTGGCGAGACGCTCCCTCGTCGAGGGGGGGGAGCCTGAGGGCGGTGTAGCGGTGGGAGAAGTCCCGCTCGGCGCTCTCGTGGAATCCCCACGATGGGTCGTCTCGGTAGGGTCGCATCAGGGCGACGAGCGCCAGCATCGTCCGGTCGGTCATGCGCATCAGTTCTTCGAGAAGGGCGAGTGACACCGGGTCGGCCCAATGGAGATCCTCGATGACGAACACGCTCGGAGTCAAGTGCGAGCATGACTCGATGTAGTCGACGACGGCTGAGAAAATCCTCTTCTGCAGGGTTGGAGCGGGAAGATCGGCGATCACCGCCGCTTCCGCCTCATCGAGGTCGATGCCGAGCAGAACGCACAGGTAACGCTCGATGTCGACTTCACTCCCGGATGAGAGCTGCGCCACCGCCGACGCCACCCGCGCTCGGGCCGCCGCCGGATCGTCGTCTGTCTCGATGCCGAACAACCGTGAGAAGAGATCGACGAAGGGCGCATAGGCGACCGACCTGTTGTACGACAGGCAGCGGGCCTCTGCCCATTGCACGTGGTCGATGTCTGCCCGGTCGGTCTGCCACGGGGCCAGACAGGATTGGGCTGCGAGGTCTGATTTCAGGGCGACCACCAGCCGCGACTTACCGACGCCAGCCTCTCCGATCAACGCGCAGATCTGACCCTTGCCCTGCCGCACGTCATCGACCACCTGGTGGAGCGTCCGCAGTTCGGCTTCCCTCCCGACGAACGAACTGTCCCGACCCAACAGGCCGCGAGTCGAGGCCGGTCTCTCGAGCACACCGGTCACCCGATAGGCAGCAACGGGCTCTGCCTTTCCCTTGGCGATCACCGGTTCGATCTCCTCGAACTCGAACAGTTGGTCGATGAGCCGATGCGTCTCCTCGGTGACCTGGAGGGTCCCGGGGCGGGCGGTCTGTTCCATGCGCGCTGCCACGTTGACGGCGTCACCTAGAGCGGAGTATTCGAGGTGCAGATCCGATCCGACCTCGCCCACGACAACCAGACCGGTGTTGATACCGACCCTGAGATCGAAGTCGACTCCCCATCGGGACTTCACCTCGCGGGCGTATGGGGCTGCTGCACTCAGTATCTCGAGCCCGGCCTTGACGGCACGCTCGGGATCGTCCTCGTGGGCGATCGGAGCACCGAAGAACGCAAGGATGGCGTCGCCCATCAGCCGGGCGAGCGTTCCCTCGTATCGGTAGACCGGCCGGATGAGTCGCTCGAACGCACCGTTGACGATCTCGGTCCACTCCTCGGGATCGAGTTGTTCGGCCGCGGCAGTCGATCCCTGGATGTCTGCGAACAACATCGTGACGGTGCGCCGCTCTCCGGCCATCGAATGGCTGCTCCGCGCCGCCTGCAGCTTCGCCATCAGCTCGCTGGGAACATACCGGGCCAGGTCTTGTTCCGGTCGAGCCGAGGCGTTCGAGCCGAGCGGCGCCCCACACTTCGAACAGAAAGAGCTCCCGGCAGTGTATGGCGTGGAACAAACAGGACAGGTGGAGACGAGGGAGGTCCCGCAGTTCGAACAAAAGGAAGCATCGTCGCTATTCGAATGCCCACAGGTAGGGCACTGCATCGCCGTCTCCTTTCAACCGTTTGCCGCCCGGAGTCTGATTGATCCCGTGGGCGATCATCACGGTCCCAGCCACAAGCCGCAATATGAGCAAACCAACGTCAAACGGTTCCATGGTTCCTCCCTCTGCGAGCCGCAGACCAGCCTAGGGGGTGGGGGGAGTCGATGTCGGCTCTAGTTCACCCTTGCTGCGCACGTCGTCCCGGACCCGATGATGGCGGTCTCGCTGGAAGTCCTCCAGCAGATGGAGGGAAGTAATAGCTACTGCTTAGGAGAATCCGATCAGCACCGTTAGCCCGCTGAAACACCTGCTCGCTGCGCTCGCCCAAGCCCGCCCCCCACCCCAGGCAAGAGGTGCTCGCTGACGCTCGCACGGTTGGGGAACTTCCGGCGGGTTAGGGTCAGAAATTGCCAAGATCTTCGTGGGTTGCGGCCATCTGTCCCGTGATGCGACACCACGAAACCCCCGGACCACCACTGGGCGACGCCGACACAGGTTCGGCCTCGCCGCCTCAACGCCGCCACCCAAGCCTACAACCCTCCCGCGACGTGCCAACCGCCAGTCGGTGACCTCGACTATGGCCGTGTGGCTCGAAGATCTTTATTCCAGGTCTCAGCATCGAATCCGACATCGAGCACCGCGAAAGCGATGTGGTGAATTCGGGCGAAATGTGCTGCGGCGACCGCGGCTGTTCTGGCTACTTCCCCCGGAACGCCTGCAACCCGGAAATCGGGGTAGCGGACTGCCACCGACCTCAGAGAACCGTGGAGCACTGCCGATGAGAGAGGCCAGGTGAACCAGTGCTCTGTCTTTCGGGCCTGCACAAGAGCAGCGAATCGGTCAGGATCGCTTGTCTCCAGTTCCGGTTCGAGCAGGCGGATTAGAGCTGGAGCTATCTCATCGAGGATGTCATCCCACTTCCGACTTGGCCTCCACGAGGTCGGATGTTTCTGCCCAAAGCGGAGACGAGCGAATTCGGCAGCGGCATCGAAAAGTGAGAGTTCATTGAAGTTATCCGGTGGTTCACGTCCTGCCCCGACGAGAGCCGTCGCCAAGTCTTCAATGCGGGTGGCGATGGCTTGTTCGCGTTCGTCGGTTTCAGGCAGCAGACCTGCCGCGACTCCCATCCCACCAAATCGGGCCAACTCGAACCTCTCGAATTCCGAGTAGAGCGAAAGCCGTTCGGTGTCGCCGCTCTTCAACAACAGTGAATCGACTTCAAGGTCATAGAGAGTTCTTGTGAGTCCAAATGCTTCCTCGGCATATGCGTGTTCAAGCAGGATTCTGATCGAGTCCAGGGCAGATAGAGCCTTCAGAAGGATCAGAAGAAGGAATCCGCGGGGGCCGGTCAATGTGCCGTCGCCGATTTCGGCATCCTTGATCTCATCCAGACACCTTGTTCTCATGCGCGCCAGGGCATCGAGGCGAACCCCGTCACGCTCTTCAAGTGCAGCCATGATTTCTGGCTCCTCCGGCCAGCCTCGATGATCAGGAGTGCAGGTCATAGGAGTGGTTCCACTTCTTAACAGAAAGCCGAAGCACTCGTCGTCTCCTTCTGCTATTCGACTCGCACCGGAACGGGGAACTCTGCTTGCAGCCAATCACCCTCCAATGTGAGTCATCGGCACAGGAGAGCTAACTACCGACCAGCCTACCGACCACCGTCCCGGCGTGATGTGCCGGGCCCCAGTCGTCCGAGTTTTACTAATCGGAATAGATAGGAGTACTTAGTAAAACTCGTCGGGCCCAGAAACCGCCAGAATCCGTTGGCCGGGCCGTCGACTGCCGGGTTACGCCACTACCGCAACAGGGAGGTAGTCGCCCGGTGATGACCTGCTTCTGACGTTTCCCGTATAGAGGAAGGGTCTTCTATTACGGCATCCGTGAGAACAGCGGTATGACTCGCCGCCAGCGACGAGTGCAAGTCATATCGGGGAGACTTGGGAAGTCGAGGCCGTCCCTCCCCCCTTTCTTTAGATTCGCTCGGGGAGCGGGCGGCTTCCCTCCTGGGTCACCTTCGTGCGGATGCGGTCAGACCGACTCCGTGGACTGGCATGGAAAACCTCACGTTTGCCACATATAGATATCTGTAATGGGGTAAACGTGAGAAACGGCTGGACGGGGCGGTCACCCGACGGGGAAGCCTCGGAAAGGTCCTTGGGGCTACATTGGTGAAGGCATGACAGCCCACAGCCAAGAGCACGCTGAGTTCAAGGCAGTATTGGGCGAACTCGATGCTGCTTTCGCCGCGGGCGACGCCGCCGCTTTCGGTGCTCTCCTCGCCGACGACACCCAAGTGATGTGGAATGATCGGGAGACCATCGTGGGCCGCCAGGCCGTCCATGACGCCTTCGCCGGGCTGTTCTCGGCGGTCGACACTTCGGAGTGGAGACCGGATCATCACACCATCGAGGTGTACGCCGATGGGGCTTATGTGATGTCCGATTTCACCGAGACGCTCCGACCGGCCGACGGGGGTCATGCGGTCCGGGTTCGTGGTCGGGCAGTGTTCTTCTGGCGTCGCACCGAGATAGGTTGGCGGCTCACCCGCCTACTGACCGCCCGGTCGGCCCCCGACGAGGAAGTTATCTGAGTCCTCCGCCGATAGACCACCGAGTCGCCTCACGCTCCGGCCGCCACCCATGGCATCAAGGTCGTGAACGAGTTTTACCAATAGAAAGAGGAGTAGGTACTACTTAGTAAAATCCGTTCCCCGATCACCCGGTTCATACACCCGCTCGCTTCGATCGCCCTTCCTTTCGCCAAAGCTCGCTCGGTCGCTTGCTTGCCCACCCCCTCTTCGAGTTTTACTAATGGAAGAAGAGTTTTACTAATGGAAGAAGTAGTAGGGACTACTTAGAAAAACCGATTGGCAGCCACGATCGCTGCCGCTCGCTTCGCTCGCCAGCATCCACCCAAACATGGGGCAGCACGGCGGTAGTAGCCCCCCGCACCGAATAGTTCAGGATCAGAAGCGGCCGGGAAACGGATTGGTTTCAGTGGAGATGTCGTCCTTTCTTTGGATCCATTGGACGGTGGCCGCAGGAACTAGCTTGAGACGACTGAAGAGAGGATCGCCACACTGCCCGATTGTAAGAAGGTCAAGTTCGAGTCCAGACCTGCTGCCTATGATGCGCTCGATAAGTTGCCGAAACGTCGGTCTCGGGGGCTCTACGTCTATCTCTGCGATCGTTGCGGTAGCTGGCACCACGGCCGGCCCTCTCGTGCTGATCGCTCCCGGCGACGCACGAGCAGCGTCAGCGAATTGAGGAGCTGAGCGGTGTGTACCCGAGTGGGATCGACCACTTCTCTGACGCCGCAGCGGAACACGTGATCAACGAGCTTGAGGCTGGCCGCACCGTGCGAATTGTCCGGGAAGACGGCGAATACGTCTTCAGACCTCGTCGGCGAACCCGGGGCAACAACGACGACAAGGACCGGTAGATGTGAGAGTGAGACCCCCTGGTTGGCCTACCGAGACGAGCTACAGCTCGCTACGCTCGCCCATCGTTCGCCACCGCTCGCTTCGCTCGCTGCCCACCCCCCACCGCAAAGACACGGTGCCCCCTGACGCCGTGGTGGGGTTCTCGTGTCGGTTATTGGTCAGTGATCGCCAGGATGGTCTTGTCGGGCGGTAGTCCGCCGCTTGTGGAGCGGGAGGAGCCGGGACTCGCCGGTCGTTGGTCAGCTGAGGGCGTTTGTGAGTGCTTCAATATCGCTGTCGTCGTTGTACGGGGCTAGCGAGACTCGTAACCGATCGCCGCGGGAGCTGCACACGATTCCGGCTTCTCGCAACCTGGTCATCGTGCTCGCCAGATCGTCACCAGGGTGGCTGAGCGAGATGATGTGGGGAGAGGCCGCCGGGTCATCTAAGCGGCGGATGGCGCGCCAACCGTGCGGTTCGACAGCATCGACCAGCAGGCGAGCAAGCCGGGTGGCGTGACGCTCGATCTCGGCCATACCCAATGGGAGCAGCTGATCTAGGGCAGCGGTGAGGCCAACTACCGATACGTAGGACATCGTCGATTGGGTATACCGGCGGGCATCATCGGCGAGAGTCAAGCGGGTGGCATCGAACTCGAATGGATCAGGAGCACCCATCCAACCTGACAGCGGTGGAATCTGTTCGAGTGTCGAGGGCCCCATCGCGGCAATCGCGACACCGCCGTGACCGCCCAGCCACTTGTAGCCGCTGGAAACCACCATGTCAGCGCGCCAGGCTGCAGCGTCGGTCTCCATCGCACCGGCGGATTGTGTCGCATCGATGACAAGTTTGACACCGGCATGCGCTGTGGCTGCCCGCAACCGGGAGACGTCGATCAGGCTGCCGGTTGCGTATTGGACGGATCCAACTGTGATCAGAGACGTCTGGTTGTCTATCTCGGCGATGAGGTCGGTGGTCAGATCAGATTCGGGGTTGTCCTCGACAAACTGGACCCGACAGGCGCCCTGCTCGGCCAGACGCAGCCAGGGGCGTGTGATGGCTGGAAAATCGGTGGCTACTGCTATCACTTTTGTGCCCTGGGGCGGCTGCAAGATGAACGGGACTTGACTGAGCAACTCGCTGGCACTGGAGAGGATCGCGATCCGTCGAGTCTGCGTGTGGAACAGCCTCCCGGCACGCTCACGGAGCGCACCGAGGAAGCCCACTTCGTCGTCATCCGACATGTGAAGGTTGCCGTGACGGCCGATCTTGTCGAGAAACCGGTGCATGGCCCTGACGGCAGGCTGGCCCAGCAAACCGAGGGAAGCCTGGTTGAGATAGATGCTCTCAGCCAGCGTCGGATAGTCGAACCGATCAAACAAAGAAGTCATGCCTGGCCTCGACGGGTGAGCGGGACCGCGCAACCCGGCCAACCTACCAACCTTATGCGCCTCGCAGAAAACGGCCGTCGTCTTCGCCAGCCTTCAGGTACCCACGAGCTGGTGCGGCTCAACCCAAGGGCTCCCCCGAACCCGAATCCGATCCTTTGCTAGGAGCGGAGACAGGCACTACTAAGAAGGACTCGGGCCGTCCGCACGTGGACGAACCCGACACTGCCCCATCCACCACGGCTCGCTCCGTTCCCCCTACCCGCGGCCCCCCACCCCAGAGAAGAGGCGCTCGCTTCGCTCGCGCGCGGAGCGAAAAACCGAGGGAGGGGTCAGAAATTGCCAGGATCGTTTGGGGGTGCGGCCGTCTGCCCGGTAGTGCGACACCACGGAACCCCCGGTCCGCCGCCGGGCGACGTTGACTTTCGGCCCGGTAGTGGACCTGGTGGACTTCGTGGACCTCTGAGGGGGCTTATGTGATGCCGTCAAATAGGGGCTGTCGGTGGAGATCTGTCTGGTTGTCTCGAAAGGTTCACAAGGTCCACGAGGTTTGCCGTGGACTGAAGAGGCCGTGACGGCGTCGAGGAGTAGGTTGATGGTGCGAGACAGGGATGCACGAGGGGAGATCGCCGTGGCTCGGAATGCTCTAACTGAAAAGCCCGAGGAGAAGTGGCATCCGGCCCGGCTGATCCCTGTGGTCGGAATCCGGGGCGCCCAAGAGCAGGAGCAACGTGCGACCTCAGCGCTCCTAGCAGCGATGGGGATCGTCCCTTCGTTCGGCAAGGCCATCCTGGCTTACCTGAGCGCCCCTGCGGGCCGGATCTCAACGTTCACCGAGATTCAGTTTGAGGACGATGACGGGAAAGCGATTCCTGACGGGGCGATCATCGTCGAGTGGGGCAAAACCCGGTGGGTGTGCCTGGTCGAGGTGAAGACCGGGGACGGCGAACTCACCTCCGATCAGGTCAACCGTTATGTGCGG
>Ga0209341_10005529_pt1 | contig 11415 bp, 18 predicted proteins | sample RifCSP13_2_FD_184020 | JGI IMG/M metagenome (GOLD analysis project Ga0209341, IMG submission 184020) | Soil microbial communities from Rifle, Colorado - Rifle CSP2_sed 13_2 (SPAdes) (version 2) | ecosystem: Environmental > Terrestrial > Deep subsurface > Rock core/Sediment | place: Rifle...
CATCGAGTGGGATGACCTCGAGGTCGTTCCCCAGGTGGCCCACAGCCTGGGGATGAAGGCCCAGCTCTACGTGTCCGTCCTCGACGACGGACGCGGACTGCCCACCGAGGAAGAGCGGAGGGTCAGCTACCACAACGACATGCACGGCCAGCACGTGTCGTGGCAGACCGATTGGAGTCGCGAACATCCTGAGTACGCCGCCGTCGATCGCAGCGGAGCGCTCCGGCAGGGGGGTGTCTTCTGCTACGGCTACGAGGCCGTTCGCAGCCATATGGCGGACAGGATCGAGACGTTGGTGGGCGATCACGACTTTGACGGCGTTTTCCTGTGCACGCGGAGCCAGTGCCGTCCGGCTGAGCACGCCGACCAGTTCGGCTTCAATGAGCCCATACGCGCCGACATGCTGGCCAAGACCAACAAGGACATCCTGAAAGAGGACTTCGACCTCGCGGCGTGGCGCAGACTCAATGGGTCGTACTTCACCGAATTCCTGCGCGAGGTTCGACGCCGGCTCGACAGGAAAAGCCTGACCTTGAGCGTGGGCGTCTCCCGTGGCGACATCATCGGCCCTCCGCTGGGCAACTGGGAGCTGCAGTGGCGAGACTGGGTACGAGAGGGGACGGTCGACCAGCTAGTCATCAACCAGAACTCGTCGCAGTGTCCTTCGATGTGGCACCAACTGTGGCCCATGCACCGGGGTTACGGCTACCTGCAAAACTACATCGACGGAAAGGGCATGCCGGGGCTGCTCGAGCACCTGCAAGAGACCTACGCACCGGTCTTCGCCGATGCTGCAGCAGAACTCTACGTGGCCCGGCAGTGGGTCGACTCCGACGAGCAGGCGGAGCAGGACCTACTGTCGGTGCCATGCGTCTCGGGTTTGGTCTTCAGCACGTTCCGCTTCGACAACCCGGAAGCGGTGGCCCGGGGCAACTTTGTGGCGTAAGGGGCGTCGTCGAGGACTTAGGCGACAATTGGTAGATTCGGTCGACCACCGACAGCACCCCGGACACTTCCCCGCCCCAAATGATTGACCCCTCCGAGACGTATCCAGATGGTTCGATCAACCTCGAAATCGTGGCCGACGACATGACAGGGGCAGCTGACAGCGTGGCACCATTCTGCGGAGTTGCCAGAGAGTGCGTCTCTGCCTCACGCCAACGGAATGTGAATCTGCCGGCTCGGTGATCGGTATCTCGACGGCGAGCAGGGGGCTGAACGACCACGACACCACTTTGCGTCTTGAACACGCGTCGCACCTCACCCTGATTGATGACCAGGAGTTCCGGCCACCAAGCGGGCTCGCCGAGTGCCAACCGTCATGTCCCGAAAGCTCCCGGCAGCCAGATCCAACGCACGGATCGCGGCCGCAATCTGTACGAGGACCGAGGCAAGTAGCTGAGCCAGGTGACTGATGGCAGCAACCGCGGCATCGTGCTCTGCGGCCGTCAAGTGCCTGGGACGGCTCCGAGGCTGATCACGATTTCCTTCATCCGCGCCAGGTCGCCGTCGGAAGCGCCGTCTCTACGGAGAATCCAGGTGGAGCACCACAAGACAACGCCGCAGAGGCGGCCCGCGGACCGGCGTGCTCCCGGCCAGTCCGTCGAAAGGCCCCCACCGAAGTGGGCCAGGTGCCCGACCGCCCGGACCAAGGGCACCGGTCGGGATCTCATCCGGTCACGAACCACCCCGAGGTCCACAACGCGAGTCCCACGTCGTTCCCGATCAGACCCGTTCCGATGATTGCAGCGGTCGGCACGAGATCAGATCTGGAGATGCAGGGCAGCCGCCAGACTCCTGATCTCATCCATCAGCGCAGCGAACTCGACCGGAAGCAGGGCTTGAGCGCCGTCGACCAGCGCAGTGTCCGGAGCATGATGCACGTCGACCATCAGCCCGTCGGCACCGACTGCCAATGCCGCCCTGGAGAGTGGCGCCACCAGACGACGATGCCCGGCGGAGTGAGAGGGATCAACCATCACCGGAAGGTGGGACAACCCCTTCACCACCGGAACTGCGCTGATATCGAGAGTATTGCGAGTTGAGGTCTCGAAGGTCCTGATACCTCGCTCGACCATGATGATCTCGTGGTTGCCTTCCTTGTAGATGTACTCGGCGGCGTTCAGCCACTCCTCGACGGTGGCCGTGAAGCCGCGCTTGAGCAGGACGGGTCGCGACTGTCTCCCTACCTCGGTCAGCAGCGCGAAGTTACCCATGTTGCGAGTGCCGACGCGGAGGATGTCCGCATATGACGACACCAGCTCGACATCACGGGGATCGAGCACCTCCGCGACGAAGGGCATATCAAACTCGTCACGGGCCTCGGCAAGCAGCTCAAGCCCTCTCTCGCCCAAACCCTGGAAATCATATGGTGACGTGCGCGGCTTGAAGGCATCGCCACGCAGCGCGTGGGCGCCTGCCTGTTGGACCGCCTCGGCGACACGGAAGAGCTGATCGCGACTCTCGACGGCGCACGGTCCGGCCACCACCGCGAAGGAACCTCCGCCGACCCGCACTCCTCGCACCTCGATCACCGTGTCGGTGTCGAGGTAATCCCGGCTCACGAACTTGAATGGCTTGAGCACCGGTACCGCCCGCTCGACGCCTGATAATGCCTCCCACGGCAATTGCTGGATACGATCGCGGTCGCCGATCACGCCGATCACGGTGTGTGTTTGTCCGACGGACACGTGGGCCTCCGAGCCAATCGATTCCAAACGGGCCAGCACCCGATCCACGTCCTCCTGGGTCGCGTCGGATTTCATCACGATGATCATCGAACCCATCTCGCCCACTCGCGACTTGCGCGCCCAGCCCAACCCATCATTTCGTCAGCCTCCACAGGTTCAGGACATTCTTGCCGGATCCCGAGAGTCGACCACCGAAAGCCGCAGGAGCCGAACACCCTCCACGTCGAGGCCCGCCAGTCCGGTCTCGACCTCGTCGACCATTTCTGCCTCCGAGATAATAACGACACCCTCTCGGTCCGAGGCCATCAAGACCAGCCGGCAATTGGGATCCTCGACGAATTCGTCGGCCAATTCCACCATCCGCTCAGGAACGCTGTGATGTTGCCCCGGTTTGATGGCGTCGGGACGTTTGACTCGGTTGTGCTCGAGACCCGTGATCGAGGGTCTGCATGGAGAATCGGTACCCGTCTGAGTTCGGTCGGAATGTCCTCGATCTGATCTCCGCAGGGAGGTCGGTGGCGGCGGTCGCTGCCAACTTAGGGGTGAGCGGCTAGGCGATTACAACTGGCGGAAACAGGAGCTGATCGACATGGGGAAGGCGCCGGGCCTGTCGTGATCGGAGCAGGCGAGCTGGGGGCTGCTCGTCGGCGGATCGCCGAACTGGAGACCGAGCTTGGAGGCCGGCAAGGCGGTCATCGCCGAGGGATACGCCGACGCAATTACCGCCCACCAGGCTGGCGTCACCACCGTCGGAGCCACCTCCGGCACAACCCTGACACCGCAACATTTTGACACACTGGGTCGGGAGGCCAACGTGCTCTTGGTGGCGCGGGATCTGGCGATATGGGGCGGACAAAACGGAGTCGTCGTGGTCAAGTTCGAGCGCCACCGACATCGCCCCGCCGCCTGGAGGAGGTCGTCGGAGTTCGCGTACACCTGCTTTCTCGGGGCCGCTGCGAGGAGGCGCCATCAGACAACCTTTGGACCCCTCTCCCGAACCTGATGGATCCGCTCACCACAAGCGGTATTCGCCGACGGCGCCGATACTCTCGTCGACAGCGACCGTTCCTTTAGAGTGACCGGCACCCGAAGCTGGAGCAACAAACAATGTTCCACAACATCGCCCGTCCTGTGCTCGAACGGATGCGGGTCCTCCAGGACATCGATGCTGCCGACCGCGTCGATGGCACACCCCGAATGCAGCGACTCAGGCAGATCCCGCCCGATACGGGTCAGTTTTTGGCCATCCTGGCCGCCGAGGCACCAGAGGGTGCGATGATCGAGATAGGCACCAGCGCCGGGTACTCGACACTCTGGCTTGCTCTCGCGTGCCAGGCGAACAATCGGCGGCTCATCACGTTCGAGATCCTCCCTGACAAGGCCGCGCTGGCTCGTGAGACCTTCCGTGCAGCTCAAGTTTCGCACCTGATCGAACTGGTCGAAGGCGATGCGCTGGAGCACCTGCCGAGCATGGGAGAGGTGGCCTTCTGCTTCCTTGATGCTGAGAAGGAGGTCTATGCCGACTGCTACGAATCGGTCGTGCCCAATCTCGTGCCGAGTGGGCTGCTCGTCGCTGACAATGCGATCAACCATCGTGAAACGCTCCAGCCGATGCTGGACCGTGCCCTAAGCGACCCGAGGGTCGATGCGGTCATTGTGCCAATCGGCCATGGCGAGCTGGTGTGTCGAAGAGTCTGACCCGTCTTCCGTGAGGCAGGCCGAGCACGACGCGAGGATATGGGGGTAATCGGTGCCGTGTTAGGTGGACGGTCGGTACTTGGTGGGGGACGATGGGTGGTGGTCACGCCGGGGCCCGGAAATGGATGCTTGATCCTCCCCCGCTTGCCCGGAGTCGCTAGGTGTGGTGATCATGCCACCGCCGCCGTAGCGGTGTGGCGGTTCTCGTAGATGATGGGTGCTAGGTAGCCGATGCCGGTGTGTCTCCTTTCGGGGTTGTAGAGCATTTCGATGTATTCGAAGATTGCCGGCTCTTCGCGTTGGAGTGGGGAGTAGGTCGGCCACCGCCTGTCTGAGAATCCACTGGTGAGGTCAGGGGCCTCGCCATCCTTGGGGTCGTTCCGCGACTCCGAGGGAGGAGGCCCCTGATGGTAGAGAACGGTATCGGCTTGTCCGAGGCGCTGTTGGGACTGGATGGGTTTCGGGTGCTGGAGGTCACCGAGGGGGAGAACGAGATGGTGGTGCGGGTGGAGACCACCGCCGAGATGGTTGCCTGCCCAGGTGTGGGGAGCGGGACGAATCGAAGGATCGGGTTGAGCGTCGCCTCCACCTTCCGATTCCACGCCGGGCAAGTACTCAACGCGAGCCTGAGGGACGATGCGAATGAACTTTGTTGTTCGGCCCAGGGATACGGGACATCGTCCGAACCGCATTGAGCAAGTCCCCCGGTGTCCCGACATTGCCAGGGAACACCACATACGGCATACCGCTAGATCTCGCCTCTCCCGGGTCGTCGATCCGCCACACGGGCACCCCAGGCAACAGCTGCCCCAGGATTCGGCCCTTCGAGGCTTTGATCCCGAATCGCGCGATTTCATGACTAGTTATCCCGCCCTTAACAACGATGAAACGCGGGCGAACGTGAACTCTCGCCACAGTGTCAACGAGTTTGGCCATTACGCGCCGTCCAACGTCGAGGGCCGACTGACCTTCAACGTGAACAAGGGATCCGCTTGTATGGACGACCGGCAAGCGGCCGCCTAGTAGCGCCTCTTCTATCTGAGTTGCAGCCTCCTGAGGATGCCAGGTCCCACCGAAAATCGAATCCGCCGGGACCTCCACAGATTCAGTTGGAAGGTCGGGCGCTTCAAGCAGACGGGATAGTTGCTCTCGGGCGACAGCGATGTGCGAACCGACGATGACCAGACCCGGCCATGCTGACGCAGATGGAGATCCTGGGTCGGAACATTGTGCATAGATTTCCCCGACCTCGAGGAGAGGGCGCGAAGGTAGGCCAGCTCGGACACGCACAAACGACGCGGCGGTCCTATACAGGAAACGCTTTCCAAGTTCTTCGGCTTGAAGCAGTCCAAGAACAAAGGTTGCCAGGTCCCCGTACCCTGATACGTTCACCACTACAGGTACGCCGCCATTCACGGCAGCAAGAGCCTGACATACCGCCTCGGATCCTTCTCGAACGACTTGGATGCTCACTGATCCAACCTCGTTCGCTGACCATCTCCCTCGACTTCGCTGTTCAACCCAGGTCGGCAGGTGGGATGTCGAGTAGCCGAAAGTCGGATCTCGGGAATAGGCAGTTTCATGTGCAGGGAGCAGCGTCACGGCACCATCGTCTTGTGATGCGACCCAGTGAATATCACCAATGGTATATCTGCCCGCCTCAAAAAAGGCAGGCACCAAGAGGATGCCATCGAAAGGTTCTCCGAGACCCTTAGCCAGAGCTAAGACTTCTTGAGGGAAATGGCCACGGAGAGTAGAATCAGACCTGCTTATCACAAACGGCGGCCGCGACCTGAACGCCGCGAGTGTTCTTCCCAATCGTTCGTTTACCTCCATCGCTTGACTCTCCTGGAGACTTCGGGAGTTGGTCAGAAAGAAGACCGGGCGGTTTCCGTTATGCAACGATGCCTGGAGGTCCCCAAAACCCCAGTCAAGGTAAAAGGGGCAGTCGTAGACAGTCTGACAGCCGGTAGGGTCATCGTCTATCACGACCAGCGGGCGCTTACCATCCTCGTGAATCTTTCCGATAGTCGGTATTAACGCCTCCTCGTCCGCTTCCGGTGGCAAACCCACGAGAAGACTCTCGAGCGTGTGCTTTCCTCTGACGGTCATCATGAGTTACGACGGTGGCCTATGGCGCCAACGCCATCCCGCGATCGCGGGTCTCGGCCTATCATCGAATTCACCTCATCGGACTCCATGAACTCGTAGATGCGGATAAGGCCTGAGTCATCCTCAAAGCTCAGGCCGGATGAGGCTGCAACCGCGAACACTTCGTGCGTAGCTTGGGCTATGACGAGCTCGACCACTAATTCGCTAGCTAAGTCTTTGACGATTCCCATGTCCTTTAGGAAAATGCCAAGCAAACTCTTTGGCTGGCTGAACTCTGGCTCAAGAATTCGAGGAACGCGATCTCGGAACATCCAGGACAACCTGCACTGCTTCCGACGAACGACTCGGAGGCAGCGGTAATGATCATATCCCTACTTTGAATAGATCTAAAAGGGTCGAAGTCTGGAGCAACGGATCTCACCAAATCTTCTGATTCGAGCTTAACTAAGAAGTTCGAGCCAGTCCAAGCGCCGAATATCGGCGTAGCACGCTCGCGAAGTCATGGTCCCAAACCAGGCTGCAGCGTCCAAGGGGGCACTCCGAGCTACCAGTCAACCGAGCCGGCGCCGTGGAGTGTTCTCCTCAGTCTTCGTTCCTGGACTGGAATGGTGCCCGGGTTTCCGCGCAGGGCTTCATCGGAATGGCGTAGGGCTCGTATGTTGGGAGCCCCAGCATCCATCTTCAGGTTCGCCTATCCGACCACCAGACTCATGGGAGCAGCGAAGGTCGAGACCGAGCCGGAGCTCGGCCCACACCCGGGGAGACCCGTAGGTTCCCCGCGACTGGCGCCACACCTCACAGATGGTCTCGGTCAGCGTCTGGTCTTCTACGGCCGGGCCGCAGGGTGGGTTTGGCGGTGGGCCCATTCGTAGAACCCAGAGGCCGACACCCCGAAATGGCGGGCCATGAACCTGACCGGAAACGAGGGGACATTCTCGTGGGCGAAGAAGGCAGCCGCCCGAGAGAGCAGATCACGCTCCATCTGTCAACGGCCATTGGTTTCTCCCCACTGGCGGTCATGATTTCTCCCCGCGGACGGCCATTGGTTCTCCCGCGGGCGGTCATGGGATTCCCCATGAATCTTCACCCGGTGAGTGACTTCACCCCTTTTCTTGTGGTGGCGTCGGCGAGTCGGATGGAGTCGCCTGCGGTGACGATGACGTGGGCATGGTGCATCAACCGGTCAACCAGAGCCGAGGCCAGGTTGGTCGATCAACTGATAGAACGCCGAGGGGTGCAAGTTGGACGACACTGCCAAGGAACGTTGTTCGTAACAGGCGTCGACCAAGCGGTAGAAGCCCTCAGCGGCATCGGCGCTGATCGGCAACAGACCGATGTCGTCAACCACGATCAGGTCCGATCGGATGATCGAGCCAGCGCGTTGGCGATGCTGTCGTCGACCCGGTGCCGGCGGATGAGGGCTCCGAGGTCCTCGATCGAGAACCAGACCACGGTGTGTCCTTGGTCGATGGCATGTTGACCGAGGGCTTCGCAGATGTGGCTCTTGCCGGTCCCCGAGGGGCCACAGATCACCAAGTTCTCGGCCCGGCTGATCCATTCGAGGGAGCGAAGGCCTTGCTGGGTGCGGCGGGGATGCTCGAGCGGGCCCCATCCCAGATGTCGAAGGTCTTGCCGGCCGGGAACCTATCCCGCCTGCGATGCTCTTCGATAGTGGAGCGGTTCCTGCCTTCGACTTCAGCGATGAGAAGCACCCGCAGGGCCTCGGCGGGCTCCCATCGCTGGGCTTGGCGGTGGCCTCGGGCATCTTGCTCGCGGACATACTTGAGCCGCAGTCGTCGACACAACTCGACCAGCTCTGCCAGCACGGGGAGGCTGGGGAGGTGGGCGGCGGTCATCGCCCTCCTCTGCTCCCCACGATGCCCGCCCAGGCTCCGGTGCCGGGCTGCAGCGAACCATCCACCGGCGGTCGGATCAGCTCCGACCTCACCCCGGCCTCGAGGATGGATACCAGATCCCCGGGGGGCGAAGCGTCCCGCCGTCGCCGTCAGTCCCAACGCTTTGTCCACGTGATGGGGATCGTGGATCTTGGTGAGCGCCACCGCCTCTGACATGCGGAGGGGAATCTTGCGGGCACCGGCATGGACGGCGGCGACGAGAGCCTCGACGACGACTTCATCGCACAAGGCAACGAAGGCATCGGCGCCACCATCATGGGGCGCAACATGTTCGGACCGATCCGTGGACCATGGGCCAGCGACTAGTGGACAGGCTAGTGGGGGGACAACCCGCCCTTCCACCACCCCGTGCTCGTGCTTACCCACCACCCACGTCCGTCCGTCACGATGCAGGGCGGTACCACGTTCTATTTCGTTCATGACGGCATCGAGGCGGCGCTCGAGCAAGCGTTCAACGCCGCCGACGGAAACGACGTCAGGGTCGGCGGTGGCGCTTCCACCGTTCAGCAGTATCTCCGCGCTGGCCTGATCGACGACATGCACCTGGTGATCGTGCCCATCCTGCTCGGCAGCGGCGAGCGGCTCTTCGACCACCTTGACGGTGGCCCAGATGGCTACGACTACGTCGAGTTCATCAGCTCGCCGTCCGTCGCGCACGTCCGCTTCTCCGTGTGCAGAAATAGGGGTCGGATACTCACCCTGCTGCTCAAAAACCAGACGGACGGCCCGCTCCTTGACGTTGCGGAGCAACTCCACCCCGAGCGGGCCGTAGTCGTAGGCAGATCGGGTGCCTCCATAGATCTCTGAGGATTGATATACAAAGCCGCGCTGCTTGGCGAGGTTGGCGATGGTGCCAAGCGAGACGGGCATATGAAGGGGATCGGAGAGGCACACGGTACCCGCCGATCCCCTCCGCCGATCGCGCTAGTCGGGCGGCCCCGACCAGTCGGTCCGCCGGATAATGACCGTGGCCACGCTGGCCAGGATCACCGCCACCGCAAGCCCGGTCAGCATCAGGATCATGTTGACTCCCGACCGTCGGCGTCCTCGGGTCTCTCGCGGCCGAGACGCCGGTTGAGAGAGAAGAGCTGACCGAGGAAGGGCATCATGACGATGTTGAGGCCGTGCAACACCCCGATGATCAGGAGGATGCCGCCGATGCGCACCAGGGTCGCCTGCATTTGGTCGGCGTTTACGGTCGACTTCCACCCGAGTTCGGGCTCGAACCTGACCACGAACATGATGTAGGCGGTGAAGATCAGGTAATAGACGATGTCGGCAAGGACGATGAAGGACTTCCCAGTGCGCGGGTTGGCTTTGAACACGTCGGCCGCGTAGGCGCGCCCGAAGCGTTTGATGAAGGGCCCCAGCCACAAGGCCAGACCGATCAACACCACTGCCGTCATCAACTCAAGCACCCACCAGGGCATCAGCCATCTCCCTTCTCTGAATTCGGACAACCCGACGGCTGCCGACAGCAACGACCCGATTACGCACACCACCACGGCGGCGCCTCTCCAAAGCAGGCGCCGTCGTCGACGGTCTTCTTCCACGCTCACCCTCACCCGCGCAAAAAGATCGGGCGCCGGCGCCACCGCGCTCCCCCCCGCCAACAGAGCATCATGCAACCGCTGCTCGAGCGTGGTCATGCCTCACCTCCAAGACTCTCCTCCAAAGCTCGCAGGCCGCGCTGCAGATGGGTCTTCACCGAATTGACCGACAGCCCAAGGGTGACCGCGATCTCCCCTACGCCGAGCTCCTGGTAATAGCGAAGCACCAGGCAGTCCCGCTGTCGGCGGGGGAGGTCTCGCAGCGCCTCAAGCACCCGGCGCTGATCGTCGGCCACCGCCACCTGGTCCTCGAGAGAGACACCTTGAGGATCGGCGGGAAGGCGATGCCGAAACGAGACCAACCCTCTTCGGTTGTGGTCGCGAGCCAGGTTGAGGATGATCGAGCGCAAATAGGCTGGGATGCGTCCTTCGTCGCGAACCCTTCCGACTGAACGGGCAAGTCGGATGAAGGCCTCTTGGACGAGGTCCTCGGCGGCATCGCGGTCGTCGACGAAGAACCGGGCCAATCTCACAAGATTCGAAGCCTCCTGGCGGAAGAGCCGCTCGATGAGCACCTCGACCTCGGACGCGCTCCACCCGGCCGGCAAGGAAGCGGCCCAATTGGAGAAAGCCAGGGCATGACCCACGTGATGTACAGACGTGCGATGCAGCCAAGTTGGGTGACCTGTCACCCGGAATGGAGTCGATCGGCGTCTGTCCGGGTGAGGCTCAAGAAAGGAGAACAAGATGGCTCGACGAACTCTAATAACCGTGGTGATGGCGCTCACACTGGCAGCCATTCCCATGGCAGCTCGGGCAGGTGCGGCAATTCATGCCCGGGGCCTGATGAGCGACCTCCAGGCCACGGCGTCCAACCCAACCGACGGCGCCTGGGCAACGGTGACCGCGGTCGGCCGCAACGGACGAACGGTGGTGGTGCTGAACGTGAAGCACCTCGATGTGACCGCCGCCGGAACCACCCTCGGAGCCCACGTCCACGTGGGTCCCTGCGTTGGCGGTGATGGCGCCGCGGCCGGACCCCATTACAACAGCACCGGACAACCTCCCACGTTGGTCTCCCCCGAGACCGAGGTCTGGCTGGACTTCCAGATAAGCGATGAGGGGACCGGACACGCAATCGCGATGGTCCCATTCGAGATCCCGGCGGGCGGTGCCCAGTCGATCGTCATCCACGCCTTGCCAACCAACCCCGCCACCGGGGCGGCCGGCACCCGGCTGGCTTGCATCGGAGTCGGCTTCTGATGGTCGGGTGGACCAGGCGGCATCCTGTTGGCGGAGGAGCGATCCTCGGCTTCATGTGGGGCGTTTTGATCCGGGTGTGGATGCGGTACATCTCCACCGACCCCGAATTCACCTGGTCGGGTACCGGCTACATCGTCGGTGCTGCGACGGTGGTGGGAACCCTGCTCGGCTTGGCGGCGATCCGGC
>Ga0209341_10005530_pt1 | contig 11415 bp, 24 predicted proteins | sample RifCSP13_2_FD_184020 | JGI IMG/M metagenome (GOLD analysis project Ga0209341, IMG submission 184020) | Soil microbial communities from Rifle, Colorado - Rifle CSP2_sed 13_2 (SPAdes) (version 2) | ecosystem: Environmental > Terrestrial > Deep subsurface > Rock core/Sediment | place: Rifle...
CTTCGCCGATCCGAGTTACCGCTTGATCGAGCTGGGATATATCTCCGTCCCCCCCTACGGCAACCGCATCGAAACGGCGCCATTCGACGCGAAACGCTTCCAGCTGCAATTCTGGGCCGAACGGGTCGGGGGCACTGGCAGCTTATACCTGGACTGCGCTATCCTGATCCCGTCCGGGTTTTTGGCGAAGTCGGATGCCGGGGGAGTAGCATTCCCATCTACCTATTGGGTGACGAACGAGAATTACTCTCTTACAGCTTTCTGCGAAAGTGTCATCAACAGCCCAGCGGCATTCGTCAATTTAGAGACCTCCCCGGACGCCTGGGGGCTGCCAATCGAGGGCGGCGTGATCGTGCTCGCCGGCGAGCAGGGCACCGTGTCAGTAAAAGACGACACGATCTCCGCCATATTCAATTATACGCAGCGTTACCGCATGTTCAAGCGGTCCTGAACATGGCTGATTATTCCCTGATGCTGTTTGGATCGGTGCTGCAAGACCAGCCTTTGCGCTCCAACGTCACCCAGGAGGCGCTTGGCTGGGGGCGCACGATCCGTTTCCAGGGCGGCTACTGGGAGGGCGATTTCAGTATACGCGGCAAGCCGTCCTATTTGAACGACTTCTTTTATACCTACCTGGGCGGGCACTTCGAGGAGTCTATCGGCGGCCTAAAGACCTGGGAAGGGCTGCTTTACAGCATCGAGCATGACAGCTACAGGCGCAACCCGTTCCTGAGGGTGCAGGCGGGCGGTTACGTCCTGACCTGCAACTGGCGATTTGTGAGCGTGGACGACGACGCGGACGGGAACGTATCGGCCTGGATTGATGATATCCTGGATGACTGCCCTTTTATCGCCAGCCGGAGTATAGCGACTAACACTTTACAGGCGCGCCGGTCGACCGGCATCAAACAGCGCGCCTGGGATGAGATTCTCAAGAATACACTGCTCGGCGATGCGGACAGCGACCCCTGGCGCTTTTTCGTCACCAACGGCCGCCGGGCGGTTTACGAGCAGGTCGTGACCGAACCGCGTTATTTTGTGCGCGGCGGCTTGGTGCGCAGGCGCTCATTCGACAGCATATACAACTATGTGGCGGGGCAGTACATCGCTCCAGGAGCGACCACGACCAGCGACTTATCCGGGACGGTGAACAGCTACAGCGTTACCCGCTATGGCAGGCGGGAGGAAGAGCTGCTCGAACACGAAGTATCCGCTACGGCGATGGCAGCGATGCGCAACGCCTATTTGAAGGAGCACGCCTGGCCATGGGCGCGGGTGGTAAGCAGCTCTCCCGGCGGGGCACTGGTATATGACAGCTCAGGTACAGGGGCAAAGGCGCTATCGCCCTGGACGGTCAAGCCTGGGGTATACCGGGATCTGGCTTACCCGCACGGGCGCGGCGAGACCGGCAGCCTGTTTGCCGATGCGCGTGATTTCTTGGTGGATGAGGTCAGCGTGAGAGTTGGCGCGGATGGGCCGGTGCTCAGCCTGAGAACGTCAGGGTATGACGAGTCCGATATCCTGGAGGCACAGATAGAAATGGAGGCCAGGTAAATGGGCAAGCACGATTTGGGCAACAAGGACATCCATAAGGACGCGGCAGCGCTGGCGGTGCTGTTGAACGGGAAAGTTGGCGCAGGCGGGGGGGGAGGCAACTTCCCGTTATTCATTCCGGCGATTGCCGATGATCTAGCCGTGGTATTCTACCCGATGACCGGCATCCGAATGGCAAACGGGGCATCAACGACCGTCGGCGGTGGAATGTTCCGCATCCCTGCCGGCTGGTCGGGGACGCTGACCGTCTCCGCGATTATCGAGGCCGGAACCAGCACATCGGGCAATATCTACACCCGCATCAGGTATCATCGCGCCGCGGTCGGGGATCTGATCATCTCGACTAGCCCATCATATGCAGCGCAAGCGATTGCCGCGGACTCCAACGGTAAATATTTATCGGTCAACTCACAGGTGATCGGTAGCGCCGTGGCAAGCGACTTGGTCAACCTGGCTTTTGTCAGGAATGGCGGTAACGCTGCTGACACCTACGAGGCCGATATTTATTGCTATGGTTTTTTGATCGACTGGGGATAATGAACTCGATTACCTGGACTGAGATTGTGGTGATCGGCATCCTGCTGCTGGCAGTCGTGCTGGGCCTGCTGGTTCGCTGGCTGGTATGCGTATTGGTGGGATAGCGGGCATGATTGTTCCATGGTTGGATCGTAAGCGACTGGCTTCATAGCTGCATCCCTCGCGGGAGGTATTTCAGGCTATAGCCGGCGCGTGAGGTCCATAAATCACACGACTGGCGCGCCTGGATCGACTTCCCCGTATTCAAAGCCTTCTTGGATTACCCGCACCCCAGCCAGATCATCCTGGTTATCAACGGTATCGCCGTAATAGATATCGTCCAGGTAAGTTGATTTATCTTCCCCATCAGATTTGAAACCAAACTTCACAAATACGGTCTCTTTATAGTTGCCACCAATCAGCTCATGGATGGTTTTCTCGCCCATGCTGAATATCTTATCCAGCGGCTTCGTGATTTCGCTGATATCCCGAATAGCCTCCGTCGATTGAAACAGTTCCCCATCGACGCTAATTGATAGCTTTGTCGCCTTATTGAAAAACCGGATAGTGTGCCAGCTCCCATCCCATATATCGGGCACAACCACGGGTAAATCAAATATCTTTTTTCCCTTTGCAATCAGATCGCTCCCGGCAATTGCCCCGAACAAGACAGAGAAGATTTTTATAAAGTCTCTACGGTTGACGATATTGGTTGTCATTTGTGGTTCCTCCGCTTGTCAATCTTATAGCACTCGTCGGAGCAGTAGCGCTGCCAGGGGGCTACTTACATTCCGGGTCATGGTACTTCTGTCTTGGGTGCGTCTTGACGAACTGCACCGCACAGCCCGGACGGGCGCATCGCATCGTCTTTGCAGAACGGGGGATAAACGCGCCTTCTATTACCTGCCCCGGCTTGGCGATAACCTTTACAATCTCTGCCCCAGCTGTACCGGGTGGGATCGCCTTCGCCCTACCGTCGATTTCATAATAGGCGGCGGCTATCTTTTCGGTAACGCGCTCGCGCCCGTGCTCCAATGCCGAGATGTACTTGCGCGAGAATGCGCGCTTGGTTTTTGGATCGATGCCGCGCTTCAGCGTCCACCCAAACTCTGTCAGGCTTTGACTCAGGCGGCGGCGCAGGTCGATCAGCATTTCCGGGGTTACGCGCGGCTCTAGCTGTATCCTGGTTTTCGTCTTGGTAGTCGTGCTAGGTTGGCTCACAATGTCTCCTCTTGGGATCAGGTATCCTGATATGCAAATCGGGCTGATTTATTTTCTAGACACCTTCTAGACACCTGCTGATTTTTTGATTATATACTTATTATATGAAGAAGGCTATCCTCAAGAAATTTTACCCGCGAAGGTCTAGGAAAGTCAATTATTGCCCGGAAAAGCCGCTAGAACTCATTAGGGGCTATCGTGCCTCTTCCAGCAGTTTACGCATCACAAAATCCTGTAGATAGTTTATGCGGTCCAAAAGCACCGCTGCCTGTTCCGCGGTTAGCGCCGTGGGTACTTGCGCTGCAACCCCTAATTCCAGGGCTGCCAGAACAGCTACATACTCAGGCGTTACGTGTAGGTCAAGGTCGTGTGCTTTCATGGCTCCGCTATTTCCATTACAGGGACAGTGACCGCCGCCGTGCCAACTTTATTGGCCTGCGTGCCAACTCCGTTGGCCTCCTGCCACAGCGACCAGGCAATCTCGACTATCCGGCGGGTCGTATCGGTATAGCGCACACCGCGCTTTCCAAGTAGGGCGTAGACATCATCCGGCGTTTTCCCACCGGCGAAGGCGATATACAGGGTGTCTGCCAGTAGCCGCTGATCGGCGAGCAGTCCCGGGTCAAGGCCGAGTTGGATCAGATAGTCAGTCATTCTGCCTCCTCCATCACGGCTAGCAGGGCGGCGCGGCAGATGGCAAGGGGGGCGGTATCAGCGGAGGCTAATTTCTCCTGATAGAAACCATGAAGTATGCTACATCCGCCTTCGTACAGGTAGATATAAACGGTATCCCGTTTACTCATCTTCTCCACCACCTGCCAGGCATGACCAATTTCTTTAGATGGCATGAAGTCATCGCCAACAAAACGTATTAGCATCCCTTCGGGTTCTTTCGTGGCCCATACTTCTTGGCCGGCCACATCCCCGCGTTTATAGTCCATCACCTTCTCGGCTACCAGCGCGTCGAGTTCTCTACCTGCTTCAAGCCTGAGAATTTCATCTTTCGTCATCGCTCTATCCTCCTTACTTTGCTCTTATCGGCCAGCCTCCCGGATATGTACCCCGGCTCGAGCGCAGCCCGCACAGACCGCCAGGCATAGGCGGCGAGCATGGCCGAGACTGACACAGCCCCGGCGGTTACTACCAATGAGAAATCCAGCCAAAACACAATGATAAATAGCACCTTGTAGTAGCGGGTCGCATCCCCAACTTGCCGGGCGGCTGCAAGCGCCAGCTGTGCGCGCTGATCGATGTGAAGGGCATCGATCAGCGCATAAGCTGCGACGCTCACGAAGATAACTGCTATCAGCAGCGCAAACAGGAAGCGGATCGTCCTCTGTTTTGGGCGATCGTCGTAGATAGTCGTGGTCGCTGCGCTTACGGGCTGGCGGTTATTCATCCTTTGCGTTTTCTAGCCGATCAATACTAGCTGCCTCAATGTCATTCAAGAATCCTGTCTCTGGCGTGAATATCATCGACGGAACCTAGCCATCATCGGCAAAGTTGCGAACCGCTTTTTCGGAATATCCCTGCTGGATCAGCCAGGTTATCATTTCGTCCTTGGTTTCAAATACAGGGCTGACGGGCGTACCTTCTGATACGGTTTCATAAACCTGGTAACAGGTTGCCTCCGCTTCTGTCCAGGCTGTTTCGCGGTAATAGTTCTCATCGGGCGGGCTGTCATATTCCCAATAATATTTGCAACACGCGTTTATAAATTCCCGATCGGGATGATCGCCGCGCTGGAAGGCTTCATAGTCGGCAATCCATTCACGGGCGGCGGTTTCATAATCCTTGTCGTACAAAGGTTTGAAGCATTTGCGATACCAGTAGTCTCCCGGTTTGCCGTGTGCGTCTAGCCCAAGCCAATGCGAGCATCGTTCGCTCTGTGGATGTTCCCATCCTTTTGGTACCCTGCGGATTTCACGTCCCATTTCGTCCTCCAATCCTTACGTTCTTGCGTTCTGGTTAATCGGTTTGCGGCAGGAACCTTACCCAACTCGTGCTGATTGGGGTAGGGCGGTGCCAGATAGAATCCTTATCGAACCGCGCCAGCTGTTCAAAGCGGTCAAAGGCCTCCCGCGCGTCCACCGCCTGCCAGCCGCGCTCGCCCTTCAGCCCGATCAGCTGTAAGAGTCGATTGGCGTTATTCCAGTCGGTTTGCGTAATCCCGGCGCGCTCGCATTCCGGGCGGGTAGCCTCCTTGCCCTGGTGGTAGTGCAGGCGCAGGATACGCCAGCAGACCAGCTCCAGGCGTTCGTTGTTGGATATGTCAAAATCTTCCACGACCTGCGCGGCAGCTGTGTTGTAGCGGGCGTAGTCCTCGGCTTCCCAGCGGCGCAATCTCTCAGCCTTATCCATGCGCAAGTCGTGGGTCGTGGCTATGTAGGTCCAGGGCGCACCAACGGCAACGGCAGCCAGGACGCCCAGCCACGCGCCCGCTTTGATCGTCAAGCGCAAGTCCAGCTCGAATACCAGCCCGGTAATAACCACAACGGCGAATACAGACAGGCCGATTAATATGCCAGCTTTGATGTGATATGAGACGGCCGGGGACTTTTCTGGTTTTGGCGGCTCGGCTACCGGCTCGGGCGCATAGGTATAAACTGTTTTTGACATCGCTCAATTCCTTTCCCCCCGAGCACTTGCTTGGGCTGATATAATCCTGCGCAGCCCGCCCCGCGTGCTCGGGGTTTGGGTCAGGGCTGATTGGGTTTCACCACCCCGTCAGCCCGACTATATTATAGCTGTATTTTATCTCGTTCCCGCGTTCCCTATAACATCATCGATGGCGCGGATAGTTTCGCGGGCTTCGTTCACCATTTCGCCTCTTCCCACAGGCCCGCCCTCTACCAGTACCGGCGGTCTGGGTTTAATTTTTCCGGCATTGAGCGCGTTATTGAGATAGCTCCCCTCGACTTCACTTGGCTCGCGCAGGTACTTTGACAGCTCTATGAGCATCTTGTCGATGTCGTCAAAGACTACCGTTTGGCAGCCAACGTCAACGATGAAGCCGTTTAGAACTGGTTTGATATGAATGTCTCTAATCATGATTTTTCCCTTTCATTGTGGATTAAACACTTTGGAACAGTTATCAGGGTATTCCATGCGGCGATTGCCGCTTCCCGGCTCTTATATTTTGGCGGATAGAAGTCCCACTCTCGGATCGGGCAACCTTTTTCATCATGCCAAATACCCCATATCGAACTGCCTTCACGTAAATAAGCTTTGGCAGGTACGCCACAGAACGGGCAAGGGTTCATACCTTCTTGTGGATTATGGCTCATAGATATCTTCACTCCGCCTCCTTCCGGCGTCTCTTCAATTTGCCTTAATAGGCAATCCGGACAGATATCCCGGATTGTACGGGTTGTATCGACGTATCTTTGCCAGCCTTTCAGTTCTGGCAAATGGGTTTCCCTGCCGCAAGTATCGCAAACAGTCCACTCGGACGGATGGTAATTCATGTTGAGATAAGAAACGGTTCTTTTCATGTTTCTCCTTCCGGCGTCGGGGTAGGCCCGATGCCGATGATAAACGGAGTGGCGGTTGGGTCGCAGACTCCGCGCTCCCACCAGCCCGGGCACATCGTGGGAGCAGGTGTCGGCGTATCCTTGCGCGGGTCCGGCGGCGACATCGTTATCCAGGGTGTGGGGGTCAACGCATAGGTTTGCGCGCTCCAGCCGCGCACCAGGGGGATGAATGACCTCAGCAGAGACAAGACTGGATCAGCGTCGCAGGCCGCCGAATCATCCCAGAACACCAGGTGGTTCGGGATGGGCTGGTAGGTCTCGCATACATAACGCAGAATGACGTAATTATGATGCTCGTTGCAGGGCAATCGCCACAGTAAGACCGGCGCCGTCCGGCAGAGCGGGTCAGGTACCGGCGTAACCTGGATCTGCGCGCCGGCCGTCTTTGGCAGGGCTGCAACCAGGAGCGCCAAGGCCAGGAACACCAGGATATTGAGCAAGATGATGAAACTAATCCCCACGGCGCGCTTCATTCAATCCTCCGCTTGGGGGTGTCTAAATTCCCCTGCCTGTTGGCCGGTAATCGAAATCGGCGGAAACCTATCACTGGCAACCGCTACCCAGATAGTGCCATAAAACAGGATAGATAGTCTCTCTCGCCAGTTGCCTTTCCAACGCGAGACAAACATCCCCTGGCCGTGGTAGCATGGCAGCGGGTCTACGTTCTCGCCAGTTAATTCGGTATTACAGCTTAAGAATTTGATTGGTTTCATTCAGTCCTCCGCTTTCTGCGCAAATAAGCAATCGTGCTCGTGCTGGCTACAAATAAACAGGCCGCAGGTGTCGCAGTAATCAGCCTGCTCCAGCTCGAACCAGTGTTCGCCCGGCCAGCAGTAGTATTCGTGGCGGTTTGGAACATTGGTAACAGTAGGATGGTTACTGCTATTGCTCGTCTGGGTCTGTTCTGTCCAATCCGGGCGCGGCGGGCGGCGGGTCTGGTGCATCATATCAATCCCTTTCAAGATAGCGATCCCAGGCAGCGATCAAGCACGTGTTCGCCTTGAACAACTCGACGTACGTGCCGTCCTTGACCTCGCCGAATTTACCGGCGGCGATGTCCTCTGCCAGCCTGGAGAATACCTGGTCGATTTCCCCGCGCACGCGCTGGCCTAATGTCACGGTTTCGATTGTCTCTCCCATCATCGGCTCCTTTCGTTCCTCACAGCTTCTAACGCCTGCTCTGGCGTGGTCACAATTTCGACCGGCCCTAGCCAGGAATTGAGAAATCGCTCCTCGTCTGGTGTCAATTCGCCCTTCGGCGTCTTGACTTCGAGTAATACATTTTGTCCAGCCAGCCCGCTTGTAAGCGAAGCGACACCTACAAGTAGATCGGGGCAGCCCTGCCCGACTCTCGACAGGATGAGCACGGAGCAACCGGCGCGGCGTAGAGCGTCCACGATAATCATCTGATTAGAATCGACGCGGGCGGCCTGTCTCACGCCTTCGCCTCCTGTAATGCCAGCCATAGCGATACTTCGGCGTCCGTAGCGCGCATCGGCTCGCCGCCGTCCAGCACGACGTACCACTCATCAGCCTCCTGGAACAGGCGCACCTTCATCCGTTTGGGCTTCCACGGCTTGAGCGGGCGGCGGTCTTGCGGATTATCATCCTTGGCAGCGGCGTAATTAGCGACCCGGTTGGCCGCGCCGCGTGCGTTATGGGCGGGTGTGCTGTTCATACTTCTACCTCAATCATCGGGTCTTGTACCTCGCCTTGCCATACCACGCCCCGCCCTGCCTTGCCTCGCCTCGCCAAGCCCTGCCGTGCCTTGCCTAGCCAATCCCAGCCCTGCCATGCCGCGCCTCGCCCCGCCTCGCCCAGCCCTGCCTAGCCCGGCCCAGCATTGCCTCGCCCCGCCCAGCCATGCCTTGCTTCGCCTTATTTTGATTTCTAGCATTCAAGATTCCCAATGGATCACAACAAAGCGACCGAATGGGCCTTTCTTCTCCGGGCGAAAGTCCAGGACGCCAACCCTGCTGCCAGTGTCGTCCACGACCCGGCGTAGTTGATCTTCCGTCAATAACGTGTCGTCATATTCAACAGCGAAAGTCGCCTGCCACTCATCCAGGCGGGGGCGGGAGCATAACACGCGCCCTTTCGTTGCCGGAATCACAACGGGGCGGGTATCGATTAGATACTCGCTTACACCCAGATCCCCGTATTCCGGTGAAACTATGACACAGGCTGCTACCACCTTTTGTAAAGACGCCCGTCCTTTCCCTTTCGAGAATGCCGCGCCTCCGACGAGCGCCCGCTGAAAAGCGACTCCCGGCAGGTACAAGTTACCTGTGCTCGGGATGCGGTAAGCGCCGATCTCCGCTCGCTCCTCAATCGACTTTTTCTCGATTGCTTCAACAGGCTCTAGCGGATAGCGATGCATCAGTAATGGCGACATGCCTTTGATCGTGCAACGAATATTCCTGATAGACATTATGTGTTCTCCTCGTTACTTCCAAATATGTTGTGGTGTGGTGTATTCACACCTCTACTCCAATCATCACCGGCAGCTGTACCGGGATGGGTCTCTCGTTGATCGCCTTGAACGCATCCACATCCGCCTGCGCCAGCCGTACCCGCTCCTGGCAAATCTCACAGCTGTGGACGTGCCGCCAGATTTTCAGACCGGGAATATCGCCGTCCAACCAGGCCGCGCGCAGGGCGGCGTATTCTTCGCAGGAATGACAAACTAGATTGTCGAAGTTCACGGGGCAAACTCCTTCAGCTCAATTTCCCGCTTGATGCCAATACCGGGGCGCACATCCATCCCGCCGATTTCGATGATGATCCCGTCCGTCATCCGGCTGGCAAGGTATTGCAGTTGTTCCGGCAATTGTGCTGGCGCGCTGTTGCTTGCTAGGACGGTGAGCATCCGGTCTTGGGCTGAGTAGCGGCCATTCAGCAGGCGGAACATCGTTTCGCTGGCCCAGGGCGTCATATTCACTCGGTCGATTTCATCGATTGCCAGCACACGCACTGACCGGAACTCCTGTATGAGCGTTTCAGCAGCGTTCCTGGCGTCGCTGCCAAACTCATCACGCACTTCTGCCAGTAGATCAGCCATCGTGGAGTAGGCGGCGGTAACTTCAGCTACCCGGAAGCCGTTTACCAGCGCTTTTAGCAACATCGACTTTCCCACGCCGAACTCACCGTAAAACGTACAGAAACCGGCGGGGTATGGAGTCTGTGAAAGCAGGCTGGCGGCGATGTCTTTGGCGGCTTCCTTGCCCTTCATCGACATAAACTGCTCCAGGCGGATCTCCTGGTCAAGACCTTCCAGCCGCGACATTCTGAGCAGCCAGGTATGTTTCTGGAAGCCTGCGCAGACTGGACAAGGTTCGCTGTGCAATCCTCCGATGAACCAGGAACCGTTGATCCATTTGATCGCTTTGCCCCTTGGTGCTCCTGGCGGGTTCTGATAAGGGCCAGAGTCGACGTAGAAGGCAATCATGTTACTAAGCCCGCCGCAGTTCGGGCAATCGTCCCGGTATGGCGCCTGCGGCTCGCAGCCGATTACCTTGCCTTCGCCTTTTACGCGGGCATCGCTCAGAAAAATTGAGGGCCATTGATAACTCATATCTGCTTTCCCTTTTGTAATTCCTCGTAAATCTGCTCTGGCGTCATTTCTGGCTCTTTGCGCTTGGACTGACCAGAACCGTTCTTGTTGGCTATCTGCCCCTTGGAAAATTGCTTGATATAGCTCAAAATATCCCCTTTTGGGTTCTTTGGGGCGCATTCCCACAGCAGACCAGCGAGGCGACCGGCCCCCCCCAGCTCCTTAGCAACCTTACCGACGTATTGATAGCTTGGATAATCGACTAGATTTGGGTAGATTGTTTTAATCATAAACAGCAAGACTGCTTGCTTGTTATTGCTTTTTTTGAGAATTTCGATCCATCCTTCCAGGTTGGTAGGGGCGTTAGCCGCCGCGTTAGCGGCGTTTTCTGTTAATTCTGTATCTGTATCTCCGTCACGTTTCGTGACAGGTTCGTGACCATAATACTTATTCTTCTTGTCACGTTCGCGTTGTCTTTGTTTGCGTTCTACGTCTGGTATCGGCTCTTGCCTCTTGGAAAAATTAGTGACATATAAATCCCCGCCTTTCGCTGATACAATCCCGACTCGCTGGAGTTCGATCAGATCCGTTTCCAGCTCTTCAGGAGATACCCTCAAGCGCCAGGCCATGTGTTCAATGGGTGGCAGGGTGCCTTCCTTTTCGTTATCCCCGGCCATTAAAAACATTTCAATCGTCCGCCTGTAAAGCCTATCATTCAAGAGTCCCATTTTTGGATCGTCTAAGATTTCGTGATAAAGCTTGATCCAGTATTTTGACGGCATGATTTACTCATTAACGACGAACGCCCACGCCAAACCGCACTTACTAATCCGGTCAAGGATAGCAGGCTTACGATTCAGCATGGGCGCTTGTCCCACAAAGTATTGATTTGTGAGTAGCCCGTGTGTTCCGTATTTAAAACACACGACCTGCTCGTCCTTGACCGGATAAAAATATTATAGACCCAAACTCCGCCAGAGTCAAGCGCGCTCATTCAGCCCTTCCAGCCTATCCAGTACCGTCTTGACTCGCTCCCAA
>Ga0209341_10005532_pt1 | contig 11405 bp, 10 predicted proteins | sample RifCSP13_2_FD_184020 | JGI IMG/M metagenome (GOLD analysis project Ga0209341, IMG submission 184020) | Soil microbial communities from Rifle, Colorado - Rifle CSP2_sed 13_2 (SPAdes) (version 2) | ecosystem: Environmental > Terrestrial > Deep subsurface > Rock core/Sediment | place: Rifle...
TCTGCAGGACAACGCGACGCCCAGCGGGAACGCGCTTGCCTCCACAGCCTTGCTGCAACTGGCTGCGTTCAGCGGCAACGGCGACTGGCTAGACCTGGCCGAAGGCATGCTGGCAAGCATCCAGGCAACAGCCTCGCGCTACCCGACCTCGTTTGGGCAGTGGCTATGCGCACAGAATTGGGCGATGGAAGCCGGCAGAGAGATCGCCATTGTCTTTGGAGGACATCAAGACCTCCTGACCACTGGACTTCTAGACGTCCTCTGGAATGAATGGCGTCCGTTCGATGTGGTTGCCGTTAGTGGCTTTCCGCCGCCCGCAGGCAGCCCTGCGCTGTTAACCGATCGCCCGCTTAAGGATGGCAAGGCCACTGCATACGTGTGCCGGAATTTCGTATGCCAGCTGCCTATTAATGACGCTAAGGGTTTGGAGAAGCAGCTACTAAAGACTTAAGGTTCCAGATCGCAGTAACCTTCAACCTTCAACATTAAACTGTCAATTAACTTGTTCGCAAAAGGTGATTTGGCCGTTGACAGTTGTACAGTTGACCCATATTTCATTGAACTTCACTATTACATCGATCAGGCTGAAGCTTTCATCAAAGCCGCCCACCATTAGATAATGAAACCGCGTGACCTCTTCGTTCACCTCCCGCAATGCCGCGGCGTGAAATTCACGCGCAAGCTCCCGATCCACTTCCTTACCTGGATTAGCCAGTATGAAATGGATAGGTGTCTCAACAGCAAAAATGGCCTTTCGAAATGGGGCGTTGGTCAAATCGTCCAAAATCACCCCCGCTACAGCCATCATGCTGATACAAATAAAAAACGGTGCAACTCGCCCAAACAAGGATGTCGAAAAGAAAGCCGATTCCACCGCCGTAGATTGCAGCAACCCGGAGATCACTAAGAAGACGGCCACCCACCCCAGCGCGATCCAGAACCGAACCATGTATCCTTCGCCCACTTGATAGTCGATCAAACCTCTCATACCCGGCTCGAGGCTCTCGGACAGGAGAGGCATTAGTTGCAGCGGTAGACCGACTGTGATCCAGGCGAAAAGCGGAGCCGCTCCAAGCCAGATGAGAATACTTATGCATCCTTCGATGCGAGCGGACAGCCAACTGACGATGCCTCCGACCATACCGCACAAAAGCATCCCCAGGACCAATTTCCACCAGGGGAAGAAGGCATGAGCTGTACTCAGCAGGTACGCGTCTCTGCCCCACAAAACCAGCGCAAAGGTCACGCCGGCGATGGCGCCATAAGCCGCTTCGAATGCGGCTTTTTTCCTCGCGATCGACGTCGCGCGAAGATCGTCAAGGGGATCAGCCGCAGCCATCGACGCCCTTGTTGTGCTTTATTATCGATTTCATAGCGGTGAGGAAAGAAAGGTCAGGATGATTATAATCCGCAGCGTGATGCAAGGAACACCGCAGACAGCAACTCCGCCACTCTTTTGCTCCCAAGAATCAAATGAGAACAACGAATCCTTGATTGGGACCGCCCCTCGAGCCGATGTGTGGTTCCTGCTCGAATACCATGGCCGCTGGGGTAAAAAAGCGTTGGCTGAGAGTGACATCCCCACCGAGGTCAAGAACCATCTGAATAAGCAGCTCGAGTTGATCCCAGAATCTCGGGTCCTGCTGATCAAACAGCCGCGAGAAGTGAACATCCGCGGCTTCGCCTTCTTCGCCGCAGTGGCTTCTGCGATCCCACCCACCCTGTATCGTTTCCAGCTCAACGACTATGACGATCTGCTTTCCTACGATCTGGTAAGCATCGTGGCGCAAAAACCCGAGTACGACGACAACATCGCTAAAGAGCCTGTATTTGTCAACTGCACCAATGGGCTGCGTGACCAATGCTGCGCGCTACACGGTGTCCCGACTTATTGGGCGCTGGAAAAGCATTTCCCCGGCAAGGTATGGGAGAGCACACACCATGGCGGGCATCGTTTTGCGGCTAACTTCATGTATCTTCCCGACGGGCTTTCCTACGGACGACTGCGTAAGGAGAATGCCGCTGGCGTACTGCAGGCCGCCCTCGATGGAAACATCGCACTAAATCATTTCCGCGGGAGGACGATTTACAACGAACCCATCCAGGCCGCCGAGATCTTGCTTCGCAAGGAGTTGAATTTGACCGGAATCGATGCTGTGCGCGTGACCCGCGCCCAGGAACTGGAGCCTAAGCGCTGGAGGGTGGATATCGAAGCAAATGAAAGGTCTAACGAATTGCTGGTCGAGCAGCAAGACACGGGCAATCGGGTTCACCTGTCCTGTGGAGATGAAAAAACTAGCCCGGTCGTCGACTACAGGTTAGTAAGCCACCAAGCCTGAATTCCTTTTTCAACAGGCAAGTCATTCACTACTTCTCATCCGTCATCCCTCATCCCCGCCACATTTTCCCTCGTTATTTCCAAAATGGCATTGGGCATTTATTCAGCCAGACCCTTGTTCGCAAGGCACCCCTCTCCATCGCGATGGAGAGGGGTTGGGGTGAGGCCTTGTCCAAACCCTTGATTTCCGCCCCAATGTCCACACAAAACCTAATTTCTGTTCAATAATAAGCGCTAGTAACGGAGGGGTGCATGTTTAGCACAGTGACCTTGTACATTTGGACATCGGACATTGGACGTTGGACGGGGGACGTATTCAGCCTCCTACCACATCTACAACACCTACCATAGTCACCAAACCGGCCAAACCTACCACATGCACCATACCTACCACCATCCAAACCATGCGTCGCGCTTGCTGCTAGGGTTTCCTAGAATGAACGGAGGCCGGCGGTTCAAAAACGATGGATTAAAATATCAGTGTCCATCCGCGTTCATCCGCGTCAAATTTCCCGTCAAGGAGTACACGTGAAATCACTGCTTCAAAAGCTCAACATTCAAGAAGTCAATCCTGGCGCCTGCTATGGTCCAGACAACTGGATCACAGATGCCAAAGGCAAGGAATTGGTCTCCTACAACCCCAGCAGCGGCGCGGCCATCGCCAAGATCATCCAGGCAACTCCTGCCGCTTACGAGAGCGTGGTGAGTTCCGCCCAGGCGGCTTTTTCCAGCTGGGCGATGACTCCTGCGCCCAAACGCGGCGCGGTGGTGCGCGATCTGGGGAACGCCATGCGTGAGCTTAAGGAGCCGCTGGGCGAATTGGTGTCCTTGGAAATGGGCAAGATCCGCGCCGAAGGCCTGGGCGAAGTCCAGGAAATGATCGATATCTGCGATTTCGCTACCGGGCTCAGCCGCCAGCTTTACGGCCTCAGCATGCATTCGGAGCGACCACAGCACCGCATGTACGAGCAGTGGCACCCACTGGGAATCGTGGGCGTGGTATCGGCATTCAATTTCCCGGTGGCGGTCTGGTCCTGGAACGCCACAATCGCCGCGGTCTGCGGCGACCCGGTGCTATGGAAGCCGTCCAGCTTGGTGCCGCTGGCCGCGATCGCGGTACAGCATATCTGCAACCAGGTCATGGCAGACTACAACCTGAGCGGGATCTTCAATTTAGTGATCGGGAGCGGGCGCGATGTTGGCCAACTGATGCTTGAGGACAAACGCGTTCCGTTGATCTCGTTCACTGGTTCGACACAGATCGGCCGCACTGTGGCGGAGACGGTTGCCAGGCGCTTTGGGCATACCATCCTGGAGCTGGGCGGCAACAATGCCATCATCGTGGCTGAAGATGCCGACCTCGATCTGGCAACTCGGGCAATCTTGTTCGGCGCGGTGGGAACGGCTGGGCAACGCTGCACCAGCACGCGGCGAATTATTGTTCACAAAGACATCAGTGCTAAGCTAACCGAACGGCTGGTGAACGCTTATAAGCAAGTGAATATCGGCGACCCGTTGGATGAAAAGACTCTGATGGGACCATTGGTCTATCAAAATTCCGTGGAAGAAATGTTCGACGCTTTAGAGAAGGTGAAGGCTGATGGTGGAAAAGTGCTAACCGGTGGCAAGATGCGCCCGGATCTGGGACCTAATTTTGTTGAGCCCACCATTGTAAAGATGCCGCAACAAACCGAGATCGTGAAGCAGGAAACCTTTGCACCGATCTTGTATATCCTGGACTACAAAGACATCGACGACGCCATTCGCATCCATAACGATGTGCCGCAAGGACTCTCCAGCGCCATCTTCACCAATAGCATGCGTACAGTGGAGCGTTTCTTGTCCGCGGGCGGCAGCGATTGCGGTATCGCCAACGTGAACATTGGCACCTCTGGCGCGGAGATTGGTGGCGCCTTCGGCGGCGAGAAAGAAACCGGCGGCGGCCGCGAAAGCGGCAGCGACGCCTGGAAAGCTTACATGCGCCGCCAGACCAACACCATCAACTGGTCCAGCGAATTACCGCTGGCGCAGGGGATCAAGTTCGGCGGGGAATAAGAGGGACAATGGCAAGGAAAATAAAAGGGGAAGTAAGCAAAGAGGAATTACGAGATTTCCTCAACAATCTAAGGTTAAATTTTCTGCAATATCATTCTCGCAAAGAAAATTTAACCTGGCTTGCAACAACAGTATATTTGGGGGGTTTGCTTGGATTGGCAAGCCTCTTTATCGAACAAGGTCAACTTGTATCGCAAAGTTCGGAGTTAGAGTGTAGCCTGATTGCTGTAGTCGGGATTACATGTTTGTTTACCATTCTTTTTGTCTCCAAACAGTTTTCAGACAGAACTTTCGCTGCGCACATAATTGCCTCATGTAATGAAGCTTTAGCTCAACTTATTGACAGCGATTTTGCCCTGACGCGAGATCTGCAAAAAGCGAGTAAATACACTGAAGCCAGTCATATATCGCTTTTCCCAAAGATATTAATAAATCGCCTTACGATGCCAGACAAAAAGCATCGACCGTTGTGGAATTATGTAGCCCCATATGTTGTTATCCTGACCTGGACTATTGCCTTAATAGCACTGATTCTGACCTCATAAGAAACTCTATTACCTTTGGACCTCAATGCCATCAGAAAACATCTTGTACTTATCCCGATCAGACGTGGAATCCATCCAACTTCCGATGATGGAAATCATCGAAGCACTGGAAGCCATGTTCAAAGAGAAAGGCAATGGCAAAGTGGAGATGCCGCCGAAGCCTGGCATCCACACCCGCCCTAACGCCTTCATCCATGCCATGCCCGCCTACATCCCCAGTCTCGAATCGGCGGGGATGAAGTGGGTTTCCGGTTATCCCAGCAACCAGGCAAAAGGGCTGCCCTATATAAGCGGCGTGTTGATCCTCAATGACCCTGAAACAGGCATTCCGCTGGCCATCATGGATTGCACCTGGATCACGGCGAAGCGCACGAAATATCTGGCGCGGCCGGAGAGTGCATCGGTGGGCATTGTCGCCTGCGGCGTACAGGGACGCAGCAACCTGGAGGCGCTGGCCCGCTTGTTCAGGTTCGAAAAGGTTAAGGCGTATGACATCAAACCCGAAGTCGCATCGCGCTATGCCGACGAAATGAGAGCTCAATTGGGGCTTGATGTCGAAGCGGTGAAAGAGCTGCCGGAAGCTGTAAAGGGAATGGATATCGTGGTGACCAGCGGTCCTATACTCAAAAACCCGACGCCGGCCATTCCAGCCGGGTGGCTGGCAGAAGGCGCCTTCGCTTCCCTGGTGGATTTCGATTCCTATTGGCAGGGACCGGCGCTAAGAGAGATGGACAAGATCGCCACAGACGACCTTTCGCAGATGGCGTATTACCGCCACGAGGGTTATTTCAAAGAAACGCCTGAGCCTTATGCGGACCTAGGCGAGATCGTGTCTGGAAAAAAGTCGGGACGCATAAAGGCCGGGGAACGGATCGCGGCGATCAACCTGGGGCTGGCATTGGATGATATGGCGACGGCGATCAGGATCTATCAGCGAGCGCTGGAAAAGGGGATTGGCCGAGAATTGCCGCTGTAAGGACTCGAGGCTTTAGCCGGTGCCAGCAATTCCGGCTAAAGCCTCGAGTCCATATTTAAAGGGAAACCTTTCGCTGTTGACGCCAAGGGGTCTATCTGATATTATATCGATATACGATATATTGTGCGTAGATATATGAGCCGCAACCTGATTCTCCAGTTTCTTACCAGAACGTACGGCTGGCTGATTCGCCTTTATCCAAATGAGTACAGGGAGCGGTTTGGGTCCGAGATCGAACAAGTCTTCCAAACGTTTGTGAGTGAAGCACAACGGAAAAATGGGGCAAGGGCGGGTCTGTTGGCCGGGTTGCGACTTCACATGGAGTTACTTCCCAACCTCCTAAAAGAACAGGTCACCCAATTGAGGAGTGGAGCCATGAAAATCACGAAGAAGATGGCGCTTTCAGCGACGGCGTTGTTCCTTATCGCCGCGGCAGCATTAGGATACTCTGCCTACAAAAGCAATGAAACGGCAGTGACATCGGCAGAAGTGGCGCAATATGGCATAGAACAGGTATATAGCACCCATCGCGCAGAAATGACAGGACGCTGCCCTCCAGATCATCAGATGCGAATACTGTGGTGGTATATGGCCTCCGAACTGGCTATGCCTTCTTCTGTAGAAGTGGCTTTTGCTTCAGCCGAAGCGTCACAATATGCGCCTGAAATTGACGCAATTCTTTACGAATATGGGGCGACAAAACATCAGGCCACGGTTGAAATAATCTGCGTACCGGTGGCAAATGCCAACTAGGCGCCAGGAAACGCCGCCTCTCACCTCGGCGGCATTCTACATTCTGCTTGCCTTGGTCGACCGCGAACGCCATGGGTATGCCATCATGCAGGAAGTTGCCGCCGCCAGCCAGGAGCGCATAAGGATTGGTCCGGGTACGCTCTACGGTAACCTGAAGCGCATGCTTGCCTCCGGGCTGGTCGCAGAAAGCGATGAGCGCCCGGATCCAAAGCTTGACGACCAGCGACGCCGCTATTACCGGCTGACGCCACATGGAAAGAGACTCCTGCGAGCAGAGGTTGAGCGCTTGTCCCGTGCAGTGGATGCTGCAAAGGCCAAGAAGGTGTGGGCGGCTAAATAAAAGATCGGCCGGAGATTCCGGCCGATAACTGGGTGGGTGACGGGACTTGAACCCGCAACCACCGCATCCACAGTGCGGTGCTCTGCCAATTGAGCTACACCCACCACGTTCGGTATTCTAACATGCGGGGAAAAGAGATCGTCCTAAGTCCTATGTCACAAAGTCCCAGGACTTAGCTGTTCAAGAGTGATTTCAGATGTTGAGAAAGTTGAGCGCGCTCGGTTGTTTGCTGGTCTCCGGACCGCAGGTCTTTGACCGACACCTCGCCCTTTTTCAGTTCATCCGGCCCTAGTACCAACACCAACCGCGCGCCCAAGCGATCTGCCTGCTTGAACTGCTTTTGCAGTTTGTCCGCGGCGTTCAGGTGGCTGGTGACCTGCAGTCCGACGCGGCGCAATTCGGCAGCCAGGCTCAAGGATTCGAGCAAATGATCCTGGTCGAAGGTTGTCACATAAATAGTGGCTCCAGATCCCAGCTCGGGCAAATGACCAAATGCCTGCAACATCAGGCGGATGACCACGTTGCCGATGGCTAAGCCCACCGCGGGAACCGGGTCACCGCCTACTGCGTTGACCAGATCGTCATAGCGACCGCCGCCAAAGACGGCGCGGAATTCGCCTGCTGTATCCCAGGCTTCGAAGACCGTGCCAGTGTAGTAGTCCAAGCCGCGGATGATGTGCGGAGCAAAGCGAATGTAATCCTGGACGCCGGATACCTCAATGGCTTTGAAGAATCGCTGCAAGACGGGAGATTGCTTCCATAGGTCTTGATTCTCGATTAGAGCTTCTACGCCCATGAGTTGGGTTTCATCAAGTCCCAGTTCTTTGCCACGTTTACGCCAATCTTCGGCGCTCAGCTTGTCGCGGCGGTCAATCAGACTAAAGACGTCAAGGCGCAACGAGGATTTAATGCCAAGCGCTTCAAGCTCACCTTGCATCAATTGGCGGTTATTGACCAGGATCTGCGTCTCGTTGGAGCGCAGACCCACATTATTGAGAAAGGTGGCCGCAATGGTTGCGATCTCCGCGTCGGCCTCTGGCGAGTCATCGCCAATGAGATCGATATTCCATTGAAAAAACTCACGCGAGCGGCCTTTTTGCGGCTTCTCATAACGCCAGAAGGGTCCGAAGGACCACCAACGCAGGGGGAAGGTTAATTGGCGCTGTCGGGCAGCTACCATCCGTGCCAGGGTGGGTGTTAGTTCCGGGCGCAGCGTGATGCGTTCTCCCCCGCGGTCTTCGAAGACGTAGGATTGCTTTTCGACCAACTCCGCGCCGGATTTGGCCGCATAGAGCTCGAAGCGTTCCAGCATCGGACCTTCATATTCAAAATACCCGAAGGATTCGCAAACCTCGCGCATCTTGGAATTCAGCCAAGTGCGCAAAGCCATCTCTTCCGGGTAATAATCCAGTGTGCCGCGGACGGGTTGAATCATTGAAGACATTGAAAGAATTTTAGCACGACGAGCATATTCCAAATGTCCAATGTCCAAGACCAAACCCGAGTGACAATTGGACATTTGCACATTGGACATTCTTTGCGCGGTAAAATTTTTCTTCGCCGGAGGCAAGATGAAAATAATCACCTGGAACGTCAATGGATTGCGGTCGCACCTTAAGGAAGAAAAAGGGACCTGGAAATGGATCAGGGAACAAAAGCCCGACGTGATTTGCCTGCAGGAATTAAAGGCAAACCCCGAACAGCTGACTGACACGCAGTTGGAGAATTTCAAGGGGTACCAGGTGGTCTGGAATCCCGCAGAGAAACCCGGCTACAGCGGGGTGGCCACCATGGTTGCGAAGAAGACAAAAGAAGACATCATTGGCTTTGGAGTGCCCAAGTTCGATAAAGAAGGCCGCGTAATCCAGACCCGGTTCGATGATTTTGTGCTGCTGAATGTGTATTTCCCCAGTGGAACCACAGGCATGGTCCGTGTGAAATTCAAATTGGAATTCTATGAGGCACTGCTAAAACATATTAAAAAACTGCGTAATTCTGGCGAAAGTATTGTGCTCACTGGCGATTTCAACACGGCACACAATGAGATCGATTTGGCACGCCCCAAACAGAACCAGAAGACCTCCGGATTTATGCCTGAGGAACGGGCAATGCTAGGTCGTTTTTTCGAAGAGGGTGGCCTGGTTGATTCGTTCAGAACGCTGAATCCGGATAAAGTCCAATATACCTGGTGGACCCAACGCGCTCCAGCCGCCCGAAAGAATAACATCGGCTGGAGACTAGACTATTTCCTTATCTCGAAGGATTTTTTCAAGAAAGTGAGGGCGGTGACAATATTCGACCAAGTTAAAGGGTCTGATCACTGCCCGGTGATGCTGGAACTGAAGTAACTGTTTAATGTTTAAGTATGAAGGTTCCAAATCTTTTAACTTTAAACCCCCAACCTTAGACTTTGAACGGGATTGAAGAAGAGGCTGGTCGTAGACCAGCCTCTTCTTAATCCTCAATCGTTATGCCACATAATCCTTCAAGCGATGGCGCACCCGCGGGTCGCGCAGTTTGCGCAGCGCCTGGGCCTCGATCTGGCGCACGCGTTCGCGCGTCACGCCAAGCTTGCGCCCCACGTCGCTGAGGGAGTGTACGCGGCCGTCGTCCAGGCCGAAGCGCAGGCGCAGGATGCGGGCCTCGCGCAGCGGCAAGGTATCGTCGATGGTGCGGAACAGATCTTCCTGGAGCAAAGTCTGCGCAGTGCTCTCTTCCGGGGACGGAGCGGTCTCGTCCTCGATGATCTCGCCGAGAACAGAGTCTTCATCAACGCCAATCGGCGTCTCCAGCGAGTGAGGTTGGAAGGCGGCTTTGGTAGTCAACTCGACTTCCTGCGGGCTGGTTTCCAGAGCGTCTGCAAGTTCAAGCAGCGTTGGTTCGCGGCGATATTCCTGCTTTAGCGTGTTCTTCATGCGCATCAGCTTGGCGATCTTGTCGCCCATGTGCGCAGGAATACGGATGGTGCGCGATTTGTTGGAGATGGCCCGCGTGATCGCCTGGCGAATCCACCAGGTGGCGTAAGTGCTGAACTTGAAGCCGCGGCGGTAATCGAACTTCTTGGCGGCGCGCATCAGGCCGATGTTGCCTTCCTGGATCAGATCGATCAGCGGTAAACCGCGGTTCATGTTCTTCTTGGCGATGCTGATCACCAGCCGGGAGTTGGCCACGATGAGATGCTGGCGAGCGTCCCAACCTTTCTGCACCTCCTCAAGGTATTGCTTGCGCTTGGCGGAAGTCAGACCTTTCTCAGCCAGCTTGGCACGCGCAGCATTGCCGCGTTCCATGGCCTTCGCCAGGTTCACTTCTTCCTTGGCGGTCAGCAGTGGAACGGAAGCAGCTTCATTGAAATACAGCCGCACCAAATCGCTGGTGTCGGTTTCCATATCGTGGTCATCATGGGACAGGAAGACTTCGTTATCAGGTTCCGAATCGTCCTCCTCTATGTCTTCCAGTTCCGCCTCGGAAAGATCAGCCTCGTCATCCTCGACGAGCGGGATGCCAGCGCTAAGCAGCGCTTCGAAAATCTCCTCCAACTGGTCGGACTGGCGCTGTTCGCCGGGCACCAGTTGAAGGACGTTATCTATGGACACATAGCCCTGTTTCCGGCCGAGTTTCAGCAGGCGTTCCAGGGCCTCCTCTTCGTTGACTTCTTCGTGTTCAAACGCTTCAATGGTCTTTACATTCATTCTAAAAAAGTGCCTCCACATTCAGAGTAGCTTCGCTGGATTAATACCTTATGAATAACAACGAAACTCTGTGGCCCGTGTTAGTCAGCTAACAACAGGCAAAATTTGCCCGCCGCTGAGGCGGGTCTTGCGAGCAGCTCGATTATCGGCGTAAGATTGGTGGTTCGCCAGTAAGGGCAATGGCGATGATGAACTGCTAGGGGTCAGTTTGCACGAAGAGCATTAGAACCTGATTTGCCACCCATTAGAGCCAGATTAAGGAATTACCTCTATCCCCCGCCAAAAAGCCACGTAGTCCTTGATGATCTTTGCCGCTTGGGAGGGCTCGGGGTAATACCAGGCAGCGTCATAGTTAACCTTGCCGTTCACATGCAGGTGGTAGTAGCTAGCTATACCCTTCCAAGGGCAAACCGTATGGGAGTCGCTCGCGACAAAAAATTGCGGGTTTACCGTTTCTGGAGGGAAATAGTGGTTCCCCTCCACCATGACCGTCCGATCACTTTCGGCCAATACCTGGTCGTTCCAAATCGCCTTCGGCATATGAGCCCTCAGGAGCGCTTAATCAACCTCGGGATACAGCATTTGCTGGATCCCGTAATTGGCTGCTCCCAGCAAGCCTGGTTCAGGATGGAGGATGATCTTTACCGGGAATCGCGCCAGATAATATTCATACCTTATCTTGGTCAGGAATGTGTCCATAAATAAGTAC
>Ga0209341_10005533_pt1 | contig 11404 bp, 6 predicted proteins | sample RifCSP13_2_FD_184020 | JGI IMG/M metagenome (GOLD analysis project Ga0209341, IMG submission 184020) | Soil microbial communities from Rifle, Colorado - Rifle CSP2_sed 13_2 (SPAdes) (version 2) | ecosystem: Environmental > Terrestrial > Deep subsurface > Rock core/Sediment | place: Rifle...
CTCGACGGGCCATCCCGGGTTCACGGCCGTCGGCATTCCGGCGGCCCTGCGCCGCTTCGCGATGCTGCAGTGCTACGACCAGGTCCGCCCCGGCCGCCTGCCGGCCGTCCTGCGCGACGAGCCCCCGCACGACCGCGTGTTCCGGCTGGTCGACAGCGAGTGGCGACGAGGCCCGCTGCGTAGCGCCTGACGACGCCCGGCGTCGTCAGGCAGAGTCTCACGAGCTCCCGCGCGTGCCGAGCGTGCGGTAGAAGCGGGCGCAGTTCCCCCCGAGGATGCCGGCGCGCGCGTCGGCGGAGAGCGCGGCCACGTAGTCGAGGACCAGGCCCAGCGCGGACCGGTAATCGGCCGCCAGCGTGCACACGGGCCAGTCGGACCCGATCATGAGCCGCTCGGGGCCGAATTCCTCGACCACCACGTCGAGATAGGGACGGAAGTCCCCGGGCTTCCACTCGTTCCAGCGCGCCTCGGTGACCATGCCGGAGAGCTTGCAGAAGACGTTGGGCCGCTCGGCCAGCCGCTCGAGGTCCTGCTTCCAGGGGGACAGGAGCCCGTCGCGGATCGCCGGCTTGGCGAGGTGGTCGAGCACGAAGGGCTGCTCGGGGAACTCGTCGACCAGGGTAACGGCCACCTCCAGGTGTCGCGGGAAGAGCAGCAGGTCGTAGGTCAGGCCGAACTCGCGGAGCCTCCCGATGCCGCGGCGGAAGTCCGGCCGGAGCATGAAGCGGTCGTCGGGCTCGTCGTGAACGACGTGCCGCACGCCCACGAGCTTCGGGTGGGGTGCCAAGCGCTCGAGCTGCGCCGGCAGCTCCGCGGAGCACAGGTCGACCCAGCCGACGACGCCCTGGACCCACGGGTGACGCTCGGCGAGCGCCAGCAGCCACTCGGTCTCCTGGAGCAGCTGCCGCGCCTGCACGGCGATCGTGCCGTCGAAGCCGGTGGCCCGCAGCAGGGGAGAAAGCTCGTCGGGCAGGTAGTCGCGCCGCAACGCGGCCATCGCCTCGGTCATCCAGACGTGGTGGGTCGGGTCGTAGTGCCAGAAGTGCTGGTGGGCGTCGATGCGCATGGGGCAGAGAGTAACCCCGGCGCCCGCTTTGGATGATACTTGGCCCCGACCAACCCACGACCTGATTGAGGAGAGCTGCATGCGAATCCCCACGACCTTCGACCGCGCGCTGCTGGCGGCCGCGCTTCTCCTGGCCTCGTCGCCCGCCGTCCCCGTCGCCTGGTCCCAGGAGGAGGTGCGGGGCATCCCGCCCGCGCCGCCGCGGGCCGAAGGGCTGGGGCCGTGGCAGCGCCTGATCCTGCGCGGGGCGACCCTCATCGACGGAACCGGCGCGCCTCCCGTCGGTCCGGTCGACATCGTCGTCGAGGGCAACCGCATCAAGAACATCAAGAGCGTGGGCGCGCCGGGCACGCCGATCGATGCGACGAAGCGTCCGAAGGCGGAATCCGGCGACCACGAAATCGATCTCACGGGCCACTACGTGCTGCCCGGCTTTGTCGACCTCCACGGCCACCTCGGCGGTCACGAGCAGGGGACGCCGGCCGAATACGTGCTCAAGCTCTGGATGGGCCACGGCATCACGACCAGCTCCGATCCCGGCAGCGGCAACGGCCTCGAGTTCATGGTCGAGCACAAGAAGAAGAGCGAAGCCAACCAGATCACCGCCCCGCGGCTCAAGCCGTACGTCTTCTACGGCCAGGGCGTGAAGCAGCCGATCACGCGTCCCGAGCAGGCGCGTGCGTTCGTCCAGGACGTGGCGCGGCGCGGCGCCGAAGGGATCAAGTTCTTCGGCCTGCGCCCCGACCTGATGGCGGCCGCGATCGACGAGGCGAAGATGCAGGGCCTGCGCACCACCTGCCACCACGCGCAGCTCGCCGTGGCGCGGCTCAACGTGCTGGACACCGCGCGCATGGGCCTCACCTCGATGCAGCACTGGTACGGCCTGCCCGAGGCGCTCTTCACCGACAAGACCGTCCAGGACTATCCGCGCGACTACAACTACAACGACGAGCAGGACCGCTTCTCGCAGGCGGGCCGGCTCTGGCGGCAGGCGGCGCCCCCGGGCAGCCCGCGCTGGAACGCCGTGATGGAAGAGCTGCTCGAGCTCGACTTCACGCTCTCGCCGACCTTCCACGCCTACGAGACGACGCGCGACTTCATGCGCATGAGCCGCGCGGAGTGGCACGAGGAGTACACGCTGCCGTCGCTGTGGCGCTTCTACCTGCCGAGTCGCACCAACCACGGCTCGTTCTTCTTCGACTGGACGACGGACGACGAGGTCGCCTGGCGCGACAACTACCGGCTGTGGATGGCGTTCGTGAACGAATACAAGAACCGCGGCGGCCGCGTCGGCATCGGCACCGATTCCGGGTACCTGTTCAACCTCTACGGCTTTTCGTTCGTGCGCGAGATGGAGCTTTTCCGCGAGGCGGGTTTCCACCCGCTCGAGGTGATCCGCGCGGCGACGCTCAAGGGCGCCGAGGCGCTGGGCGTCGCGGACAGCGTGGGAAGCATCGAGCCCGGCAAGCTCGCCGACATGGTGGTGGTGGACGAGAACCCGGTCCTGAACCTGAAGGTGCTCTACGGTACAGGCGCCGTGAGGCTCACCGAGAAGAACGAGCTCGTCCGCGTCGGGGGCGTCCGCTACACGATCAAGGACGGCATCGTGTACGACGCGAGGAAGCTGCTGGCCGACGTGCGGCGCATGGTGCGCGAGGCCAAGGACAAGGAAGGCTTCGAGATCCGCCCGCCGGGGCGCTGACGCTCAGGCTGGGCACCCGACGCATGAGCGCATCGCTGCCGCCGCTGCCGCGGCCACCGATCCCGCGGACGCTCGGAGAGTACCTGCGCTCGTTCGGCCCGGGCATCGTCGTCGTGCTCGCCTGGCTGGGCGCGGGCGACGTGGTGGACATGGCCGTAGCCGGTAGCAGCTACGGCTACTCGCTGATGTGGGTGCTGGTGGTCGCGGTCTTCATGCGCTTCGTGTTCGTCTCGGCGATCGCCCGCTATCAGCTCTGTAATCCCCACGGTGACGGCGTCTTGGACGGCCTGTGCCGCGTACATCCAGCCTACGCGCCGCTGCTGTTCGTGGCGGCTGTGGTGATGAGCCACGTCTACCAGTCCTACATGACGGTCGGCGCAGGTGAGGTCTGCCGCAATCTCTTCGGCCGGGGCGAGACTTGGCAATGGGCGATCGCCGTGAACGCGAGCGCCCTGCTGCTGGTGCTGCGGCCGTCCTACGCCGGGCTCGAGCTCGTCTTCAAGCTGCTGCTCGGGCTGCTGGCCATCTCGTTCCTCGGCTGCGCCGTCTGGGTCGGCTTCGATCCGCTCGACCTGCTGCGCGGCCTCTTCCGCTTCGAGATGCCCGGCCGTCACGGCCGCTTCGACCCGCTGCTCGTCGCGCTCGCGATGGTCGGCGCCGTCGGCGGCTCGCTCATGAATCTCGCCTACCCCTATTTCATCGAGGCCAAGGGCTGGCGTGGGCCCCAGTACCGGCGCGTCGCGTTCTACGACTTCCTGCTCGCCGTGGTCGTGATGATCGTGCTGAACCTGTCGGTGTGGACGCTAGGGGCGGAGCTGCTCTACCCCAACCGGCACATCGAGACGCTCGACGACCTGCCGCGGCTCTTGAGCTCCGTCCTCGGTGAAGGCGGGCGCGTCCTCTTCTACCTGGGCATCTTCGCCGCCCTCTACACCTCGATCCTCGGGCACGCGGCCGGCCTCGCGGCGCTCGGCAGCCACGCCTGGCTCCGCTATCGCAGCGGTCCGGGGCCCCTTCCATCCGACTATCGCCAGCACCCCGTCCACCGCGGCCTGGTCGCGTGGGGCCTCGTTTCCGCCCTGGTCTGGACCCTGCCCGGAATGCCGGATTTCGTGACGCTCACGCTCGTCGCCAACAGCGCCCAGGTCGTGCTGCTGCCGCTGCTCGCGCTCGGTCTCTTCCGGATCACTTCCAGCGCCCGCTTCATCGGAGTGGAGTACCGCAACCGGCCGCACGAGAACGTGGTGATGGCGCTGCTCGTCGCGCTCGCGATCTACGGAGCGATCGGCTCACTGCGGACGATGGTGAGTCAGCTCATGTACTGATACCCGGCTCCTACTTGACGTCGCTCCCATGGCTGGACAGCACCTGCCACCTACCGTCCCGCTTGACCCAGACGTCGGTGAACCGGATCTTGCGATCGAAGGCAACGCCCTTGTCGTTCATCCCCTTGTTGTGGGTCAGGCCCGTCACCACGGCGACATCGCCCTGCAGGCGCACGCCGAGGCCGGATAGGCTGGCGGAGTCCACGGTGTTCGTCTTGATTCCAGCGATGTCCTCGGCCTTCGTGGTGGCCTTGCCGGTGCTGGCATCCACGCCGCTGTAGTCGTCGGTGAGCGTTCGCTCGAACCAGGCCGTGTCCCGCTTCATCTCGGCGGCGTTCCAATCGCGCTCCAGGTAGAGGAGCACAGTGCTGTCGGCGAGGGGGTGTCCGGCGTTGGATACCACCTGCCAGCGATCTCCTCTCTTCTCGAGCACGTGCACGCTGCGGCTGTAGGAGGTGTGCTCCTTGCCGTTCTCGGATTCCGTCACTGCGTTACGGTGGGTGATGGTCGCCGTGGTCGGCGTGCATCCGATGAGGTAGTGGTCGTAAACCACCTTGGGGGCCGGTCCGGGGTCGGCCTTGGCCTTCTGGGCTGCGGTCAGCGCGGTGTCGATGATCTCGGCCTTGCTCGTGAGCCCGGTTGGAGTGATGCCAGTGAAGTTGTCGGCGATGATGCCCTGGAGGGCGGCACGATCGCCGAGGCGCGTGGCCTCGGACCAGGCGCGATCGAACCCTTCGAGCTCCTTGGTCGTGGCGTCGGTGCACTGCGCGAACGCCGGTGCGGTGAGAGCCGCGAGCAACGCTCCGGCCGCAAGAATGGCCTTCATCTCCACCTCCTTCTGTTGCCGAGAGACGACTGGTCCGAGCGACCCGCGGAGTCATCTTGGGACTCTAGCGGGACGTCATCCCGCCCTGGTGGGATCCAAACGACTGGCTCCATGGTGAGAATTGAGGTGAGCCTAACAGGCTTGACCTCGATGTCAACGGACGCCTGCCTGGAGCCGCACCGTGACCCTTCGGACAGGTAGCAGCCGCACCGGTCCCAGCAGACCGGCGGGCGGGATGGCCTCGGGCTTGACCTCGCCGTAGCGTCCCCAGCGGACGCCGTAGGTCTCTTCGAGGGCGGCCAGATCCGGAGCGGGCCGGCTCGCCACGTCGTGGATCCAGAGGTTCGCGACCTCGACTCTCAGGTGATTGTGGCCCGGGCGCAAGGCTGGCCCGCAGGCGAGGCGCCGCAGGCCCTTCCAGGCCGCCCCCAGGGACGCTCCGTTGAGCGTGACCTCGGCGGTCTCGTGGACGGTGCCGAGGTCGATCATCCATTCGACATCGGACGGCAGGCCGGGGGCTTCGAAATCGGTCTCGTACGTGCCCCAGCCGCTGAAGCCGCGCGCGGCGGCGAGCTCGGTCCAGGTCCTTAGCCCGTCGAGGGTGAGCGGTGCGCGCTCGCCGAGCGCGAGCGTCCAGGGGCCGGCCAGGACCAGGGGCGCCGGGTCGTCGCTCACGACGCGGCGGCTCGCGCGCCGGCGCGGGCGCTCGCGCGACGTCCCGAAAGCGACGAAGCACGACTCGAAGGGGTCGAGGTGCAACGCGACTTCCGTCGACGTCCGGCCTCCGGTGGTGACGTAGTCGTAGGCGAGCGGCGACGACACCGCGCCGGTCTCGGGGTCGAGCCGTTCTGGCGAGCGGTGAGACGCCGCGAAGCGCACGCGCAGGTCCTGCGTGTGCCGGGAGACGTTGGCCACGAAGTAGTAGTCGCAGGCGCCGAGGCGGCGGTGGACGAAACCGACGTTCTCGACGGCGGCCTTGTGGGCCTCCGCCTGCTCCACGGAGGGCCCGACGATCTCGAAGTCGGGCTGCAGCACCGCCTCGAGACGCGCGAGCGCAGCCGCCCGATCTGCGACGGCGGAGAGCCCATGAAGCTCGCGGCGAACCCGCTCGCCGCGCGCCTCGCGGTCGGAAAGCCCGGCGGCGCCCTCCGGCAGGCGCTCCACGAAGATCACGTGCCCGCCGGCGCGCACCAGCTCGGCGAGCCGTGCCGCGGACTCGGGCGGCATGAAGCGCGCGCTCGGGACGATAACGACCCTGTAGCGCGCGGTGCCCGCGCAGAGCTCCCCGGCCTCGACGCGGGCCAGGCTCGCGAGGGCGTGGTCGTGGATCATGTCGAAGTCGTAGCCCGCCTGCCGCAGGCCCATCAGCAGGCCAGCGTCGAGGAGGCGTTCGGCCTCGACGTCGATGTGCAGGCCGCCCGCGCCGAACTGGGCGAACAGGTCCGGGACGGGGAGGTAGACGGCCACCGGGTTCACGGCGACGCCCGTCTGCAGCAGCGCGCAGGTCCGCTGGATGTAGCGCGTCAGGTGCGGGTAGTGGCGCCACCAGGTGTTCGTGTGGTTGGCCTCGGTCGAGGCGTAGAAGCTCCAGCCCGGCTCGCCCGCCTGGGGCGGCGAGTAGGAGTAGCCGTGGTTGACAATGTGGTTGAGGCCGTCGAGCAGCACGGCGTCCGTCGCCGGCTTCATCTGCTCGAGCGTCGTCACGAAGAGCGGCGTGCGCAGCCACGTGTAGGTCTCCGACGACGCGAGCGGCTTGCCGTAGAGGTGGGCTGCGGAAGACGCGAGCCGGCGGTGGCGCAGGTTCACCTGGTAGCGGTCACCCAGGAAGATGTTCTCGCCCTCCGGGATGTGGGCGCGCCCGTAGGCCTGCATCACGTCGCCCGGCGCGCCGTGGGCCTGGATGCGCGCCTGCATCCCGCGCGCCTCGGCCCACGCCACGAGCGGAGCGAAGAAGTAATCGAGGTTCAGCTCCGAGAGGGTGAGGTGGGCGTCGTGGCGCACGTGCGGGGTGAGCTCGCCCGCGTCGTGAAACAGCGCGGGCAGGTACGGCGCGAGATCGTAGCCGCGCCGCTTCTCGAACTCGACCAGGAAATCCTTGGTCCAGTCGGCGCCGTACACCTCGAGGCTGTCGCAGAAGACCGAGTGGAAGGGCGGCGCCCCTTCCGACGCCAGGGCGTTCATCACGCGATCCCCGGCCGCGCGCAGAAAGAGGGCCATCGCCTCACGGCTGTGGTGGTCGAGGACGGGGCCTTCCATGCCGATCGTCGGGCGCTTGACGAGCTGGCCTGTGGGCGAGTCGAGGAACACCATCAGCCGCCAGGTCCCCGTCTCTACGCTCGCGCGCACGAACGACCCGCGCCGCACGCCCTGTGACACCTCCGGCTTCGGCTGGTCCGCGAGCACGCGCGAGCGGGCGACGTCGAGCCCAGCGTCCGGGAGTACCGGCGTCGCCACCACCCGGACGATGCGCTCGTCGCCGGTGAGGTGCGGCGTCAGCTCCCAGGAGTACTCTCTCGGCCCCACGACGTCCTGCGAGAGCACGCGCAGACGGCGCGCGGCGAGGCCCGTGGGGATGAACGGCCCGCCGTAGGGCCAGCCGCTCCCGAGCGTGAAGTCGAGCTGCAGCGACAGCCGGCGCGCCTCGCGCACCGCGTGGCGCAGCACGGCGAGGAACTCCTCGCTGAAGTAGTTGAGGTTGCGGATCCCGCGGGCGGGATCGTCCATCGCTATCGGATACACGGGCTGGATCTCGGCCCCGCGCAGGCCGGCCTGCTTCATGAACGTGAGCTCGCGCGTGATCTCCTCCGGCGTGACGGCGCCGCCGAACCACCACCAGCGCGTCATCGGCTTTCCGCCCTCGGGTGGCGCCGTGAAGATCCCGCGCAGCGCCTGCCGGTCCACGTCTTTCCCGGGGGGCGCTGCTCCCGCGGCTGCGGAGGCACCGAGCGGCGACCCGGCGGCGAGCAACGCGCCGCCCAGGCCGGCCTGCGATAGAAACTCGCGTCGGTCGAGGCGTCCACGCCGGTCGCGCATGGTGAGTTAGCTTATCCCGCCTTGACCGCGCTCGCGCCCCGGGCTAGCGTCCGCTCCTTGCGAGGAGTGCCTTGAGCGAGCTGCGATACGAGGCGGAGGTGCTGCGCGAGTTCGCGACGCGGCTGCTGTACGGGGCAGGCCTCGCCGCGGAACGCGCGGCGGTCGTGGCCGACGTCCTGGTCGAAGCGGACCTGCTGGGCCACGACACGCACGGCCTCGACATGCTCGCTCGTTACCTCGACGAGATCGTGGGCGGGCGCATGGCCCGCGAGGGCGAGCCCGAGACGCTCCGCGATTCCGGATCCGCTCTCACATGGGACGGGCGGCGCCTGCCGGGGCCCTGGCTCGTGAAGCGGGCAATCGCCGCGGCGCGTGAGCGAATTGCAGAGCATCCGACCGTGACCGTAGTCATCCGTCGCAGCCACCACATCGGCTGCTTGCAGGCCTACCTGAAGCCGGTCACGGACGAAGGCCTCGTGATTCTGCTGACATGCTCCGACCCGTCGGGCGCCGGCGTCACGCCCCACGGCGGCGTCGGCTCGCGCCTCACGCCCAATCCGCTCGCGGCCGGTTTCCCCACGGGCGGGGCGCCCGTGCTCCTGGACGTGAGCATGAGCACGACCACGAACGCGCTGACGAAGCGCCTCTACGAGGAGGGCGGACGTCTGCCCGGGCCGTGGCTCGTGGACGCGGACGGCCGTACGAGTGACGACCCGGCCGTCCTTTTCGGGGAGCGGCGCGGGGCCTTGCTCCCGCTCGGCGGCCAGGACCTCGGCCACAAGGGATTCGCCCTCGCGCTGCTGATCGAGGCCCTCACGTCGGGCCTGGCCGGCCACGGGCGCGCCGATGGGCCAAAGGAGTGGGGCGCCTCGGTCTTCCTCCAGCTCATCGATCCCGGCGCCTTCGCGGGCCGCGAGGCCTTCGTGCGCGAGACGACGCGGCTCGCCGAGCTGTGCCGCACCACGCCCGTCGCGGCGGAAGAGCCGCCGGTGCGCCTGCCCGGCGAACGCGCTCTCGCTCGTCGCGCCGCGCAGCTCGAGGGCGGCGTCACGCTGCGCGCTGGAATCCTGGAGTCGCTGCGCCCGTGGGCGGATCGGCTCGGCGTGGGGATGCCCACGCCGCTCGCCTGATACCGGGATCCGCCTCAGCGGTCTTGGAGCTTTGAGTACTCCGCCCGAGCCTCACGCAGGACCGGGATGTCGGCGTCGGCGTCCTTCCAGAGTGCCAGGAAATCCTGGTAGGCGCGGCGACTAGCGGCCGCGTCGCCGGTCAGCGCCGCCCCGCGCGCGAGGCCCAGCAGCGCGAGCGGACGCAACACGGAGAGTGGGTCGACACCGGGGTTGTCCACTACTTTCTGGAACGCGCCTTTCGCGTCCGTGCCGGCCCCCGCGCGCAAGCACGCCAGCCCGCGGACATACACAGGCAAGTACACGAAGGCGACTCCAAGCTCGTAGCGCTTCGGCTCCTCGAGCAGCTCGATCGCACCAGCCGGGTTCCCCGCGCGAAGCTGCAGCGCGGCGCGTGCCGTGGGCAGGCCGATCGTCTGAATCATGGTATTGACGGGGAATTGCCTGGCGACTTCGTCGAGGAGCGGTCGTGCCTCCTCCGCGAAGCCGGCCAGCGCGAGAGCGTGGGCGGCGATCATCGGGTTGAAGCCGCCGCGGCTCGTCGCGAGAGCGGCCCTCACACCCTCGCGGGCCCGGGCGTCCTCTCCGCACGCGGCTGCCGTCGTGGCCTGGTCCAACAAGACGGCCGCCGCCTGCTCCTTGAACCCGGCGCGCTCGCCCATCGCCACGGCCTGCGCGTAGACCTCGCGGGCCTGCCGCAGGTGGCCTCGCGCAACCAGGGCCCGCGCCTCGGCCAACCGGAAGAACCCCTCGTCGGGCCTGCCCTTCGCTCGTTCCTGCTCGCGCCGCATGCCGTTGTCGTCGCCCTGGAGGAAGGCGATCTGGTAGAGCAGGAAGTGGAGGTCCGACCGGTCGAGCTTCCTCTGGAACGCCTGGTCCGCGACGGCTCGCGCCTCCTCGAGCCGGTTCATGTACATGTAGGTGTACGCGAGATTGCTGACCGCGAAGGCGCTGGTCGGAGACAACGCGACTTCCTCTCGGTGCTCCGCCACAGCCTGCTCGTACTGACCGAGGTTGGAGTGGACGATGCCCTGGTAGTCGTAGGGCACGGAATCGCGCGGATAGGCGCGCTTCCACTGCGCGACGACCTCCTGCACCTTCGCCGTTTCGCCCGTCAGCTGTGAGTAGTAGCGAACGGAGATGTAGAACTTCTCGCGCTCGCTCACGCGGTCCCGCCGCTCGAAGGCCTTGCGGCCGTAGTCGAAGGCCCGCTCGGCCTCGCCGATGTTCCCGTAGAGGGCGCCGAGCTTCGCGTAGACCATGGCGAAGTTCGAGTCCAGCTCGAGTGCCCGCTCGAAGTGTGGGATGGCTTCGATCTCGCCCTTCGTCGAGCGCAGCTCCTCGCCGACGCTGAAGGCCTTGAGCGCCTCGAGCGAGGAGGTGGTGGCCCGCTCGATCGGCGCGTCGTAGGCCGCGATCGAGCCCATCGACTCACCGAGCTTCGCTCGCAGGCGGGTCGAGGCCTGGCCGAGCGCCGTCAGCACCTTCTCCTTGCTCTCCGCCTCGACCTGCTCGCGCCCGATCGAATCGCCGCTGCGGACGTTCACGGCGTCGAGCGTGATCACGTAGTGGCTGCCGAGGGCGGCGATCGAGCCGGTCAGCATGGCCTTGATCCCCTCGCGCTCGCAGATCTCCCGCCCCAGGGTGCTCGTGACGCGCGCGTCCGGCGGCCGTCCCATCAGGCTCAACGTCTGATGCACCCGATCCTCGGGAAACACGTTCAGGAACGGCGACTGCTCGAGCTGGATGGCGAGCGCCTGCTTGAGCGTCCCGTCGAAGACCGGATCGCCCGCCGTGTTGACGAAGTCGGTCACGAGCACGAGGTCTCGCTCCGTGAGGGCCTGGGCGCCTCGGAAGTGGAAGAACGTCGCGCCCGCGACGGCCGCCACGAGCAGAACGACAGCGGCGATGCGAGAGCGCGGGGAGCGCATGACGCGCGCCGCGGAGACGCGGAGGCTGCTCGTGGTGGCCGCCTGCGGCGTCACTCCGGACGTGGCCACAGGCGTGCTGCCCGAAGCGGCGGCCGTCGTCGCCGCGCTGACCGCGGCCGATCGCCCCGATTCGCTGTCGCGCTTCAGACGCCGCAGGTCTGCCTCGAGGTCGGCCGCGGTCTGGTAGCGCAGCCGCGGGTCCTTCTCGAGGCTCTTCAGGATAATGCGCTCGAGCTCCGGCGGCATCTCGGGATTGAGCCGCAGCGGCGGCGCGGGCGGCCGGTTGAGGATCGCGTCGAACAGCAGCGCCGAGGTGGGGCCGCTGAAGGCCTGGCGGCCCGTGGCCATCTCGTAGAGCACGGCGCCGAAGGAGAAGATGTCGGTGCGCGCGTCG
>Ga0209341_10005534_pt1 | contig 11403 bp, 12 predicted proteins | sample RifCSP13_2_FD_184020 | JGI IMG/M metagenome (GOLD analysis project Ga0209341, IMG submission 184020) | Soil microbial communities from Rifle, Colorado - Rifle CSP2_sed 13_2 (SPAdes) (version 2) | ecosystem: Environmental > Terrestrial > Deep subsurface > Rock core/Sediment | place: Rifle...
CATTGTTGAATATCTCGGACCGCAACGTGATATACCTGCGCCTGACATGTACACGGACGCGCAGACGATGGCGTGGATTATGGACACGTATAGTCAGCTTAAAGGCTACAGCGTGCCCGAATGCGTCACTGGTAAACCTGTGGAAGTCGGCGGTTCCGAAGGCAGAACTGAAGCGACAGGCAGAGGGGTAATTCACTGTGTGAAGGAAGCGGCTGAAAACGTAAACTTGAAGCTTAAGAACGCTTCTGTAGCGATTCAGGGGTTCGGCAACGTAGGTTACCACGCGGCGCAAACTGCTTATGACACCGGCTTGAAGGTCGTGGCTGTAAGTGACTCCACTGGGGGAATTTGCTGTGCAAAGGGCTTGAACCCTGCGGAAGTGCTCGTGCATAAGGAGAAAACAGGCTCAGTCCAAAATTACAAAGGCTGCATTAACTTGACCAACGAGGAACTTCTCGAAACCAAATGTGATGTGCTTATTCCAGCTGCAATGGAGAACCAGATAACGCGGAAGAACGCCGACAAAATCAAGGCGAAGATGGTTGCCGAAGCCGCTAATGGTCCAACAACGCCTGAAGCTGACAGAACGCTCCACGAGAAAGGTCTTTGTCTTATTCCAGACATCCTCGCCAACAGCGGCGGAGTAACCGTGAGCTACTTTGAATGGGTTCAAAACCTCACGCGGGAACACTGGACGCTGGAGGAAGTGAACAGGAAGCTGGAAACAAAGATGACGAAGGCGTTTGACGACGTTTATGCGCTTTCGCAGAAGGAGGAGAGTGACCTGCGCACTGCAGCGCTGATGCTTGGTGTGGGAAGAGTTGCCAACGCCATAAAGATGCTGGGGCTCTGGCCATAACGCACGTAATTGTGAACTCTGTTTTTAGTTTGTGCCAACTTCAAAGTCGGAGATTGTGAGTTTGCCGCCTTGACCGAACAGTTTTTTCTCTTTTGGTGTGTCTGGGTCGTGTATGTCGACTAGTCCTTTGTCAAATCTGGTTCCCGCATCCAAAAGCGTGAATAGTCCGGCGCCGAAAATGCGTTGGCTTGATTTCACAAGAGGTAGGGTGTCGGGGTTTTTTGAGCCGGGTTGGTCTTTGAAGGCTATGTATTGTTCGTAGTCTTTGTTTAGGCGTCTGCCAAATTCGTTTAGGGAGAAGACTTTTTTGCCGTCGATGCACCATGTTAGGGTATATTTTGATTTGTTATATGTGGTTCTGTAAGTGTGGGTTGAGCCTGGTTCTATGTCTTTTATGGGGATTACGTAGATGAAGAAAGCTGCGGGGTCGTTGACTTTTTGGTCGAAGGGGAGTCTTTCGTAGACGATGTGTGCTTTTGTTTTTGATACGTAGAAGTCGTAGACCATGAAAGTGTCGTAGTCGATGCAGACTGTTAGGCCAGCTGAAAGCCGATAGTCATCGGCAGACATTCCAAATGGGTTTTTCTCTGTTCCGTAGGCTTCGAAGGCGAGGTTCATTTCGGTGTAGAGTTCTCCTTTTTCGGGGGTTTTGAATCCTGGCAATCCGGTTTCTTTGTTGGTGACATTTCTGAAAAAGAGGAATTTTACATGGTCGTGCACTCCGGGGGTTGTCAGGGAATACTGTGAAGTGTTGATGGTTAGCTTGTTATCTTTGACGTTTAATTGTGAGTTGGGATCTCTGCCCAAAAATCCTGGTTGCTCGTAGAAGAACCATGGTTTCTCGCCGCAGACATTTCCGGCGTCAAATTTACCAGTTGAGAAATTATCTTTTGCAAAAATCATTGCTTTAACCGCCTCTTCTACTATGCTGTAACTTTAATGTCCCTCCACAGCAATCTAAAAAACGTTATGGTAGACTGAGATTTTCCGTTTTTAAGCGGCACAGATGAGGAATTATCCATAACTCACTTAATTCGCTTTTCCCTTCCCAAAGAGGTTAGCGCCTTCTACCTGTCTCGGCAGTCTACCCCCTCCCCCACACATAAAAGGGGGCACAATCAAAAAATAGCTTACCAGTTCCAGATTTCTCCGCCACTCATTTTGTTCTTTCAGTGCAAATCCTTAAAAACACACTTCTTATATCAGTTCAACCCCACAAAATTAATGCACACTGACTTGAGAGGAAAAACCGATGTCGCTGAAACTTAAAAACTTGGATTTTCGATTCGAAAACACACCCATAAAAATCATCGCCAACAGGAACCACCCTGAAATCAAACTTGCAGGATTAAGCATCGGACCACTCCAAGAAGGAAACGAATACGACGTCTACTACTGGATAGCTAAAGAACTCGAACAACAAGGCATTGTGCATTTCCGCGAAGAAGACGTCTTAGATGCCACCAAACTCAACAAAATTCAGTGGAAAGAACGAATCCAGGTAGCAGGACAAATCAGCGAACTCCCTGAAGACTTCTATCCCAAACTTCGCAGATACCTCGCAAACGCCAAAGAAGAAATCACAAAGCAACCTGAGCCCGCAAGAGTTCAAGAATACGAAAGAGCAAAACAACTTGCATATGACATAGTCAACAGCAGATTAAGAAAAATAGTCACCCTCTCCTCAGGACCAACTCAACCTGACCAACTTACAAAAAAACTCACAAACGAAGAAAAAATCATCTACCAGCAACTCAGCAAGAAGGTCAACGAATGGAGAACCACAATCCTATAACGTGAAAACGAAGGCTAAAAACATGGCAAGAGAAGACACAACCGACCCACAAGAACGCTTCCTCGACTTCTTCAAAAAGGAAAAATACCGCCAAAAAATCAGCCAAATGGCTATACAAGGCAGAGAATCCATAACCGTAGACTTCGAAGAACTTTTCGCCTACGACCAAAAACTCGCCGAAACTCTCCTAGAAAAACCAGACGACTACCTCTCACACGCAAACAACGCAGCCTACGCACAACTCGGCATCGAAGACAGCGAATATACACAAAAAACCGAAAAAATCATCGTCCGCATAACCCAACTCCTATCATCAGAACAACTCAGAAAACTCGGCAGCAAACAAATGGGCAAACTCATCATGATCGAAGCCATAGTCATACGAGCCACGCCTGTAAGACCCATGGTCATGCAAGCATCTTTCAAATGCAAACGATGCGGAACACACACACGAGTAGAACAGACAGGAGTCTTCATGAAAGCACCCTTCGAATGCAGCGACCCATCATGCAGACAAAAAGGACCCTTCGAATTTAACCAAGAAGAATCCACATTCATCGACAGCCAAGACCTGCGCCTGCAAGAAAGACCTGAAGACTTGCCACCAGGGCAACTCCCACGAACCCTAAACGTCAAGCTTATCGGGGGAGAAATAGTAGATGTTGCCAGACCAGGTGACCACGTAAGCATAGTTGGCGTTGTTCGCGCTTTCGCGCCTTCACGCCCAGGAATCGGAAAACTTCGCACCTTCATTTTACAGCTGGACGCAAACAGCATTGAAGTCCTTGGCAAAGAACCCGAAACAGCCTTGACATCGGCGGAAGAAGAAGAAAAAATCCTCACCCTTTCAAAAGACCCCCTTGTTCACCGCAAACTCATGAGCAGTATCGCTCCATCCATCTACGGCTACGAACACATCAAAGAAGCCATTATGTACCTACTGTTCGGCGGAGTAAGCAAGAGCCTACCAGACATTACAGTAAGAGGCGAAATGAACGCTTTACTGATAGGAGATCCAGGTACTGCTAAATCACAGCTCCTTCAATACGTAGCCAGAATCGCACCACGAGGGCTCTACACATCCGGCAGAGGAACCACCGCAGCAGGCCTAACCGCAGCCGTCATCCGCGAAAAAGGAGGAAGTATGAGCCTCGAAGCAGGCGCACTAGTCTTAGCAGACAAAGGCATTTGCTGTATAGACGAAATGGACAAGATGCGTCCTGAAGACCGAGTTGCCATCCACGAAGCCATGGAGCAGCACACTGTCTCAGTGGCTAAAGGCGGCATTGTTGCAACTTTAAACGCGCGAACAGCCGTTCTTGCCGCAGCCAACCCAGCGTTGGGCAGGTATGAACCGCATCGAACTGTAGCTGAAAACATATCTTTGCCCGTGACGATTCTCTCGAGATTTGACATAATCTTTGTGCTGAGGGATGTGCCTGATAAGGAAGCTGATGCAAAAATGTCGCAGCATATTTTGGAAATTCACAAAAGAGGCGTGAGTCCTGTTGAAGCGCCTGTTGATGCTGAACTTATGCGGAAATACATCAGTTACGCTAAATCTATTCAGCCGGAGCTGAGTAATGACGCGTTGAAACGGTTGGGTGATTTTTATTTGGCGATGCGTGCGGCAAGCGAAACTGAAGGTTCACCTATAGCGATAACTGCTCGTCAACTTGAATCTTTAGTTCGTATAGCTGAAGCTAGAGCTCGTGGAGCTCTGAGAAAGGAAGTGACTGGGGAAGATGCGGACGCAGCAATATCTCTCATGCGCCGATCACTAGAAGAAGTGGGCATCGATATGTCCTCATATAAGATGGACATAGATCTCATTATGACTGGCAGGCCCAAAAGCGTCAGAGACAAACTCCAGGTAGTTCTCTCAGCCGTCGTAGCCATGGAAAGAGAAACAGGCACAGTCGAAAAGGATGCGCTCGTAGCTGAATTAGAATCAAAACACAAACTTTCAAGGTCTGAGATTGAACGTATGATTGGGCAACTGCTGCGCGAAGGCACACTGTACGAGCCTGGGGAAGGGCGCTTAAAGAAAACATAAGCGTTGAGGATTTATGAAACCCATAATGGTAGTTACGGGGACAAGACCTGAAATCATAAAGATGGCCCCTGTGCTGAGAGCCTTGCGAAAGCACAAACTCCCCTCGATTTTTATCCATTGCGGACAACACTATGACTACAACATGGCGCAGAAGTTCATCGAAGATCTAGAGTTGCCAGCGCCAGACTACGCTTTCAAACTTCTTGGTGCTTCGCCTGCTGTGCAGATGGCGCGGATAATCACGAGTATGGATAAGCTGTTTAAGACGATTTTGCCTTCCATCGTTCTGGTAGAGGGCGACACGACAACTGTTCTGGCTGCTGCGTTGGCGGCGAACAAACGCGGAATTCCTGTTGGTCATGTGGAGGCTGGACTGCGAAGCTACGACTTGCGAATGCCTGAGGAACACAACAGGCGCTTAACAGATCACATTTCAACGTACCTGTTTGCTCCGACGGAAAGAGCAAAGGCAAATTTGCTTAAGGAGAGTGTTTGGGGCAAGGTCTTCGTGACTGGAAATACTGTTATTGATGCGGTTAACCAGAATTTGCCCATTGCGGAGAGGAAATCTCAGATAATGAAGGAAATTCGTTTTGAAAAGTTCGCGTTGGCAACTGCGCATCGTGCGGAAAACGTGGACGACTTGCAAGTCTTAAAGAACTTCATTGCGGCTTTCGCTGAGTCGCCTTTGCCTGTGGTTTACCCGATGCATCCGCGAACGCGGAAGAGGCTTCGCCAAAGCGGTCTTCTCGCAGAGGCTATGAAACTGGGGAACGTGCAGGTTTTTCCGCCTTTGGGATACTTGGATTTTCTTGTGCTGATGCGAAAGTGCGAGTTGATTGTGACGGATTCGGGTGGAATCCAGGAGGAAGCTACTGCGCCGGTTATCCGTAAGCCGGTGGTGGTTATTCGGGTTTCTACTGAACGTCAGGAAGCTGTTGAAGCCGGATTCGCCAAGGTTGTTGGAACGGGGAAGCAGGAAATTCTTGCTGGAATAGCGGGTGCGTTGGAGAAGAAACGTCTTCCAAAGAAGTCGCCTTTCGGAGATGGATATGCCGCGGAGAAAATGGTTGAAGTAATCGCGGATGCATTTGCAGCTGCTTAGCTGATGTATGTTGTTTTCTTGTCTTCTTCTTTGCGTGTTTCTTCTGCTTGCAGGACTCTTTTCTCTTCAATTTTCTGCAGGCGGGTGACCATTTTTTCTGCTTTGGCGATGTCTTCGTCTAAGCCTGCTAGGTCAATGTTGAAGTTGAACATCGCGCGGAGAACTTCCAATACGCTTCTCGCAGCTTGTGGGTCTGGCAGGTAGCCGCGGGTTTCACCGAGTAGGCAGAGGGCGCTAATTTTCTTGAAGCGTGCTAATCCCAGGATTAAGCCCGCTGTACCGACTATTGGACTTCCAGACGAGCTCAGCGTCGCTCCTGCGTTTAGGGCTTTGCTTAGGATTTCTTGGTTGGTGCCTGCCACGATGACTCTGGGTTTCTCCGTGGCTTCCATGCGGTAGCCGCCGATAGTGACGATGGTTTGCACGTTGTTCTTCTTTGCGAAGGCAAGCATACTGTCGGCGATTTCGTATTGTCCTTCAATGGTTTGCGATTGGCTATCTCCAGTGAAAAGGAGAATGTCGTTGGGTCCAGACGTGTTCTTCACGAAGTAAAAAGCTCCCCGGAGAAGACGAACGTTGCCTTTTTTGTTAACAAGAACAAAATACGGAAAATGCGGCGAATAAAGATAGGCAAATTTTTCGGCTTTCAACTGCTTGATCAAGTAGCGGATGGCAATTTTGCCCACTAACCCCAAGCCTGGAAGGCCTTCAATCAAGACGGGGTTATTTGCCTGAATTTGTTTGCGTTCCTTGACGTAAGTGGCTTTCACTTGGCATGTTGCTCCTTCTTGGGGGCTATTCTGTACTTCAAGTATTTATCGTCAGGTGAAAATTTTGCAGGATGGGGCGTGTGAACTTTACTGCCGCAGTGAGGACAGGCATCTGTTTTTAAGGTGTAGTTTCCGCATTTCGTGCATCGCCGCAGAAGCCAGACCACTGCTATTTCTCCCTTTTGAAGGAGCCCTGTCCACCTTGTTTGGTTATGTTTTTAACGACGCTCTGGCTGACTTTTTGAAGGAACTCTTCAGCGCGCTTCCAATTTTCCGCAGCAGCTTCGACATTGTACCTCGGAGCTGCAGTGACGTAGAATTTCACTTCTGTATCCTTGGCCTTCTCGGCTTTCTTGGCGCTTGCAATAGCCTCTTGGATGCATGTGACGCCGTTGGGGTTCATGCAACGAAGCTCAAGTGTGCCTTTGGCTTTCACGAGTTTAACGTGGATACGTTCCTCAGAAACCTGTGCGAAAGATTTGGCGATGTCTTCTGTCACTCCAATTTTGGTTAGGGGTTTAGTGTCTTCTTTAGATGCTTTTTCAAAGCCCTCGTATAAGCCATATTTTTCATCGATTAATAGACCCGCTTTCTGGTAGACTTCTTCTACGGGCGCGCCGAATTTTTTTGCCACTCCACGCAAGAGTGCTTCGGCTTTTCGCTCTTTTTTCCAAGATTTTATTTTTTCGATTCTTTCGCGTTTTGTTACTCGTCTGAGGGATAGGTCGATGTGGCCTTTTTCTGGGTCTACGCGGAGAACTTTCAGCACCATTTTCTGGTTTTCACGGACGAAGTCGCGGATGTTTTTTATCCAAGATGAAGTGATTTCGGAGACGTGACGTAATCCCCTTTTGATGTATTCGTCAAGTTTGGCGTAGGCTCCGTAATCCGTAACAGTCTCTATTGTGGCGATTACGAGGTCTCCAGGCTCTGGCCACTCAGGCTTTCTCTCAGCCATTCTTAATGTTCATCCTATTCCAAAACTGCCTGCACGTCGCCTTTGATTTTGGCTTTTCCCCCGGTCGGTTCCGCGAGTATGTTGCTGCAGACGTTGCAGGTTACTTTGTTGACTGCGTTGCTGAAGAGGAGTTGCTCGTTGCCGCATTTTGGGCATTTTACTCTCAAGAAAGTGCTGCTTGGTTTGGGAATTAGTTTGTTCCATTCGCTCATTTCTTTTCCTCCAATTATGCTATCGTTAATTTTCTTAGGCGGATGCCGTCTTTATGTCTCATGAAGCCACAGACCTTGCATTTAAAGCGAAGGGTCTGTTTCTTGGTGGTTTTGGCGAATTCCTTCTGGAGAGGGTACTTTTGTCCGCCGTAACCTTCCTTCTCACGTTTGTGGTGGCGTTCGCCTTTGGCTAGAGCTCTTCTCTTCCCAGCCTTGTACAGGGTAATTGCATGAGCTTGATGAATTTTGCATTTTTGACAGTACGTGGTTACTTCTTTGGGAACGTTCACGATTATCACATCAGCTTTCAAATAGAAAACATGCGTCACTCTTATACTTTTTTCGCTTCTAAACGTGATTAATGGGGGGTTTGAAGTATTTTATGCCCTTCTATGCCGGAAGCACTCTGCAACTACAGTCCCCTTATTTAGAAGCTGAGGCTTTGGTTGAGTTGTTTGACAGAACTTGGTTAGACTGTTTTTAGCTTTTTTCTGTTGGCGTATTTTAGGCGCCTTGCACGATTGTAGCTGCGTCTTTTAGCAGTCTTGTAACCTCGGGTATGTTTAGGCTTTTTATGTTCGTTACCTGTAAATGTTTAGGGTCACTTATGGTTCCTTGTCCCTTTAAATGAGGAGAGCTTAGTCTGTCTCCGCCTGAAAAGAGCAAATCAACGTGAGTTTTCGTAAGCCTAATTGCCGCGAAGTCTTTTCCGTCCAAATTAAAAGTGATTTTTCCCCGCCTTACTGTTTCAGCCGCTTTCGGAACTGCGCTTTTGATTAAGGAGCGGAGTCTTTCCGCGGTTTCTTTCCTTTCGGGCTCAGCTTTACTCATAATTTCTTCGATGGTTTTTGGTTTGGGTTTTACCATAAAAAATCACTTTAACTTGTGAAATTACTCAGGAAACATTTGTCTGGGCTTTTTAATTAATTTTCCTATGATGCCAAGAGTGCTCAGCTTTTTTTCGTTTGTTTTTGTTCCACCTGTGGGCTCATCGGAGATCTTTGGCGGTTGCTTTGCAGCAAAAAGCTAAAAAGGAAATAGTGAACAATGTAACATTTGAGAAGAGTTGCTTATGCGCTGGGCAGCAAGTTTAGGAATATTCATTTTTGCAATAGGCGGAGTCTTGTTGCTGTTCGCTTTCGGAGTTGTCAATACAGTTTTCCAATCAGTTCCCTTGGACCATGGAAACTTGGTAAACGGTCTTGCCTTCGGCTTCCTTGGCTTCGTTTTGCTTGGTTTCGGGCTTTATCTTTTCATTCAAGATGCCACATCAAAAACGTAGTTCTCAACACTTTTCTCTTATTCGGCTTATGAAAAAGCAGAGCCGTTTTTACAATATGAGATTTTAGGCTCATTTAATCCGAGCAATTCGTAGATTTCTTAAGAAGAAAAAGAAAGAAGGAGTTTTTACTCCAGTATCTTTTCTATGGCGTCTTTTTCTATTTCGTCTGCCATAGGTATACCTGTGACTTTTGCTGCGCGTTCCGATAGGCTCATGAGATCGTTTCTGCTGAGGAGGTTGAGCTTCCATTTTCTGTTGCCGGCCATTAGCTGTCTTAGCCCAACGCCAACTCTATCAGTCAAATACGTGTAGACGCCTATGCCTTCCAAGGTGATTTCGCTGAATCGTTTCTTGTATTTTGCTTTAAGTTCTGGCGTGGCTATGAAGAATTTGTCTGGTGTCTTGCCGAATCGGTCTGCGAAAGTTTTGGGCAGTTTGCCTTCCGTTGCGAGTTGTTTGAAGTAGCTTGATTTCATTGCGGCTGTTATCGGTGAGCGTCCCATGAGGACTGCTTTTATAAAGGGTCCTTTTCCGAAGTTGCTCATTGCAATTGTCTTGAAGATTGAAGTTTCTTCGATGAATCCGCCTGCCATGACGAGGTCTGGAACATGTTTGCCTTTTTTCTTGAGTATCTGTGCGCACCGTAGCACTATGGCTTGCAGGTAAATTGTTGGGATGCTCATCTCGTCCATCATTGAAACTGGGCTCATGCCTGTTCCGCCGCCTGCGCCGTCGAAGCTTAGGGCTTCAATTTTTGCTTCTGAAGCGAACTTCATGGTGTAAGCCACCGCTGAGGGTCTGTAGGCGCCAGTTTTCAGGAACACTTTTTTAGCGCCTTGCTTGCGCAGCCACTCGATGTCTTCGAGGAATGGTTTTTCTTTAGGTATGCCGATTCTGCTGTGGCGTTCGAAAGTGTTGAAAACACCGTCCTTGAATGACTCTTGGACAACTGGGTCTTCTGGTATGCGAACTTCTCCGCCTATGGCTTTTGCGCCTTGTCCCCATTTTCGCTCGATTATGTTTACTTCAAGTTTGCTTAGCGCGTAAGTGTCTATGCCTAGTTTCTGGTCTTCCACGTTGGTTTGGATTATGACGTCGCCGTATTTTCCATCCCAGAATTTTTTGAAGAGGTCAACTCTGCGTTTCAATTCTGGAGACTTTGTCACTTTGCCATTGGTTAGTTTTGATTCTACGTCCATACCAACAACATTTTCGCCGACTGTAATCGAAACTCCTGAGAGCGCCGCGCCAGTTGCCAAGCCTTCCCAGTTTATTCGCGCCACATCTGTTGAGCCGAAGGCGCCTGTGAGAATTGGCAGTTTGAGCGGCATTCCGCCGACTTTGGTTTCAATGTTGACGTTTGGGAATATGGCTTCTTCTGAGCTTTCTTTGATGCCTTGTACGTCGAAGAGTCCCGCTTGGATGCTGAACTGTGACCAGTCAAGTCCGAAGTTTTTGAGGGCTCCGGCGGTGCTGGTTCCGAATTGTGCTGGCTCTGGGTAGAGCGCTTCTCTTCCTCTGAAGGCTGAGAGGCTTATTTCGCATATAACTGGGCAGTCGCGGATGCATATTGGGCACATACCGCTTATGGTGCTGGTGTCTTTGACTCGGGTGGTTGTTCCAACGGTTGATTTACCATTCAGGTAAGAACTATTCGTTTGTACACGTTCACTCATTCTTTATATCTCTCCTTAACATTTGTACATTTTTCACTGTGTTTTAGACGGAAAATCTGTACAAGTGTTTCACTATTTAATACTATTCACCGTTAATTCTATGCAAGAAAATGAAAAATTCGCCTGATAAATGAAACATGTGTTTAAAGGCATACGTGCCTGAAAAAACTGTTTTCAGAAAAGACCCTGATCAATTTGAACGTTTAGCCAAAGCTATTCCGATATCTTTCCTTCTTTCAGGCATTGCGGGCATACACAGTGAAACGGCAGATTCTTCGACGTGCACATTTCGATGTATTTGCAGTCTTGGCATGGAAAATCCTTGTTACAGATGGTGCATCTCTGCATGAAGCAAATGTTGCTGTCTTTTAGGATTTCAGCGATTGCATCTATGAGTTTGTCGATGTTGTTGTAGCTGCTTATGCAGAAAGTCCCCTTCACCCTATCGTAATTGAGACCCAGCCTCAGCAAGAGAATAAACTTTTCTTTCTCGACCCGTGGAAGGCAGAAAGCGTTCTTATTCAAAACTACCACTTCTCATCATACTCCACTAAAACTTGTTCATCTTCGCCAGAAAGTCAACCTCTTCAGGCGCCAGCTTAAGACAAGAAAATACGTTTTCAGCCTTCTGTTTCGCTAGCATGATTTTGATATAGGGAATGAAATCGTACTTCGCGGTTCGTCGGGACA
>Ga0209341_10005536_pt1 | contig 11399 bp, 11 predicted proteins | sample RifCSP13_2_FD_184020 | JGI IMG/M metagenome (GOLD analysis project Ga0209341, IMG submission 184020) | Soil microbial communities from Rifle, Colorado - Rifle CSP2_sed 13_2 (SPAdes) (version 2) | ecosystem: Environmental > Terrestrial > Deep subsurface > Rock core/Sediment | place: Rifle...
TTACCGCTTTGCCCTATGCCCTTAGCTCTTTGCAGTGCAACCAACATAGATGTGAAAGTCAAGATTCAAGACGCGACCCCATTAGCGACCCCAGTTTTTCTTCGCGGTACGGCAGCCGTGCAGCCGACGCGATCCAATGATTTTTTCTTTACGATATTGCGTCAGGGGCAACATTTTCGAGCCCGTGATTACCATGGTTGCGGGCGACTGAGTTTTCCACAGGTTTTGCACGCTGCAATAACAATTCAGGAAGCAAAGTGACAGTGTTAGTCACAGGCGGGGCCGGGTTCATCGGCAGCCATCTGAGCGAGCGGTTGCTTGCGCTGGGGCATGAGGTCGTAATCGTGGACGATCTATCGACTGGCCGGCTGAAGAATTTGGAGCCCTTCAAGGACCATCCTGGTCTTAGGTTTCATCGCGTCGATATCCGTGAGTTCGATCGCCTGAAACCGTGCTTTGCCGGGGTTGATTGGGTGTTTCACTTGGCCGGGCTCGCCGACATTGTGCCTTCGATCGAGATGCCCGATCTGTATTTCAGCGTCAATGTGCAGGGCACTTTCAACGTGGTCGAATGCGCCCGTGCCGCACAGGCAAAGCGTTTCATATACGCCGCCTCTTCTTCCAGTTACGGCATCCCGGACGTTTATCCGACGCCGGAGACCGCAGCGATCAAACCTCAATATCCGTACGCGCTTACCAAATACATGGGTGAAGAGCTGGTACTGCACTGGGCGCAAACTTATAAAGTCCCTGCGTTATCGCTGCGACTGTTCAATGTCTACGGTCCGCGTTCCAGAACTACCGGCGCGTATGGTGCCGTTTTCGGCGTCTTTCTCGCACAGAAGATTCACGGCCAGCCGTTTACCGTGGTCGGCGATGGCTGCCAGACTCGCGATTTCACCTATGTGACCGACGTCGCCGAGGCGTTCATTTGCGCGGCGAAGTCTGATTTGAGCGGCGAGGCCGTGAATGTCGGCAGCGGCGGCCACTACAGCGTGAACCGACTGGTGGAGTTGCTCGGCGGCGAGGTGGTGCATATCCCGAAGCGGCCGGGTGAACCGGATTGCACATTCGCCGACGTTAGCAGAATTCAGCGGCGGCTTGACTGGAAGGCTGAGGTGTCTTTCGAAGAAGGGGTTGGTAACATGCTCAAGCACCTCGACGATTGGCGCGATGCCCCGCTGTGGGATCCAGGCTCGATCAAGCGGGCAACCGAGGCGTGGTTTCGCTACTTGGGGAAAGAGCATACTGATGGCTGAGACTCCCATCGGGGGCATGGCGCTCAACGCCCGCTCGTCGGAATTGAATTCCGTCATCATCTCGACGCAGGTGACCGGCGCGTCGGGCAACCGGCTTGATACCGAAGCGTCAATCCTGCAGATACTGGATCTGTTGCGCGACCTGCGCCGCCGCAACGGCAGCCTATACCTGGTTGGCAACGGTGGCAGCGCGGCGGTAGCGAGCCACAGCGCGACCGACTTCCTCCACGTCGCGCGACTCCGTGCGATGACGCTGCACGACTCTTCTCTGATCACATGCATGGCAAACGATTACGGCTACGACAACGCCTTCGCGCGGATCCTTTCCACACTTGCGGGGCCGCGGGATGCGTTGATCGCGATCAGCAGCTCGGGAAGATCGCCGAACATCTGCAAAGCGGCCGCCAAGGTGCGCGAGCTCGGCGGGAGCGTCGTTACACTGTCCGGCTTCGCATCCGACAATCCGTTGCGTAGGCTTGGCAACTTCAACATTTGGCTCAATTCGCGCGACTACGGCATGGTGGAAATCGGCCACCAGTTTGTGTTACACAATGTCGCGGATCGCCTTCGGCTCGAAATGAACTGACCCATGTCTAGCAACAAGATCCTCTCGCTGGATGACCTGGAGAAGACTGCGCGCGAACTGCGGTCCGAGGGCAAGCGCGTGGTGATGTGCCATGGCACATTCGATCTGATGCATACCGGTCATATTCGGCACCTCCAAAGAGCAAAGCGAGAGGGAGATGTATTACTGGTCACAGTGACCGGCGACGCATACGTCAATAAGGGTCCCGGCAGGCCGGTGTTCCGCGAAGAGTTACGCGTGGAGACACTCGCCGCTCTCGCCTGCGTGGACTTCGTCGCGATCAACTTCGACCAGACCGCGATCAATGCAATCTCGCGCTTGCGTCCGCATGTTTACGTGAAGGGCAGCGAATACCGCGCCGCGATGGACGACGTCACCGGCAACATCGAGCGCGAGCGGCAGGCGGTTGAGGCCTGCGGCGGGGAGATTTTCTACACCGATGAGATTACGTTCAGCTCGAGCAGCCTTTTGAACGAGCACTTCGGCGTGTTTTCGCCCGAAATCAAGGATTATTTGCAGACGTTTCGCAAGGCGTACGGCTACAAGGACGTCATCAACCTCGTGAAGGGTCTCGCTCGCCTCAAGGTGCTTGTGGTCGGTGACGCCATCATCGACCAGTATTGGTATATCAAAATGCTCGGCCAGGTCGGCAAGGGCAACTCACTGGCGGTCAAGTACGAATCCGAGGAGCAGTTCATCGGTGGTTCGATCGCGGTGGCGAACCATCTGGCCGGTTTTGCCGACAACGTCACGTTGGTCACCGGCCTCGGCAAAATTGAGACGCACGAACCGTTCATCCGCTCGAAGCTGCTGCCGAACGTGACGCCCGCGTTCTTCTATATCGACGATGCGCAGACCGTTACCAAGCGTCGCTTCGTTGACCACGATCTCAACAAGCTGTTCGAGGTGTATTTCTTCAACGAGGAACCGCTGCTCGACGGCGTCGAAGACGCGGCGTGCACGTGGCTCGAAGCGAACCTGGAAGACTTCGATGTAGTGATCGTGCCGGATTTCGGCAATGGATTTATCTCGCGGAACATGATCGAGGTGTTGTGCCGCAAGGCACGCTTTCTGGCGGTCAATACCCAGCTCAACAGCGGCAACCGCGGACACCATGTGGTCAGCCGCTATCCGCGCGCCGATTTCGCTTCGATCAACGAGCCGGAATTGCGGCTCGCCGCGCATAATCGACTTGACCCGATCGAACTTGTCGCGGAGACGATCGGGCAGACGATTAAATCCGGTCACATCGCGGTCACGCGCGGGACGGAAGGTGTTATGTTCAAGGACCGTAAGCTCGGCGTCACTCATTACGTGCCGGCATTGTCGACCAAAGTGCTCGACCGCGTCGGTGCGGGCGACGCTTTTCTGGCACTCGCCGGCCTGTGTCTCGGCGGAGGGGTGCGCTCTGAAGTCGCGGCTTATGTCGGCAGCGTGGCGGCGGCACTCGACGTGCAAATCGTCTGTAACCGCGAGCCAGTCAGCTCGGTTGGCCTGTTCAAGTACATCACGACGCTGCTCAAGTGATGGCCGACATCAGCACGAACACGGCGTTGCGGAGCATGGCCTGGCGCTTTGGCATGGGCTTTTTTTGGAAAGAGCCTCGCTAATGACAATGATGAACGGAATTGACGAGGTGCTCGTGACCGGTGGAGCGGGCTACGTGGGCACGGTGTTGGTGCCCGAGCTGCTCGCCAAAGGTTACAAGGTAAAGGTGCTTGACCTTTACCTCTATGGCGAAGATGTGCTCGATTCGGTCAAGGGACATCCTAATCTCGAACACGTTAAAGGCGACATCCGCGATCATGTGTTGCTCGAGCGCGTCATTCCCGGCTGCGATGCTGTGATCCACCTCGCTTGCATCTCCAACGACCCCAGCTTCGAGCTGGACCTCGAGCTGGGCAAGTCGATCAACTATGATGCGTTCATCGACCTTGTCAAGGTATCGAAAGCCTCAGGAGTTCACCGCTTCGTCTATGCCTCCTCGTCCAGCGTCTATGGCATCAAGGAGGGGCAGAACGTCACCGAGGAGTTGCCGCTCGAGCCGCTCACCGACTACTCGAAGTACAAGGCGCTATGCGAAGAGGTGTTGCTGAAGGAGCGGGCGCCCGGCTTCACAACGCTTGTCGTCCGTCCGGCCACGGTGTGCGGCTACTCGCCGCGACTGCGGCTCGACCTCGCCGTCAACATCCTTACAAACCACGCCGTAACCAATCGCCAGATCAAGGTGTTCGGGGGCGAGCAGATGCGCCCCAATATCCACATCGAGGATATGGCCGACTTCTACATCAGGAGTCTGGAGTGGCCCGACGCAGCGATCGATGGCAAGATCTACAATGTCGGCTATCACAACCATAAGGTGCGTGAGATCGCCGACATCGTCAAAAGCGCGGTCGGCGAGGACGTGAAGATCGTCACCACGCCGACCGATGACAACCGCTCGTATCACGTGTCGTCGGACAAGATCAAGCGCGAGCTCGGCTTCGCACCAAGCCACACCATTGAGGATGCGGTGCGAGACTTGGTCGCTGCATTCCAGGCTGGCCGTATTCCCAATTCGATGACCGACGACCGCTACTACAACATCAAGCGCATGCAGCGCCTGAGCTTGAAGTAGCCGCGCGGCGCAATCTGCCCTTGCAGCCCCATCTCCGATGAACGCACCGGCTAACGGCTGGATTATTGGTGTAGATTTTGACAACACCATCGCAGGGTACAATGATCTCATGCACACTGTCGCGCTTGAGCGCAGTTTGATCAGCGCCGATGTCGCAAGGAACAAGAAGCTCATTCGCGACGCCATTCGCGCGCTGCCGGATGGCGAGGCGCATTGGCGCGACCTTCAGGTCACCGTGTACGGACCGCGCATGCACGAAGCACGGCTTATCAAGGGCGTCAGGGAATTTTTCGCCGATTGCCGGCGCCGACGTATCACGGTATATATCATCAGCCATAAGACCGAGTACGCGAACTTCGGCGAGGCCAACGTGAACCTGCGCACGGTCGCCATGACATGGCTCGAGCAGCACGGCTTTTTTCATGAGGAGGCGCTGGGCTTGAGCAGGGCCAGCGTGTTCTTCGAGTCGACACGCGCCGAGAAAATTGACCGGATCAAGGCGTTGCGTGCGACCCATTTCATCGATGATCTGGAGGAAACCTTTCGTGAGAGCGCGTTCCCGCGCGACGTGCGGAAGATCCTGCTTGCGGCGCACGGCCAGCCGAGCGACATAGCGGGAACGGTTTCATTCGCCACTTGGGGGCAGATTCATGAGCATCTGCTCGGCAGCGCGGTTACGGTCCGGTAGCACAGTCGTGGCATGGACTTGACTACTATCAGCGCGGCGCTCACAGCGCTGCTGCACAATCCAGTGCAGGCGGTCGCCCGCATCGGCAAGGGCGGCAATAGCAAGGTTTACCGCGTTGCCTGCGAAGACGGCTCACGCTACGCCGCCAAGTTTTATTTTCAACGCACCATGGATGGGCTGGATCGGTTAGACGTGGAGTTTTCCAGCCTGCGTTTCCTGTGGGAAAGTGGCGAGCGTTGCGTGCCCCAACCGCTCGCTGCCGATCGTCGCAACCAGATCGCGCTCTACCAGTACATCGATGGTGCCGAAATCGACCCGCGCGCGGTTTCCGATCTCGACATCGATCGGGTGGTGAGCTTTGCTGCGCGACTCAAGCGGCTGGCGACGTCAAAGCAGGCGGATCAACTGCCGCGCGCTGCCGAAGCATGCTTTTCGTTCGTCACCCTACACAACGATATCCTGCGGCGGCTCGGGCATCTCAGCGCCGTTCATGGCGAGGATGCAAGTTATGCAGACATGCACCGGTTTTTGTCGCAGGAGTTCGCACCGGCGCTCGACGCCATAGCCGAGCGTGCGAGGGCAAAGATCGGCGAGGCGGCGTGGACAGCCGAGCTGCCGCGTAGCGCATGGACGCTGAGCCCGTCAGACTTTGGGTTTCACAACGCGTTGCGGTGCCCGGACGGCTCGATCGTGCTGCTTGACTTCGAGTATTTCGGCAAAGACGATCCGGCCAAAATGATCTCCGACTTTGTGCTGCACCCGGCGATGGAACTGAGCGAATCCGTCAAGCGTAGCTACACCGAGCGCATGCTGGAGTGCTTTAACGCCGATCACACGCTTCCCGACCGGCTAATGCTGAGCTACCCCCTGTTTGGGCTGAAGTGGTGCATGATCCTGCTGAACGAGTTCGTGCCGCAGTTCCTCGAGCGGCGCGAGTTTGCCGTCGACGCCAGCAACGACCGCGAGCGCGTCCGCGCGCGGCAACTGGTAAAATCGCAGCGTATGCTCGGCAGGATCATGAATGAACTGGAATGCTTTCCGTGCTGGATGAAACGGGCATGAATGAGCTGAAAACCCCTCCCCCCCCGCTCGACCGGCGCTCGATCGAGCTGCGCACGCGCATCGTGCACGTGCTCGGCCGCGGCGGCCGTGGCCATCTCGGAACGTCGCTGTCGCCGGTCGAGATCCTGCGCGTGCTCTTCGACAGCGTGCTGCGCTACGATCCACACAACCCCAAGTGGTCGCAGCGTGACCGATTCATTCTTTCCAAGGGGCACGGTTGCATCGCGCTGTACGTGCTGCTGCAGGAGAAAGGCTTCTTTGCGGAGGAGGACCTGTGGACGTTCTGCAGGTTCGACAGCATACTTGGCGGACACCCCGATCCCAAGGTGCCGGGAATTGAGGTGTCGACGGGCAGTCTCGGGCATGGGCTACCGATCGGCGTCGGCATGGCGCTTAGCGCCAGGTATGAGAACGCTCCGCACCGCGTATTCGTGGTGCTGGGCGACGGCGAGTGCGACGAGGGCTCCGTGTGGGAGGCCGCGATGAGCGCCGCTAAGCACAAGCTCGACAACCTGGTGGTCATGGTCGACTACAACAAGCAGCAGTCCTACGCCAGCACCTACGAGGTGCTCGACCTCGAGCCGTTCGTCGACAAGTGGCGAAGCTTCGGCTTCAGCTGCCGGGAAGTCGACGGCCACGATGTCGCGGCGCTTGAGCAGGAGTTCGCGCGCGTACCGTTCGAGCGCGGCAAGCCGAGCGCAATCATTTGCCACACGGTGAAGGGCAAGGGCATCGGCTTCGCCGAGAACAATCTCAAGTGGCATCACAAGAGCAACCTCAAGGACAGCGACGTCCAGGAGATGCTCAAGGCCCTCGAGGATCAGTAATGCGCGAAACTTGTCTCGATCAGGTCTACGAGTTGGCCAAGCAGGACGAGCGGATCTTTTTCATCGGCTCGGACCTCGGCGTTAACACGCTGGATAAATTCAAGAAAGAGATACCGGGGCGATTTTTCATGGAGGGCATATCCGAGCAGCACGTAGTCGGAATGGCGAGCGGTCTGGCGCTGGAAGGCAAGATCGTCTACGTCAACACCATCAGCACATTCATTACCCGGCGCTGCTTCGAGCAGGTCGCGGTCGACGTCTGCCTCCATAACCTCAACGTGCGGTTGATCGGCAACGGCGGCGGGCTGGTTTACGCGCCGCTTGGCCCGACACATCTGGCAATTGAGGACATCTCGATCATGCGTGCGCTGCCGAATATGGCGGTGGTGGCCCCCGCCGACGCCGACGAGATGCGCCGCTTGATGCCGCAGACAGTCGATTATCCCGGGCCGATCTACATCCGCCTAGCCAAGGGTTACGATCCGATCGTCACCACCGATGAAATTCCGTTCCGCATCGGCGAGGCGTTGCCGATGCGCGAAGGCGGCGACGCGCTGCTGGTGAGCACCGGCATCACGCTCAAGCTCGTGCTCGAAGCCGCCAACGATCTCGCTGCGCAAGGGGTCGAGTGCGCTGTGCTGCACATGCCAACCGTCAAGCCGCTCGATACCGAGGCGCTGCTCGCGCGCGCAACCATGGTGCCGGTGATCGTTGCGGCCGAGGAAAACACCACAATCGGCGGGCTCGGCAGCGCGGTGGCGGAGGCCATTGCCGAGGCCGACTTCAATTCGGTCAAGCGCTTCCGCAGGATCGGCATTCCGGACGTGTTTGCCAACCATTACGGTTCGCAGGCCAATCTGATGGAGCATTACCGCATCTCGGCGGCGGAGATCGTCGCCACGGTCAAGCATTTGCGTGCGTTGCGCGCCGATTAATTTCCGAGAAATCACAGGGAGCACTTAATGGGCCGTTTGCTCAATATCGTTACGCCGCTTCACAAGAGAACCAAGCGCGATTATCTTGCCCGCATGGTCGACAACAAGCTCGAGGCGGTTGCCATCGCCAAGAAGTATGGCGCCGAGTACTGGGACGGCGACCGCCGTTACGGCTACGGCGGCTACAAGTACGACGGACGCTGGAAGGCCGTCGCCGAGCGGCTGGTCGCGCAATACCATCTGCAGCCTGATGCGAAAATTCTCGACGTTGGCTGCGGCAAGGCGTTCTTGCTATACGAGTTGAAGCAGTTGCTGCCGGACGCGGAAGTAGTCGGCTTCGACATCTCCGAGCACGGCATCGCCGACGCTAAGGAAGAGATACGCGACAACCTGTTCTTGTACCGCGCGCAGGACCCGTACCCGTTCGGCGACAAGGCGTTCGACCTGGTCATCTCGCTCGGCTGCTGCCACAACCTGCGCCTGTTCGAGTTGAAGACCGCGCTGAGCGAAATCGAACGCGTCGCCAAGGACAAGTACTTCATGGTGGAAAGCTACCGCAACGAGCGCGAACTGTTCAACCTCGAGTGCTGGGCGCTCACCTGCGAGTCGTTCTTCGACACCGCCGAGTGGATTTGGCTGCTCAACCACTTCGGCTACACGGGTGACTACGAGTTCATTTATTTTGAATGACGGCGGAACAGCAAATATTGGAGCCAAGGAAAATCAAGGCGACGATCCTGGTCGCGCAGCGCGCGCCGCTCGAAGTGGTGGAACTGGATCTGCCCGAGGAGCTGTCGTTCGGTCAGGTGCTGGTCAAGGTCCATTACAGCGGCATCTGTGGTTCCCAGATCAACGAGATTGAGGGTGCGAAGGGTCCGGACAAGTTCTTACCGCACCTGCTCGGCCACGAAGGGTCGGGAACCGTCGTAGCCGCCGGCCGGGGCGTCAAGCGCGTCAAGCCTGGCGACCGCGTCGTCATGCACTGGCGCCAGGCCGACGGCGTTCAGGCAGAGGTGCCGGCTTACGCCTGGAACGGGCGCAAGGTCAACGCCGGGTGGGTGACGACTTTCAACAATTACGCGATCGTCTCCGAGAATCGGATCACGCCGATTCCGCATGACTTTGACCTGAGGCTCGCGCCGTTGTTGGGCTGCGCGGTTACCACCGCGATCGGCGTGGTCAACAACGACGCGCACGTCAAGATCGGCCAGTCGGTGGTTGTGTTTGGTGTCGGTGGCGTCGGGCTCAACATCGCTCAGGCCGCAGCAATGGTTTCAGCTCATCCGATCGTCGGTATCGACCTGGTCGACGGCAAGCTCGATATGGCGAGGCGCTTTGGCGCGACGCATTGCATCAATTCCGCCAAAGTCGGCGACCTTGCCGCCAAGATCAGGATGATCGTCGGCAACGCGGGCGCGGACGTAGTTGTGGATACGACCGGCAACGCGCGCGTGATCGAGCAGGCGTACGAGTTGACGCACGCTGATGGTAAAACCATCCTGGTCGGAGTGCCAAAAAAAGGCGACAACATTTCGATCTATTCGCTGCCGCTGCATTTCAAGAAGGTGCTGACAGGTTCGCATGGCGGCAGCGCCGAACCGCATGTGGACATCCCGCGTTACATTCGATTAATTCAGGCCGGTAAGTTAAGTCTGGCCGGCTTGGTTACGCATGAATTCAAGCTAGAACAGATCAACGAGGCAATCGCAGTGATGAGGAGCGCAGAGGCCGGCAGGGTGCTGGTGGCGATGGATTAGTAACGGCGGGGATTCCGCGGTCCGAAAGGGATTGGAAACTATCAGCATTAGAAGGTAAATATGGGATTGGGACCGGCAGCGGTACAGTTGACACTAGAATTGTGGCAGCGAGGGCTTTTTAGAAACATCAAGTCGGTCGTAGACATCGGTTCTCAAGAGATTCATGTCGAGTTAGATCGTTTCGAAAACTTAGTAAAAGCTGCTGGAATCTCCAATTACCGCCGCGCAAACTTCCCTGGCATTGAGAATTACCCGGCCCAACCCCGATCCCCTGCCCGACCGTTGTATCAAATGCTCGGGGCCGAGAACTACGCCTGTATCGACCTCAATAAGGAATTGGGTGCCATAGCGCATGATTTGAACACTCCATTCTTCGACCCCGCTCATCTCGGCAAATACGATTTGGTGACAGATCACGGTAGTTGTGAGCATGCCTTTAATATAGCTGAATGCTATCGGACTCTGCATCGGCTGTGCAAAATCAAGGGATTGATTCTCGCGATTCAGCAAGTCTACGGCGGCAATGGCTATTACAACTTCGATCGCTCCTTTTTCGAAGGATTGGCGGCGGCGAACGGCTACAAGATCCTATTTGCGAGTTACGTAGTTACGCCACCCAACGCTAAGCAACAGTTCCACGTTCCGATTGCCAGCGCGATGTTAGATGTAGTCGACTGGGGGAAGGTGGATTATTTAGGAATGGCTTACGTCCTTCAAAAGCAAAAGGACGATGAATTCAAATTCCCCTATCAGGGCGCCTACCTCTCGGAAGCCCAAAACCATTACGGGTACAATCTTCAATGGTCGCTCGAACCACCTAGTCGAACCTATGTTCCCGCTTTTGATCTCGACACCGTGAAAACCAAAACGTTGGTGAATGTGCTATCCCAACGACTGACACGTAAGTTTTTTCGAGCATTTCACACGTGAGGTATCATCCGAATATCGTCTGAAGTCGATATGTCCGGCTCGACTCGCCTTTCTGAATGGCGCAACTGCTGACCGTCTCCACTCCTTCCGTCACCGGCAATCTCCGTTGCGCTCAAGAACCAGCCTCTAATGCTGGCAAGTTTGGCGAACGCAGTGCGCGAACTCATTTATTTCACGTGACGTTGAGACCTGAGCGATATCCCATGCATTCATGCCATCTTTGCGGTGGTTCCGACCTGCTGCCCTTGATCGATTTTGGCAATCACCCGGTTGCGAAACATTATCTTGCAGACAGGTTTGGTGAACAGCCAACCTGGCCCGTAAGGCTTTTCTTTTGCGAATCCTGTGGATTGACACAACTTGTTGACTCATGTCCGCCCGAGGTGCTTTACGACAATTATGTCACGTTGAGTTCGTGGAAATTCCAGCCTCACGTGCAGCATGAGATTGACATTATCCGGAACCTCGACGGAATGGGGCCGAGCGCCAAGATCATCGAGATCGGTTGTAACGACGGGATGTTTCTTTATCAGATGTCGCTCAGCGGATACAAGAACACTCTGGGTGTGGAACCTGCAAAGGACGCCTATGACCTGTCTATAGCAAAGAGCGTTAACACGCTGCAGGCTTTTCTCAGCCAGGCATTGTCGAAAACCATAGTAGAGCAATACGGCAAATTCGACCTGTTTGTTTCGCGCCAGAATTTGGAGCACATCAGCGATCTTCAGGGGGTTGTGC
>Ga0209341_10005544_pt1 | contig 11396 bp, 6 predicted proteins | sample RifCSP13_2_FD_184020 | JGI IMG/M metagenome (GOLD analysis project Ga0209341, IMG submission 184020) | Soil microbial communities from Rifle, Colorado - Rifle CSP2_sed 13_2 (SPAdes) (version 2) | ecosystem: Environmental > Terrestrial > Deep subsurface > Rock core/Sediment | place: Rifle...
CGAGAGGCTTTGAACAGTTCAACGCCGATAAGGTTGCCATTGCTGTCAAGTTCCATATTCACGCCGGGAGATATTTCTACAACTTCAGCCTCTTCCCCCTCTTTTGCAAGATAAAGGATGTCCTCTTCTTCATCGTAAAATACTTTAAAATCGTCCATTATATTTTCCTCCATCTTCCTGATTGGATTCGGTTTTCTTTTTGTCCTTCCTTCAAAGGATGTATAGTCAAAAGTTTAACATCTGCATCCGCATGCTTATACGCTACCATTATATCCCTTTCTTTTCCATATAATACTGATTTCATAACTGCAATTTCATGTCCTGTTTCAGTATCAACGAATCGTTCCTCCGCATTTTAGTAAATCCTTTGAGGCAGATTATATTCAATTTTTCTCATGGCAATTCTTGCCTCAATGTGTTTTGAATATTTAATCTGCATAGTTATCTTTTTCCCTCCACAATTGCAATCTCATGCCTTCTGTTCTGAAAGATATGCGCCTGCGGCTTTTCTCTATTGCAGGACAGAAGAAAAGTGCCTGTCCTGATTTTCATTCAATTTTTATTTTGCTTTTTGATTCATTTTATCTCTTTATCAAGCCTTCTCTTCCATACGCTGATTAAAGGTTGCAAGTCAAGATTGTCTGCACTTGAAAGGGCAGCAAGATATTCTGTCCTTCCCTGCCTATCCTTTTCATCAGGAACCAACTGCACAGGCGGTAAATTAAGTCTGTAAAGAAGCGTAAATAGAAGCATCCTTGCAACCCTGCCGTTAAAATCAAGAAAGGGATGAATGTTTAAGAAACGTCCTTCGGCAAAAGCAAGGGTTTCAAGAAGAATATCGCTAAGAGGAGGCTTTGGGCCAACAAGAGACAATCTATATTCCAAATCCTCGCAGTATTGTTTTATCAGGACAGGAACCTCAAAATAGTGAGGGGGATTATATTTGCCGACAACGACATCTCTATCCCTGTATCTGCCTGCCCATGATGGGAAAAGCCCTCCAAAGGCATCTTTATGAAGTTTGCAGATAAGCTCAGGGGTTACTATTAATTCAGTTGGTTTGCAATCAATGATTTCTGCCATAACCCGCTCCACACCCTTTGCAAGATATGGAGCAAGTTCAGCATAAGATTTAATGCCAAGGCTGGATTCTAAGAACCGTGTGGTTGAAGAGTACTCTTCAGTGTCTTCAGATACTCTTTCAACATTTTCAGGCTTACCTTTTCTCCTTCGAAGGCCATAGAGGAATTTACCTGTTCTGGAATGCTTTCCAGATACCTTTTTCTTCTTTCTTCCTGCGTTAGGGTCGTTCTCCAACGCTCCACCATGTTTTTTTGAGTTCTTTGCTTTTTCATTTGTTTTTCCTTTTTGATTATCTTGGTTAAAATTTACCATATAATCCTTATAAAATGCAACCGTCTCTAACACTGATTAGCACATTGCGAATATTAATGCACTCATTATGTGTCTGTGGCTTTTCCCTTTTGCAAGACAGATAAAAGCGCCTGTTGTCCTAATTAAAAGCAAATGCTAATGTAAACAACGAATATAAGCCATTCTCAAATAATTAGAACCGTCCCCGTAAACTATCCCCGTAAACTAACAAGACACTGCTTCCGTTGCTTTCGTAAACCGGCTCTCTATGCTATCCATTGCCTGTTTTCCGATTTTCCTTAGCATAATGACGGACAGAGAGCCAACAATTGCTTGAGTTAGAAACAGAAGGTCTTCATAATGCCTTACGGCCTCATATGCCTGTTTGTCTGAGGCATACAAATGAATATCAGGATCTTCGTAATTAGAACGAATACGCATACGGTAGAGAAAATCAGTTACTGTAGTTGGATGAAGTTTCTCAGTAATAAGTTGCTTTGCATTCCTTGATAGATTGCGCCTTTTTTTACCTCGTCGAATACTTTTGCGTCGCTCTTTATCAAAAAGCTCATCTAAAAAACGCCTTCTGGTTGTGCTTAAACACTTGCCAAGCAAAGATTCTATATTTGCGTATTTTGAATTAGAAAGATTGCTCTGTTGTTTAACATTCTTCATTATTGTTTTTAAGTTATCAAAAACAAATTGTTGATCATTTGGACCACCTCTGCATTTTGAGTTAAAAGGTTCTGGCAAATACTTTTCTGATATGTCAGAAAAAACGCTCCTAAATGCACGATGATCATTAGGCATCGCCTGTCCCAATGAAATAATAGTGGCGAGGCCTACTCCGTGAATAGCATAATACACTTGAACGGGAAGCCATAAATTTGCAGTAGGAGCCAACTCTTTGTTTTCTTTAATTGGAAATGTATCCATTGCTTTGAGAGTTAGTTTTCCACGTGTGTAGGCAGCTACTATATCTTTATCTAATGTTCGCCTCCCTGAATTTTTTGAATAGTCTTTGATTTCATCATCTCATCTTTTATCTTGTAAAGGCATGTGGTAGGTTGACCATAAAGCTTAGTTATTTTTTCAACCCATGCACGCACATAGCAGTAATATGTTTGCAAGGCATAAGGAGCATCTTGAAAATCAAAGAGCTCTATTAAGGAATCGCTCACTCTTTTCCCTCCACAATCTCAATCTCGTCATCTGTTAGGTCGTAGAGTTTATAAACCATTTCGTCAATCTGTTTTTCAAGGGCAGAGGTGTCAGTATTGGGGTCTTTCTTTTTGGCGGCGAGGGTTTGGTCAACGAGGGAGACGAAGGACTGCTGAGCTTTTTCAGGGATTTTTGGGATGTATAGTTTGCGGATGTTTTGAGGCTTCACTTCTGCAAAAGTTCTTCCTTCTTCCTGAGTGATTTGTTTATAAATAAAATTGCAGATTTTAGAATTGATTATTGAGAGAACAAACTTTAAGATATAGACAGAATTGGATTTAAGTTTTATCACTAACAGGCTATTCAGTGCATAATATTCTTTTGTGTCTATTGTTGCAATTATTTCATCAGATGTTTGTCTGATTAAAATCTTATTTCCTTCAAATAAACCAGGATATCTATGCCAATGTAAGCACCACCATGGTAATTTCCCCTGTCTTGTTTCTCTTTTATTCCTTAATTGTTTTTGGAAAGGTTTTAAATAAGAGTAGATGTTTGGATACTTTTCAATCTTGATATCTTTGAAGGTATAAATTACAAAGTGATTGGTATCCTCAATCTGATACTTATGGATTTCGCCACCTTTCAAAACTTTGTGTAGAATTTCATCTTCAAATCTATTTTCTTTTGCAAACTTTTGAGAGATACGAAACACTTTATCGCCACCAGTAGAAATTCCGCTTGCAACTTCATCAGCGATTTCATCTATTTTCACTGATAACTTTTCTATTTTCTTTAGCAACTTGACTGTTGCCTGATTTACCCCAAAAACATAGCCCGGTGTTTCAAGAATATCTTTTTTAAAAAATGGTTTAAGCAACGAATTAAAATCCAAACCATCTAACCGTTGCTTATAAGTGCGTAAATCGGCAAACTCAAAATTGTATTGCTCCTGCTGCTTGTTCTTCACTAAGAACACACAGGTAGGTACAACGGCTTCTTCAAATACTCCGTCTCCGAGATTCAGTACTTTTATTACCCTGTTCTTTTTCAAAAACACTTCACGGGTTTTTTGATATTCATTTTGAAAGAGCAGATTATTTGAAACAATGAATGAGACTAATCCCCGACCATCTTTATTCAAAATCCGAAGCGATTTTGAGATGAAGTAATTGAAGGTGTCGGGGGTCCGTATATGCACATCATCATATTGAATTTTGAAGAGGTCTTTTTCTCCTTTAGTAAGTTCAGCACCATACGGCGGATTTGCAATCACCACATCAAACCCGCCTTTCTGGTGAAACACTTCGGAAAAATATATCTCAAAATCAAATTCTTTATGCCCGTTGGTAATCCTGCTGATTAAATCATCAATTTGATTTTTGTATCCCTGTTTTTTTGTGGGGTTGGTTTCATTAAAATAGAGCGGTTTTAGTTTTTCAAGGTCTTGAAAAAGGTTGTCATTAAGCAAATCCCTCTTAACTCCCAATAGCGAATTCCCGCAGACAATCTTGTAATCCAGATTCGGGAGGGGCTTGATGTTTTTTATATCATCTTCATCTACCACAAGCGAGAGCCATAAACGGAGTTTTGCTATCTCCACAGCACCGGAGTCAATATCTACGCCGTAAAGAGATTCTTCAATGCACTGGTGTTTGAAATCGTAAGGAGTTCGGCTTACACATTCTGGATTCCCGCTTTCGCGGGAATGACACAAATAGGAATTTAGAACCTTACGAGCTTTTACAATCTCGCTCATCATGCCCACGGGAAAGGCGCCTGAACCAACCGCCGGGTCGCAGACTGTTATATCTGATAGTTTATCGTCAATAAGTTTTGCATTTTGCCGTATGCTTTCAGGGAGTTTCAATTTGTAATCCGAGGATTTCTGTTTGCCCTCTAATATTTTTTGTTCCTTAATCAATGCTATTTCTTCATTTTCTCTTACCATCTCTCCATAGTGGATTAAGGTTTCAATCTCTTCTTTAGAAATAATAGGGTGCGACTTGTGTTCTATTGTCAAACCCATCTGTGGTTTTTTGCCCATATTCTTGAACATGACGGTTTGTTTTTTGCCGAGTTCCTCATAAGAAACAGTTGCATCATTTAATACTGTATGAAGGTAATTAATAAGACTCTGCTGGCACATATAATGGACAATCTCACGAGGGGTATAATACACGCCGTATTGCTTGTTGAATTTGCTTTCCTCCCCTTTATTCCCGCTCTTTAATGCCTTTTTATATTCTTCAAAGTTGTCAGGGCGGATGGCATTGAATTTTTCATACGCCTTGCCAAGCAATTCAGGGTCAATGGCAACTTCTTTTTCCAGAGGCTCATCCTCTTTAACCGTAAAATTGTATCGGTCAAAAATATCCAGAATGCCATCACCCTCATCGCCTTCCTTTGTTTTATTCTTATTGGAAAACAGGTTGTCCGGCAGGTGAATATCCGTATGCACCCAGTCATAGCTGCCAATAGGGTCAAAGAGTCCGCCGTTTAAGAAGGGGATTTTGCAATTAAAACGGCTGTAATAGTCATCATCATGGCTGCGATCTATACGCAGGGCTTCATAAAATAGAGGCTCCAGAATGTCATTAAAGAAATTTTTATAATCACCGTGTTTTTTCTTAAAAAGCTCACGCAAAAAGTGTTTAGAGCCTGTGCCCCATTCTGCATCACGCCCCACACCGAACCAACCTTTTTTCTGCAAAAAGTAGAGGAAGGTTATTTGTCCCAGCAGTTTCTTGGCAAAGTCAACAGTGTTGACACCTTTTGCCTCAAAATCAGCCTTGATTTTTGCATCGGTTTTTACCACCTTATCCAGCTCTTCTTTTGTGCGTATAAAAAGCTCACGGTATTTAATGAAAAATTCTTTTGTAACGGTTTCAATATCAAAAGCCTGTTCAAGTTCAGCAAGGGTTGGACTGTATTTATCATCTGCAAGGATGTTCACAAGCCTGCTCTGAGCAGTATGGCTGTTTTCATTTTTGCCAACAAGAAATGACCACCGCCGTGCAGGGGTAAACTCTTCCTTTGCCTTCATTCTGCCGGTTTTGGTCTGTTCAAACTTGTAGTCCATCTTAACCAGTGAAAACCGCCAGTCTTCCTCATCAGGCGATACAAAGGCAACCAGTGCCGCATCTTTCAATTCTCCGCCGCGGCTGCCATTCAGATACCATGCGACAAAGTTGCGCTGCATAGTGCGTGCTCGCTCAAGGGAAGTCTCTTTCTGGAGATTGATTATAAGAATATCAATTCTGTTTTCAGCATCACTGAATTTGCCTATTCTTTCAAGTGTGCGGATATATTGTCTGTAAGATTCAGGGATGTATTGCCCCTGATAAGTAAAGGGGGCTTCTTCAATGCGGTTTAAAAGGTTTTTGACAAAACTGGTAAATCGTTCCTTTTCAAAAGGATTTTCAAAGGTTTTTTGAATGAGATGTTTTGCCTGTTGTTTATCCATGTTTATTTGGCTGTTAAATATAATGAAAGGATAACTTCCCGTTTGCCAAATATTGCCGGGTTTTGTTCAGCATAATGCTCTTCAAGAAGCCTTGCCGGGATATGCGTTTGAAGAACCGATAAGACCTTAAACGGATTAACAATTTCATTTTTAAGTGCATTCAGCGCAGCAAGTGTTTGCTTTGCAGTCTGTTTAGGCAATCCGCCTTCCTCAAGCTGGGTAAGGACTTTTTTCAGGTATAGCTCCTGATCTTCTGTCAGTTTTTGAGTATTCTTTAGTGTTGCCTTTAAAATTCTAATAATATTTGCCGAGCTGTCATGCCCGCTTCTGTGCCACAGCTTCGGCATTTCCTCTGTTGTCGCTAAAATAAATGCATCTTTGTTTTTATCCAAAAGGTCGTAAAACAGTTCTGGAAGGCTTTTCTTTTCCGCAACAGAATCGCTTTCCAGAATCTTTGCCGCAGACATAAAGTCTATTTCTTCAGCCCCTTTTTTAGGCTCTGCCTTAAAAAATTTCTGCAATTTCCCCCGTCTGAAATAGGTAATAAGAGAGTTTGTAAGTTCAGTGTTATGCTTTGCAGTGCGCGCCTTTTTGGGAAGGTGTTTTATTTTTTCAAAAAGGTCAGGGTCTCTATCGCGAATCTCTTTTATTACATGGAGATATTTCAATTCGCTTTCTTCTGCCCTGTCCTCACCTTCAAGGATTTGCCTGGAAATCAACCGATTAAATAGCTCATGCGAGCCAATCGGTTCTCCTTCGGTCAAAAGTTCTGCGTCTCCGCCGAGCAGGGTTAAAAAGGCATTGATTTTTGCCTCTGCCGCTTCTTTCAGCTTAATCTCATCATTTGATTGTTTTGTGGGGAAAAAGTTAAAGGTATGAATCGTGTCAAATCGTGTGTCCACACGGTTGACGCGGCCTACCCTCTGCATCATTCGGGTAGGATTCCATGGAATATCGTAATTTATAACTGTATTGGAGCGGTGCAGGTTAACGCCTTCAGCCAATATCTCTGTTGAGACCAGTATTCTGTAATCTTCTTTAGGATGACGGGCCCTGGCGTCAAAATTTTCAATGACTTTGTCCCGCGTTGCCTCGCCGGAATCACCGGTAAAACAGAGCACCTTATTTGAATATTGCTCATTTATGTTTTTAAACAGATAGTTTGCGGTTTCCTTTGATTCTGTAAAGATAATCAGATGTTTTTCTTTTAAAACAGAATTCGCTGACAGCTCCTTCAGGAATTTTAAGAGTTTTGGGTCGCGGTCAATATGATGCCATAGTTTTTTAATCTCAAGGAGAATGTCATGGTCGTGCTGTAACTCATCCCTGAAGCCTTCTTTAAATTCATTGCTTGCAAACTTTTCCGCTTTACCTTCATCTATTAATCGCTGGACTGCCTCATCATCATCATTCTCAAGCAGCTCAAATATTTTATTGGTGTGCTTTTTGCTCACATACACATTTCCGTTATCAAACTCTTTTATAAACATCTCGTAAGAACGCAGGAACCTGTCCACTGAATTTTTAAAGGCAAAGAAACTGCTTTCAAGACGCTTGACAAGCAGGATTTTCATAAACTTGCCCATGTTCTTTTGGCTTAATTCTACTGCTTGACGATCTTTAAGCTCTCCTTTGTAATAAAGCAATGGTGTATATCGACTATATTTGAATTTTTTTGCTATCAACTCTATGGTTCTGTTGAATATTTCGTCTTCTGTATCATTAAGCTCATAAAAGAGAGGAACTGGTTTTTCAACATCAGGAAATTTAAGGTTCTGGCTCTTTATGTCTTTATCAAAATACTTTTCTATTTCTGTCCTTGTGCGGCGAACCATTAAGTATTTGAGGACTTTTTCTCGTATTTCTCGCGCATTTTCTTTTACAGTGTTTATGTATTTGGCATAATCTTTCTGCCTGTCAAGTTTCTTCAGGTTTTTATCCAGTCCATTAAAAAAGCCTTCAAGGTCAGGCAGATTTGGGATTGTGCTTTTTTTGGCTTTTTGGAATAGTTTTAAAAGGCTTAAGATGTCTTTTGGTGCATTATTATAAGGGGTCGCTGTTACCAGAATAACCCTTTTGCCGCGGCAGATTTCAGCCAATTTTTCATAGGTAGCGGTTGTTTCTGTTCTAAAACGGTGCGCCTCGTCAATAATAATGTTGGTGTATTTATCAGTTCCTCTGTTAATAAGGTCATCCAATTTGCCGAGTGATTCAAAGTCTGCCGATACCCTGAAATCAGAAAACACATTGAGCCATGAGCCTGGATTTGATTTTTCAAGAAGCACAGGAGGGGCAATGACAAGTGTTCTGCCGTCAATCTGTCCTGCCAGCATTGCCGATATGTATGTCTTGCCTAATCCTACAACATCAGAGATAAAAACCCCGCCGTATTCCAAAAGGATTTTCTTGGCGTTTAAAACTGCCTGCTCCTGATATTCTAATTTTTTAAACTCAGGGGGAAGATATTTCAAAAACACTTCATCTGCCTGACTGAGCTCATCTTTGAAATATTCATAAAGAAACTTTAGATAAAGTTGATATGGTGTTATGTTTTGACTGAGCCATGTCTTTTCCTGAATGGTTTGAACATACTTCTCGCTTACATCCGCTGCGTTATTCCAGAGTTCATTAAATTTTTGTCTGGCAAAGTCATAATCGCTTCTGTTTTTTAACTCCACATTAAATTCTAAATTATCAATCAGCCCTGCCTGTGTAAAATTGCTTGAACCGGTAATCACACGCCCAATATCTCTGTCGCCTTTATGAAAGGTCATAATATAAAGCTTGGCGTGTATGTTCTGTGATGGATACGCCCTTATCTCCAATTTTTTGTCTCTAACCCATTCAATAAACTTATTTACACCTTCTTCAACATTTTTATTGTCTTCCGAGTCAGATAGCTCTTTTTCTACCATATTTTCAACTTCTTCTTTTGCTTCTGCATGTGAAAAATCAATTGCTTGCTGGTTGGATTTACGGGCTTGTTCAAGCAGGTCATAGGTCTGTCTGTTTGTGCTGATACCAATGAGAATCCTTATCTTTTCTGTTTTTTCCAGAGATTTATATATTGCATGAAATCCGCTAGTGTAAAAATATCCGACAAGGCAGTCAAAAAAAGAGGTGTCTTTAATTAGGACTTCAAACCTGTCTTTCAAGCTTTGATTTTTTTCGTTCGTTATGAAAGTGAGGTCTATATTTTTCATTATATTTCAGGATGTATGTCCCCGCCCCTTCCCTGATTATCCCTTATGGCTGATGGAATTTTGCAAGGCATGAATACGTCACCTATTTATATACCTCATTGTGCATTTTACTTTTCCTTGCGATGAAGGGTAACTGCGATATCCTTCCAATTTATGGACTATATGCTAATTGTCTGCAACTCATCAAGAACAAAACACTGCATTTCTTTCAGCTTCTTAAAAACATTGTCATTGCATATAAAACCAGAGGCGCCGGAGGCAACGGCGGATGCTATTCCCCAACAGCCTCCTGCATATCAATCACAATCTGCCGCACATTCTTCACAAAAAACTTTTTTATATCCTTCCAGTCAGGCCTTTCCTTTCCGCAATATTGCGGGTCAGGGTCAATATCAGCGTTACCAAACAATGTTGTATAAGTCAACTATTTGGTTCCCTTGCCCTCAATCTCTTCAAGAGATTTGGGATAATCTTTTATGAAACTGCCTATGCCTATCGGAAAAAAGTAGAAGAAAAGGACTAGATATAATATATAGGAACTAAACCCAGCCCATGACATAAGACCGATAATAATTGCCATAACAAACATCCTGATGAGATTAACATAAGGGTAAAATATTGCATTGATTCCATATCTCTGGAATGCGGTTTTATATGCACCCATGCGGGACAATGCACTTGCGAGTATAAATGTCCAATAATTCTGAAATGACGGAATAAGCACATCATTGAGAAAGTGGATTTCGTTGATATGTTTCCCGGAAAGGTCGTCAGGATTCAATGGAAAGAGGGAATACCAGACACTCCCCTGTATATATTGAAAGGCAAGAAAATGGATTGAAAAGAATCCGAATAGGAATAAGCTTATTGGCAGAATTATGATAATGCGAACAAACCAATTATCCAGCAGATATGCCCACCGCTTCCCTTCCTTTAAGATCATGGCTATACTCAAAAGCAGACTCGCGGTGCAGAGCAGAATCATCAATAAGGCAATGTCGTGTTTTCTGAAAAAACTATAACTGGCAAAGATTATAAAGATATTTAATAAAATTGTCCCGATGCCTGTTTCAATAGGGTCATAATGCTTCCCCTCCTTTCCGTGAATAATTGCCATATCTCCCCTGAAAATACCGCCAAGTATAGAGGTCAGGACATAGGAATATCCGAGGACAAGGCTTGAAATCCAGAGACCCCACACAAGGTCTTTGGCTGACCACTGTTCATACCAGGCCAAGGCAACAGTGCCTACAAATAAGAACAGGTCCAGTAAAAGGGCGTTCTTTTGCATTGTCATGCTATATCTATCCTCTCAGCACCGCCACAATCCCGCCTTTCTGCGCTACATTGACCACCTTTTTCTTGGACGCCCTTCCAAGGATACCGACGCCTTCGGGTGTGCCTGCCAATCCATAGACCGTATAAAATTCTTCAAATACAATATCTCCGTTTTCATCAAGGATTGGGAATGTCTTTGTGGATACCTTTCTGTATTCCTGCACTATCCATTTTCCATATTCTACACATCCCCTGTCTATCATCTCATCCCAGTGCTGTTGGGTTGTGTCTTTCCCTATAACTATGCCGTATCCACCATAGCCGCGATTTGGTTTTAATATAAGGCTGTCTTTATTCTTTCTTATATAATTCAACAATTCAACATTTTCACCGTTGGGGCTGTCTGTGCGTATATCCCTTATAATCTTGGTCCATGGTATATGCCTTAATAGCCCAGAATCCCAGAGGCGCCTAAAAACCTTGGCAAATCTCCTGTCTCTTAGCACCTCCCAGCAGCTCTTGTGATCAATCTCGCCAGCAATGGATGATATGACCTGATTTTTTCTGAATGCAGCCTTTATGGCATTTAGATGTTTTCCCTTGCCCATTTTAAATAGTTCGTGCAATTCAAAATCTCTGTAGATTATATCAATCTCGTGGTTTTTATAATAAACCTCGTCCCCTTTTAAATATAACTCCCTTGGGTCAACCATAAATGTTCTCATCTCACACTTTCTGCCAAACTTTTCATTATAGAACTCTGCAAGGGATGGGAATTCTGTAATGCCTGATGTGAGAGTCTTGTCCTCTGCAAATGCTATGTTAAGGTTTTTTCTGCCAATTACCTCTGCCTGGTGCAGAATTTCGTGACATAAGAGGGTGCGTATATCTTTATTTTTTTCAAGCTTGATATT
>Ga0209341_10005549_pt1 | contig 11386 bp, 10 predicted proteins | sample RifCSP13_2_FD_184020 | JGI IMG/M metagenome (GOLD analysis project Ga0209341, IMG submission 184020) | Soil microbial communities from Rifle, Colorado - Rifle CSP2_sed 13_2 (SPAdes) (version 2) | ecosystem: Environmental > Terrestrial > Deep subsurface > Rock core/Sediment | place: Rifle...
TCTGGTGCGAATTCCGGTAGCTTTGAATGGCGGCAGCGGCTCCATGCCGGCACGGATCTGGGCTCCAGAGGTGAATCGCATGCTTCCAAGCCCCTCGGCGACATCTTGCCAGCCTCGCATTTTGCGTACCGCTTCATCCTGCGAGCCGCGTTCGCCGAGAATCTTTTGCCAAAACGAAGGCGACGCTACTTGCGATTCCGGTTGAGGTTGCGGCGTTCTCGCCGGCGATTCCTGGCCGAGATTGTCGAGCGGCAACCCTTCCAATTCCGGCAACATCGGCATGGAATATTCCGGCGGCTTATAACCTGGCGGGATGACCGGTTTGAATTCACCTGTCGATGGCCGTTGGTATTGGAATCCTTGCGTTTGCGGAGGCTGCTTAGATGCCCAGTCGTAGAACGACTCCATGTTAGCCTTCCTCTTGGCTTCATCGAGTCGTGAAGGCAGTCCTTCTGTAAACTGAGAATCATCTGCTTCTTTGGCCGACGCCGGAGCCCCAGGAACTGGAATCATCTGAGTTCCAATAGACTCAATGAGATTCTTGGGAGGAATTACCGGCCGAAAGACCGGTTTCTCCGGAGGCAATTCTTCCGATATCGGCGGGGCTACGAAAGGATCGATGTGGTAGGGGACTCCATATGGTGGGCCCTCCTTTCTTCCAAGAATCATCTCCTCAAATCGAGATAGCTTTTTTCCAGAAGTTCTGACACGTCTGAGATAATCTTCAATAAGGTTGCCTGGCATTTTTCACCTCAAATCAAGCCCCCAAGAAGTCCACCTCCTACTTGGCCGATAGATGATCCAAGTTGCTGGATGTTGCGTTCCCTGGCGGCTTTGTCCTGATCCTTTTTCAATCCATAGCGCTGGAGTGCCTCGGAAAGTCCGGAGGCCTTGGACATCCGCGCCCCGAACAGCGCTTGTTCAAGCTGATTCTTCCTGGTCAGATTTTCAAGCTGAGTTCCGTAACGGTTCATTATGTTTTCCTCTCCAATTCGCTGGCGAGTACCGACATTATACTGTTGGGCCTGGGAGCGCGTTTGGGCGGCGTCTCTGGCGGCCTGGGTCTGCATGTTCGCTACGAGCTCGTTGAACCGATTCATCATGTTCGCGTTCTGGGCCTGGGTACTTACATCTTGTCCTCGGATATTCCCAGCCAGCTCCGCTCCGGCTCCGGCGAAGCGAATACGGTTAAGCGCCGCCTCTTGGGCGAGGTCCGCGCCCATTTGACCGGCCATATTCATTGCCTGCTGACCGCCGGCTATTCGAGCGACAACTTCCTCGCCGCCGCCAAGCTGGCCGCGCTGCGCCAGGTCGCGGATGACTGCATCTCCAGATCGCTTGCCCTCCATGGCCATACGATCCTGGATCTTCTGAGCGGCAATGCGATCTACCAGCGGCAGGCCCTCGCGGCCGGCCTCCTGAATTTGTCCGAGTCCCTGGATCTGCGCCGTGCGCATTTCCGGAGAATCGGCGATTTGCCTGACCTCTGCCGGAACGATAGCCTCGTAGACTTCCGGGAAGACCTCGCCGAAAATTTTCAACTCCGGAGCCGTTAGCTCGCGGAAGTCGAAGTTTGGATCCTGGATCTTGCGCCATACGCTCAGAGCTTGCTTGTAATACTTGTCGCCGCCTTTTCCTCCGGCTCCGGCAAGGACGGCGATCCCGCCGATTGCTCCGCCGATTCCAGCTCCTATGTCGCCGATTGGCATAAATCACCTAAAGTCTTATATGCTCACGTGGTATAGATTCGATTGGTTGTCCGAAAAGTCTATTAGTACCAGCCATTCCGACATCGAAAAAGGCTCTGTTTATCTTTCCCCAAGCGGCTTTTTTCCTGGCCTTTTTAAAATCGTGTCGTGCCCGCTTGAGCGTTGCAAGCCATTGCCGCTGCAATTGCGGCAACTCCGTTTTCCGTTTCTCCATGACGGCTATTTCGCGGTCGAAGTAGCCGTCGAGATCTAAGGCCAGGCTCGCCGCCCGGAACGGCTCGCCGGCCGAGCTGAGCCGCTCCACCTCGCCGAGGATGTTCTGGATCTGGTTATAAACCGATCTCTGATCTTCGGTAGATATGTTCTCGGCGGCCGGTAGCATACCCGGATCGAAGCTCGCCGAAAGGCGCAGGTCCTCCGGCTGGAGCATGAGCCCTTGGAGTTCCTCTGGCGTCCTGGCTCCCATGAAATAACTTGGGGCATAGAGTTGATATGGTGTGGTTGCATCCCTGGGACTGAAAAGCGGGTCTATTTCACCCTGACGCAGCCTCGCTCGTTCTTTAATCGCCGCCATCTCCGATGGGGAATATTTCGCGCCTTGAGTAGCAAACCATTCATCCGGGAACCTGAGGGTTTGTCGTCCGTGGGAGGTAATCCCCATTTGCATGAGTGGGACATCCTTAATATCTGGGTACCTCGCCAGGATAGCGTCGAGGGCGGCCTTGGCTTCGCCAGATTTGGCCCTGAAATCGGTCTTGAGCGGTTCCAGATCTTGGGTCGCTCCGGTGGTCTGGTTGACGGCCTGGAGGTCCTCCAGGGCCCCTGTCCCGTAGAACTGGTCCCAGGCTGCCTGCGCCTGCGCCTGCTGAGCCTTTTCTTCCTCAATCCGCTTCTGAATCTGACCGAGAATGTCTCCTCGTTCGCTCTCCAGATAACCACGCGAGCGTTCCGCGATATTCTTTTCGCTCTCGGCGCGGCTCTTGGCGAAAGTCTCCGCCTCACGGCCGGCGACGCCTAAATTGGCGTACAGCCTCGAAATATCCGATTGCCCCTGGGCAAGCTTCGATTGGAAGTTCGGATCGCCCCTGAGATGCCCAGCCTCGAAACGAACTTGGCCAGGCGTCAATCCCGGCGTTGTTTGCCGGATAAGGTCCTGGATACCTCCGGAAGAACCGATTTGAGTCTGGAGCCCGCCAAGGGCCTGGGTGATATTGGAAATGGCTTCCTGATCGAGCATGGAAGGGCCGGTGTAAACCGATGACAGGAATCCCCTGGCCTGCCGTTCGTTTTCAGCTCGCGTCGCCGGATCGCCCCTTATCGCCTGAGATAAGACATTCTCCGCCCCAATTCCTTCATACGTTCTGGCATCTCCGGCAGCAGTCGAGAATTTTTGAACCGATCCAGCCAAGGCTTCTCTTTGTTGGCCGATTCCTTTTTCAATGGGGTTGAACAGGCGTTCGTAGATTGGGGTAATGCCGGATGTGGCTCCGGTTGAGAATTGGATTCCTGGTTGCTGTTGGACCGGTTGAGTTGGCTGTCCACCTTGCACTCCTTCCGATGGTTGACCGATCGACACCACTGGCGATGCGCCCGCCGGCGCGCTGTAGGCAGTTCCGGGCTGGCTTGCGCCGGTTATGTCATCGAAATGCTGCTGAAAAGTTTTAAATACTTGCGCCATTTAATTACCTCCCCAGAATACCACGGTTACCGGCATTTTCTTTCCTGGGTCGGTTGCAAAGTTTACGGTCAAAGTAACTTTCTTGGAATCGAGAATATTCAACGATCCTTGAGCCCTTAAATCTCCAGAGTTGATTATTGTAAATCCTACAACTCGACTCTGAACGTTCAAAACCAATTCCACCGGCGAATCATGGATAACCTCGAGAGTTCTGACATCGCAATCGATCTGGTCCGCAAGCGAGGCTCTCTTGGATAGGATATCGGTCAGTTCCTTGATTTGCTTGTTGATCGGTTCTAGAAGTCGTTCCACCCATTCTGGAGCATCCGGAACTAGTTGCCTGTTGACAGCCTTGAACGATTTGATTTTCATGCCGGCACTCTTTGGGTTGCCGATCCGATCATCCGGACGTCGAGTGTCATCTGGAGGATGTCAACCTTCTCCTTGGCGATTCGGTGTCTGAAGCGCACGGATAGGGATCGACAACGCTGATGCGGGAATGGGACGATGGAACGGAAAAGACCGTTCTCTTGGCGCGAACTATCTCCCCAGCTCGAGGATCCCCATGGAGAAGCACCCCAACTACGAAGATCGGCTATCTTGACATCTGAAATATTTTCGATCTTGGCATTCAAGTCGCCTTGGAAACCAAGCGAGGCTTTCGAAACGAAATTCCCGTCGAAATAAATCTGGCAGGCCGAATACTGCTTTAGAAGCGCTGCATTGCCTGCCGCTTGCGGCACCCATTCGACTTTCATGTCGATTGCCATTCCAACGGTTGCCGCGGCGGCAGTATAACCGGTTCTGAGCTTGGTCAAGGTAAGCCGGAAAGAATTGCTGCCAAGATTTTCCACCGCGGCAATCGAGCCCGAGAGATTTCCTTGCTGGAGAATCCACCCGAAAGAAATCGGCGTGGCGTAGGTGTAGGTGACGGTTATGAGGCTAACGGTTTTCCCGTCGGCATTCACGGTTGTCGAAACGGCCGTAACTGTGCACGGAATATCCTCATCGACAAAATCGCTTGGAGCATAGTCTTTTCTTTCTGCCAAGATGAACGGATCTTCGGCATGGGCGAGGTAAAGACGGTCGTTTCCAGAGAGAACGATTCCAGCCGCAACCGGTTTCCGCATTCTCGTCCACACCCCGCCGCTCGTTAGATAGTTCCAAACCCAAGCGATCTTGGCGGGAAGATCGGTATTGGCGCTCTTTGTGAAAAAGAATAGTTTCTTATCGGATTCGTATGAAATCGAATGCGATATCGTGGAGAAGTTTTGAAGCCGCGTCGCCTTCAGGATATCCGGCTCGATTTGCCGGCTGACAATGAACGATCCTTGCCCAGTGGATCGCTGGATACCGAGTTCCGTGAATGACAGTACCGAATTGTCGAGATCGGTAATGCTCTCTTGGACCAAAACTTTCAAAGTCGAATCGATAAGGTTGATGATGAAAGACGATCCAGTGCGACCATCCGATTCTCCGCTCAAGACGAACATGCCATCCTCTTTGAAGAGAAGCAAATAATCTTCCGTGGCGTGTATTCCGAGGAATTCCTTCGAAACCGAACCGACTGGGGTATTGGAACCGGCCGGGACGGCTTCCGGGATCTGTGCCTTTGAACGGTAAAGACCGTTTTTCTTTTCATCGTTTTCGGATGTTAATGCGGTTGAGAGATTTGGGGTAAATTTCGAACCGACTGTCGAGGAAATCTGGAATGACGCGCCATCGAGTTCCCGATTTCTTATGAGGATTATCCCAGGCGGATCCTCTATGCCTGAAATGTAAAAGGCATACCGAATCGTCCCTATCGATCCAATGTATCGGTTGATTACCCTGATCAGGCTCTTCGCCGTTTTCTCGATATTTTGCGCCGTCGTCGGTTCGGAGGTAAATCGCTGGAATTTTTTTAGCGTCAGATCCTCGACGGTGGAAAATTTAAAGACATCGGAGCCGATGGTTATCGTGTCGGTATCATCGACAATTCCGGCAATGTCCAGAATCTGGATCTTGGCAAAATGCTCTTTGAATGTATGGGCATAAAAAACATGCCCCTTGAACTCGGCAATAAACTTTGCCCATGGAGGCCGGTCGTTCGCAGCGGAGATTCCTTCGCGCAGGGCGTTCGTGTAGAGACGTTCTCCAAGAAATCCCTCGCCATAGATGTCAATTAAACTAATAGTTCCGACAACCAAATCTTGCGACGCAACTTTCCCGGTAAAGACCAGAAAATGCTCGTCTCCCGGATCGGTCGATGATGTTGCTGCAAGTTCAGTCCGGTATATTTCATAGGAATCGCCGACAAGGATATCCGAGGGAACGGTGAATATTATCTGGGTCTTGAATATCTTCCCGGCATTTCCAGAGCCAGTCGAAGGCGGCGTACTGGCAACCGTATAGAAATAGGCATTGGTGTCGATAACTGTAATCACATGTTGCCCGGCTTCGAATCCTGGATCGGATGGGGAATTTATCTCCACCTTGTCGCCATTGGCGTAGCCGTGCGCCGTATGAATGACGTTGACCACCCCTCCGGCAAATTGGAACGTTACCGCGAAATAAGGATTGGCGATTGTCTCTCGAAAGCTTGGAGAACCGACTATCAAATTGTTCGAGGCATCTTTCCTGGTCCAAACAATTCGATAACCTATTTGAGAATTCGGAGTAAACCAATCGGCCCCTGTACCGAAAAGAGAAAGTCGAAGATCGAGCCCCTGAGGCATGCCAGATCTTACAGGAGTTCCAGTCAGGGAATCGTTCTTGTAAATACCTTTCGATGTCGTGAAGTAGAAATTTTTGTTGGCCTCGATGGAATGAATTTTCGATCCATTCGGCGGGCTGAAAGATCCGGCCCAGCTCCCCCATGTTCCGGCCCCATCGGAGTCCGGCCTCATTGTTTCTCCATCGAGAACCACAAGGCGTTTATTGAATTCGAAAATAGAAGTTGCGGTATTCGTTAACTGCGTTCCGTAGCGTTTGAAGCCGCGACGCTTTGAAATTACCCCCTCCTTGTCGATAACGGCATCGTCTGCCGTTACCAGTGCCCCCTCCGGAACTTCATGGAGTTTGTTGTTCTGTGAATAAAGTCCGGCGGCATGCCGAATCAATACTTGTTGATCTGCCATCGATTACCATCGCCTTCCAGCCCAAAGGATACCTCTTTTTCCGGTGATAATTTCCGGCTGGCTTTCATTCCGCGTCTCCATTGCCCCAAGACCATCGGCGAGAGCCGCCTTGAGCAGCTCCGCATGAATATTTACCATGGCCTGGTCCCCGAGGCTTTCGGCAAAATGTAGTGCCGTGGTACGAGCAATAATCGGGTGTAATTCTCGAGGGAGCCCTGGGAGGGCCGCTTCCTCTGAGACACTAACCCAGTCGCCGATTTCAATTTTCTTCGTCCCAAAAACCGATCCATCGATGGCTGGGACAAAGGTGATTCCCGATCCGCTGACAACCGATCCCAAGATATCGTATTGCTTTATCTCGGCTCCAGATTGCCCGCTGTGAACATCGAAGACGGTCGAGGTCGACCAGGTTGAGGGGATGGCGGCTGAGAATGTTACGGCCTTCGTTCCCGTATTGACCGTGAGTACTTTCCTTGCTGCCGTCGAAAGCTGGAGGTCGCCAGGACGGAAGAAATAGGAAACCTCGAGAAAGGAATAACCCGAGGTCGTGCCATCGAATAAAACGATGTCGTTTCCCTCGAAGTAGTAATTGCCAACTCGGCCGATTGTCGTACTTTCATCCAGGTCCTCGCTGTGCTTCCGCGTCAGTTTCCAACGGTTGCCGGATCCGTCGACAAGAAAAAGACGACGAATCTTCTGGTACATGGCCCGGTGAGGTATCCGGTAGCGCGATTGGCCATCGACAAGCGGTAGCCTAACCGAATGGACGAAATATTCCTCTTTCGTCTTCATGGTCCTTGGGATGATCACAAGGCGCATGGCCTCGTTGACAGCCTTCAGGACTTCAGCATCCGTAGAACCCGTAGCGAGATTATTCGGCAGTGGGTGCATCTGCCTTAGAGAGGCAATGACCTGTTCTCCGAGATATTCGAGGACGGCCAAAAATCACCTCGCAATGAGTCTAAGGTAGCCAAGGCAAGTCGTCGCGTCGCTTGCCGTCACTACTTCAACGGTTAATTTCACTCGATTTAAAACTCTGAGGATGTCTGGATCCGCGCCAATCGTTCCATTACCGACTTTCTTCGCCGCGAAGTCTTTACCGAAAACCAAGATCTCGGTCCTATCGACAGTTGTCCCGATGGCAGTCAAGATATCGGTTGCGAGAAGGATGGTGGATCCGAGATCATCGTAAATCGTCGCGGTGATCTTCGCTGACCCGGCAGCCCCGCCGCCGGTATTGTCCACGATGAAAGAAAGAAGGAAGTTCTCGAACTGACTGAGATCGAGAATCGGCGTATCGTACTTGGTCGTCGCGGTCGCCTTCAAATTGACGCCGTTAACGTTCAAGTCCTGCGGAGCGTATTCGAGAACTCTCTTCATCGTTTCCTCGATTCAATTTCCTTGATGATTCCTGTATTCGCCTTCTTCGATCTTCGTTTCCTCGATTTACCGGCCCTCGAATAGGCAATGGCCACGGCCTGTTTATGTCCGTAACCTTCGGCTACAAGACGGCGAACATTTTCATGGATCGCCGATGAGGACGAACCACCTTGAAGCGGCATCGCAACCTCGTTTAGAACTTCGTGACAACGACGCGAATCGTGCCGGATGCAAGATCTACCGTTCCGGCGGTTTGATTGAATAACTTGACGGTCACGGTATCGACAGCAGTAACATCGGCTGTCAAATATACCCCGGCAGGAACCGCGACAGAGAATCCAGCGCTACAGACATCTCCAATCGCAGCCCCCGGGACCGTCAGGGTTGTAGATGTACTGGTGTTGGTCGCCATACTGGCCGGATTGTAGGTCGCCGCGAGCGTAAGGATCTTCTTGATCTTTGCAGCGTTCGAATCTCGCCCGATTTGGAACGTCCCGATTCCTCGATGATCGAATCGGCTGGTTTGAGGGACTACTTTCATGTTTTACCTCTATCAATTGTTTCTGGAAATCTCGCGCCAAGCGCTCAAGGTCGCATCCCATATCAATTTCATGACTGTTTTAGAATCGAAAACTATAGGACCGTTTAACGAAGTGTTCGCTCCGTCGTTTATCGTCACGGTATTCGTGTCGCTCTGGCCGATCAGAATGAGTATCTGGAGATCCTTCGTTCCATCGGCGATGGCGGTTGTTGCCGATAAAGTCACCGCTCCTCCAGAACCGCTGATCTTTGCAACCGGTATCCCATTCGGAGTTATTGTCGCCGCCGCCGTAAGGACCAGCGTTTGAGACGATTTGAAACGAAAACCTATGTTCGTACCGGTTTTAAAGAAATACCCATCGCCAATGTCGAGAAGGTCGCCTTCATAGGAAGTCACCTCGTCGCCCCAGTCGGTTTCATCCGTCTGCGGTACGAGTCTGGTCAGATCGAAAAGCGATTTTGTAATGGACATGATTTTAATAGTCAGGGCCGACTAACAAAGGGCTCCGAATTCAATCGGCCCTGACCGACTGAATTGGCTTACGGATTGACGATGTTCTTGATCCAGAATGAGCGGCCTGGATAGGCGGTGTAAATCGCCTGATGGCTGTAAGTCCTAATTTCCCAGCCATTCGAATTGTTGATCGGGATGAAGTAGTAATTCGTCACCTTGCCGTCAGCTCCCTTCTCTGGGTTGACGAATGTGACGTCGGTAACGCCGATTCGTTTGCAGAATTTCGGCGCAATTCCGCACGCAGCACCTTGCTTCATCATGGGATGCGCCTCGATGGCGATTTTCCCGAGCGGGGCATAGAATGACAACTTCTCGGCTCCGGTGACAAGCTCCCTGACCTCGCCCTTTTCGACGTAGCGACGGAGAGAAGCTTCATCTTCTGTGAGCGAAGCGAAGGTGAGTGGGGAAACGTAGCAAACCATGCCGCCCATGGCTCCCTTGATCATGGCATCGGCCGCGCCTTTGAGGATAAGGCCGAGCGTCAAAGGACCGCTCGCAGCATCGATCACGTTCCCCTTCCAGAGCGTGCTCTCAGTGCCGGCAATGTTGAAGAGCGTTCCGGTATTCTGGGCAATCTTTGAAAGTCCTGCCGGAGAAATGAAAATCGTTCCACCGCCGAAGGTATTCGCATGATCGTACTGGCCCTTGAAGGTGATGATGTCGCCAGCCGTAATGTCCGTCACGGCGGCGAGCGTAAGAATCCGGTTCGAGTAATCGATCGATGTGATGGTTGTCGAAACTTCAAGATCGTTTCCGGAGAGCGGCGCGCTATAGACATTCACCTCATGGCCTTCGGTTCCAATCCATAGACCTGGCGCCCATGTGGCGGCAGTGATCTTCACGTCGTTCGTAGAAACGCTCTCGACGATTCCAAGACCTTCGATATCGGCACCCCAGAGCATTTCAACTTCGAGGCGATGGTGGGCTGACTCCCAAAGCGAATCGACCACGACTTTGGTCGCGGACTCGAATGCTTGCTCGCTCGTTTGAGCCGAAAGCATTGCTTCATCGTCGATCCCGTCGCGGATGTAGATCTGGCTCCCTTTCACTTGGGCCATGAGGATCTTCGTCGCGATGGGGTCGCCAAGTGTACGGACGCCGGCCCCGCTGGGGAGATAAGTCACGCCGGCGGAATGTCGTGTCCTGATACCTTCCTCGAAAGCATCGCCATGACGCTTGGATCGTTTGAATGGAATGACTTGTTTCAGAATCGAGAACGAAGGTACGAGATCGTTCAGATCTCCGTAAACCTTTTTGAACAGACCGGATATCCTATTTTTATCCGCATAAACGGCAGCCATATTTATTTCCTCATGAAACGGACAGAGAATCAGCGCCCCTTACGATTCTCGATGGTAGGTGTCTTTGGCTGGCTGCCTCGGCCTAACTATCGACCAATTCAGTTTTCCTTGACGCTGGAAACCACCTTGTATTTGAACGGCTGTTTCCGATTCGTCTCCTGAGAGGTATTCTCGATCTTCGACTTTTCGGATTTTACCGTTGCAATCGAATGTGATTTCTCCCGCTCTTTCGCGGCTTTGATAAGTTCATCGATGCGCTTTTGAAGTTGCGCGACAGCCGTTTTGGCGTCGGTTTTTGAGTTCATGAAACCGGCTGTCATTCCAATGTGCCATTGATCTACCGGCAATCCGGCAGCCTTCAGCGCATGGGTAATTTCTATGGATATTTTCTGAGACCGTTCAAAATCGGCTTTGGATTTTTCTTCTTCTTTCCTTCGATTTTCATCTTTTTCGCGTTCGCCCTTCAGTCGGCGATTCTCCTCTTCGATCCAGATCGACTTCTGCTCCCGCTCGCCCATGCCCTCATATTCGAGCGCTTGCTTGACGATGGCATCTCCAAGTTTGGCGACATGGACAAAGGCTTTCTCGCGGTCTCCGAGAAGGCCGGTAAAAACATCCATGAGCGTCCCTATTGGATTATCGGCCAAAGACTTGAGCGTCTTCATTGCCGATTCGTGAAGCTGGAGGACGTCCTCCGCTTTGTCTTGGAGCTGAAGCGCCAGGTTGTAGCCTTTCTCGAGCTCCTCGACACCGACCTCTTTTTCCTCTTCTCCGATCTTTATCTTGAGCGATTTGGGTTGTTCCGATTTCGGCGGAGGTTCACCATCCTTGATTTTTTCCGCAGCTTCTTTAGCTGGAGTCTCTTTGGATTTCTCCTTGCCGACCTCTTCAACGGTATCGACAAAATCCGGATCTTCGAATTTCTTCGACTCCTCGAAACTATCATCCTCGGGAGTCTCCGCCGGGGTTGCCTTTTCCTTCTCGGCTTCGACAACCTCGGGCTCGAAGGCGTCGGTTGAACCTTCATCGAATTGCGGTTCGAGACTGTCTTCGGTTGTTTTTGCGGTCTGTGCCGGTGCGGTTACTGGGTCTGGCATGGTTTATAACCTATAAATCGTAAAACAATTTGTCAAGATAAATTAACC
>Ga0209341_10005550_pt1 | contig 11386 bp, 5 predicted proteins | sample RifCSP13_2_FD_184020 | JGI IMG/M metagenome (GOLD analysis project Ga0209341, IMG submission 184020) | Soil microbial communities from Rifle, Colorado - Rifle CSP2_sed 13_2 (SPAdes) (version 2) | ecosystem: Environmental > Terrestrial > Deep subsurface > Rock core/Sediment | place: Rifle...
CCTCGGCCAGACGGCGCGCCAGCTCGCGCGCCATCGTATAATAAACGTCGTCTTCGGCCACGCGGGTGGAGCCGAAGATGCTCACCTTGCGCACCGAGCTGTAGGGCGCGAATATTCTGAACGCGTGGCGCAGCTCTTTGAGCGTTCGGTTGAGGATTTTCAAATCGCCGCGGCTGGCGTCATCGCGGGCCAGTTTCAGCACCGTCCGAAGCATGTCGGTGATTTGGTCTTCATTGCCGCTGCTCGGTTGGGCGCGCAGCCACTCTTCGAGCTGCGCTTCGAGGTCCGCCAGGTTGGGGTTAGGGGTCTCCATGGGTTCTTTCTTCTATGACATAACGCTGCCGGGTTTTAAAGGATGAACCGGCCATCGCAGCCGAGGATCATCCAGAAATCGGCGCGACGAAATTTTGCTGGCTAAAAATTCTTTCCAATAGCGCTGCCAATCAGCCAGACAGGCGACTCGCGGTCTTGACAGCGGGAAAGACCTCCGGCTACTATCGCAGCATTTCCAACCCAACGGGAAGGGACCGCTTCCATGGATATTATATTCCAAACCGACAGCTCATACGCCTACGTGATCCTGCGCGCCGGCCTGGCGATTACGTTTTTCTTCCACGGCGCCCGCCATGTGCTCGGCTGGCACGGCGGACGTGGCTTCGAAGGCATGGTGAAGAATTGGAGCGGCAAGCACGGCATTCCGGTGTGGATTTGCATTTTCGGCATGGTCGTCGAGATCGCCGGCGCCCTGGCGATGACGTTCGGTTTTCTCGTGCGCCCCGCCGCGCTCGGCCTGGCGATATTCATGGCGGTGGCGATCAAGAAAGCCCACTGGAAAGAAGGTTTCTTTCTTTCCGCCGGACCGGACGGGAGCAACGGCATGGAATACTGCTTGGCGCTTTTGCTGATGTCCGTGGCGCTGGTGATCGGTGGAGCGGGCGCGCTCTCGATCGACGGCTTGCTCAGCCGGTAGCGCGTATTATTCACGGCAGACAGAGACCAAAGGGTAAATCCTTCCGGGAGAAGGCAATGGATCTGTGCCTTGAAGCGGACTTCTAATCGCTCGTCTGAAGCGAGCGGCAGTGGTAACAATTAACAGTTCGTGCAAGCGCCGCATAAGCGGGCGCAACTGTACGTTTGGGTGCCTTCTCCCTCCAGGTTTCACCCTTTGGTCACCGGCGTGTTGTCAACTTGCCCAGGAGCGTGAATAACCCAGGTCAGCGGCGCGATACACCGCGCGCAATGGATCACATTGTCAACCTATTGTATAGTTGCGGCAGTCGCAGCGGCAACTCGTTCACATCCTTGAGGACCTCGTAGCTGAAATCCTCCATCATCGTTCTGAGATAGTCGTTCCCCTCTTTGTCTACGGTGAGGCAGAAGGGTTGAATGCCCTTCCGGCGCGCTTCGATGAGCGCCATGCGCGTGTCCTGCACGGCGTAAGCTTTCTCGGCGCTCTCTTGCGAGTAGCCGCGGTCCTGCGGGCGGCCGTCGCTGATCAGGAATAAGAACTTCGAACGGGTCTGCTGCCGGCCCAGCTTGGACGTCGCATGGCGGATCGCCGGCCCCATGCGCGTGGCATGCAAGGGACCGGCCCGCCCGATGCGCTTTGCCACCTCCGGTGAGAATTCCTCATCGATGTCCTTGATGACGAAGAATTCGACATTGTCGCGGCCGTGGCCGGAAAAGCCGAAAACTCCGTAGCGGTCGCCGATCGTTTCCAGGGCGTCGATCATCAACACGATCGCTTCCTTTTCCACGTCGATGATACGCCGAGGCGCCCGGTCGTGATCTCCCAAGCTGCCCGCGGATTGCAACGCAGCCGGAGCCCGCCCGAGCGCTTCCCCGGTTGAGCCGCTCATGTCGAGCAGAAATGCCACCGCCACATCGCGCTCGGCCTTGTGGTTGCGCCAAAAAATTTTCTCCGACGGACTGACGCCGATGCGCAGGTCCACCATCGCTTCGATGGCCGCGTCGAGGTCGTGGTCCGAGCCATCCGGCAAGCGCTTCTCCTTGTGATGCAGTTCCGGCGCCGCGAGCTCGAACTCGCGGCGAATCTGCCGCGCCAGTCCGGCGTAATTAAGAAGCGTGTCGCGGTAAAAATTCAGGTCGCCTGCCGGCATCACTTTCTCGTAGAGCTTGCACCAGCGGCTGCGGTAACCACCCGCGGCTTCGTCCCACTCGTCATATATGAAGGTGTCCGCCTGATTGGCCGTCAGCGAGCCGGCATCATCGTCGCTTTGGAACCAGGGCCGCTGCTGCACGCTCTGCATCCGCGGGTCGCGCCGCTCGATCTCGCGCATCAAGTTCTGCACCATCCGCTCGATTTGCGGGTCTTGCTCCTCGCGCTCTTCTTCGGAATCCCTCGGCTTGGGCGAATCCCGGCTCTTGAGCAGCTCGGCCAATTCCTCGGGCGTCAGGGATTTGCGTTGCTCGCGAGCGTTGGACCGCGGCTTGCTCAAAAGCTGCGCCAGCTCGGGCTTGAACTCGCCGCGATAGTCGACGCCCTGCGGTGACAGGTAAGCCTTTTCTCGCGTCGCGGGTGCCGACAGCGCCAGAACTTCTCCGGTTGGAAGAGCGCCTTCCCAACGATTGGAACGGCTTGAACCCTCGTCTTCTATGCGGATCGCCGCAAACTGATTCTCTTCGAGAAACTCATTCGCCACCCGGCTCAGGATCGCGTAGATTCTCAGCGTCGCTTCCGCCGCATCCTCCACCGTCGCGCCGTGCTCGCATGAGGAGCGGATCACGCGGACAATTTCGTCGGCCGCGCGTTTCTGCTCGGCGGGAACCTTGAACGCGCCGCTTTGGCCGAGGCTTACCCGAATCAGCAGTTCCAGCAATGCTTCACGCGCGGGCAGCAGGACCATTTCCTGGCGCACGGCCAAGACACGCTCTCGCATGACTCGATAAAGCGGCGCGATGCCGGGGTACTCGTGGATCACCCGCGCTTCGATTCGAGCGCTCTCCACGATCGCAAAAGTGTCGGGCGCCAATCGTTTGTTCGGAAATAGCCGGAAAAAGCGGGTCAACTCCGTCGGAGTCGGATGATCGTGGTAATGACCGGGGTCGTCCGGTTGAGAGCTGAGCCGCGGGCGCAAGTCGGGGAAACGGGTCGACGGCCGGTCGAATTGAAACTCGAAGCTGCCGAACTCGATATGCCCCGCCTGCTGCGTCAGCATCACCTTGAGAAACTCAAAGTTTTGAGCTTGGCTCTCAAACCGCTCGATCGCCGCCGGCAGGAAAATCGCCGCGCCGTCGCTGGTGGCCACGTCGTCCCGCGACCAGCCGATATTCTTTTCGACCAGTTGCCGCAAGTCCTGCAACTCGACGCTCCGCTCCGAAAGCGCGCGGCAGTACATCCGCAGCATCTCGCGCAGCGGCGCAAGCTCCACGACGGGTGAATTGGCGGAGGACATAAGGATTTATGGTAAAAACTCGGAAAATTAACCGCAAAGAACCTAGCGCGGCGGAGCCGCAATCAATGCAGCAATCGCTATTTCACGCGGAGACACAGAGATCGCGGAGTTAGGAGAATTTCTTAATCAAAAACTCTTTACTCCGCGCCCTCCGCGCCTCGGCGTGAGATCTCTTTTGGATCGATACAATCAGCATAGCCGTTGGAACATTTGCGCAAGCCACGAAAACTTTGAACTATAGCAATGCAGAGAACGCAAAGTTTTGTTTATTTTTGCTCTTGTCTATGCGTACTTTGCGGTTAAATTATTCTGATCCGATCAGGGAAAGATCGCCGTCACCACTTGGTCGAGGCTCTGCTGCACCTGAGGATCGTCGGTGATACCCCAGGTCACCGCCACGTGGCAGGCGCGCCGCGGCGCAATGCCTTCCCTGATCAGCCGGCCGGCGTAAATCAGCACCCGCGTGCTCGCGCCCTCTTTCAGCCCATGTTCGCGCAGGTTGCGCACTTTGTGGCCAAGCTTGGCCAGCAGCATCGACATCTCCTCGTCCGCGCCCGATTCATGGGCGATGATCTTCGCTTCGCGCTCCGGCTCCGGGAATTGGAAATCGAGCGCGACGAAGCGCTGCCTCGTGCTGTGCTTGAGGTCCTTCAAGACGTTCTGATAGCCGGGGTTATAGGAGACGACGAGCAGAAAGGTATCGGCGGCCTCGACCACTTCGCCGAGCTTATCGATGGTCAGCAGGCGGCGATGGTCCGTCAGCGGGTGAATGATAACGGTCGTGTCCTTGCGTGCCTCGACGACTTCGTCGAGGTAGCAGATACCGCCGGCTTTCACCGCGCGGGTCAGCGGGCCATCGATCCACCGGGTGCCGTCGGCATCGAGCAGGTAGCGCCCGACCAGATCGCTCGCGCTTAGATCCTCGTGACAGGCCACGGTGACCAGCGGGAATACGCCGTTCGCCGCCACGTCGCCGCCGCGTGCTTGGTCGCCGTCTTTAACGATCGTCAATGGCCGGCCGAGCCTCCACGCCATGTACTCCACAAAGCGCGTCTTGCCGGTGCCCGTGGGCCCCTTGAGCAGAACCGGAACGCGTTGCCGGTAAGCCGCCTCGAAAATTTCGACTTCGTCGGCGACGGGAACGTAAAACGGCTCGTCCTTGATGACGTACTCTTCTATTCGATACTGGCGGTGTTCGTGGTTATTCGGCATAGAAATTTACATTCGAAGCACTCGAAACATTGGCGAAAACCGTATCCGATGGCTGCAACACTGTCAAATCAGTATCTTCGTTTAGGACGCCGTTCCATTGAACCGCTGACGCTTATCTGTTGTAATGCGCTGCAGACAAAGAAGGAGAATAGCGATGAGCTACCAGAATATCCTCACCGAGCGCGTTGACAAGATCGCCTTGATTACGCTCAACCGGCCGGAAAAACTCAACGCCATGAGTTATGAGCTGGCGTGTGAACTGGATGAAGAGCTGACGAAGATCGAAAACGACGACGATGTCCGCGTCGTCATTTTGACCGGCGCGGGCCCGCGCGCCTTCTCGGCCGGAGGCGACATTCATCAGATGGTGAAATCGACGCCCGATGAGATGGCTGCGCGCAGCGAGGTTCGCAGTCAGGCCAACTGGCACCTCGCCACCTTCGCCAAGCCGATCATCGGCGCCATCAACGGCCTCGCCTACGGCGCCGGCGCGCAGTTGACTTCGATGCTGGACATTCGCATCGGCTGCGAGCACGCGGAGATTCAGTTTCTCGCCGCCAAGTACGGCCGGGCGAACTCGACCTGGTCCCTGCCCCTGGTCGTCGGCATGCCCAAGGCAAAAGAGCTGCTTTTCACCGGCCGGCCGGTGAAGGCGGGGGAGGCGGAACGGATCGGCCTGCTCAATCAGGTCGTTCCCTGCGCGCGGCTCCGCGAAGTTGCGCTGCAGATGGCGCAACAGATCGCTGAGAACGATGCGCGCATGGTGCAGGGCATCAAGAAATTATTGAACGACGGCGTGGGCATGCCATGGCGCGAGCGTTACGATAGCGAACAAAGCGCGCGCAAGACCAAACTGAAAGCTAATTCGCCGCGCGAAGGCTTCAAAGCGTTTTTGGAACGGAAGGGCATCCGCGGCTGAACGCGACCGTGTTGCGCTCATCACTGGCCAAGTTTAGTTCATCGCGGTGGCGGCGTCTGGGCGCGATGGAAACCGCGGCGCGTTCAACGTTTAAAGTTCAATGTTCAACGGACCTCGCCTACGCCTTGAACTTCGAACCTGGAACATTGAACAAATAGGTACGGGAGAGACTTCAATGATCTGCCGCTGAGGCGCAACGGGCGCCTTTTGACTTTATTCGCTAGCCTCGGGACGACGTGTGGAGCGCGATGTAAAATCAAAAATGATCCCGTCCACTTTGTTCCTCGAAGCGATGCCTGTGGATTCGCGTGAGCTGCTCGGCTGGAATGAAATTAGCGCACTGGGCAGCCGGCCTCCAATCTGCGATTTGTTGTCGCGCGCCGCGCGCAGCAGAGAGACGAAGGATTCGGCGACGGGCGATAGCGGGTTCTGGGTGGCGTAGCACAGATAGTTCTGCGCGGTTAGCGCCTTATCGTTGAGCTCGAGAAATTTAAACTCCCGCCGCTGAAGATCTTCGTGTAGAAGGTCCTCGTGCATAATCCCGACGCAGCCCGCCGCCCGGACCGCGCTTTACTGCGTCGAAAATACAACTTGACCTCGCACTCGCTCTGCAACAGCCGGAGCTGCTTGGACATTGCGGGTTGGGTGATTTGGAGTTGCGCGGCCGCACGAGTTACGTTGAGATGCTTCGCTGCGGTGACAAAGGCAATCAACCGATTGAAGTTCATTGATGCCTTTCCTCTCGTCGGCGCCTTTCGGTCCAAACACCCGCGGCCATACAACTAACCGGGTGATGCGGTCAAGGTCATAACCGGATGGTTATGAACCTTATGAAAAAATATCATTAGACAAGGAAGTTCGCATGTAATAAGTTTCGCTCGTGCGCAGGCCCTGGCAAGATCAGAAGGCTTTGAAGATGCGCACCGAGACTGTTCCTGAGTGGCGTTCACGATGACGCTCGACAGCGACGGGAGGAGCGGGATGACTGCGAAAAAGTATGTTGACCTGCGATTGAGTCACCGGACTTTGTCCCACTGCCTTCAAATTGTCACGGTCGCCATTCTCACCCTCGTTTTCGCGAAAGCAGGGACAATTTTCCGCCGCCGAGTCCGCCAAGAATCCCGGTCTCAGCGGGCGGCTTCCCGGTGCTATGAAAGTCGAGAGCAGCGGCCAAGCCACATACTCGATTCCGATTTTAGCACCGCCGCCAACGGCGGGCCTCGGACCGAATCTTTCCTTTGTTTTTAACAGCCAGGGAGGTAATGGCTGGCTCGGCATGGGGTGGTCCATCGGCGGCCTTCCCGTGATCGAGCGTTGCCCGCAAACCCTCGCTCAGGACGGCTTCGCCGGGACTGTCAACTTGAATACGGACGACCGTTTTTGCATCGACGGCGCGCGCCTGATGGTGATCAGCGGTGGTTACGGTGCTTCCGATGCGATGTACCGCACGGAAGTGGACAAGTTCATAAAGGTAACCTCCCATGGCTCGGGAGCAAACGGGCCGCAGTACTTTATAGCTCAAACTAAAAACGGCATGACGATGGAGTTTGGCAACTCCGCTACGTCGGCGATTCAGGCGCAGGGCAAGAGTGTTGGTACGTATCGACTTTGGGCTTTGAGCAAAGTCAAAGACAAGAAAGGAAACTCCCTCAGCGTTACCTATACCCAAGTCACGGATCAAGGTCATTACCGTCCGGACCGTATCGACTATACAGTTAACACAGGACTCGATGCTACGCGTTCGGTTCGGTTTACCTATGAATCGCGCACGGATGTCTGGCCAGTGTATGTGGGCGGCTCCCTAACAAAAATCCTTGAGCGGATCACGCATGTAACGACCTATGTCGGAGAGACCCCGGTGCGCGATTACGTGCTCCAGTATGAATACGGCACTGCCACCAAGCGGAGCCGGCTAAAGAGCGTCACGGAATGCGCCGGGACTAGCTGCATGCCTTCGCATGTTTTCGACTGGCAGGAGGGGGGCGACGGGAGCTACACCTCAGTTCCCTATAACTATCCGAACGTAAACTTCACCCCTGGGTACGTATGGACCGGAGATTACGACGGCGACGGCAAGATGGATTTGGCTACTATTGAAAACGGCCGGCTATATACTTATTTCTCAAACGGTGATGGCACTTTCAGCATGCCCAATGTCTATGATTTTCCTAATAATAAATTTACGGCTTCATACGTTTGGCCAGGAGATTACGATGGGAACGGACTAACAGATCTGGTCACTACGGAAGGAGGCAAGCTCTATACCTATCTTTCGAACGGCAACGGCACTTACACCCTGATTGAACCTAACGGGTATGACTATCCCAACGGCAACTTCACCCCTGGGTATGTCTGGCCGGGAGATTACAATTCGGACGGCAAAACGGATCTGGCGACAACCGAATACGGCCGGCTCTATACCTATCTTTCAAACGGCAACGGCACTTACACGCTGATTGAACCTAACGGCTTCAACTATCCCAACGGCAACTTCTCACCGGGGTATGTTTGGCCGGGAGATTACAATTCGGACGGCAAAACGGATCTGGCGACAACCGAATATGGCAAGCTCTACGTCTATCTTTCCAACGGTGACGGCAATTACACCAAAGTGCCTGACGGCGGCTTTGACTACCCCAACGGCAATTTCACTCCCTTGCACGTTTGGGCGGGAGATTACAATTCGGACGGCAAAACGGATTTGGCCACACAGGAAAACGGGTGGCTGTATACGTATTTTTCGAAGGGCGATGGCAACTTCGAGAAGGCTTCTTTCGACTATCCTAACGCCAACTTCGCGCCGAATTATGTCTGGGCAGTTGATTACAACGGGGATGGCAAAACAGATTTGGCATCGAGGGAAAACGGCTTTCTTTACACCTATTTCTCCAGAGGAGACGGAAACTACGATCGCGTGCCCTTTGATTTTCTCTCCAGTCAGTTCACTGCGGACAAGGTCTGGCCCGCAGATTACAAGGGGCATGGCAAGTCCGACTGGGCGAGTTCTGACGCCGGCATCCTCTATACCTACATTTCCAATGGCGCCTACCCCGACCTGCTGGTAAAAATAACGAATCCCTTTCAGGGGAAGAACGAAATCACCTACAAACCGCTAACCGACGGATCGGTTTACGCAAAGGATACGACTGAAACCGCTCCGCAATTCGTCGGTTCCTATCCCGACATCGATGTCCAGTTTCCGGAATACGTCGTTTCCAATCTGACCGTCAGCGACAACGCCAACAGCTACGTATCGACATATACCTATGGTGGGGCGAAAATTAATTTACTCGGGCGCGGCTGGCTCGGGTTTAGAACGATGGAGGTCGTGGACAGTGCGGCGGGCTCAAGGCAGAAAACTTTTTTTAACCAGTATTTTCCCAAAACCGGCTTGCCGCACATTCAAGAGACCGAGCGGGCTAACGGCGACCTGATGGTGGACATCGAGTACAAGTATTGCGATCCGGTCAATGACGCCGCGCCTTGCCCCGAATCCTTCCCGGGCGTAAAGCAGGTCTTGACGAAACGCATGGAAACCGAGGAGCGGGAGGGTCAAGCAACATCGGGCCGACTAACGGCCAAGACCTTTGACCACGACCCGTACGGCAACCTCACCCTCACGTCGCATGAGGGCGTTGTAGGCGCGCCAGGAGACGAGCGGCGGGAGGAGACCCAATGGGCGATGGACGTCGGCAATTGGCTGTTCCGCCCTCATACAACGATTCTTCGCGAAGGGTCGAGCCCTACCGGGGAGATTCGCAGGCGAAAGTGGCTTTACTACGATGGTCTACCACATGGTAGTTCCCCCACAGCGGGCCTTCTGACGACGGAAGAAATCGACGCCGGCGGCGCCATGGGGAGCTTCAACAATCCCAATCCCACCTTCACCTACACCTACGACGAGTTTGGTAATCGTAGATCGGTGACCGACCCAAGAATTTGCACCGCAACGACGACCTATGAAACTGCCCACAATACCTATCCCTCGTCCGTGAGAGCGTGCAGCGTTGGGCAAGGTCCGAGCTTCCTAACGACCTACGAGTACTGGCCCGAGCATGGAGGCATCAAAACGCACACTGACCCCAATGGAGCGACGACAAGCTTCCTTTACGATTCTTTCGGCCGGCCGACCAAGGTCACCAATCAGATCGATGCCGACGCGGGCTCTCCCAACGGCACCGAGAGCTATGCCTATCCGCAGTGGGGAACGCCTGACTTTCAGCGGGTCACGGTTTCAAAGACGAAGGAAAATGGCTCGGCGGATGTTCTCGTTACAGAGTACCTATTCGACGGCTTCGGGCGCGTGGACGCGACTTCGGCCGACGGACCGGAGCCGTCCAGCCCCGATATCATCGTGCAGTCAGTATTCGACTCTCGCGGTCTGGTTACCCATAGGTCGGTTCCCCATTTCTTGGGTGAGACAGCCAAGTGGACCGTGCATACCTATGACGCGCTCGGAAGAGAAACGCAGTTGCTTCATCCCGACGGAACCAGTTTGACCCGAGTTTATGCTCCGGGACAAGTCACCATCACCGACCAGCGCGGCAAGCAGAAGATTCAGCTCTTCGACGCCTACGGGCGGCTTAAGCAGTTGCAGGAGAAGAGCGTTTCTGAGACCTTCTACACGGACTACACCTACGACGCCGCCGGTGCGTTGAAAACGACCACCAACCATCTCGATCACGTCACGTCGATGGACTATGACCGGGCCGGTCGAAAAACTTCTATGCAGGACCCCAATATGGGGAACTGGAGCTACGAGTATTTCCCTTCGGGCGATCTCAAATCCCAGACCGACGCGAAGCTCCAAACGCTCTGCTTCGCGTACGACCCGCTAGGACGCTCGATGGCCAAATGGCAGGGACAGACGAACAACTGCGGGACCACTGTGGCTGATCTGGTGGCTTGGACTTACGACGACGCAGCCGTGCCGTTTTCGAACGGCCGGCTCACAAAAGTGACTGACTTGCCAGGAAGCCTGGAGTCACGGGAGACGCGCATTCTTGCTTACGATACGCTGGGCCGGGTCAGTCAGACTGAGCGGACTATCGACGGCGTTCCCTATAAACTCGACCAAACCTACGATGCTTTAAACCACATCAAGACCGAGACTTTCTCCGACGAACCATTCCAGCCGCTAACCTACACGTACAACAACGCCGGCTGGTTAAAGTCGGTCACGGGCTATATCACCGACATCCAGTACAACCCGCGCGGGCAAAAGACCGCTATTCAGTACGGCAACGGCATCGTCTCAAGTTTGACTTATGACGAGACCGACGCGACGCCGAGCTTCCGTTTGCAGCGCCGCCAGGCCACCTATAGCAGCGGCACGCATAATCTGAACGCGCTCACGAGCTGGGGCCGGTCCTGGACCACCTCGCCCACCGGTTTTGTCAACCTCTACCGCGGCGGGATCTGCGTTGCCAACGGTTCGGGAAGCTGTATCGGCGGAGACAGCATGCTTGAGGCGGGTGTCGGCGCCGCCATCGGATACATCTCTACGGGTGGCGGTTTCGGCACGCTGCCCGTATACCGCAGCACCTGTTATGGCTCCTCGGGCAACTGCACCGGGTGGGGCTTAAGCCTCGATGTCAACGGATCGCCGGTAGGATATTTATCCACCACGGCTCCGGACGCTCCGAGCGCCAGCGCGCCTTTCATTCAGAGCAACGGGCTTCTGCTCCAGGGACTCAGCGGCACCGGGTCGGCGTACCTCTGGACGAGTCTGCCTCAAAACGGAAACCACACGACCCATCTGTATTTGTCCCCAGGGCCAGCGCCCGAGGGCTATACCTCGGAGGGTCTCACCGGTTATATTGATCAAGTGTCTACGGGC
>Ga0209341_10005553_pt1 | contig 11384 bp, 11 predicted proteins | sample RifCSP13_2_FD_184020 | JGI IMG/M metagenome (GOLD analysis project Ga0209341, IMG submission 184020) | Soil microbial communities from Rifle, Colorado - Rifle CSP2_sed 13_2 (SPAdes) (version 2) | ecosystem: Environmental > Terrestrial > Deep subsurface > Rock core/Sediment | place: Rifle...
TACATCGATTTCGATCAGGCACGGCTCGTCGCCGATTACATCGAGCATCCGAAGGTCACCGTATTGCAATTAGACAGCCGCGACAGGCTGGCGTTCGAAAAAGCGCTGCACGGCGTGGACGTGTGCCTGAATGCGACGGTCTACTACGCCAACCTTGCAACCATGGAAATGTGCCTTAACACCCGGGTGGATTACCTGGACCTGGGCGGCCTGTTCCACACCACGCGCAAACAGCTCAAGCTCGATCAGGCTTTTCGCTCGGCTGGAGTGAGCGCCATCCTTGGGATCGGTACGGCGCCGGGCATCACGAACGTCCAGGCGCGTTACGCGGCCGATCGAATGGACACCGTGGACAGCATAAAAATCTATGACGGCAGCCGCTCCCCGGGGAGGAAAAAGGATCGCTTCACCTACGCCGTCCCAACCATTCTCGACGAGTTGACGCTCGAGCCAGTGGTCTTTCGTAATGGCAAATTTATTCCCCGCAAGCCGATGAGCGAGTTCGAGAACTACTGGTTCACACTACCGCTTGGCGTGCTCCCCGTACACCTTTCACTGCACTCTGAGGTAGCCACGCTGCCGCACGTATACCATTCGAAGGGCATTAAAGAGGTCTTTTTCAAAATCAACTATTGGGGCATGGATCCGGAGACCGTTGAAAGGATCCAGGTGCTGGCGGATTTCGGGTTTGGCGGAAGAGACCCGGTCGAAGTCGATGGGCAGGCGGTGGTGCCACGCCAGCTGATGCTCGCCATGCTCTCCGGGCGTGTCCCGCCGATCACCGACTACCTGGCTCCCGCCGCGCACAAACCGCCTGACTGGGTGCAGGAGATGTCCACAGAAGTGCGCGGCACCCAGGCTGGTCAAACGGTGAATTACCGGGTTACATCCCTCACCTGCAAGAGCGCCCTTCCAACCGGGGTAGCCCCTGCCATCGCCTCCATATACCTGGCGGAGGGTCGCATTCCTCCCGGCGTTCACCCTCCTGAAACTGTCATCGACCCGCTGCCTTTCTTTGACGAGCTTAAAAAGCGGGGGATCTACACCCAGGTCGCCGCCACTACAGAAATCTAACTTCCCGCACTTTACCTGGCGACCGGATCTAGTGGAGTCCACGCCTGGCGAGATGGGTTGCGGCGGTGATCCCACTGAAATAATGCTGAGCTTCGATCACCGCGCTCGCAAGCCAGCGGCTGATGCCCAAACACCCCATCCAGCCGGTCATTTGCAATTTGATAGGACAGCGACTAGTTGTTGATCTGGCAGTGCTTTTCGGCGCGGATGAGCAGAACGAGATGCATTGGCTGCGGCGGGTGGTCGAGAATAAAGGTGAGGGCCTCAAGGACCGGCTGGGCACTGATGACAAGGATGTTGTCGAGCACGAGCGCGAAATGAGTTGCCGAACTCGCCAAGATCGTTGATCAGGCCAGTCAGGAAGGCCTGAAGCGGTGGTGGTTGGGGAGACTGAGCGATCTCGGGCGTGAATGGCATGTAAACATGCACCACGCCTGTCACAAACCCTCAGTCAACTGACGTCTATTATCACCAAGCGATTGAGGCCGGCGATAATGTGCAGCCAAAGCCACAAAGTGGCTCCGCTGCTACGAGGATCTTACGACCTGCGGAGAGGGTGGGACGCCACTTCACGGTGTGTAACAGAAACAGGGTGGTTGGACAGCCTGCACTGTTCAGTTTCCGCACGAGTGCAGGCTGGATCTTTTCTTCTACTTATGCCTCATCCACCGTGGGGGTTACCCCACTTGCCTGGAAAAACTACTTTTGCCAGGTGCGTAACAGAATGACAACATTGCTCAATTGCTCGGCGGTCAGAAGGCCCTGGAAACCATCCATAGCGGTCCCCTCCCGCCCAGCAAGGAGAAAGGTTACCAGGTCAGTATCCATGTTGGCTTGGATAAAAGAATTGGCGTTGAGGTTCTTGCCGATACCGCCGCTGCCATCTACGCCATGGCATGCTGCGCAATACGCCATGAACAACTCTTTGCCGATTTCTTCTGGGGGCAACAAAGCGATCAATCGAGTTTCAGCCCCAGCCCTGTCTTTCTCCTGGATTAAAGCCAATATCGCCTGGATGTCTTTGGCTTGAGAGCTGTTAGCCTGGTCTAGCGCAGCGTTTAGGCGAAACTCGGCATCCAGGGGATCGAATTGCTGTAGGGCGAACAATGCACTGGCGAGGTGTTTCGACAGTGGGATAGCTGGTTTCACAACCTGGCCTTCACGCCAGGCGGTCAACAGCGCCACCAGGTCATCAATCTGTCCTGGAGACAGCACTGTCCCCCAGGTAGGCATGCCTTTGGCCGGGCGCCCATAAGCAATGGTGCTACGATACCAGGACTCCTCGAAATCATCCAGCCGTTGGGGATCATTCAGCCTGGGGCCGCGCTCACTGCCCATGCCATTCTCGCCATGGCAGATAAAACAGGTGGTGGAAAAGATCGTGGCGCCTCGAACGGGATCCGGCTCGTTTTTCTCAAAGGCGATCTGCGGCGCGGTTGGTTCCCAGGAGCGGATAAAGGTAACAATCTGCCTGAGTTGTTCGTCGGTGAAAGGGCCACCAGTAGTCTGGCCCCAGGCTGGCATGATTGTCCCCGGTACGCCGGTGCGCGTCAGGCTAAAAAGGGTGTCATCCGAAGTCAACTTGAGCAATTCTCGAGAATTGAGCGCAGGTCCCACCTTCCCTTCGCCATTTTCTCCATGACAGGCGACACAATTTGCCTTATACAGAGCATGGCCCGCTGCTTCTGCTGCCAGCCGATCGGCGGACTCTACGGCCTGGATGCGCTCAGGCTCGCGTAATAGATAGAATTGGAAAACCGCCAGAATCGCCAGCGTCAGAACCAGGCCGCTTGCCACGAAGGGAGTGTAGTTTTCTCGCAGTCGCATCGAACCACCTCACGGGAGATAGAACACTTGAGAGAGGTCAAACTCCGTGCGTTGGATTGGATGGCTGGTGTCTACTACCAATTTGCCCTCCACCAATACGATAGGGAAAATATCTAGTGGCCGCGGTGCGGGCCCGCCGGTCAGTTCGCCGCGGCGATCGAAAAGCGAACTGTGGCAAGGGCAATGAAATTGGCCCTCAGGCTCTCGCCATGGGACAGTGCACCCCAGGTGTGTGCAGCGCTGCCACAGCGCCAATACGCCGCCATCTTCCAGCCGGGAGATATAAAAACGGCCTTGCTGGATGTGGCTGACTGTGCCTGGCTTGAACTCCTCGGGATTGCCAGCAATCACTATTCCGCCAAATTTTCCGGTCTGCGGGCGTGGCTTAAAAAAATTCAGCAGACCTACAGCAGCCTGTCCAAATAATCCTGCTAGCGATAAGCCCCACAGCAATCCAAGGAATTCGCGGCGCGAGAGGCTCACCCAGGGTTGTGTCTGTGTCCGCATATTGCCTCTATCTCCATAACATCAGGTTTATTATTGCTGACAGAATGTTCCATATCAATAATCAAAATTTCAAAAGCAATCCTCACAAACCATCCAACGGGTTGTATCCACCCGGCATTTGCCACGGCCAGTACAGCTTGAAGCCGGGCCCGCGAAACAGGAAACCGCTAACGGTGAACACAACGGCTGAAAAAAGCATGACCGTAAACAGCGCTAGCATTATTTCGTGCGTATTGGCTTTCCGTCGCCAAAGGATGAAGGCGGGCAGGGCGACGAGCAGGACGATGATGCCACCAGGCAGTAACCCTTGTGCCACCCACTGCGGTACAACGTTGCGAAGCAGTTCGCGCAACTTGAAATGGTTGTCAATGGCGATATAGGCAGGCATGACCAAAAAGGTGTACATCATTATCCACCCGGCAATGCGTTTACCGCGAGATGACGAAAACCAGATCCCGACTTCAACACGGGAATGGTCTATATAGGGCAGCATAACCAGGAACAGGACGAGCACCGTCGGGATCACCACCCCCGCCAGGGCCGGGTGCATGTGTTCGAGCAGTTCTTGCAGGCCGACGAAATACCACGGAGCTTTCGCCGGGTCAGTGGTGAGCATCGGGTTAGCGATCTCTTCCAGTGGCGCCTGCTGAATAAGTGAGATAAGGGAGATGACCAGCGTCACTCCAAGCAGCAGTAATACCTCCCACAACAGCACGATCGGGAAAGAGAAAACTGTGTCTTCCGGCCCTTTTCCCACCATCGGGCCCTCACCGGGCATCAGTTCAACCAGAGCATAAGTTTTGCTGGACTCTTTGGGAAAAATTTCTTCGCTTGCAGGGATAAGATTAGCCATTATGCCCATCCATAGCATCACTTGCTGCCAACCCGCCATCTTTCCGCACCCGCCAGATGTGCAGCGAGATGAGCAAGGTGATGAGTAGTGGCAAGACGACCACATGTAAAGTATAGAAGCGAATCATAGCGTTTTGGCCGACTTCCGTTCCACCCAGCAACATAAAGCGCGTTGCCTCACCGACGACAGGTGCATAAGCGGCGATGTTCGTGCCCACCGTAATCGCCCAGTAGGCCAGTTGGTCCCAGGGAAGCAAGTAGCCAGTGAAACTCGCCCCCAGGGTGAGCAGCAGCAGCACAACCCCGACGACCCAGTTGAACTCGCGCGGCGGCTTGTAAGCCCCGGTGTAGAACACGCGCGCCATGTGCAGGATTACCACCAGCACCATGGCGTGCGCTGACCAGCGGTGCATGTTGCGCGTGAACTGGCCCAAGGGTACCGACAACTGGATCTCTTTCATCGTCGGATAGGCGCGTTCCACCGATGGCACGTAGTAAAACATCAACAGCAAGCCAGTCCAGATGAGCACGCCAAACAGGATCGCCGAAATGATTCCCAGGCCAAATGAATAGGACCACCTCAGGCTTTTATGGCTGGTTTTCACCGAATGCAAGTGAAAGAAAATATTACTGGTCATTGCCAATGATCGGTCGAGGGGGTTATCCGGCCAGCCGTGACGAAAGAATGAGCGCCACAAGCGTGATTGGAACAGGCGATTAGCCATCCAGGGTAGATTCATAGGCTGTTTTATTCCAGAGACCCTGAGCGGAGCGAGGGTTCACTCGTGAATACCAAATATCGTTCGCTTATCCCTTGCCCGCTCAGGGCATTGAACAGTAGTGGAGATTCGAGGTTACTTGGTAGGCAAGGTTTGGACAAAGGCCAGCAGGTTGGCCAGATCTTCCAGCGACCAACCTAACCCAATGCCAGCGGGCATAGGCTCGCCCGGCTGCCCGAAGGAGGCTTTATGGATAAACTCCCACGGGTTATCTACGGCAATCGTGCCCAGAAATTCTGGCTCGGCATCATCGCCAAAGTTGATCTTCTTGCCGTCCAGGCCGTGACAGGCTGCGCAGGTGTCTTCGAACTTTACCTTGCCGCGGGCCGGGTCGCCTTTGACGGTTTTATCCGAGTTGATGAATGCAGCCGAATCGGTTAGTTCTTTCTGTGTGAAGGTGACCAGGGCAGCGATTTGAGCCTCATTCAAGACCTGGGAAAAGTCGTGATCCGGGTTGGCTTTGCCTGTCAACCAGGCGGTCAATTCTTCGGCAGAAAGGGAGGCCGCGCTCAGGATGCCCTTGAAGCCGGTCAGATGCGAGCCAGAGCCGTAAGCGCCGTCAACGCCCATGTAATCCCATCCGTGGCATTCCTTGCAGCGCCAGGTATCCGCGCCTGTCAGGGTGTTGGTGGTCTGAGTCTTCCACAGAGGTTGGTCGGTCGTGGGCTCGTCTGCGCCAGTTACCTCCCACCACTTGTCGTATAGCGGACCACCCCCGCTGACACCCGGGTCCTTGGAGAGTGTCTGAGCGTAGGCCAGCACGTTGGCAACCTCCTGGTCCGTCCATTCGTTGGAAATTGCAGAAGGCATAGGCCAGCCCGGCTGGCCGAAGCGCACCTTATGGACGAACTCCCAAGGATTGTCAGCGGCGACGTGTGCGACCAATTCAGGCTCTTCGATACTGCCAAAGTTAATCGCGTTGCCCTGCGGGCCGTGGCAGTGGATACACACACTTTCGAATTTGTCTTTGCCCTGGGATATATCACCAGTGGAGCTCTTATCATCATTGATCAGGCTGGTGGTATCTATCTGTGCTTGGGTCATAAACAGGGCCAGGTCGATCATGTCCTGTTCGTCCAGGACGGTTGAAAAGTCGTGATCGGGGTTGGTGCTACCCTTCAGGGCGGCCACAAGTTCGGCGGCAGGCTTGTCCTTTGCGGTAAAGATGCCAACAAAGCCGGTCTCATGCGAGCCAGAACCATAGGCACCGTCCACGCCCTTGTAATCCCAACCGTGGCATTCCTTGCAGCGCCAGGTGTCCGCGCCAGTGAGGGTGTTGGAGGTCTGCGTCTTCCACAGGGCTTGATCGGTCGTTGGACCCTCAGACATGTGTGCCTCTATCTCGTCTGGCGCGACAACCACCCACCACTTGTCGTATAATAGGCCGCCCCGCACCGGATCGCCAGACAACTCCGGGACTGTCACAGCTGTCGACTCAGTCGTCAATATAGGGGATGTAGTAGGTGCAACCGCAGGTGTTGTGCAACTCGCCAAAACGCTAACCAGTACCAATAATGCACCAGTCAAAACCATTTCGGATGTGATGTGTTTCTTCATTGTGCTTCTCCTCACTGGACAGAATAATGGTGAGTAAACGATCAAGTCAATGGGCTGGTGGTGTGTTTTTTTATCACCCTCCTTTGTGGAAGTCAGCCTTCCTTCTCGAAAAACACTTCTTCCGTAAAGCGGAGGGTTTCCATTTTCACAGCTTCAGTAGGGCATCGGGACGCGCATAAGCCACAGCGGATGCAGTGCGTCGGGTCGAAGAGCATAGCCGAAGCAACCTGCCAGCCCTCAGTTCGGCGTTCAATCACCAAGGCCACCGTTTCATCGCTAGCCATAGATGAGACTGGCACCAGCTTCAGGCAGTCGGTTGGGCATACGTCTACACAGCCATTACATAGGATGCACAGGTCGCCATCGAAGATGGGATTGATTGTGCAGATCAGGCAACGGCCACCCTGCTGGCGGGCAGTCGCCTCGCCGTAGCCGATTTCCACCCGCGCCACACCGATACGTCGTTCCACCGGCAGTGCTTGGGGCTGGAGGCGCGGCCAACGCAGGTAATTACGGAGCGGGCCAACATCTGGGTATTCACGCCTCGTAATAGGGGTGAAGAAGCCTTTGCGGGCCAAGCGCGGCCGGACGTTCTGCAGATAGGCGTGAATGCCGCGGGCAGCATGCTGGCCGTCAGCGACGGCGTTGATAATCAGTCGCGGACCGAAGGCGATATCCCCTCCTGCAAACACGCCCGGCACGGTAGTCATCAGGGTTTCTTTGTCAATTGCCAGGGTGCCGCGCGGGGTTACTTCAAGGCCATCGCCGGGCTGCACCCATTCCAAGTCGCCCGTTTGACCAATGGAGATAATAACACTGTCGCACTTCCAAATTTCTTCAGAGCCAGGCAAGAGCTGGGGATTGAAACGACCGCGTTCATCGAAGGCCTGAGCAACAGCCAGCATTTCGATGCCGACGGCGCGCCCGTTCGCCCCAAGGATGCGTTTGGGTGCCAGGTGATTATAGATGCGAATGCCTTCTTCCTCAGCCTCGGCCATCTCAATCGGATCGGCAAGCATTTCGTGCCGGTCTTCAACCACCAGACAACAGACCTCTTGCGTCGCACCCAGGCGGCGGGCAGCGCGAGCCACCTCCAGTGCGGTTTCGATGTCACCCCCCGATTGCGCTGGATGGCCCAGGCGGGCGGCAGTGCGGGCCACATCCATCGCCACATTGCCGCCCCCAATTACCAGTACACGTTTGCCAAGGTCGAGATTGTAACCATCTAGATTGACATTGATCAGAAAATCCACCGCCCGCAGTACACCGTCGAGCTGCTCGCCTTCCACATTGAGCTTATGGCTATTGTATGTGCCGATGGCGAGAAACACCGCGTCGAAATCCCTGCGTAAATCGGTGAGAGTGAAGTCGCGGCCCAGGGATTGGTTGAGTATGAGCAGCGGACCGAGAGCCAGGATGGCCTCGATTTCCAGGTCGATCACTTCGCGGGGCAGGCGGTATTCAGGGACGCCCAGTCGCAGCATGCCCCCCGCGACCGGGGCAGCCTCAAAGAGAGTGACTTCGTGGCCGAGCAGTGACAGATCGTGGGCGCACGATAACCCGGCCGGCCCCGCACCGACGATAGCAACATGCTTGCCAGTTTTATCTCCACGTTGGCGGGCGGTGTTCAAGCCGGTGCGGCTGGTCGGAAAAACTGTGTTACCCAGGTCATGCGCGGCGGTCGGGCCGACATAAGCTGGCCAGGCCGGCGGTTGGCGGGACTCGCCGGTCTCGCCAAGATAAACGCCATATTGGTCATTTACGAAACGTTTAAGGGCGCGGATAGCAATCGGGGCATCGATCTTTCCGCGCCGGCAGGCCGCCTCGCATGGTGCGCCGCATACCCAGCCACAGGTGGAGGCAAATGGATTGGTCTCGCGGGCAATCAGGTAGGCACGCTCGTACTGGCCAGATGCAATAGCTGTGACGTAGGCGCGTGCATCGGTGCGCACCGGGCAGGCATATTGGCAGGCGATAGTTTGCTGGTAGAAAGTGAGGTCAGGAATGAAAACGCGGTAGGATACCTCGGTCATGGGGACTCCTACCACCAATGTAACAATAGCAGGTGTAAATTAGGTTTATGTCAGGTGTAGATTAGGTGGCAATTTCCTTCCTTCGTCCGGCGGTAGATTTCCCGGACGAACAGCCGGGGAGTCACTCGAAGCGATACCCGAACCCACGTTCAGTGATCAAGTGTTTGGGATCGCCGGGGTCGGCCTCAATCTTCTTGCGCAGAGACCAGATATAGTGCTTAACGTGTTCAATTTCCCCGGCATATTGTGGTCCCCACACTTCGGCTAGCAGGGCCTCAGCGGGGACGGTGCGGGTGGCGTTCCGGGCGAGGATTTCAAGCATACGGTATTCAATGGGGGTCATCTCAACCGGAAGGCCGCCCACAGTTACCCGCCGTTGGTCAAAGTCAATGGTTAAGTTATCGCTACTCACGGTGTGTGCTTTGATCTTGGGATGCCTCCCCCGAGCCAACACCGCGCCTACGCGAGCGGCTAGTTCGGCGAAGGAGAATGGTTTGGTTACGTAATCGTCAACACCGAGATGAAAACCCCGCAGCTTGTCTACCTCCTCCCCCTTGGCTGTGAGCAAAATGATGGGAACAGCGGATTCCCCGCGCAACCGCTCGCCTACTTGCCAACCGTCCATGCCGGGCATCATCACATCGAGGATGACCAAGTCAGGAGAATTCTCGTAGAACATTTTCAGGCCCGCGGTCCCGTTTGAGGTAGTTATCACCCGGTAGTTGGCCTGAATGAGATATTCAGCCAGCAGATACAATAGAGTCTCATCGTCGTCGATCAGTAGGATGGTCGCAGGGGGCATGATCACATGGCCACCGGAAGGGTGAATGAAAAGACCGCGCCGCCGCCTGGATGGTTCTCGGCCCAGATTCGCCCTCCGTTGGCTTCTACCAGGCGATGGCAGACGTACAAGCCGAGCCCGTATCCATAAGCGGCCTGCGAGTCACTGCTGTCGGTACGGTGATACTTATCGAAGACGCGCTCGAGCTCATCTGCAGGCAGACCGGGGCCGAAATCGCGCACCGAGACAGTGACTTCGGTTTGGTCAGCGCGTACATCCACGAGGATGTCTTTGTCGCGTGGCGAGTATTTGTCGGCGTTGTCGAGCAGGTTAGCCAGCACTTCTGCCACCCGGTTCCTGTCAGCAAGAACCAGCGGTAGCCCAAGTTTGGCTGGTAATCTGAATTTCCGGTTGACATTGCGGGCACGAGTTTGCTCCATGACCTGCTGAACCACCGGCAGCACTGAGATGGGTTCAGGCTGCAATACCAGGTCTCCAGATTCAATGCGGGCGGCATTCAGTACATCACGCACCAGCTGGTCGAGCCGCTCAATCTGCTGGTTCAGGATCGCCAACATCCGCACACAGGTCGTATTCATCGCTTTGCAATTGACGTCGATATGCTCCACTGCGCCATGCATGTTCGTGAGCGGTGCACGAAGCTGGTGTGAAACAAGCGAGACGAATTCCGAGCGCATCCGGTCGAGTTTCTGCAATTCGGCGTTGGCCTGCCCGAGTTCCCTGACCTTTTCGGCTAGCTCGCGGGTGCGCTTGTTGACTTGCTCTTGCAGGCTAGCATTGAGCCTGCGGATTTCTTCTCCACGGTGCTTGCGTTCGGTAATGTCACGCAAGATAACCGACATTCCCAGAGATTGTCCGTTCTCACCGGTAAGGTTAGTAACAGTTAACTCGACTGCAATCTGCTGGCCTTCGTTATTAAAACAGATTGTCTCGTGCCCACGCAAGAACCCTGCCTGGTGGACGTTCTCCAGCAGCCAATTAAATTCTACTGAGGCAGCTTCACCGCCCCCAAACAAATCGGAAAGCAACCGGCCTTTCGTGTCCTCCGCCTGATAACCGAAGATAAGCTCAGCGCCATGATTCCAGGATTCAATATGTCCCCGCGCGTCCAGGCTGAGAATGGCATCTGCCGAGGCAGCGGTGATCGATGCCAGGCGTTGTTGGCTATCCCGGACTTTCATCTCGGCCTGCTCTTTTTGGTCCAACCAGCGCCCGATGAGTGTCACCGCCCAGAATGCCAAGAAGGGTCCAACCGTGCTATAAAACATGATCTCGATCACAAAGTGGTAGGAGTGGTTGTAAGCGTGCACCCAACGAGCTGGGCCGAGCTGGTATACAACGGCCGAGATGGCAAAGACTAGCGGAAGAACCCACCGCAAGAAAACGATCCGTCGCTTCAGGTTGGTATCTGGTCTGTTCATGGTGTACACTCCAGCCCGGCTATCATCAAACACACAGGATTATTTGATTCTACCCAGATTTATTATGTCCGAATAGTGAAGATTGTCCTCTTTAGAACGTGATTATTGGTAGCCGAGCAGGAAATACTGACCGCTGCCGATGGGAAGGGAGATGACCAATGTCTCTACCTGGATAGTTTTTCGTGATTTCATACCCCAACCTCGATAATGAAAGGAATGAATTAGATGAACGGATACCGAAAGAGAGAAGATTCCCCAACAGTCCCCGGAGCAGCTTACATCCGCTTCTCGTCCGAGATGCAGAGCGACTCATTCAGCCTGGATGCCCAACTGCGCCAGATCAAGGAACAGGCTGAGCGGGATGGCGTCGAGATCGTCAATGTCTTTGCCGACCCGGCTCAATCGGCTATCGTAAGAAGTTTCGCCCAGGGATCAATGCCATGCGCGAATCGGCCCGCCTGGGGGACTTCAAGATCCTGTACGTCCACAAGGTAGACCGCTTGGCGCGCCGCTTGGAGGAGATGGTGGGTGA
>Ga0209341_10005556_pt1 | contig 11379 bp, 8 predicted proteins | sample RifCSP13_2_FD_184020 | JGI IMG/M metagenome (GOLD analysis project Ga0209341, IMG submission 184020) | Soil microbial communities from Rifle, Colorado - Rifle CSP2_sed 13_2 (SPAdes) (version 2) | ecosystem: Environmental > Terrestrial > Deep subsurface > Rock core/Sediment | place: Rifle...
GTCGCAGGTCATAGGTGACCGTGGGCGAGGGGATCAGTTGTGATGACGGAAGACCGCAGAACAAAGGCCCAGTTGGTGAAGGAAGTGAAGGCGCTGCGCCGGAAACTACGGCGCCTGGAGCGGCTACCCGACGGCGGGAGCAACGAGACACATCTGCCTCGGCAGGACGACTACTTCGAGGCCCTCGTGCGCAACAGTCCGGTGGCGATGGTGGCCGTCGACCTCAGCGCCAACGTCGTGGCCTGGAACCCGGCGGCGGAGCAGCTTTTTGGCTATACCTTCGGCGAAGCCGTCGGGAAGAATCTCGATGATCTGGTGGCTCGATCCGAGGCGCTCCGCGCCGAAGCCCTCGGCTATTCCGGCGAGGCAAGGCAGGCCGGGCGGATCGATGCCACGACCCGTCGCACGCGCAAGGACGGTTCTCTTGTGGACGTCGACGTGCTCGGGCTGCCGGTGATCCTCCGGGGCGAGCAGCAAGGCTTCATCGCCATCTATCACGACATCCGCGACCGCAAGCGCGCCGAGGTTGAGCAGCGCCGGCAAAAGGAGTACTTCGAGGCCATCCTCAACAACAGCCCGGTGGCCATCGTCACGATGGACGACAAGGGGCATGTAGTCTCGTGGAATCCGGCAGCGGAATCGCTGTTCGGCTACTCCTCGCCGGAGGCGATCGGTCAGAACGTGGACGACCTGGTGGCTAGCTCGGACCTCGTGCGGTCTGAGGCGCAGGGCTACTCCAGACTCAACCTCAGCGGCGAAGCCGTTCGCGTCGTCACCCGCCGCAGCCGTAAAGATGGCAGCCTGGTCGATGTTGAATTGCAGGGGTTGCCGGTGATGATCGGCGACGCGCAAAAGGGCTACATCGCCATCTATCACGACATCACCGCCCACAAGCAGGCCCAGGCTGAACTGAACGAGCAGAAGACGTACCTGGAGGCGGTCGTCGAGCACAGCCCGGCGGCCATCGTCGTCATCAACCCGGATGCCACCGTCCGAGCGTGGAATCCCGGCGCCGAGAAGCTCTTCGGCTACACCCCGGAGGAAGCCATTGGTCAGAACATTGACGATCTGGTGGCAACATCAGCGGAAGTCCGGGCCGAAGCCGTCGGCTTTAGCCGGAAGGGGGGGAGAGGGGCCGTCATCCATGCGATCACGCGCCGCACGCGCAAGGATGGCAGCCTGGTCGACGTCGAATTGAGCGCCGTCCCGGTTGACTTCGGCGGCAAGCAGCGAGGCTACATCGCCCTCTACCACGACGTCAGCGCCCACAAACAGGCGGAGGCCGAGCTGAGCACGCAGAAATCTTATCTGGAGGCCGTGGTCCAGCACAGCCCGGTGGCGATCGTCGTCATTGACCGCGACACCATCGTCCGGGCGTGGAACCCCGGGGCGGAAAAGCTCTTCGGCTACTCTCCGGACGAAGCCATCGGGCACGACATTGACGACCTGGTGGCCAAGGCGCCGGAGATCCGGACCGAGGCCGTCGGCTTCAGCCGGGGAAAGGCGAGGGGTGCGGTCATCCATGCCATCACTCGCCGAACGCGCAAGGACGGCAGCCTGGTCGACGTCGAATTGAGCGCCGTCCCGAATGTCGACTTCGGTGGCGAGCAGAAGCGCCACATCGCCCTCTACCACGACATCACCGCCCACAAACAGGCCGAGGCCGAACTGCGACAGGAGAAGCAGCGATTCGAAGCGGTGATCCAGCATGTCCCGGTGGCGATCGTCATGATAGGCTTTGACGGGAACGTCCGGGCGTGGAACCCGGGAGCGGAGAGGCTCTTCGGGTATACCGCCGAAGAAGCCGTCGGCCGCAACATCGACGATCTGGTGGCGTCATCGCCGGAGATTCATGCCGAGGCCGTCGGTTTCACTGAGAAGGGGGCCGGGGGCGAGGTGATCCACGCCATCACCCGGCGCATGCGCAAGGATGGCACGCTGGTGGACGTTGAGCTGCACGCCGTCCCGGTGGTGGTGGGCGACGAGCCGGGCCTGCTGGGCATTGCGCACGACATCAGCGAGGTCAAGCGAGCCGAAGAGGAACTGCGGCGGCAGAAGCAGTACTTCGAAGCCGTCGTCAGCCATAGCCCGGTGGCCATCGCCGTGATCGGCGTCGATGGGCGAGTCTCGGTATGGAATCCAGGCGCCGAGAAGCTCTTTGGCTACTCCGTAGAGGAAGCCTACGGCCGCGACATCGACGATCTGGTCGCCAAAGCGCCCGAGATCCACGCCGAGGCCGTCGGTTTCACCCAGCAGAAAGCGAAGGGAGGCGTCTTCCATGCCATCACACGGCGGACTCGCCGGGACGGCAGCCTGGTGGACGTAGAGCTCTTAGGCGTCCCGATCTACATCGGCGACGAGCGGGTGGGGACGATCGCCATCTACCATGACATCACCGAGTTGCAGCGCGCCCGCCAGGAAGCCGAGTCGGCCAACCAGGCCAAGAGCGCCTTCCTGGCGACGATGAGCCATGAAATCCGTACGCCGATGAACGCCATTATCGGCATGAGCGGTCTGCTGCTCGACACCGAACTGGCCGACGAGCAGCGCGAGTTCGCCGAAATCATACGCGACAGCGGCGACGCACTGCTGACGATCATCAACGATATCCTAGACTTTTCCAAGATCGAGGCTGGACGGATGGAGCTGGAGCAGGCGCCCTTCGACCTGCGAGAATGCGTCGAGGCGACGCTCGACCTGGTGGCGGCGCAGGCCGCCAAGAAACACATCGACCTGGCCTACGAGATCGAGGACGGAACCCCGCAGACCGTCGTCGGCGACCTTCCCCGGACGCGCCAGGTGCTGCTGAACCTGTTGAACAACGGGGTGAAATTCACTGAGCAAGGCGAGGTGGTGCTTACCGTTTCGGCGCGCCGCCTTTCGCGTGGCCAGCACGAGTTCCTCTTCACCGTGCGCGACACCGGCATCGGCATCCCGGCGGACCGGGTGGGACGTCTGTTCCAGTCCTTCACCCAGGCGGATGCCTCCACGACCCGCAAGTATGGCGGCACGGGTCTGGGCCTGGCCATCAGCAAGCGTCTGACCGAACTCATGGGCGGGAGGATGTGGGTGGAAAGCGACGGCCTGCCCGGCCAAGGCAGTTCGTTCCATTTTACGTTCGTGGGGAAGGAAGCCTCCCCGCTGGTGATCCGCCCTGAGCGTCTCGGCCAACAGCCAAGCCTGCGGGGCCGCCGGGTGCTGATCGTTGACGACCACCAAACCAACCGAACGATATTGGTCCATCAGACCCAGGCCTGGGGCATGCTTGCGAGAGATACGGGTTCCGCGGGACAAGCGTTGGCGTGGATCCGCGCCGGTGAGCCCTTCGATCTGGCCATCCTCGACCATCGGATGCCGGAAATGGACGGCCTGACCCTGGCCGGTGAGATCCATGGCCTGCGACCGGAAGTGCCGATGCCGATGGTCATCCTTTCTTCCCTGGGCGAGCGGGACACGGCCAACGACTACCCGGAGATCGCCGCCTACGTCACCAAACCGGTCAAGCCTTCGCTGCTCTTTGACGCTCTGGTGACGGTCTTTGCCGAGGCGCAGCCCTCGCTTGCGGAAGAAGCGATGCCGCCTCGACCTCAGGCTGGTCCAGCGATGGCCAGTCGCCGGCCGCTGCGGATTCTGGTTGCCGAAGACAACGCCGTCAATCAGAAGCTGGCGCTGCGCCTGCTGGCTCAGCTCGGATATCGTGCCGACGTCGCCGCCGACGGGGTCGAGGTCATCGAGGCTCTCGAACGCCAGACGTATGATGTGGTTCTGATGGACGTGCAAATGCCGGAAGTGGACGGCCTGGAAGCCACGCGCCGCATCGTCAGACGCTGGCCGGCTTCCGCCCGGCCGCGCATCATCGCCATGACAGCCAACGCCATGCAAGGCGATCGCGAGCTGTGCCTGGAGGCGGGGATGGACGATTACATCAGTAAGCCGATCCGCATCGAGGAGCTCGTGGCCGCTCTCAGCCGAACCCCGGCGGGCGCCTGAGGACGATGTCGTGGCCGGGCCGCCCAGCTTCGATCGTGCTACATGGGAGGGGCTGGTGCGGACCACCGGCGGGGATAAGGTCTTCCTAGCGGAGCTGATCCGGACCTTCTTCGACGACACGACGAAGCAGCTGGCCGCCATGCATCAACACTTCTTGCAAGGGAAGGCGGAGGAGTTCCGCCGCGCCGCCCACAGCCTAAAGTCGAACAGCGCCACCTTTGGCGCGCTTAAGCTTTCGGGGATGTTCCGCGAGCTGGAAGAGATAGGCAATAGTGGCAACCTGGAGGGGGCCCAGGAGCGGCTGACCCGGGCCGAGGAGGAGTATGGGCAGGTCCGGCCGCTGCTCGAGGTAGAACGGGCTCGGGTGTGACCCGTTATCATAGACCCAGGACAATTACAGGAACAGATGACAATCTGAACTGGCCGGAGATGACTCGTCAGCCAAAGGAGAAGCCAAATGGAGCTCACGACCACGCAGGAGCAAGGCCGGGTTCCGGTCACTGTCTTTCACCTCAAGGGCGAACTCGATGCGGTCTTTGCCGAACAACTCCGACGGCAGGGCCGAGAGGCTATCGCTTCCGGCACGCGTTATCTGCTGATCGACCTGGCCGAAGTGCCCTACATCGCCAGCGCGGGTCTTCGAGCCTTCCAAGAGATCTTCACGCTGCTTCGGGAGGACTCGAAGGATGAAGGTGACAAGGACGTGTATCAAGGGCTGCGCGATGGCACGTACAAGTCGCCCAATCTGAAGCTGCTCAACCCTACCCGCCATGCCGTCGAATCGTTGTCGGCGGCCGGATTCGACATGTTCCTGGAGATCCACCACAATCTCCGGGACGCCGTCGCCGCCTTCTGAGGTCTGGCGGACCGCGTCTCCGACGCGAAAGGCCCATGACCTCGGGGGCGGGCATCGCTATGCGAGCGGAAGCCTCCCTTCGCCTCTCGGCCGATCTCGGGAATCTGGCCGCCATTCGTCAATTCATTCGGGAGAAGGCGGCCACGTTTCAGGACGACGATAACGACCTCGAGCCGATCCTCCAGGCCGTCGATGAGTCGGTGACGAACGTCGTCGTCCACGGCTACCGAGGCCAACCCGGAGCCATCGAGATTGAAGTGAGGTTGGCGGAAAACTCCCTGGCGATTCGCTTGCGAGACCAGGCGCCACCCTTCGACCCGACGGCCGTCCCCTCACCCGACGTCACTTCGCCTCTGGAAAAGCGACCTGTCGGAGGCCTGGGCGTCTATCTGACCCGACGCCTGGTGGACGAGATGATCTACCGCCCCATGCCTCAAGGCGGAAACGAGCTGACGCTGGTGAAAAGAATCGTCAAGCCGCGTGGCAACCAGGCGTGACGGCGGCCAAATGGGGACTGGGGCGCCGGTCTCGCCGGAGGCCTGCGCCGCCTGAGGAGGTGAAACATGGCCAGCGATGAGGGCCGCATCCTCGTTGTCGATGACAACCCGGTGAACCGCCGTCTCCTCGTCGGCGCGCTCGAAGCGCAGAGTTATGCCGTGCAGTCGGCCGAGGATGGGCGCCAGGCGCTGGAGTTGCTGCGGGCGGGCAAACCCGAGACTTTCGACATCGTGTTGCTCGACATCCTGATGCCGGTGATGGATGGCTATCAGACCCTGGCAGAGATCAAGGGTGACTCCGACTTGGCCCACCTTCCGGTGATCATGATCTCGGCGCTCGACGAGATCGACAGCGTGATCCGCTGTGTCGAGATGGGCGCCACCGACTACCTGCCCAAGCCGTACAACCCGGCGCTCCTGCGGGCGCGCATTGGCACCAGCCTCGAGCGGAAGCGCCTGCGCGATAAGGAGAAGCTCTACTTGAGAAGCCTCGAACGCGAGCTGGAGATCGGCCGGGAGATCCAGTCGAGTTTCCTGCCTCCGGCCCTGCCTCAGCCGCCCGGCTGGGAAATCGCTGTCCACTTCCAGGCCGCGCGTCAAGTGGCAGGCGACTTCTACGATGCCTTTCCGCTCGACGCCGAAGGCGGAATTGGCCTGGTGCTGGCCGATGTTTGCGACAAGGGTGTGGGCGCGGCCCTGTTCATGGCCCTCATCCGCACGCTGGTCCGGGCGCTCGCGATCGGAGGCGTTTCCTTTGATGGTCATCGTCCGGCGCTGTGGCCGGCCTCAGGTCGACTGGCAGAGGGAGAAGCGCGCTTGGACCACGCCGCGCTTGTGAAGAACGCCGTCTTGCGGACGAACCACTACATCACCCAAACGCATGCGTCGGCGAACATGTTCGCCACACTGCTGTTGGCCGGCCTCGATCCCTCCACCGGCGAGCTGACCTATGTCAACGCCGGGCAGGAGCCCCCGCTTGTCGTCGGTTCGGCCGGAGTCAAGGCGCGCCTGGCAGCCACGGGCATGGCCGTCGGAATCCTGCCCGAAGCGGATTTCCGCGTGGAAAGCCTGGCGCTCGAGCCTGGGGATGTGTTGCTCGGGTTCACCGACGGCGTGCCCGACGCGTTGAGCCCAACTGGCGAGCGCTTTGGACGGGAGCGGATGCTGTCGCTGCTCGAGCCACAACCGAACTCGGCGCGCGAACTTCTGGATCGCATTCAAGAGGCACTCCTGGATCACATGGGAGACGCCGCCCCGTTCGACGATGTGACGATGTTGGCTGTCCGTTATGGGGGAGGATCGGGGTAGCGCAGGAAGAACCGCAACGGGAGGCCAAGCCAAGCAAGGGCCTGGGAGGTGCATCCAAGATGACGACAGGGATTCGGACCACCACCTCCGCCGGGCTGCACCTGTACGAATCAGGCTCGCCCGGCGCGCCCGTCCTGCTCTTCCTGCACGGCTCGCCCCTCAGTGGACGGATGTGGCTGCCTCAGCTCGAGCGATTGGAAGAGTTCCACTGCCTGGCGCCGGACCTCCCCGAGCATGGACAAAGCCAATCCGCCGCTCCCTTCTCGATGGACGATACGGTACGGCGTCTCGCCGCGATGATCGGCGGCGCGGCGGCGCCGGAGGGCCGAGCGCACCTTGTTGGCCTGTCCTTCGGTGGAGTCGTGGCGCAGGCGCTGATGGTGGACAAGCCGGAGCTGGTGGACCACGTCATCCTGAGCGGCACGTCGGCGCGCATGAGCGGGGCTCTGTTCCAGGCGATGAGGCTTTCGCTGGCCTTGAACCGGCCACTGCTGCGCGTGCTCTCGCCGGGCGCCCTGGCGACTCTCGTTCGTTGGCAGACCGGAATCCCGGCGTCGGTGTCTCCTCTCATCGAGGACGACATGAAGCGCGTCGATCCGGAGTCCCTGACCCGCTTCCTCCTGGCGACCTACGGAGGCATCGTCACGCCGACCGCCACGCGTTCGCCGGTGCTGGTGCTGGTGGGCGAGAAGGAGACCCTGGTGGCGAGGTCGATGGCGCGCCGCCTGCAGCGCGAGATCCCCGGGGCGCGCGGCGCAACGGTCCGCCGGCTCGGGCACGTCTGGAACCTGCAGAATCCGGACTTGTTCGTCGACGTCGTCCGGGCGTGGGTGCGGAACGCTCCGCTGCCGGGCCCACTTGTGCCGTTCACCTGAGATTCGGTTGGGTCCGAAACCGATTCGACGTCCGTTCAGGGCGACTCTCTGAACTCCGCCGGTTCTCTGCCGTGACTTTCGTATGAACGACCCGCTCGCTGTGACTTTGCTGGCCGTCGCCGCGGCTGCGGTCGGCGCCTGGCTTTGGGTCCGCAGGCGCCGGGTTCGCCAGGCTGTGGGGCGACTGCTTCGAGCGCGCCCGGACTTCGCGTCGCCGTCGGGCCGGGCAGACGCGGCTGCCGTCAAATCGGCCCTCGACAGGCGCCTCTTCTTTCTATCCCTGGCCGTCTTCGCCGTCACCCGTTTGATCAGGATCGAGGATTTCCCGATCTACTTCTTTAGCGACGAGGCCGCCAATACGGTTCTGGCGGCGGAATTCCTTCACAACGGTCTGCGCGACGCGTCGGGCCAGTTGTTTCCGATCTACTTCTCCAACTCCGAGAAGCTGAGCCTGGGCGTCAGCGTCTACGCGCAAGGCATTCCTTACCTCCTGTTCGGAGCGTCGGTGTTCGTCACGCGCGCCGTTTCGGCGCTGATTGCGCTTTCGGGTGCGGCGGCCGTCGGGCTGACCCTGAGGGATGTCTTTCGCACGCGCCTGGCCTGGCTGGGCGTGCTGCTGCTGGTGATCACGCCGGCGTGGTTCCTGCATTCACGGACGGCGTTTGAGACGAGTCTGTATGTATCCATGTTCGCCTGGTTCCTGTACTTCTACCTGACCTATCGGTCGGGCCATCGCCGCGCCATCTTCCCGGCCGTGGTTTTCGGAGCGCTGGCGTTCTATTCGTACAACACCGGGCAGGCCGGGCTCGTCCTGTGCGCGCTGCTTCTGGTCCTGGGCGATACACGCTACCACTGGGAAAACCGGCGGACGGCCCTGCTGGGGGCAGCGCTGGCCGTCGCCCTGGCGCTGCCCTATGTTCGATTCCAGACGGAGCATCCAGGAGAGATCGCCCGGCGCTTTCAGCTGGTCGGCTCGTACTTAGTCCGACCGGACCTTCTTCCGTCCGAGAAGGCCGCCCGCTTTGTGCAGGAATACGCCGCCGGCCTCAGCCCCGTGTACTGGTACGGCCCGGAGAACTCGCGCGACCTGATTCGTCACCGCATGAAGGGTTACGGCAACCTCCTCTGGCCGACGCTGCCATTTGCCGCGATCGGCCTGCTGATCTGCTTCCGCCGTTGGCGCGATCCAGCGTGCCGGGCGGTGCTGATCGCTGCCTTTACGGCGCCGGCCGGCGCGGCGCTGGCAGGGATGCACGTCACGCGGGCCCTGGTCTTCGTCCTGCCGGCGGCACTGCTGACCGTCCTGGGCGTGGCCGCCGTGATGCGGCGAACCGGACCAAAGCTGGGCCAGACACGGATGGTCGCAGCGCTGTTTGTGCTGCTCTCTCTCGCCGGCGGGATGATGCTGCGGGACGCGCTGGCGGACGGACCAACCTGGTATTCGGACTACGGCCTGACCGGGATGCAGTATGGGGCGCGCCAGGTCTTCTCTGACGTCTCGCGCTACCTGACGGACCACCCGCAATCGAAAGTGTGGATCTTCCCATCGGCGTGGAACGGCGCCGACATGTTGCGTCGTTTCTTTGCGCCCGATGATCCGCGGATCTTGCTCCTCAATCTTGACAGCTTCCTGGAAAGACGGTTCGACGCCGTCGAAGGGGCGTTGGTGGTGTTGACGAAGGACGACTACGAAAGCGTGATCCGGAGCGGCAAGTTCACCGAGGTAGATGTCGAAGACACGCTCCAGCTGCCGGATGGGACGACCGGCTTCTACCTGGTGAGGCTAGCGTACTTGCCAGAAGCCGATGCCATCTTCGCTGCCGAACGCGACGCCCGGCGCAGGATGGTCGTGGAAGAAATCGACCTGATCGGTCGAAGGGCAACGGTTCGACACACGCCGTTCGACATCGGGTCCCTGCCCGACCTGTTCGACGGGGACCCAACGACCATGGTCCGCACCGCCGGCATCAACCCGGCCGTCATCGAGATCGAGTTCAGCGAGCCGGCCTGGCTCACCGGCTTGAGGTTGACGACGGGCTCCATGGACCTGGGGGTCACGATTGGGGTCTTTGCCGGTGAGGGAACAGTCCCCGGTAGATACGACCAGGTTTTCACCGGCCTCCCGCCGAGCCCGACGCTTGACTTGCTGCTCGAGCCGGCACCGGGGCTGGTGCGTCGCCTGACGATCGAGGTCCGGGACCTCAACGGGCTTGCAACAACTCACGTTCATCTGGGGGAAATCCTCTTGCACGAAGAGTGAGGACCAATGGGGCGGGGAGCTGCAGCAGGCCGGGGCGGCCGCCTTCCCGCTCAAGCCAGTGTCCCGTTCCGGAGACAAGCTGACAAAAGCGTTCCAGCATGGGAAGGATGGAGCCTGGTGGTGGCGGTCCACACGGAAGGCTCTGCCCCTTGCTACAGACATGCTCATTGCGGGACGGGACCCTAGTTGACACGCCTCTCGGGAGGTGCTATTCTGGCCTGAACTTGGTGTATACCAATTGACCTCAGTAATCGGCGTGACTTCCCATATAGCTGCGGGCCAGGGAAGCCTTGGGATTAGGCCCCTCACCCGTCCGGCAGACGGCGGGCCGCCGCTCTATCTCCAAATCGCGCAGGCTCTGACTGCCCGGATTGAGTCCGGCGAGCTTGTCGCCGGCGACCGGTTGCCGCCCGAGCGAGACCTCAGCACGTCGTTGGGGGTAAACCGTCTCACCCTGCGCCGGGCTCTGCGGTCGCTGGAAAGCCAGGGTTTGATTACCCGTCGCCAGGGTCGCGGTACGCACGTCGCCTCGCCCAAGATCGAACGACAAGCGGCGCGCCTGGTCTCGTTCACCCGGGGCATGCAGCAACGCGGCTTCCACCCCGGCACCCGCCTGCTTTCGGTGGATCATGTCCCGGCCCACGCCGCGTTGGCAGCCGTGCTGCAGATCGGCACCGGGGCGCCGGTGTGCGTCGTCCATCGCCTGCGGACGCTCGACCATGAACCGGCCTTGCTGGAGCAGTACACCCTCCCCGAGGAGCGATTCGCCCACCTGGAACGCCACGATCTGGAAGGGCGATCGATCTATGCCATCCTGCAAGACGATTTCGGCGTGAAGATTCAGCGGGCGCGGCAAAGCCTCGAGCCCGTCAGCGCCGGCGAATACGAGGCCGAGACCCTGGGGGTCGTCCTGGGCGCCCCCCTGATGCTGGAGCAGCGCCTGTCATTCGACGCCCTCGACCGCCCGGTCGAGCACGGGCGAGACCTGTACCGCGGCGACCGATTCCGCTTCGTCACCGAAACCGCGCCCTGGGAAGGATGACCGCGCAGCCATGATCGAGTCCCCCATCTCGCTTCTCTCATCGGATCAGGTGCAGCAGGTGCACGATGCCTCGCTGGAGATTCTGGAGAACGTCGGCCTGCTGGTGCGCAACGAACGCGCCCGGACGATCTTCGCCCGCCATGGCTGCCGCGTCGACGCCGAGTCCGGCATCGTGCGCATGCCGCCGGCGGTCGTCGAGCGACACCGCGCCTCGCTGCCGCCGACGTTCACCTTCGGCGCACGCGATCCGGACTTCGATCGGACGATGCCCGGCGACGCCCCGGTGATCGTCACCGGTTCCTCGGCGCCCAACCTCGTCGATCCCGACAGCGGCCACGAGCGGCGGGCGCGCGCCGAGGACCTGGCCCGCATTGCCCATCTGGTGAATGAGCTGCCGGCCTACGATGTCTTTTCGATCTCGACCCTGGCCGAGGACGCGCCGCCCGGCTTCTTCACCCTGACCCGCCTCTATCCGTCGCTCAAATACTGCCGCAAGCCGGTGCGCGCCAGCGGGCCGCCGGAAGACACCCGCAAGATCCTGGATTTCGCCT
>Ga0209341_10005562_pt1 | contig 11367 bp, 5 predicted proteins | sample RifCSP13_2_FD_184020 | JGI IMG/M metagenome (GOLD analysis project Ga0209341, IMG submission 184020) | Soil microbial communities from Rifle, Colorado - Rifle CSP2_sed 13_2 (SPAdes) (version 2) | ecosystem: Environmental > Terrestrial > Deep subsurface > Rock core/Sediment | place: Rifle...
TCCTGTTGTTGCGCTGAAGTATGAATAATACCTCACCCCTTCCCCTCTCCCCAGGGAGTGGGGAAATGCAAATTTTTAAAATTTACTCTTCATATATTATTATATATCTGTTCTTTACAATAATATTCCCAATATTGCCGTACTAAAACAGTACCCCTGTTTTTAACAATTTCTTTTCGCAGTAGTGTTGTGGTGCCGGTTTGATTGACTTCGTACAAAGTATGCACTAAGTTTACTTTACGAATTAATTAAACCTTACTATGAAAAACAAACTGCGCTGTAAAAGTCTTCTTGCATTCCTGATTCTGCTGATTGCCGGTACTGCTTTGGGGCAGCAGGGAACAGTTACGGTTTCCGGAACTGTCATAAACGGAGAGGATAACAGTACACTTCCCATGGCTACCGTGCAGATCAAAGGCACAAACCAGGGAACCGTAACGGATATGGATGGCAAATTTTATCTCGAGAATGTATCTGCTGATGTCATTCTGATATTTAGCTTTGTTGGTATGCAACCTGTGGAGGAAGCCATCGGAGGCAGAAGCATTATTGACATTACGCTGGCACCCGATGTCACTACGCTTGAAAAGGTGGTGGTAATCGGTTATGGAACGGCCCGCAAAAGTCAGGTGGTAGGTTCGGTTTCCAGGGTTACCAGTGAAGAGCTCACCAAACAACCATTACTTACCGCAGTTCAGGGATTACAGGGTAAAACCTCCGGCATACAGATCATTTCATCAGGTGACCCCGGCTCACAATCGCAGGTGAGGATCAGGGGCACCAATTCGGTAACTGCCGATGCAAACCCCATTTACGTGGTGGATGGTGTAATTGTACCTGACATTACAAACATCAATACCAATGACGTGGAAAGCATTGATGTGCTTAAAGATGCTGCTTCACAGGCTATTTACGGAAGCCGTGCAGCAAACGGGGTCATCCTCCTCACCACCAAATCGGGAAAAACCGGGAAAATGCGTGTAAACGTTGATTCCTACGTGGGTTTCCGGTCGATGACCTCCAGGGTTGCGATGGCCGATGCAAGGACTTATGCACAGTTCACCAACGAAGCCCGGGCCTACGATGGCCAGGTTCCAATGTTTAACGTAGATACGCTTCAATATAATACCGACTGGTTCGATGCCATTACCCGTAAAGGAATGGTTCAGAATTACAGCATGAACGTAAGTGGCGGTACCGAAAAGACAAATTACTATTTCAGTGCCGATTATTTTAAGGATGAAGGTATTCTGAAAGGCAATGATTATTCCAGGTTTGTTATCAGGAACAGCAACGATTACAAACTGACAAAATTCCTGAGTTTCGGCCATACTGTTAATTTTACATATGCCCTGAACAACATGAAACCGAATGTTTTTACCGATGCCTATCGCATCGGATCTACAGCTCCGGTAAGATATCCCAATGGCAATTATGGTTACGTAACCGGACTGAGTGTTTCAAACCCTGTTGCTGCAATCGACTACACGAACAATTTCAGCAAGGCCATGCGTCTTCAGGGCAATGCTTATCTTGAACTTACTCCCCTGAATGGTTTAACTGTACGCAGCAGTTTAAATTTCAACCGGCCGGAGGAGGTGGTCACCAACTATGTTCCCATGTATTTCGTAAGCAGTGTTCAGCAAAGCTTAAATTCAAACCTGAACCTTGGAAACAGCAGCAGCCTGTTCTATATTTTTGACAACAACGCCACTTATAGCAAAACCTTTGCTGAATTGCATGAAGTTAAGCTTACAGTTGGGTATTCCGCCGAGCATGAAAAAGGAAATTCTTCGGGAGGTTCGCGGAGAGATGTTCCCGACCAGGAAAATCTCTGGTATCTTGATCAGGGTGACCCGAATTCAGTGACCAATTACCACAACGGGTATATTAAGCAGCGGGCTTCGGTATACGGCCGGTTGACCTATACTTTTAACGACAAATACAATGTAAGCGGGGTGCTGAGACGGGACGGATCAAGCCTCTTCCCGCCCGACCAGAAATGGGGAACTTTTTATTCTGCCGGGGCATCCTGGATAGTAAGCCGGGAAAGCTTCATGGAGAACCAGCGGATATTTGACGAGCTAAAGTTGCGCGGCAGTTACGGTATTATCGGGAATGACAATATTCCTTACGGATCAGGAATCCTTACCTCAGTTACTCAGACCGGACCCTATGGATTTGGTGGCAATGCAATTTCGATCTCTCAGGGTATCACCTTTGATCAGATCAAAGATGCAACGGTTACCTGGGAAACTACAAAAGGAATTGATTTTGGCGTGGAAATGACCCTGATTAACAGCCGTCTTACATCAGAAATATCATACTACAACAAAGTAACCAATGCCTATATTCCCACTTCCTTTCCTTCCGCCGCCGGAGATGCTGACGGCAGGGTATATGCAAAGGCTGCAGATATTAGGAATAAAGGACTCGAGGTACTTTTCAACTGGCGGGACAATATCGGAGGCGCCTTGCGTTATAATGCAGGATTTAACATAACCTTCAACACAAACAATGTTGAAAAGGTAAGCGGCGGACTTCAACTTAAAGACGGAGGATTGGGCAACGGTCATATTACCACTTTCACTGTTGAAGGAGAACCTATCGGAAGCTTTTGGGTGTACCAGCAAATAGGCATCTACCAATCCCAGGATGAAATTGACGCCTCACCCCACCTCACCGGTATGAAACCCGGCGACCTGAAACTTGCAGATTTAAATGCCGACGGTGTGCTGGATGAAAGGGACAGGTTCCATGTGGGGTCCTACCAGCCGAAAACATACTATGGGATTAGCGTGGGTCTCGAATGGAAGCAATTGGATCTATCAATAGATTGTTACGGCAATGCCGGCAATAAGATCTTTAACGGTAAAAAAGCGGTTCGTTTCGGGAACGACAATATCGAAGCTGCCAGGGCTGAGAACAGGTGGACTCCTGAAAATCCGGGTGGTCTGCAACCCAGGGCATCCAATGCCATTCCCGCACCATCAACCTATTTCATCGAATCAGGTGACTTTTTTAGGGTAAATAATATCACAATGGGTTATACCCTTTCCACAGACAAATGGACAGCAGGTATAAGCCAGCTCAGAGTTTTTGCTACCGCCCAGAATCCTTTAATATTAAAGAAATACAGCGGATTCACTCCGGAGTTACCAGGACCTTCGACCAGTGCGGGTATAGAACTTGGTATTTATCCCGTATTTTCAACCTATTTGGTTGGTATTAATCTGTCCTTTTAACCTTAAACTGTGGAATCATGAGAACATGTAAACTTACCATATTGTTTTTTTGCGGCTACCTGATGCTGATGCTGTCATCCTGCAAGGAAAGCTGGCTCGACCCTGCACCTGAAAATCAGCTGATAAAGCAGGATTCTACCTTTATTGATGTTCAGAATGCAGAGGAATTTGTCAATGCCTGTTACAATCAACTGCTGCAATGGAATGAAACCACCTTTTCGTGGATCGGCATGTCGAGCATCACTTCGGATGATGCCGATAAAGGCAGCGACCCGGGTGACCTGGGTACCGACAAGGACCAGATGGATAATATTTCCTACTCATCTACAAGTCTGTCGGTTGGTGAGGTATGGGTTGGAAATTACAATGGAATAACCCGGTGCAACCAGGCAATGGCCAACGTTCCGATCTATAATATATCCGATGGTCTTAAAACCAGGCTGATAGCCGAGGCACGGTTTTTAAGGGCCTATTATTATTTTAACCTGGTGCGGTGCTATGGCGATGTTCCTCTGGTAGACAAGGTTATTGATGCCAACACCCCTTCGGATCTGGACAAGGCAGTTTCACGGGCTCCAAAAGCAGCGGTGTACGCCCTGATTGAAAGTGACCTGGAATTCGCCCTGAATAATCTACCCACGAACGACGGTTACGAAGCAAAAGATGTTGGCAGGGCTACCAAAGGAGCAGCTGCTGCAATGCTGGCAAAGGTAAGCATGTATCAGAAAAAATGGGATGCAGTAATGGACCTCACCGATCAGATCATCAACGGTGAACTGGGAATATACGGGCTGGTTGCAGATTATGCCATCATCTGGCGCGAAGAAGGCGAAAACACCGAGGAATCCCTTTTCGAGATTCAGGGACGAGGATTGACGCCAACCGCAGGAGTACAGGGATATTTTGTTACCCAGGGGGTGCGGGGTAGTATCCGGTATCCGGATAACACAGCCGCACTTGGTGGCTGGGGTTTTAATACACCTACCGAGGATCTGGAAAATGCCTATGAACCGGGAGATGTCCGCAAAGCTGCCACCATCATGTTCAGGGGACAGATGCTGTGGGACAGCGCTACCATTCAAAGCAGTGTTTCCAATCCCCGCTATAACTACAAATCCTATGTTAGCAGGCGGTATGAATCTTTTAACGGAGGTGACTGGGAATCCAATAAAAATGTCAGGATCCTTCGTATGGGCGAGGTTTACCTGATGAATGCCGAAGCTGCCAACGAATTGGGAAATATATCAAAAGCTCAGACATCGCTGAATGCTGTAAGAAATCGTGCTGAACTGGGTGATACACCCGCTACCAGCCAGACCGACCTACGTGATGCCATATGGAAAGAAAGAAGAGTTGAGCTGGCCATGGAACACGACAGGTTTTTCGATCTTGTCAGGCAAGGTCGCGCCGGCGAAGTATTACGGGCACATGGTAAAGATTTTACGGACGGGAAAAATGAACTATTTCCCATTCCGCAAAGTGAAATTGATGCAAGCGATGGTAAATACACCCAAAACCCGGGATATTGATCATGAAAATTAAATTTTTATATCTCCCGCTTTCCCTGCTGCTGACAACCTGCACCCTGTATGCGCAGCCCTTTACAAGCACTGACCGGCTCAAAAACCTGCCGGACAGTGCTTTACTTGAGCTCGTTCAGAAGCAGACTTTCCGGTATTTCTGGGACTTTGGCCATCCTGTGAGCGGAATGTCAAGGGAAAGAAGCAACATTGCCTATGGTTACGGCAATGAAGTGGTAACTACGGGCGGTACAGGCTTTGGTATTATGGCCATCATTGTTGCAGCTGAACGCGGGTGGATCAGCCGCGACCAGGCTGTTGACCGGCTGTTGACCATGGTAAGGTTTATGCTCAAGGCAGACAGTTATCACGGCATATTTCCCCACTGGCTTCATGGTGAGACAGGCCGTACCATCCCTTTCAGCCGGAAGGATGACGGAGCTGACCTGGTGGAAACATCGTATCTCTTCCAGGGACTCCTGTGCGCAAGACAGTATTTTAATAAAAATATACCTGCTGAGAATGAGCTCAGAAGCCGCATCAACAATTTATGGGAAGAAGCGGAATGGAACTGGCATACCCGCGGAGGCAGAGATCAGTTTTACTGGCATTGGAGTCCAAACAACGGCTGGGCCATGAATTTCGAGATCAGGGGTTGGAACGAATGCCTGATCACCTATGTTCTGGCAGCATCATCGCCCCGGTACCCCATCAGCCCGCAGGTATATCACAATTGCTGGGCTCAGAGCAACCATTTTATGAACGGTAAGGAGTATTACGGCATTGAGGCCCCGCTGGGATTTGACTATGTCGGTCCCCTGTTTTTCGCACACTATACTTTTGCCGGACTCGATCCCCGCGGACTGAAGGACCGTTATGCCGATTACTGGGAACAGAACGTGAACCATACCCTTATCAATTACCGGCACTGCGTTGAAAATCCTAAAAAATTCAAAGGGTACGGTCCCGGTTGCTGGGGCCTCACATCCAGTGATACATATGATGGTTATAACGCGCATTCACCTGATAACGACTGGGGAACCATTACACCTTCAGCGGCACTTTCTTCATTTCCCTATTTACCGGAACAATCGATGCAGGCCCTGAAACATTTTTATAACATCCTGGGAGACAATATCTGGAGCGAGTTTGGATTTATCGATGCATTCAATGAAACTCAGAACTGGTATGCCGGCTCCCACCTGGCTATTGACCAGGGACCAATTATCATCATGATCGAAAATTATCGAACACAATTGCTGTGGAAATTGTTTATGAGTTGTCCGGAAGTGCAGCATGGTTTGAAGAAATTGGGATTTGAAAGCCCGTGGATAGGGAAGTGAAAAGTGAATAGTGAATAGTGAATAGTGACTGGGGACTGGGGACTGGGGACCGGGGACAAACACATTGGCATATTAGCACATTAGCATATTGGCATATTGGCATATTGGCATATTGGCAAATTAATGACACTCAACCCGAACCGATCCTTCAATAGTAAACCGTTGCTTCTGCTGCTTGGATTGGTTGCCTTTTGCTTCCGTGGCAATTCACAAACATACCTGTATTTCCAGGACAGCCCTTCCGATGAATACTACGATTACAGCTGGATGGAACTCATTGCCCCCAGCGAGCTCGAACGGAAGGGGAATGACCTGCGCAAATTCCCGGTTGAAACACTTACACCTGCCAAACAGGGTGTGAACAGCCTCCGCCTTACATGGAAATCCAATACGGGAGGAGACTGGGTGGCTATTGCGGCTGGTACAAACTGGACGGAAAAAGATATCAGTGCAACAGACACGTTGCGTTTCTGGCTTTTTTCAGTGGAGGGACTGAATTCAACGGACCTCCCGCTTGTTTTCATGGAGGATGTAGACAATGTAAAGACCACCAAACACAATTTCTCCTCGTGGTGCAACGATTTGCCTGCCGGTACATGGGTCCGGGTTATTATTCCCATGGAGTTGTTCCTGGATGCTGGCGATCCGGTTGATTTCACCCGCATCAAGACCATCGGTTTTGCACAAAACAATGCAGATGGTGTACAACATACCCTTTTCATCGATAACATGCAGGTGTTCGCCGGAAACGGCACCTTCCCGCCCCCATCCGTTCCTGAAGGACTTTCCGCAACAGGGTACGACAGTCATGTTGAACTCAGGTGGAATAGCAATCCCGAGACAAGCATAAGTGGTTTTTATGTGAAACGCTCAATCGACGGGGGAATCACTTTTAATACGATTGCCACAACCGTTGCCGAAGATACCTTCTGTATCGACCATGTTGGTGAGCTGGGCACCCAGGTTGCTGCCCATTACAGCATCATAGCTTCCAACACCTCCGGGGAAAATTCCGGACCTTCCGATACGGTTTCGGCAACCACACGGGTGTTTTCCGATGAAGAACTGCTGGACATGGTTCAACAATACACATTCAGGTATTTCTATGAATTAGCACACCCGGCATCGGGCATGACCCGTGAGCGCAATACCTCGGGAAACATTTTAACAACCGGAGGCACAGGATTCGGAATTATGGCACTGCTTGTTGGCATCGAAAGAGGTTTTATCACCCGGGAGCAGGGAATTCAGCGGTTGCAGAAAATACTGGATTTTCTTGCAAATGCCGATCGGTTTCACGGAGCCTGGCCGCACTGGCTCGATGGAAACACAGGGGTTGTTGTACCATTCAGCACCTATGACAATGGGGGCGACCTGGTGGAAACCGGTTTTCTGGTGGAAGGCATGCTAACGGCCAGACAGTTTTTTAACCAGGGAACCACCGAAGAACTGGATATTGTACAAAAAATCACCACACTCTGGGAAGAGGTGGAATGGGACTGGTACCGCAGAAACAATTCAGATGTGCTTTACTGGCACTGGTCGCCCAACTATGAGTGGCAGATCAACATGCAGATCAGGGGATGGAACGAAGCTTCCATCATTTACATGCTGGCCATCGCCTCCCCTACGCACGGCATACCATCATCGTTGTGGGACTCGGGATGGGCAGGCATGACAAACTATGTAAACGGGAAAACCTTTTACGGGTATAAGCTTGATGTGGGATGGGACAAGGGCGGCCCACTGTTTTTCGCCCACTATTCCTTTCTTGGATTTGATCCCCGGGATAAAAAAGATGCCTATGCCAATTATTTCAACAACAACCGGAATCATACCCTGATCAACCGGGCATATTGTATCGATAATCCACTGGATTTCACCGGATACGGAGAGAATTGCTGGGGGCTTACGGCCAGTGATGATCCCTATGGTTACATGGCGCACGAACCGGTGACCGGTCGCGATAACGGCACCATAACACCCACAGCTGCCCTTTCATCCATGCCCTATACCCCTGAGGAATCGATGAATGCACTTAAATTCATGTACAGGGAACTGGGTAAACGGATCTGGGGACCCATGGGCTTTTATGATGCCTTTAATCAGGAACTCGACTGGTATACCACTTCTTACCTTGCCATTGACCAGGGCCCCATCATCGGCATGATTGAGAACCACCGTTCACAGCTGCTCTGGGATAATTTCATGGCCAATGATGAAATACAACCTATGCTTGATGCGGTAGGCTTTACCGAAGATATCAGTACCGGTATTCCTGACCAGGCCACAAACCACGGATTGCTCGTCGTGCCCAATCCAATTCAGGAAAAAAGTTACGTTGTTTTCAACCTGAAATCTGCGGCAAAAACCAGCCTGATACTCAGCGACCTGTCAGGAAGAACTGTAGCTACCCTCATCCCGGGATATTATCTGCCGGCAGGGGAACACCGGTATGACCTGGAAAAATTGAACCTGGCATCAGGCACTTATTTTATAAAACTTTTTCCGGAGGATTATCCTCCCCAATCGGTAAAAATTATTATTTATAAATAACCTGAACTGTTAAAAGACGAAAGGAGGTGAGATCCCAATTCCGAAAGTATATGAATTGCATTTACTAACTGGATTTTTTCCTAAAAACGTAATAATAAATAAATTAAAACTAACAAACCATGAAAAAACTTTTACTTTGCCTTTTTAGTTTGCTGGCACTAACAACTGTAATTAGAGCGCAGCAGGTGATTGAGGATTTCGAATTGCTTACCCTGAACCAGCTTTCGAACGAGCCTCTTCCCAATGACAGTCTCATCATTGTGGACAATCCGGCACCCAATGATCTTAACAGCAGTACCAGGGTATTGAAATTCAGACGATCCAAGGATGGTGCGGTATGGGCAGGATTTTGGAGCCGTCTTGATCAGGCTGTTGATTTGACAACCATGAAATACTTTTCGGTTGATGTTTTAAAACCCCGTATTTCTACAGTTAAATTTAAAGTTGAAGGTGGTACGTCAACACCGACTTTCTTTGAGCTTCCTTCACTGAGCGAACCCACCAAAACGGATGAATGGGAAAGACTCGTTTTCCATTTTCCGGATGCTACCGGAGAATATCCTATTATAGCCATGCTGCTTGATTTTCTGGACCCGGTAGATCTAACCGAGGATGATACTATCTATGTGGATAATATTGTGCTGAGAAGTGCAGCAGTAGGTGGAGATTCAGTGGTTGTTGAAGACTTCCAGGTGATACCGTTAAACCAGCTTTCCAACGGGGACCTCCCGAACGACAGTTTAATTATAGTTGAAAATCCTGTTATAGACGAGGTGAATGGCAGCGCCAAAGTTCTTAAATTCAGACGTTCCATGGACGGTGATGTTTGGGCAGGCTTCTGGAGCACGCTGCCCGAACCGGTTGATCTTACCACCAACAAATACATGCTGGCTAAGGTTCTGAAAACCAGGATTTCCCCAATAAAGTTCAAAATAGAAGGCGGTACTTCCACACCTGCCTTTTTCGAACTTCCATCGGTTGAAGAACAAACCATGACCGATGCCTGGGAGCAGATGGCATTTCATTTCCCGGATGCTACCGGAACTTATCCTACCATTGCCATGCTCCTCGATATGGCTGATCCTGTAGGTCTTACCGAAGATATAATTATTTATGTGGACGATATTGTTTTAAGTCCTACTGCTACCGGTGTGCCCACAGGAATCGATGAACCCGGTAAGGTTGATATTTTAATATATCCGAATCCGGTAAAATCGACCTTAAATTTCAGGAACCTGAAGGATGTTGACCGGATAACCATATCCAATATTGTCGGACAGCAGATTATGGTAACCCGCAATATAAGTACCGGGAATATTTCCATCAATATCTCCTCACTGAACAATGGTGTTTACCTGGTGACGGTCTATGACACAAAGGGTAATTCTGTTGTCAGGAAGATCATTAAGGATTAATTCAGCATTATTTGACCGCAAAGTTCGCCAGGGTGGCGAACTTTGCGGTTAATCGTTTTCCGGAAACAAATAATCAGGATAATTCATTAATTTTGAATTGGTCTGATCATGTTTCCAACCAATTGTTATGTTACCTGCCATAACACCCTTTATCCGGTTATTCCGTTCATCATCGGCCAGTTGCCGGTCCTTTAAATACATGCTATTCTTTCATTTGTTCCTTCTGTTAACTCCGGGTGTAAACTCGCTGGCTAATACCAGTGTGCCACCTGTTATTGCCTTTACTAAAAATGAATACGGGGCCGACAGGCAAAACTGGAATATTGCCCAGGATCAGCAGGGTATTATGTATTTTGCCAACAATGCGGGCCTGCTACAATTTGATGGCAGCAACTGGCAGTTGTTCAGGATGCCTGAACAGCTGGGAATCCGATCGGTGGCAATTGGTACAAACGGCCGGATATATACCGGCGCCTATGAAGAATTCGGATATTGGGAACAACAGGCTGATGGCTTACTAATATATACTTCACTGAGTAAGCAACTCAAAGACTATGAATTTAACAATGATGAGATCTGGAGAATAATCATTGTTGGCCCCAGGGTATTTTTTCAGTCTTTTGGTACATATTTCGTATACGACGGAAAGCAGGTGGTTCAGTACAATACACCGGAGGCCGTGGTATTCTTTTTGAAAACCGGAGATTATGTAATTACCCAGGGAATGCAATCGGGACTATTCTCTCTGAAGGATGATTCCCTGCAATACATACCCGGAAGCGACATGCTGAAAAATGCAATCATACGGGCGGCCGTTCAGCTCGAGCCGGGCCTGATCCTGTTGGGAACATCTTCCCAGGGTCTTTTTGTGTTCGACACAACCAGGAACAGGTTTACACGCTGGAAAACAGAGGCTGATGAACTCCTGGTCAACGGACAGATCAATTGCGGAATTATGGCGGCCGATTCCGTGATTTGTTTTGGCACAATCGGTAACGGGATCATTGCTATTGACCGTAATGGAAAACTGCTCTGGCATTTCAATAAGGAAAACTCACTGCCCACAAATACGGTACTGTTCCTTTACACCGATCTGCAGAAAAACATATGGGCAGCCCTTGATCAGGGAGTGGCACTGGTAAGAATAAATTCTCCATTCCGCTACATAACAACCGCATCAGATAATATTGAACTGGTATATACAGCTGTCCGTTTCAATAAAGTGCTCTATATAGGTACAAACCAGGGCGTTTTCAGATCCGACAGCACGGCAGGCAACCGTTTTAAA
>Ga0209341_10005563_pt1 | contig 11365 bp, 11 predicted proteins | sample RifCSP13_2_FD_184020 | JGI IMG/M metagenome (GOLD analysis project Ga0209341, IMG submission 184020) | Soil microbial communities from Rifle, Colorado - Rifle CSP2_sed 13_2 (SPAdes) (version 2) | ecosystem: Environmental > Terrestrial > Deep subsurface > Rock core/Sediment | place: Rifle...
CGAGCTCGTGCGCCCGGACCGCGTCCATGCCGAGGGCCTGCAGGTAGCGAACGGCCTCCGCCAGCCCGACCTGCTGCGCGACCTGCATCGTGCCCGCCTCGAAGCGATACGGCACGTCGTTCCACGTGGAGTGGTCGTGGAACACCTCGCGGATCATGTCGCCACCGCCGAAGACCGGATCCATCCGGTCCAGCAGCTCGCGGGTCGCCAGGAGCCCTCCGCTCGCCGTCGGCCCCAACATCTTGTGTCCGGAGAACGCCACCGCGTCGGCCCCGAGCGCCTCCGCGTCGAACGCCATGTGCGGCGCCGCCTGCGCGGCATCCACCACGGCGATCGCTCCCACCGCGTGCGCGGCATCGATCAGCTGGCGAAGCGGCGTGATCGTGCCCAACGCGTTGGACATCGCCGTGATCGCCAGCACCTTGGTTCGCTCGGTCACGAGCGAACCAAGGTTCGCGAGATCCAGGAGCCCATCGTCGGTGAGCTCGATGTAGCGCAGCGTCGCGCCCGTGGCCCGCGCGAGCATCTGCCAGGGCACGATGTTGGAGTGGTGTTCCATCTCGCTGAGCACGATCGTGTCGCCGGCGCCGACGTGGGTCCGGCCCCACCCATGCGCGACGAGGTTGATGGCCTCGGTCGTGCCGCGCGTGAAGACCAACCTCGCCGGGTCGGTCACCCCGAAGAAACCCGCGATCGTGGACCGCGCCGATTCGTACAACTCGGTCGCCTCCTCGCCCAGCGTGTAGATGCCGCGGTGCGCGTTCGCGTTGTGCAGCCGGTAGAAGTCTGCCTCCGCCTCGATCACCGACGTCGGTTTATGCGAGGTCGCTGCCGAGTCCAGGTACACCAGCGGCTTCCCGTTGAACGTGCGCGACAGGATCGGGAAGTCGCGGCGAACGGAGGCGACGTCGAAGCTCACGTCAGACCGAGGCTTCCTCGGGGATCGCGCTGTCGTCTAGACCGAGCTCCTGCCGGATGCCTTCGTAGCCCTTTTCCTCAAGCTGGTGAGACAGCTCCGGCCCACCAGACCGCACGATCTGGCCCTGCATCATCACGTGGACGTATTGCGGTGTGATGTAGTTCAGCATCCGCTGGTAGTGCGTGATGATCAGTACCCCGAGTTCGGGGCCGACCAGCTCGTTGACCGATTCGGCCACAAGCTTCAGCGAATCGATGTCCAGGCCCGAGTCGGTTTCGTCGAGCAGGGCGATCTTCGGCTCGAGCACGGCGAGCTGCAGCACCTCGTTCCGCTTCTTCTCGCCGCCGGAGAACCCCTGGTTAACGTAGCGCTGGACCATCGTGTCCTCGATGCCGAGACGCTCCATCTGTGCCTTCATGTGCTTGCGGAACTCCAGGGCGCTGACCTGCGTGCCCTTGATCGACTGGTACGCCGTTCGCAAGAAGTTGACGACCGACACGCCGGGGATCTCGGTCGGATATTGCATCGCCAGGAACAGCCCCCGCTTGGCCCGCTCGTCGGCGGTGATCGCGGTGATGTCCTCGCCGTTGAGCACGACTTTCCCGGCGGTCACGACGTATCCGGGGCGGCCCATGATCACGTTGGACAGCGTTGACTTGCCGGAGCCGTTGGGCCCCATCAGCGCGTGGATCTCGCCCTGGCGCACCGTCAGGTCGATGCCTCGCAGGATCGGCTTGTTCTCCACGCTCGCGTGCAGCCCGCGCACCTCGAGTGTCGCGGGCGTTATCTGATCGGTCGTCATCTCGCGCTCACACCTCTATCCACACGTCGTCATCGGTCACGGTCGCCGGGAACGTGGCGACCGGTTTGATCGCCGGAAGCCCGCGAGGCTCGCCGGACATAACATCGAACAAAGATCCGTGTTTCGGGCATTCGATCGTGCCATCCGCGACATCCACGTCGCCCTCGTCCAGGAAAAAGTGTTCGTGCGAGCACACGGCGTCGAGCGCGCGGAACACACCTTCGCCGAGATTCACGACCGCCACCTCACGTCCGTCCACCGGGAACCGGCGTGCTTCGCCGACCGGGACGTCTGCGACCGCGCACACACGTGCACTCGCCATCACGGTGCCCTGCCCAGCTCTTCCTGGATCGCCAACTCGGCACCGTGCCGGACCTCCTCGAGCGTGACGCGGTCCAACACCTCTTGGAAGAAGCCTGTCACGACCAGCCGCTCTGCTTCATCGCGCGGGATCCCGCGGCTCTGGAGGTAGAACAGGGTCTCCTCTTCGACCGGCCCAACGCTTGCGGCGTGGCCGCATCGCACGTCGTTCGCTTCGATCTCGAGGTTCGGGATGGCGTCGGCCTTCGCGTGCTCGGACAGCACGATGTTGCGGGACGTCTGCATCGCGATGGTCTTCTGCGCGTCGGGCCGCACGTGCACCCATCCGCTGTAGACCGCGCGAGACTCGTCGCGCAGCGCGCCCTTGTACAGCAGATCGCTCGTGCAGTTGGGAGCGACGTGATCCTGCACCGATCGATGGTCGAAATGTTGATCTTCGTCGGCGAAGAATACGCCAAGCATCTCCGAGAAGCCGCCGGGTGCGGCCAGCACGGTTTCGGCCTCCGCGCGGGACAACGATGCGCCGAAGCCGATCGCGAGGGAGCGGAAGTCGGCGTCTCGCCCGACGGATGCCCGCTGCACGGCCAGGTGTGTGACGCCGGCGCCCCACTCCTGGATCGACGCGTACCGGACATGGGCGCCGTCGCCGAGCACGATCTCAGAGATCGCGTCGGAGAACGCCCGTCCAAGCATCGGCGATGCGAAGCGGTCGATGAACGTCACTTCGGCCCCTCGCTCGGCGACCAACAGCGTGTGCGGGAACACGGCGGCTCCCTCAGCGTCGAGGTACGTGAGTGTCTGCAGTGGCATCTCCACCGCGACGTCGGCCGGCACATACAGGAACGTGCCTCCCGTGCGGAACGCCCCGTGCAGGGCGGTGAACTTGGTCCGATCGGTCGGAACCAGCGAGTGCAGATGCGGGTCGACCAGCTCCGGGTACTTCTGTGCGGCCACATCGAGGTCGCAGAAGATGACACCCTTGGCGTCAAGATCTTGCCCCGACGTCGTCATCACCACGCTGGAGTTGTGCTGGACCATCGACGCGGCGAGCCAGTCGGGCTCGCGATCCGGTGCCCCCCGGCCATGGCCGGGCACATGCGGCACGAAGTCCAGCTCGAACGCGGACAGGTCAGTGTAGCGCCACTCCTCGGTCTCTTGCGAGGGCATCACCATCGCTTGGAACTGCGCAAAGGCACGCTCGCGGATCGCACCGGTGGAGCCTGGCGCGATCGGCAGCGCATCGAGCGCGGCGCGATCGAACGTCGTCATCCGACGGCGCCCTCCATCTGCAGCTCGATCAGGCGGTTCAACTCGACCGCGTATTCCATGGGCAGCTCGCGCGTGATCGGCTCGATGAAACCGTTCACGATCATCGCGGTGGCCTCGACCTCTGATAGCCCGCGGCTCATCAGGTAGAAGAGCTGGTCGTCGCCGACCTTGGATACGGTCGCCTCGTGGCCGAGTGCGGCGGTCTCGTCCTCCACCTCGATGTAGGGATAGGTGTCGGAGCGTGACTCGTCGTCCAGGATCAGCGCGTCGCAGCGCACCGTCGATCTCGCGTGGTGGGCGTCGGGCTCGACACGCACCAGCCCACGGTAGCCGGTTCGGCCCCCGCCCTTGGAGACGGACTTCGAGTTGATCACGCTCGTCGTGTGCGGGGCGGCGTGGATCGCCTTGCCGCCCGCGTCGGTGTGCATGCCCTTGCCGGCGAACGCCACGGACAGGATCTCGCCGCGCGCGCCCTCGCCGAGCAGGTAGATCGACGGGTACTTCATCGTGACCTTGGACCCGATGTTGCCGTCGACCCACTCCATGACGGCGTCTTCGTAGGCGGCGGCGCGCTTGGTCACCAGGTTGTAGACGTTGGTCGACCAGTTCTGGATCGTCGTGTACCGCACCCGTGCGCCCTTCATCGCCTTGATCTCGACGACGGCCGAGTGCAGCGAGTCGCTCGAGTAGATCGGCGCGGAGCAGCCCTCGACGTAGTGCACGTAGCTGCCCTCGTCGGCGATGATCAGGGTGCGCTCGAACTGGCCCATGTTCTCGGCGTTGATGCGGAAGTACGCCTGCAGCGGGATGTCGACCTGCACGCCCGGCGGCACGTAGATGAACGACCCCCCCGACCACACCGCGGTGTTGAGCGCCGCGAACTTGTTGTCGTTGGACGGGATGATCGTGCCGAAGTGCTCCTTGACCAGGTCGGGGTAGTCGCGCAGCGCGGAGTCCATGTCGGTGAACAACACGCCGATGTCGTCCAGTTCCTTCTTGATCTTGTGATAGACGACCTCGGACTCGTATTGGGCGCTCACGCCGCCGAGGTACTTCTTCTCGGCCTCGGGGATGCCGAGTTTGTCCCAGGTGCCCTTGATGTCATCGGGCAGGTCCTCCCAGTTGGCCGCCATCTTCTCGGTCGAGCGGATGAAGTAGAAGATGTTGGCGAAGTCGATGCCGGACAGGTCGGCGCCCCACCAAGGCATCGGGCGCGCGTCGAAGTGCTCGAGCGCCTTGAGGCGACGCTTGCGCATCCAGTCGGGCTCGTCCTTCAGCCCCGAGATCTCCTCGACGACCGCCTTGGACAGCCCCCGCTTGGGCTCGAAGACCGAGTGGGACTCGTCCTTCCAGTCGAACCGGTAGTCCTTGCTGAGCTCCTTGAGGTGCTCTTCCTGGCTGATGACCACGAGGGTCCCCCCTGTTCACGACCGCGGCGGATCTTGCGTTCCGCCCGTATGGTCCTGAATTCTACCCCACAGGTCGGATTCATACCCCGGCCTCGGCCGCAACCCATCGAACCGGAGGACCGATGCTTCGTGTCGGAGCTCGGCCCACGGACGCAACCGCTGCGCAGGCGTTCACGAGGCCGTAGCCGTAGTGCTGGTCATAGCCGGCCGTGCCCAGATCGGTCGCGGTCGAGTCCATCGCCTGGCGCACCTCGCTGGGCGACAGCGACGGGTCGACCGACAGTAGGGCGCGGCCACACCGGCGACGTGCGGCGCGGAGAACGACGTCCCGCTCCAGTTCAGGTAGTCGGTGTGCGCAACTTCGACGCTGGCGGAGACCGGACCGGACTCCATCCGGTCCGGCAGCACCGCACCGTCCTCGCCGGCGATCGAGATCGCCGGGATCGAGCCCTGCTCCCCCAGCGTGCTCGGAAGGTTGCCGGGCGCATTGTTGAACGCGATGGCCGCCTCGGCGCCGGCCGCGGCGACGTTTGCCGCCTTCTCGCCGAAGCTGATCGAGCCGCGCTGGATCAGCGCCACTTTGCCGGTCAGCTCCGTCGGGCGGCGGAGGCGGGCGGGCTCGCCGCCATACCGATCGACGTGGTGACGAGCGTGAGAACGAGCGCGAGTCCGACGCTGGCCCTCTTCATCGGCTTCCCTCCCGGGGGGCGCGACCCGGGGCGTGGGGCGTTCTGCGGCACCCCGGGTCAAAAGACGCCGAGCGCCGCCTTCGCCTCGTCGGACATCATCTCCGGGCTCCACGGGGGCCGGAACACGAGATCCGGGCGCACCTCGCCGATCTCGTCGATCGGCGCCAGGAACGCCCGCATCTGGTCTTCGATCAACGGGCCGATCGGACAACCCATCGTCGTCAGGCTGTAGCGGATGTCGACGTCACCGTTGTCGGCGACCTCGATGTCGTAGACGAGCCCGAGATCGACGATGTTGATCCCGAGCTCGGGGTCATAGACCTGCATGAGCGCCTGGCGGACACGTTCCCGCAGATCCTCGTCGAGGTGCACCTTGTCCGGCTCCTGCGTCTTGATGTCGTCGTCCATACCGACCCCCCGGCTCCTTGAGGCATATGCTTGCCCGTACCAGAGTACGGCCTTGTGAACGAAGGAGACGGTGTGCCCACGATCCGCGCGCTGATCGTCGATGACCATCCCGTGACGCGGGAGGGGCTGCGGACTGCATTGGAGCTGTCCGATGACGCCGTGCTCGTCGTCGGCGAGGCCGGGTCGGGCGAGGAGGCGGTCGAGCAGGCGCGCGTGCTCAGCCCCGACGTCGTCTTCATGGACGTGCGGATGCCCGGTATGGACGGCATCGAGGCGACCCGTCGGATCAAGGAGGCCGCGCCGGAAACCAAGGTGATCCTGATCACCGTCGACGAATCACGCGGCGCGGTATCAGAGGCGATCCAGGCCGGCGTGTCCGGATACCTGCTGAAGGACGCCACGCCCGACGCCCTGGTCGATGCCGCTCGCAACGCGATCGAGGGCAACGCGGTCATCCATCCGCAGCTGACGAAGACGTTCATCGAGGAGGCGCGCACCGCCAGCGGCGACGAACCACGCACGACCCCGCTCTCCAAGCGCGAGCGCGAGATCCTCCAGAAGGTGGCCGACGGCGCCACGACCCGCCAGGTGGCGACCGACCTCGGCATCTCCCCCCACACGGTCAAGACGCATCTGGAGCGGATCTTCGAGAAGCTCGGGGCCAACGATCGGGCGCAGGCGGTCGCGATCGCGATCCGCAGCGGTATCGTGCACTGATCGACCCCTCATCGCCGGTCCCGCGTCCCCCATCCGCCCCACATCTCAACCTCGGCCGACCGGGGCCGATACCCCACCAAGATGGGATCGACCGTGCTCGTTTGCGATTCGGCCGACGAGGTCGCCTACCTGCAGTATCACCTGCTGCGTGCGGCATCCGACCTGGTCGTCGAAGTGACCTCCGACCCGTTCCGGGCCGTTGAGTCTGCTGCGCGCGCTCGGCCCGACGTCGTCACGGTCGACCTCGGACTGGAGGGTCTCGGCGGCACGGAACTGATCCGACGCCTCTGCGCCTCGAGTCCGGGCACACGCGTGATCGCCCGCTCGTCGTCGCGAGATGCGAACGTCGTCGCCGAGTCGCTCGGCGCCGGCGCCTGCGGGTACGTCTTGCGTGAGGACGGGCCGGACGCGCTACTCGCTTCGATCCGGGCCGCCCTCGGCGGAGCCGCGGTGCTATCGCCGGTCGTGGCAACGGCGTTCGGATCCGAGGTGGCGCGGCTGGTCGCAAGCGAGCGCGAACTCGGCGCGCAGCTCGACGAGCTCCGCTCGTCGGTGACGTCGGGCACGTCGGCCAAGGCGGACTTTCTCGCCAACATCTCCCACGAGCTCCGCACTCCGGTCACGGTCGCCAAGGGGATCGCGTACGTGCTCCGCAACCCCTCGGTCCCCGTCGAGGAGCGGGAGCAGTTCCTCGGTCAGCTCCAGTCGTCGCTGGACAAGTTGATGGGCATCGTCGACGAGATCATCACGATCGCCGAGCTCGAGCGCGGGACCTTCGAGCTGGATGTCGCACCGATGGACCTCGCGCCCCTGATACGTCACGCGGTCGACGAGGTAGGCCGCGAGTACACATACGTCCCGATCGACGCGCAGGTGCCCGACGAGTTGCGGGCGGTCGCCGACGGCACCCGGATCGGCGGCGTCGTGCGTGAGCTGCTGGACAACGCCTGCCGCTACTCCCCGCCCACACATCGTGTCGAGCTCGTCGCCCGCGTGCTTGAGGAAGGCGTCGTGGTGGTGGTCACCGATCACGGCGAGGGTCTCGACCGGTCGATCGCGATGAAGGCCTTCGAGCAGCCGTTCTCCACGGGCGAGGCGACCCTGAGGAAGGAGAAGGCAGGCGTAGGTGTGGGTCTGCACCTCGCGCGTCAGATCGTCATCGAGCACGGTGGCGTCATGTGGTCCGATCCTCTGCCAGGCGGCGGCACCAGGGTGTCGTTCTGCATCCCGATCAACGAGGGTCAGCGCCTCGCCGTCCCGCCGGCCGGCGCAGCCTGATCGACCGTTCAAGCATCGCCCGGTTCCCGGGCGTATCCTCCACCACGGAGGTCAGACCCTGGCACGACCGCTCGCGTTCCTCGTGGTCCTCGCCCTCGGCGCCGCAGGCTGCGGAACCGACGCGACGCCGCCCCTCGATCCGGCCCTCGCGGGCACGATGCAGGGCAGCCAGCTCACGCGCGTGTCCGCCTTCGGCGTCTCCGCCCTCGTGCCCGATGGCTGGGTCGCCCACCCGGCGAGCGACGCGACCTACCATGTAGGCGTGGCCGCGTCCCCACCGCCGTCGACGGGTGCGACGCAGCCCATCGAGTCGGGTCTGATCGCCACCCGGGTCGACGCCACCCAGGTCGGCGTCGCGAGCGACCTGTACTACCTCGCCGCGAAAGGCCCGGTGGTCGCCGGCATGACGCACGGCGGCTCCTGCACCGTGATGGCCGAACGGGTCTTCGCCGATCACGCGCCAGCATCCATGGCAGGGGCGCGACGCTCCCCCGGAGACTTCGTGGCGAGGGCGACGGGCACCTGCCGTCGACGAGGATCGACGACGCGCTGGTCCTACTTCGTCGCAGCCCCCGGATACGGGCCGGCTCGCGAGGAGGGCATCCCCGGGTCTGGTCTGTATCTGATCGTCGCCTCGACTCCGGCGGCTCCCGGGGCGGGTCGGACCCTCGCCCACATGATCCGCAGCGTGCGTTTCGGCGAGGACGGCCCGCACGACTTCGTCGAGGCGATCCTGTCGACGACGACGCGCACGCTCGCCTAGCGCGGACTCCGATCGACGAAGGGAGGCCGCACGACGGTCGCGCGACCCCGACGCCCCCGGATGTCGACCTCGACCTCGTCTCCGATCACCACCACATCGGCGGGCCACACGTACGCGAGCCCGATCCCGGTTTGCAGCAGCGGAGAGAACGTGCCGCTGGTGACCTCTCCGATGACCCGGTCGCCGAGGAACACCGGATACTGCGCTCGAGGGATGTGACCCCGCTCGTGCATGCGCAGCCCGCGAAGCCGGCTCGGCAGCCCCTCCACCTGCTGGCGAGCGAGCGCGGCGCGACCGCGGAAGGGTCCCTTGTCCATCACGACCGCCCAGGCCAGCCCGGCCTCGAAGGCCGTCGAGGACTCGAACAGATCCTGGCCATACAGCGGGTACCCCATTTCGAGGCGCAGGACGTCTCGCGCCGCCAGCCCGCACGGGACGCCATCGAACGGCACGACCGCCCGCATGAGCGCCTCCCACAGATCCACCGCGATGTCCTGATAGGTGAACAGCTCGAATCCGATCTCGCCCGTGTACCCCGAACGCGTCACGATCACCGGTCGGCGCCGGTATGCAGACTCGGTGCACTGCATGAACGCGAGGTCGACCGTCTCAGGGAACAACGAGCCCACCACCGCCGTCGCATCGGGCCCCTGCACCGCGAGGAAGCACCAGTCCTGGTGGTACATCAGGTGCACCCGGTCGGGCGTGTCCGCTTCGCCGAGGATCTGCAGCACGCGGTGGGTGTTCGCCGCGTTGGGCACGACGAAGTAGCGCTCCTCCTGCATCCGGTAGACGATCAGATCCTCGATCACCCCGCCCCCCTCGTTGAGCACGAGGTTGTACTGGGCCTCGCCGACCGCGATCGCCCGTACGTCATTGGTGACCACTCCCTGCAGCAGCGAAACCGCCCCGGGCCCCTCGAGTTCGACCTTGCCGAGGTGTGTGAGATCGAAGAGGCCGACCCGCTCGCGCACCGCCCGGTGTTCCGCGATCGCACCCTCGTATTCGATCGGCATGTTCCACCCGCCGAAGGGCGCCAGCTTGGCTCCAAGGGCGTCGTGAACGGCTTCCAACGGCGAGTGCCTCAGCTCCAGCGGCTCATCCATGACGGCGATGGTACGCATCCCGGCCACCGGCCACCCTGTCGGAGCGGAGAACGGCGGTAGACTTGCTGTCCGCATGGGCGACACCTACGACGTAGTCGTGATCGGCGCCGGCACGGGTGGGTACTCAGCCGCCTTGCGCGCCGCGCAGCTGGGCAAGCGCGTCGCCATCGTCGAGCGGGATCAGCGCCTGGGTGGCACCTGCCTGCTCCGCGGTTGCATCCCGACGAAGGCGCTCCTTCGTTCGGCGGAGGTCCTCGATACGGTCGACCGCGCCTCTGAGTGGGGCGTGAAGGCCGCCGGGGAGCCGGACTGGTCGGCGATCCTCGCCTTCCAAGACGCGGTCGTCGACAAGCTGGTCAAAGGCGTCACCGGGCTGGTCCGGCAGCGTGGGATCGAGGTGCTGGCGGGCTCCGCGACGCTGCGTGCGGGCCAGGCGCTCCAGGTCGACGGGCGCTCGATCGACGCCACCGACATCGTGATCGCCACGGGCTCCGCGCCCAGGATGCTCCCGGGTCTTGCCGTGGGTCGCCGGGTGATCACCAGCGACCAAGCCCTGCGCTACGACCGCATCCCATCGTCGGCGGTGGTGATCGGTGCGGGCGCCGTCGGACTGGAGTTCGCGTCGATGTACCGGTCCTTCGGCGCCGAGGTCACCCTCGTCGAGGCGCTGCCCCGGCTGGCGCCGCTGGAAGACGAGGACATCTCCAAGGAGCTCGCGCGGGTGTTCCGCAAGCGGGGGATCACGACGGCGGTCGGCGCCTCGGTCACGTCGATCGTCGAGAGCGACGCCGACGCGACGATCACCTATCAGGTCGGCGACACGCCGACGTCCGTATCCGCCGACCTGTGTCTGATCGCGGTCGGCCGGGGCCCGGTCACCGAGGGCCTCTGTCTGGAGGACGCCGGGGTGCGCGTGCATCCCAAGGGTTTCGTCGAGGTGGATGACCGGCTCCGCACGAGCGCGCCACATGTGTGGGCCGTCGGCGACGTCGCGTCCACACCGCTGCAGCTGGCGCACGTGGCGTTCACCGAAGGCATCGCCGTAGCCGAGCGCATCGCCGGCCTCGACGTCCCCCCGATCGACTACGTCCAGATCCCGCGCGTCACCTACGGCTCGCCGGAGGTCGCGAGCGTGGGCCTCACCGAACAGGAAACGCGTGCGGCCGGCCTCGACATCGTGACCGAGAAGCTCGACTTCCGAGCCATCGGCAAGGCGAACATCCTCGGGGAGGGCGGCTTCGTGAAGGTGGTGGCGGTCGCGGGCGACGGTCCGGTCCTCGGCGTGCACATGATCGGTCCCCACGCCACGGACCTGATCGCCGAGGCGATGCTGATCACGTCGTGGGAGGCCTCGCCCACCGACGTCGCCGCCCACATCCATCCGCATCCATCGTTGTCCGAAGGTTTGGGCGAGGCGATGCTTGCGCTCGCCGGTAAGGCGTTGCACTCGGCGTGAGGAGAACCGTGGACACGACAGTCGAAACCGACCCCGCGGCGAACGACCGGACCCTGCCCGACGAGCGCCTGCGCGAGATCCTGTACCTGCTGAAGCTGTCGCGCTACCTGGATGAGCGCCTCGAGGCGTTGTACCGGCAGGGGCGTCTGCCCGGCGCGCTCTACTCGGGTCGCGGGCAGGAGGGCACGCATGTCGGCGTCGCCTACGCGCTCGAGGCCCGCGACTCGC
>Ga0209341_10005564_pt1 | contig 11364 bp, 8 predicted proteins | sample RifCSP13_2_FD_184020 | JGI IMG/M metagenome (GOLD analysis project Ga0209341, IMG submission 184020) | Soil microbial communities from Rifle, Colorado - Rifle CSP2_sed 13_2 (SPAdes) (version 2) | ecosystem: Environmental > Terrestrial > Deep subsurface > Rock core/Sediment | place: Rifle...
TGGAGGCGCTCGTAGGCCCGCCTGGACACCGCCACGCCCGCGAGCCCCGCCGGCGCAGCGAGGCACTTCTGCGAGCCCATGACGACGGCGTCCACGCCCCATTCGTCCATGTGCAACTCCAGGCCGCCGACGCTCGTGATCCCGTCCGCGATGAGGAGGGCGTCGTGCTTGCGGCAGAGGGTGGCGATCTCCTGGAGGGGGTTCGTGACCCCCGTGGAGGTCTCGTTGTGGCACACGGTCACCGCCGCGTACCCGCCCGTCTCCAGCTCCGCCGCGACCGCCTGGGGGTCCACCGGGCGCCCCCAGGGAAACTCCAGGACCTTCTGTCCCTCCGTGTGGATGGCGCAGAGCTCGGAGAAGCGCTCGGAGAACTTCCCGTTCACGAGGTTGAGGACCTTGTCGGAGCGGTGGAGGAGGGAGGAGACCGCGCTCTCCAGGCCCGCCGTGCCGCTCCCGGAAATCAGGGCGACCTCGCCCTGGGTCTGGAAGAGGTACTTCAGGAGGGTGTGGAGCTCCCGGTTCACCTCCTTGAACTCCCCGCCGCGGTGGTTGATCGCCGGGACGGCCATCGCCTGGAGGACGCGGGGGTGCATCTTCACGGGGCCGGCGAGGAGGAAGACGTTGTCCTGGGGATCGAAGGCCATTCGGCCGTGCGAAGCCGCGGTTTCCAGATAAACGTTCGGCACGGAGTACACGTGTCCCACCGGAAGCCGCGGTCTTCCAGTGGAAGCGACGGGGTGACGCCCCCTTCCGGACCGCATAATTTTATATACTGACCGGAATATTCCCCGTCAGACAAAAGGCGTACAAAGTATGGCGAAACGGCGTACAGACGAGAAACCGATCGTGAGCGGCGTCTCCGAGAAGGTCACCCTGCGCTTGCCGGAGAAGTACCTCCGGATGATCGACTTCCTCGTGGAGCTCGACGACTTCCCCTCGCGCTCCGAGGCCATCCGCGCCGCGGTGCGGGACATGGTCTACGGGCGCATCGAGCTGGTCCAGGAGAAGACGAAGCGCATGGCGGACGCGGAGCACGCGCTCGCGAGCCTGAACGCCCTCAAGCGCGATTACGTTCACAGGTGACCCACACCAGGGATGGGACCCCCCGGGGCGGGTCGGGCCGGCTCACCTCACGCTGACCTCCCCCCCACCCTTTTTCTGTCACAAGTCAGCGGGCGCGCTCAGGCGAGCCGTTCGGGGCACACGCTGCGCCGCGAGCAGCCCTGGCACTTCCCCGGGCGGTTGTGGTTGCGGTGCACGGGCGGGTTCTCCGAACGCAGGACTGCGCGCCGCATCTCCTCCATCTTCGCCAGGACGAGGTGCTTCAGGTCCTCGTTGTACTCGATGTCGAAGGAGGCGGCCGGGTAGCGGATCACGCCGTGGGTCGGCGGCTTCCCGTACTCCTCCTCCAGGAGCACGCAGTAGGCGCCCACCTGGAGGATGTGGGAGAAGAGCGGGCCTTTCGGGGTGCGCCCCGTCTTCACCTCGACGGGGATGTGGTGCTCCCCCTGGACGGAGACGTAGTCGGGCCGCCCCCGCAGCCCGTAGCGCGCCGACTCGAAGAGCTTCGGGCGGGCCTCCGCGGTGTCCACGTAGGACACCTTCTCGACGGCGTACTTCTCCTTCGTCTGCCTCGCGATCTCCATCGAGCGCAGGGTGCGCGAGAGGAAGTAGGAGGCCCCGATGAGCCAGAGGAGGGCCGCGACCTCGGCGGAACGCGCGAGGAGGGGGTCGATGATGAAGGAGAGGGAGACGGCGAGGCCGGCGAGGACGGTGGCCACCATGGCGAAGACGAGCGTCACGCGCTCCGCGATCATCTTGTCCCCGGGTATCGCGAGGGTCTCCGCCTTGTAGAGGAAGTATACCGCGGCGAGCATCCAGATGAGGGCGAGGACGTTGAAGATCATCCCGATCTGGATCCCCGCGGCCTGGACGAAGGAGACGCCAAGGAGCGCGACGACGGTGGACGCGATGGCGTAGTAGAGGACGGTGGTCTCGGACTCCCGCGCCTTGCGCTCGTGGACGTCGATGGAGGCGACCTCGTGCCCGACCTCCGCGTGGCGGACCTGGCCCTGCTGGATCTCTTCCCCCTCCTCCGGCGCCCCGTCCCGGCTCAGCCACCAGGTGAGGGGGCAGTAGCCGTACTTCTCCACGTCGCTCGCGGAGAAAACGGCTAGGGCCATGGGGGTCGACAGCCTAGCCCGCGTATTTGGGGGTTTCTAGCCGATTCCGCGCCTGCGGTGTTTCCGGTAGGTGAAGGAGAGGAGCAGGAGGAGGGCGAAGGCCCCCGCGGCGAGGACGAGGAGGAGCCAGGGGAACGGGGCCGGGCCCCCCCCGGGTCCGCCGCCCGGGGAGGGCGCGGCGACCAGCACGTTCCGCACGGCGTCGTCCGTGTTGTCCCAGGCGTCGCGCACGACGAGGCGCACGGGGTAGTTCCCCGCCGCCGCATAGGCGTGCTCGACGACCGCGCCGTAGGCGTCGAAGTCCCCGTCCCCGTCGAGGTCCCACGACCAGTTCACGACGCCGAGGTTGTCGGTGGACCCGAGGCCGATGAGGGGAAAGGTCTCGTTCACCGGCACCGGGGACTCCGCGGTGATGTCCGCCACCGGCGCCTCGAGGTCCTCCTTCCAGTCGTGGACGAAGAGACCCTGGAAGAAGCCGGCGATGGCGTCGTTCTCCACGATGAGGCCGACCTCGCGGTTCCGCGCGGGCGAGAAGAGGTTCCAGTTGAAGCTGGAGACGAAGACGCGCTCGCCGTCGACGACGACGCCCTTGTTGTGGTACTTCACCACGCCGTGCAGGGCGGGGAGGGCGAGCTTGGCCTGGAGCGGGATCCCCTCGGCATGGGCGATCCCATTCAGGTAGGCCACCGTGTCGTCGTTGTCCCCCGGCTCCGTGGGCTCGATGTTGTACCAGGTGGCGTCGAGGAGGACCCGGACCGCGACGCCTCGCCGGGCGGCGGCGACGGCCTCCTCGAGGTAGAGGTTCGGCCCGCCCTCCCAGTCCCGGTAAGCGTAGAAGGCCTCGATGTCGAGCGTGCGCGTCGCCGAGCGGAGGAGCCCCAGGATGGCGGCGTCGTGGAAGGAGTGCTCCGGGCCGATCACCGGGGTCACGGTGGCGGGGTCGGTGACCGCGAGGGGCTCGACGGTCCACAGGTACGGCCCCGAGGGCTCGGGCGCGGTTGCCACGGGGGTCACTACCATGTCGGCGTAGGCGCGGGAGTCGAGGCGGCGGGGGTCGAAGTCGGCGTCGAAGACCACGGCGAGGTAGGTCGCGACCGGGGGGTCGGCCACGGCGACGGTCCACCCGCGGTTCCCGGACGTCCCGAAGGCGGGGAAGCCGTTGTCGCCGAAGTTCTCCGAGGAGACGAGGGCCATCGCGTCGTCGACGATGACATACTTCGCGTGGAGGTGGGCGTACCTCGCGACGCCGCTCGAGCCCGCCAGCAGGAAGCGCACCTCGGCGCCCGCAGCGGTCAGGTTCCCCGCGATCCCCCACTCCCGTTGGTCAAGCCCGCCCACGGGTGTCCCGTCCAGGAGGACGCGGACGGAGACCCCCCGCACCCGCGCGCGGAGGAGGGCGTCCTGGATGGCGAGGGAGGTCAGCTGGTAGACGCTGACGCGGATGGAGGCGGTGGCCAGGTCCAGGTAGATTTCGAGGATTTCCCGGCTCCGCCCCGGAGAGGCAATCGCCTCGACCATGGCGCTGGTCGTGAACGCCGTCAGGGGGACGTCGGACTGCCCGATGATCCGCGGTGCGAGGCGCGCCCAGTCCGCGCTCGTGTTCGTGTCCACCCACCCGCCGGAGGACCGCCGCGTCATGACCTCCCCCCGCGTTGCGTTGAGGAGCGTGGGGTCGCTCCACCCCGCGCCCGTGTAGGTGGTGTTCCCCCAGGCGAAGACGTCGATGAGGGTACCGGAGGCGTCGTGGAGGGTGAGGGCGTCCCCGGTATTCGAGAGCGCGAAGCTCCCCGATCGGTTCGCCGGCGTCGCATTGCCGTCGAGCCAGGTGTAGTCCGGGGTCGCCAGGGTCTCCAGGGAGTACGCCGTCGAGTTCTGCGTGAGGACGGTCCGGCCGTTCCCCGGGAGGACTGCGGAGGGCGGAAGGGTCACGGTCCCCTCGCCGTCGCTCAGGTACCACCCCCCCAGGCCGACGGGAACGGGCGAGGGGTTCACCAAGGCGACATACTCGTCGGCGAGCGCGGCGTAGTAGTAGACCTCGCCGAGGAGGACGACGGGCCCGGCGGCGGGCGTCGGCGGGGCGTCCGCGGCGAGGACGGCGGGGAGGAACAGGAGGAGCGCGGCGACGAGCACCTTCACGGGGACGCCCATGGGACGGGGGGACTAAGGCGTTGAGGGGCTACATGTACGATGTGGTGGGATTCTAGAGAGCCGAGGCCAGGTCCCGGAGGGCCCGGGCCGGGTCCTTCGCGAGGACGACGCCCGAGGCGAGGAGGACCCCGGAGGCGCCGAGCTCCAGGGCCTTCCGCACGTCGCGCGCGTTCTTCACTCCCGCCCCGCACAGGACGCGCACCTCGGCGGAGGCGGCCTGCACGGCCTCGACGGCGCGGCGGACGACCTCGGGCTTCGCCGAAGTGACGGAGACGTCGCCCCCGATCAGCTCGGGCGGCTCCACGGCGACGAACTCGGGCCGGAGCTTCGCCATCGCGGCGGCCTCGCGGAGGTCGTCCGCGCAGGCAATGACCTCGAGACCGAGGTCCCTGCAGGCGCGAACCGTTCTCACCGCGTCGGCGCGGCGGACCTTGTGCTCCGAGTGGTTGAGGAGGGTTCCCGCGGCCCCCACCGCGAGGGCGAGGGGAGGCGGGAGGTGGCCGGTGAAGCTCCCCGCGCCGACCGCGTCCACGTGCTGCGCGAACACCGGGAGTCGGACGGCGGCGGCGACCTGGGCGAGCTGGAAGGAAGGAGGACAGACGACGATGGACGCGCCCGTTTCCCTGGTGACGTCCTCGCACGCCCGCGCCAGAACGAGTGCCCCCTTGCCGGACGCCTCGGCATAGGTCTTGAAGTTCACGACGATGGCGGGGGTCCGCATCGGGCCGCGAACGGCCGTGGGCTATTTCCCCTTTCGGGATGAGACGACCGTACGCTAGTCGTTATAAGCGGGGCCCGGGGTGCGGAGGGCCATGCGCGCGCGGCGAGGTTCTCCATCGCGGTCAAGCCGGACGACAGTGTTCGTCATTGCCCTCCTCCTCTCCGTCCCAGCGGTCCTCCTGACGTCCGCTCCCCCGGCTCGCGCCGGCACCCCGCCGGTCGCCCTGGGATTCTCCGACACCCTCGTCACGGGGGGCCTGAACAACGGCCGGAGCCTGGCGTTCCTCCCGGACGCGAGTGGGCGCCTCATCCTCGTCCAGGCGGCGGGGGAGATCCTGGCCTGGGACGGGGCGACGCTCTCCACGCTGCACACGATGACCGAGGTGCAGGACGGCGGCGAGCGCGGGCTCCTCGGCGTGGCGGTGGACCCGGACTGGCCGACCCGGCCGTACCTGTACGTCTTCTACACGAACCTGCTCCCCCAGGTCGTCCAGGTCGCGCGGTTCAACCTCACGGACCCGGGCGGGACGCTCACCCTCGATCCCCTGTCCAAGCTGATCCTCCTCGACGACATGCCGGACAACGCGGGCAACCACAACGGCGGCACGCTGCGCTTCGCACCGGACAAGACCCTTTACATCACCGTGGGGGACGACGCTAACGGGTGCAACGCGCAGAACCTCACCGTCCTCGCGGGGAAGGTCCTCCGGATCAAGGTGGACGACACGATCGACCCCTCGAACCGCTCCACGCTCGCCCCGGCCGACAACCCGTTTATCTTGAACCCGGACCCGAACGCCCAGCTCGTCTGGGCCTGGGGGCTGCGGAACCCCTTCCGGCTCGACGTGGACCCGGTCACGGGAGACGTGTTCATCGGCGACGTCGGGCAGGGCACCTGGGAGGAGGTAAATCTTGCGAATGCCTCGGGGCTCAACTTCGGTTGGCCATTCTACGAGGGGAATGCCTCGTACTTGCTTCCTCCTCCCCCTGTCTGCGGTCAGAGCACCGTCCCGCCGTGGCGGGCCCCGATCTACGTCTATGACCCCGGCGGGGCGGCGTCCGTCATCGCCTCCACGGTCTACCGCGGGGTCAACTTCCCCAACGACGCCAGCTTCCCCCCAGAGTACGAGGGGAACTTCTTCTTCTTCGATTTCTACGCGAACTTCCTCCGCGTCCTCCGCCTGAACCCGGCGTCCGGCTGGTACGGTCTCGTCCCCGGGGTCACCGCCACGAACTGGGGCACCGCCTATGGCGGCGTCCCGGACATGGTCCGCGGCCCGGACGGCGCCCTCTACCTCCTCCAGAACTTCGGCGCCAACCTCCGCCGCATCGCGTTCAATCCGTCGGTCCCGCCCGTCGCGGACTTCACCGCCACGCCGGCCGCGGTGAACCCTGGCCAGTCCGTCGCGTTCGATGCGTCGGCCTCCTCTGACTCCGACGGGGTCATCACCGCGTACGACTGGGACTTCGGCGACGGGAACCTCGGGACGGGGATCCTCGCCAACCACGCCTACACGAACCCCGGCTCGTACCTGGTCACCCTGACCGTCACGGACAACGGCTCGCGGCAGGACACCGCCACGCGCGGCGTCTGGGTGAACGCGCCGCCCACCGCCTCCTTCACCGCGAACCCGTCCCCAGCGAACCCCGGCGTGAACGTGACCTTCGACGCGACCTCGTCGACCGACCCGGACGGCGGCTTGCTCACTTACGACTGGGACCTCGGCGACGGGAACCTGACGAGCGGCGCAGCGGTGGTGCACGCCTACGCCGCGGCGGGCACGTACAACGCGATCCTCACCGTCACGGACAACATGAGCCTAGTGGACAACCTCACCCGAGCGGTGTTCATCGTAAACACGACGAACCAGCTCCCGGTGGCGGTCCTCCAGACCAACCTCTCCGTCGTCCAGGTGCTGCAGGTCGTCTTCTTCAACGGCTCGGCCTCGTACGATCCCGACGGCACGATCATCGACTACGCCTACGACTTCGACGACGCCTCGGGGATGAACGGGACGACCGCGAACGCGACGCACTCCTACGCCGCGCCGGGGACGTACACAGTGACCCTCAACGTCACGGACAATGGCGGGAACTCCAGCGTGGCGTCCGTGATCTTCCGCGTGAACGCTCCTCCCACTGCCTCCTTCGTCGTCACCCCTGCCTCCGGTTCCTTGGCCACCCTCTTCCAGTTCGACGCCACCGCCTCCACGGACCCCGACGGGACGATCGTCTCGTACGCCTGGGATTTCGGGGACACCGCCACCGGGGTGGGCTCCTCACCGGCTCATGCCTACACGTCCCGGGCCCTGTTCTTGGTCTCGCTCACGGTGACGGACAACGACGGAGCCACCGCAACCGCCAACGGCACCGTCGCCGTGGTGAACCGCCCGCCGACCCTCGTCGTGAACCCGGATGTCCCGAACATCGTCCTCTCCGCGCAGACCTCCACCACCTTCACCGCGACGGCCTCCGACCCGGACGGCGACGGAGTCCTCTACCTGTGGAGGCTCGACGGGACCGTTGTCGGCAACGGCTCGACGTACTTCTTCACCGCGGGCGGTCCAGGTACACACGTCCTCGAAGTCGTGGTGTCCGACGGCTCCACTTCGACGACGCGCACTTGGACGGTCACCGTCGCCTCGTCGACGACGCCCTCGACGGTCTCCTGGATCTGGCTCGCGCTCGTCCTCGGGGCCATCTTCGCCGCGGTGCTCGCGGTGGCCTTCCTCCTCATCGTGTTCGCCCGGAGGCGACGGCCCCGGGAGGGAGTCCCCCCCGGAGGGTTCCCGCCGCCGGACTTCCCGCCACCGCCCATGGCGGTCGTCCTCCCGCGAGAGCCGCAAGCACCGCCGCAGCAGCCCGAGGAGCGGCCGCCGGGGCCGGAGTGGTAGGCCTCGGGCCCGCATCGGTCAAGAGTCCACGGGAAGGCTGGCCTACTTCACGTCTTCCCACTTGTCCTTCAGCTTCCCCATGAGCTTCGGCATCGTCGTGTACTCCATCTCGTCCATGGGGAGGCGGTGGGGCTCGAACGGCCCCATGCGGCGCATGTAGTCGGCGATCTCCGCGGCCTGGCGCCGCGCCGGCTCGAAGGAGGGGTCGTCGAACAGGTCGACCGGACCGACGAGCTTCCCGTTCCCGACCTGGAACCCGAGGCCGAACAGCCGCGGCGGCCCGTCGAAGCGCGCCGTGCGGTTGTCCTTCAGGCCGATGGGCATCACGGGCCCGTTGTGGGACCCGCGGTTCCACCCGGAGACTAGCCAGGGCCAGGAGAACGCCTCGAGCACCTCGCCCATGGCGGGCAGCCCGGACTGCGCGCGGTAGATCGCCACCGGGTCGTCCTTCCCGACGTACTGCCCGGCGATCTGAGAGAGCTTGTCCGTGGAGACGCAGGCCACGGGCTCGTCCTTCGGGACCTTGTCGCTCCGCGCGTACACGCGCTTGACCACGTATCGCCCCTTCGCCCCGATGAAGGCGAGGAGGTCGTAGGACTCCTCCGGCGTGTCCAGGAAGATGCGCCTGTGCTCCTCGATGTCCCAGACCTCGAAGCGGAACCCCTCGTGCATGGCGGTGTCGATCACCAGGCCCGCGGAGCAGAACGGGTCCGCGAACATCCGGTACGTGGGGAAGTTGAACGCGCCGGGCTCCGTCTTGTCCATCATCATGAACGCAACGGGCTCGGCGGGCCGCTCAACGATCTCAATCTCCGCGCTCCCGGGGCCGAGGCCCCGGATATTGCCAGAGAAAGAATCCGACAGGAGGTCCTGGCCGGCGGCGTAGAGGTGGAGGTCCTTGGCGACCTGCGTGCACTTCTCGAAGGTGATCCAGGCGAGCTCGTGGACCTTCCTCGAGTCGACACCGTGCTGGTGCGTCATGATGAGTTCGAGGTCGTCCCCGACGTGCGTCACGTAGAAGTCGTCGAGGACGCCGAGGGACAGGGCCTCCTTCAGGGACGCGCGGGCCGTCTCCTCCAGCCTCGGGTGGACGACCTGGTGGCCGGCGATGCTGCCGACGTCCGCCTTGATGAGGGAGATCGTCGTCTTCCTGTCGGGCATGGGGTTCCCGCCCGAGGTAACCCTGGCAGCGTATTAACCTTTGACGAGGCGGCTCGCTTCCTCGACGGCCGGTTACCCAGGAGCCAACCCGGGGTGTGGGAGGGCGACGACGCTGGTGTCCTGGGCGAAGCTCATTCCTCACCGCCATAGAGAATCCGGTCGATGTCCTCCTCCCGGGTGACGACCCCCCAGCTGCGGATGTTCCGCTTCATCCGCTCCCAGATCCTGCGTATGACAAGGTTCCCAATGGCACGGGCGAGGCATCAAATACCTGCGGCGGCGATTCCTCCGTGGGGAGACCTTGAGGGGAAAACGGTTGCGCACGCTCGTGGCGACGGTGCTCGGCCTGTGGCTGCTCGTTGGCGGCGTGAGCCTCTCCGCCCGTGGCGATGTCGCGGACGGTGGCTTCGAGACGGGATCGCTTCCGGTCACGGGGCCACCGCCGATGCCCCCCTCCTTCGGAGTGTGGAGCGCAACGGACACGAACACGCACCTCGTCGGCTCCCCCGTCCACTCCGGCAGCTGGGCCGCCGAGGTCGACACACGGTTCGTCCCGCACGGCTCCTACCCCATCCAGGATTTCGACTCCGGTTCGACATGCTTCCGCTGGACGTTCTGGGTGCGGCCGGCCGAGGGGATCAACAACGCGCAGATCCTCTACGCCTGGGGCCGGGGGGTCGGGGGAGGCGTCCAGGCCACCGCCATTGGATTCTCGCCGACCCAGGTCACGTTGATCGGCTGGACGGGGATCGCCACGTTCCCGCCCCTGGGGTTTGGCGCCTGGCATGAGATCGTCGTCGTCGGGAACCGGGACACGCTCGTCACGGACCTGGCCATCGACGGCACCGCCCTCGGGAGCGTGGTCGGAACCGGGACGGCGCCCGTCGGCGACGCCACGATGACGATGGGGGACGGGGCGTACAACGCCTATCACGGCCTCTACCAATGGGACGACTTCCGCTACGAATCCTTCGACTGCCCCTCAACCGCGGAGCCCCCGTGCCCCTCGTCCCACGGCTTCTGGAAGAACCACGCGCAGGCGTGGCCCGTGGACACGCTCGTCCTTGGCGACGAGACCTACGGCAAGGCGGAGCTCCTCGCGCTCCTGAAGCGGCCCTCCCGCGGGGACGCGAGCGTGATCCTCGCCCACCAGCTCATCGCCGCGAAGCTGAACGTGGCGGACGGCTCGGACCCTACGCCGATCGCCGCCGCCCTGGTGGATTCGGACGCCCTGCTCGCCCCGCACGTGGGGAGGCTGCCCTACGCGGTGAAGGCCTCGAGCCCCGAGGGGAGGACCATGACCGGTCTGGCCGAGCAGCTCGACACCTACAACAACGGGAACCTCACGCCGGAATGCGCGGCCCGGACGGAGGCGCCACCCCCGCTCCCCCCGGGTCCCGGGCACGACCCTTGTGGTTCGCCGCCATGCCGGCGGCTCTTCGACCTCCCTACAGGCCGTCGTCGCTGACCGCGAGTCTCCGGGCCGGCCCGAAGTCGAGGAGGCCCTCCCGGTCGTCCAGGGCGACGACGCGGGCCTCGGAAAAGTCGCGGCCTTCGAGCATCGGGGACAGCTTGGGGTATTCATTGACGTCGACGCCGAGGGCAAGTGGGGAGAAGGCGGGGAGGATGATCACGTCCTCCGCGACGAGAAAGGCGGGCGCGGTGACCACCGTGGCGAACTCGCGCAGCTTCGCGGCGGGGTGCTCGTGTCCCATGATGAGCGTCCCCTTCACCGCCACGGGCTCGTGGCCGTGGGCAATCGTGAACTCCCCTGCCTGGTGCTTGAGCGGCAGGTCGAGGCTGAACTTCGCGGCGATGGTCGCGAGGAAGTTGTCGTGGTTCCCGCGGACGAGCACGGGCCTCGTCTTCGCGGTGAGGAGGGTGAGGACCTCGCGGATCTCCCGCCACTCGTCCTCCAGGTTCCTCGAGAACTCGTGCTTGAAGTCCCCCGCGATGACCAGGCTCTCGGGGGCGTAGCGGTCGAGGAGGCGCTGGAGGCGCTCCACCATGACGCGCTTCTGGAACCGCGGGAGGGCGACGCCGCGCTCCCGGGCCGCGCCCTCGAACCCCAGGTGGAGGTCCGCGATCACCAGCGCGCGAGGTTCCTCGAGCCAGAGGGCGTAGTCCCTCGTGGCATACACGCCGGGCTGGAGCTGGAGCTCGTCCACGGCCGTCCCCACCGGCGGTGGGCTACATGGACTTTCGCGGGAATCGCACAAGCGTTATCAGCCCGGGGCACCCATGGCCGCCCGTGAAAG
>Ga0209341_10005565_pt1 | contig 11364 bp, 12 predicted proteins | sample RifCSP13_2_FD_184020 | JGI IMG/M metagenome (GOLD analysis project Ga0209341, IMG submission 184020) | Soil microbial communities from Rifle, Colorado - Rifle CSP2_sed 13_2 (SPAdes) (version 2) | ecosystem: Environmental > Terrestrial > Deep subsurface > Rock core/Sediment | place: Rifle...
CGGCCAGCAGGCGCGCCAGGCGGATCGCCTCGCCGGACAGCGCGGCGCGGATGGGCGCCTCGCCGGCGGTCGCCAGGTAGGCCTCGTTGTAGACGAGGTAGAGGACCGCCAGCACCGAGTCGAGCCTCTCCGGCAGGACGTGGTCGGGCGGGACGCGGTAGGGGATGCCGGCGTCGCGGATCTTCCGCTTCGCCCGCACGAGGCGCTGCGCGAGCGTCGCCTCGGGCACCAGGAAGGCACGGGCGATCTCGTCGGTACGCAATCCGCCGAGGGTACGCAGCGTGAGCGCCACCTGTGCCTCCGGGGCCAGCGCGGGATGGCAGCAGGTGAACATGAGCCGCAGGCGGTCGTCGGCACTGGTATCCATGCCCGCCTCCAGCTCGGTGCGTCCGGCCTGTGCCAGCCGGGCCTCTTCGTCGGCCTCGGCCTGCGCGCGGGATGGCAGCAAGTGAACATGAGCCGCAGGCGGTCGTCGGCACTGGTATCCATGCCCGCCTCCAGCTCGGTGCGTCCGGCCTGTGCCAGCCGGGCCTCTTCGTCGGCCTCGGCCTGCAATACGGCGCGCTTCTCCGACAGGACCCGCGCCCGCCGCAGGCGATCGATGGCCCGCCGGCGGGCGGTCGTCGTGATCCAGGCCCCCGGGTTGGCCGGGACGCCCTCGTGGGGCCAGTGCTCCAGGGCGGCCACGAATGCCTCCTGGACGGCTTCCTCGGCGAGGTCGAAGTCACCCAGGACGCGGATGAGCCCGGCGACCGCGCGACCCGACTCGAGGCGGAAGACGCGATCGACGACGTCGTGGGCGTCGGTCATCGGGCCTCAGCGGCGGTCGTGGCAGCCGGGGCCTGGCTGGCGTACTCCATGGGCAGCTCCCAGATCGGCCGGACCTCGATGGAACCGCGGGCGGCGCCGGGGATCTTCGCCGCCAGCTCGATGGCTCCGTCGAGGTCGGCACACTCCAGCAGATAGAAGCCGCCCAACGCCTCCTTCGTCTCGGCGAAGGGCCCGTCGCTGACGATCGTGCGGCTTTCGCGAACCCGAACGGTCGTGGCGCTCGACGTCGGCTGGAGGGCCTCCCCACCGCGCATCACGCCACGCTCCCGGCACTCCTCGGTGAACGCCGCGTAGGGGTCGTGGCGCTCGACGTCGGCTGGAGGGCCTCCCCACCGCGCATCACGCCACGCTCCCGGCACTCCTCGGTGAACGCCGCGTAGGCAGCCATCTCCGACTGGTAGTCCTCCGGCGGCACGGAGGCCGGGTCGACTTCGGGCGTGTAGATCAGGACCAGGTAGCGCATCTCGTTCCTCCGCAGGCTTCGGCGACGCCGATACGGCGCCTACCATAGCGACGAACGTGCCAAGCGAGAATCGACAGCGCGGCCGGACGTGCGTCACACTCGTCCAGGGGGTTCACACCATGGAGGCGGCACGATGGCGAGACACGACGACGGGCGACCGCGCGATGGCCGTTGGATCGGCGGCATCATCCTCATCATCATCGGCGTCGTCCTGCTGGTCGGACAGTGGCTGCCGGACGTCGGCCGCTACGCGCCCCTGGCGATCGGTCTGGCCCTGATCGTGATCTTCATCGTGACCCGCAACCCGGGCGCGTTGATCGGCGGTTCGATCGTCACCGGCATCGGAGCCGGCATCGTTCTCGACCAGCTGTTCCCGGCAGCCAGCGGCGGTTGGGTACCCCTGGGGCTCGGCCTCGGCTTCCTCGGCATCTGGGCCGCCGGCACCGTCTTCCGCCTGCCGGAGGCCCGCGTCTGGCCGCTCATCCCCGGCGCCATCCTCACCTTCGTGGGCGTCGCCCAGGTGGGTGGCGCCGCCGCCGATGCGCTCCGCTACGCCTGGCCGGTCGTGCTCATCCTGCTTGGCGTCGCGGTCATCGCCGGCAGCCGGCGGCGACAGCCACCGCCCCTGCCCTTCGACACGCCAGAACCGCCGCGCGAGGATCCGCCGAGCACGGCGGGCTGACGCCATCGCCGGGCGGGCGCCCCGGACCGTACTCCAGCCCGGTCATGACCGCCGTGCCCTCCCCTTCCCATGCGCCGCCTCCGCGTTGCTGGTGGGGCGACGGCGCAGCGGGCGACGTGCTCATGACCCGCTACCACGACGACGAATGGGGCGTCCCGATCCGCGACCCCGTCGCGCTGTTCGAGCGCCTGGCGCTCGAGTCGTTCCAGGCCGGGCTGTCGTGGGCGACGATCCTGCGCAAGCGGGCGGCTTTCCGGGCGGCTTTCGACGGCTTCGACCCGGCGATCGTCGCGGCCTACGGTGCGGCCGACGCGGACCGCCTGATGGGCGACGCGGGCATCGTTCGCAACCGCGCCAAGATCGAGGCGACCATCGGCAACGCACGCGCTTTTCTCGCCCTCGAGGCGACGGACGGCGGCTTCGCCGCGCTCGTCGACGGTTTCGTCCCGCCACCGCCGCCGCGCCGGCCGCGCGGCACGAGGCTCACCGACCTGCCCGCCACGACCCCCGCGGCCGAGGCCCTCTCACGGGAGCTGCGTGCTCGCGGCTTCCGCTTCGTCGGGCCGACGATCGTCTACGCCTTCCTGCAGAGCGCCGGCTGGGTCGACGATCACCTGCCCGGCTGCTTCCGCTACCGCGGCTGAGGCCGCGCCTCGAAACCGGCGGAAGCGGTCACGCCATCGTCCGCGGGGACGTCGTGACCGGCCTCCAGCACCGCGCCGACGCGATCGAGGAACCAGCGCGCCGTGCCCCTTGCGGCGACGTTGAGGAGGGCGCGGTCGATGATCCTGCCGGCCTCACCACCGGGCGGGGCGTACCAGCCCTCGAGCGTCAGGCCGTCCGCGCGGACGTCGAGTCGGCCGGCGAAGACGGGGAAGAGCGGCGCCATCGTCGCCGAGCGCCAGCCGATGGGGACCCGCCAGCCACCCTCGATCGGTTGCGGCGCGCCGATGTCCACGTAGGCGGCCTTGCGGAAGATCGTGCGTGGCCGGCCGCCCCGTAGGGGCAGGGCCAGGTCCGTCTGGTATCGGCGCGTCCCATCGCGCTCGTCGGCCTCCTGCGTCCCCAGCCACTCCGCCCGACCGAGCAGCACCAGCGCGCGGTCGAGCTGGATCGCGCCGGGATGCGCCAGGCGGAGGTGGACAGTGCCGGGTTGGGCGGCCTGATCGTTCATGCGACACGCGTGACTGGGCGCCGGCGGCGCCGTGGGAGGATGCTGCCGCAGCGCGCGCCGCAGTGGCCGTGCCGTTCGTCACGCGATCACGGGACCCCCGTCCCATTCAGCAGCCCACGCCATTCGGCCCGAGGGAGGCGGGCCGGCCGCCTCTAGCCCGTCCCCCACGTCCGCGGGAGAGTCGAGGCGGCGTGGTACGTTGGCGCAGGGAAAGGCGGTCGGCGATGACAGCTCGACGCGTGGTGATCATGGGCGCCGCAGGGCGCGACTTCCATGACTTCAATGTCGTCTACCGCGGCGACCCCGAGACACGCGTCGTGGCCTTCACGGCGACGCAGATCCCCGGCATCGCCGGGCGACGGTACCCCGCCGCGCTCGCCGGCCCACGCTACCCCGACGGCATCCCCATCGTCCCCGAGGAGGAGCTCGAGCGGCTCATCCACGAGGAGGCGGTGGACGAGGTCGTGTTCGCCTACAGCGACGTGCCCCACGAGACGGTCATGCACGCCGCCTCGCGCGCCCTCGCGGGCGGCGCGGACTTCCGGCTCCTGGGCCCGCGCGCCACGATGCTCGCCAGCCGGCGGCCGGTCATCTCCGTGTGCGCCGTGCGCACCGGCGCAGGCAAGAGCCAGACCACGCGCCGCGTGGCCGCCCTCGTGCACGAGGCGGGCCTCACCCCGGTCGTGGTACGCCACCCGATGCCCTACGGCGACCTGGCCGCCCAGGCCGTCCAGCGCTTCGCGACGCGCGACGATCTCGTCCGGCACCACACCACGATCGAGGAGCGCGAGGAGTACGAGCCGCACCTCGAGGCGGGCACGGTCGTGTATGCCGGCGTCGACTACGGCACGATCCTGGCGCAGGCCGAGCGGGAGGCCGACGTCGTGCTCTGGGACGGCGGCAACAACGACTTCCCCTTCTACCGGCCCGACCTGGCCATCGTCGTCGTGGATCCCCTGCGGCCCGGCCACGAGCTGACGCATCATCCCGGCGAAACGAACCTGCGCATGGCCGACGCGATCGTCATCAACAAGATCGACTCGGCCGACCCGGCCGACCTGGACGCGGTCCGGGCGACCATCGCCGCCGTCAACCCGACCGCTCTCGTGCTCGAGGCCCGCTCAGCGCTGCGGCTGGACGGCGGCGACATCGCGGGCCGGCGGGTCGTCGTGGTCGAGGACGGGCCGACGCTCACGCACGGTGGCATGACCTTCGGGGCGGGCGTCGTGGCCGCGCGCCGCTTCGGCGCCGCGGAGCTCGTGGATCCGCGGCCCTACGCTGTGGGCAGCATCGCGGCGGTACTCGCTCGTTACCCGGCCCTCGAGCCGCTCGTGCCGGCCATGGGCTACGGCGAGGAGCAGATCGCCGAGCTGCAATCGACGCTCAACGCCACGCCGGCGGACCTGGTGCTCGTGGCGACGCCGATCGACCTCGGCGCGCTGCTGCACCTGGACAAGCCGGTCATCCGCGTCCGCTACGACCTGGAGGAGGCCGGCGGCGTCTCTCTCGCGGAGATGGTGGCACCGATCCTCGAGCGGGCGCGCCGGCCCGCACATACGGCGAGGTGACGAGATGGAACGCACGACCGCCACGCTCATCTGGATCGACGCCGAACGGGCCATCGTCTGCCGTTGGGATGGCGAGGCCACGGGCCTCGAAACGGTCGAGTCGGAGGTGCCCTCTCACCGCCGCTCGACCGGGCACGTCCGGCACGTCGCGGGCATGCGGCACGGAGGTGGGGGCGCAGCGCAGGACGCCGGGGAGCCGCATCGCCTGGAGCACCTGCGCGGCTTCCTCGCCGACATCGCCCGCATGGTGCCGCCCGGGGACCCGCTCGAGGTCATGGGCCCCGGCACCGTCCACGAGCGCCTGGCGGCGCTCCTGACCGGGGACGACCGCGAGCACGGCCGGGTGCGCGAGATCCGCTCCACGCGCTCGGGCCCGCTGACCGAGCGACAGCTCTGCGCGCGCGTCCGCGAGTTCGCCGGCGCCGCTCTACCGCGGCGACCCGTTCGCGTCGACTGACGCCGGGGACCAGCCGGGGTCGGGGCTACTCCGCGAGCCAGGCCGTAGGCGGGCGGGCGCGGCATTCCCGTCACTCGCATCGAGGCGCGCGGCGGCGGCGAGGTTTCAGCCACCGACCGGGAACCGGTGCCGCCCGACACCGACGCGGCATGAGAGGCGCGTGGCATGATGCCGGCCCATGCGCCTGGCCCCGTACCTCGCACTGCTGCGCCGCAACCCGGCCTTCGCACGGCTCTACGCCGCGCAGCTCGTCAGCTTCGCCGGCGACTGGTTCGCGACGGTCGCCCTGCTCGGGCTCGCGCTGGAGCTGACCGGATCGGACGCAGCCGCGTCGTTCGTCCTGGTCCTGCAGGTGGGTCCCTTCTTTGTCGCCTCGCCCATCGCGGGCGTCCTGGCCGATCGCCTCGACCGGCGCCGGCTGATGGTCGCCGCCGACATGGCACGCGCCGTCGTCGCCCTCGGCTTTCTCCTTGCCCGCGATCCCTCGACGCTGTGGATCGCCCTCGTGGCCACGGCCGGCGTCTCGGCGCTCTCCGCCTTCTTCGAACCGACCTCGTCGGCCGCGCTCCCGAACCTCGTCGACGACGAGGACCTGCCCACGGCCAACGTCCTCCTCGGTTCGGCCTGGGGGACGATGCTGGCCGTCGGTGCGGCGCTCGGCGGTCTGGTGGCCGCGACGCTGGGGCGTGACGCGGCCTTCGCGCTCGACGCGGCCAGCTTCGCCGTGTCGGCCCTGCTCATCATCGGCATCCGCCGCTCGTTCGGCGGCGCGGTGGCCGGATCGGCCGTCGACAGAGACTCGGGCGGCTTCCGCGAGTCGCTCAGGGAGACGTGGACGCTGGCCCGCGGCTCGCGGCGCATCTCGGCCCTCCTGCTGGCCAAGACGACCTTCGGCGTGGGGACCGGCGTGATCTTCCTGCTGGCCGTCTTCGGCAGCCGGGTCTTCGGGGCCGGTGACGTCGGCATCGGCATCCTCTTCGCCGCTCGCGGGCTGGGCGCCCTGATCGGCCCGTTCCTCGCCCGCACCCTGGTCGGCCTCGATGACCGTGGCCTCATCGTGGGCATCGGCGCCTCCTTCGTCGGCTTCGTGTGCGCCTACCTGCTGCTGCCGCTCGCGCCGACGATCGCCGTCGCGGCCGTGCTCGTCTTCCTGGGCCACCTCGGCGGTGGGGCGCAGTGGATGCTCTCGAGCCTCGGCCTCCAGCGAGCCGTGCCGGACGCCATCCGCGGTCGGGTCTTCAGCGCCGACTACGCCCTGGTCACGCTGGCGGTGGCCGTTTCCACCCTTGTGGCCGGTGCCGTCGCATCGGCCGCGGGGCCGGCTTCCGCCCTCTACGCGCTGATGGTGCCGGCCGGGCTGGCGGCGGTCGCCTGGCTGATCTGGACGCGGCCCCTGCGCCACGCCGAGCGCGCTACACTCGACCCGTGAGCGAGCAGCCGGTCGCGACCCCCCTCGACGTGGTGCCGCGGAGCGCGACCCCGCGGAGCCCCGCGACCCGCGACCTGGGCATGAGCGCGAAGCTCCTCTTCCCCACCCGAGAGATCGCCGAGCAGTACTACCTGCCGCTCATCTACACGGCCTGCCGCACCTGCTACAGCGAGCTGCGGCCGGAGGAGATCTTCGCCCGCGCGGCGGAGGGCCGGGTCGCACCGGAGAAGCAGCAGGACCTCGTGCGCAAGGTCATCGAGTCCGGGCACGGCTCGACGATCGAACACATCGTCTTCACGTTCGCCATCAGCGGCGTGACGCGTACGCTGAGCCATCAGCTGGTCCGCCACCGGGCCGGGCTGGCCTTCGACCAGCAGTCGCAGCGCTACGTCAACTACAAGCGGCCGGCCTACATGGTGCCGGGCACCATCCAGGACGCCCCGCAGGAGCTGCGCGAGCGCTACGTCGCCGAGATGGACGAGTCCCTCGCCTTCTACAGCGAGCTGCTCGAGGCGGGCGTGCCCGGCGAGGACGCGCGCTTCGTGATGCCCAACGCGACGCGCACGAACCTGGTCATGACCACGAACCTGCGCGCGCTCATCCACATGTCCGGGCTGCGACTGTGCACGATGGCCCAGTGGGAGATCCGGCGGCTCTTCCAGCTCATCCGCCACGAGGTCTTCGGGGTGAGCCCCTTCCTCGGCTCGTTCCTGGCCCCCAAGTGCGTGCCGCTCGGCTATTGCGACGAGGACCGCAACCGCGACGAGCACTGCCCCATCCGGCCGCACAAGGACAACGTGCTGGCCGCATGGGCCGAGAAGAAGGCCGTGGCGAAGGCCGCCGGGCGGGAGCTGCCGACGCTCTGAGCCGCGGCGGTCAAGCGGCCCCGACCAGCGCGATCCAACGGCGGACGAGCCGCTCGAAGCGCGGCCCGGCCTCGTTCGCCGCGACCAGCACCTCCTCGTGGGAAAGCGGCACGCCGGTGACGCCCGCGCCGGGGTTGGTGACCAGGGAGACGCCCGCCAGCTCGAGGCCCGCCCAGCGGGCCGCGATGGCCTCGAGGACGGTGGACAAGCCGACCGCATCGGCACCCAGCGCGCGCAGCATGCGCACCTCGGCCGGGGTCTCGTAGTTGGGGCCCAGCAGGCCCGCGTAGACGCCCTCCTCCAGGACCACGTCCGCGTCCGCCGCCGCTTCGTGGAGGAGCGCCCGCAGGCGCGGGCTCCAGGCGTCCGTGAGGTCGGGGAAGCGCGGCCCGAGCAGGTCCGCGTTGGGCCCGATGAGCGGGTTCAGCCCGGTCAGGTTGAGATGGTCGGCGATGGCCATGAGCGTCCCCGCGGGCCACGCGGCGTTGACGCCGCCGGCGGCGTTCGTGAGCAGGATCGTCCCTGCCCCGAGGCGGCCCATGAGCAGCACCGGCTGCACCACCAGGCCCGCCCCGAGGCGGCCCATGAGCAGCACCGGCTGCACCACCAGGCCCGGATCGTGGCCCTCATAGACGTGCAGCCGGCCCTGCAGGAGGACGACGGGCACGCCCGCCAGGTGGCCCAGGAGCAGGCGACCGGCATGGCCAGGGGCGGATGCGGGCGGCCATCCCGGCAGGTCGCTGAACGGGATGGCCAGCGGGGCCTCGAGGGCCGCCGCCAGGCCGCCCAGCCCCGAGCCGAGGACGATCCCGATGCCGGGCACGAGGTCTGTACGGGCCCGGACGGCAGCGGCCAGAGCGTCGAGGCGGGCAGGCAGGTCGGCGGGCGCGATCCGGTCGTGCATGGCTCACGGGCAGGATAGCCTCGCTCGCCGGTCGGAGGGGGTATCGACACCGGGATGCCGATCACGCCCTTCCGACCGGCCCCGTCGGCAGCTCCGGGAAGGAGCACCGGCACCGGGCAAGGAAGCGCCCGAAGCGACCGGCCGGTTGGGCCACCATCCATCGCTCCGTCGCTCCGTCGGCCTTGATGCGATCGCAGCCGCCGTGTGCGCCGTCGCGGGGAGCACCACGATCGCTCGCGGTGCGGGCGCCGGGGATCGCTCCCCGTTGCCGGTAGTCTCCGACGGCCCCTTCGGGCAAGAAGAACGGTACCGGCGGCGGCGAGGACGGGTCAACGCGGTTATCCACGAAGTTCGGGAACGGCGCGGGCGCACTGTCCACCAATCCACCGCCACTGTGGACGGAGCGTGGATAACGTGCCGGGCCGTGCCCCGGGGCTCAGCCTCCGATGCGCGACATCTCGACCTTGGGCAGCGCCGCCGTCTCCGCCGAGCGCTGCTCGGAGTACCGATCGGTCCGCGCGCCCCAGATGGCCGCGATCCGAGCGGCCAGGGCCTCGTCGCCCTCGCCGTCCCGCAGCGGAGCGCGCAGGTCGTGGCCGCTAACGGCGAAGAGGCACGTGTAGAGCTCGCCCTCGGCGGAGAGACGCGCCCGCGTGCAATCGCGGCAGAAGGGCTGCGTGACCGACGCGATGACACCCACCTCCCCGTCGCCGTCGCGGTACCGCCAGCGATCGGCCACCTCGCCCGGGTAGTTCGCCGGCACCGGCTCCAGCGGCATCTCCGCGTCGATCATGGCCACGATCCGTTCGGCCGGCACGACGTCGTCCAGCCGCCAGCCGTTGCTGTGGCCGACGTCCATGTACTCGATGAAGCGCAGGATGTGGCCGCGCTGCGCGAAGAAGCGGGCCATGGGCAGCACGCTCTCCTCGTTCATGCCCCGCCGCACGACCATGTTTGTGGCCGCGCTGCGCGAAGAAGCGGGCCATGGGCAGCACGCTCTCCTCGTTCATGCCCCGCCGCACGACCATGTTGATCTTGATCGGCGCCAAGCCGGCGGCCTCCGCGGCGGCGATGCCGTCGAGCACCCGCCCGACCGGGAAGTCGACGTCGTTCATGCGCCGGAAGACGTCGTCATCGAGGGAGTCGAGGCTGACCGTCACACGCCGCAGGCCCGCGTCGGCGAGGGGGCGCGCCTTCTGCGCCAGAAGCGACCCGTTCGTGGTCAGCGTCAGGTCCCGCAGGCCGGGCATCGGCGCGATGAGCTCCACGAGCCGCTCCAGGTCGCGGCGCACCAGCGGTTCGCCGCCGGTCAGGCGCACCTTCTCCACGCCCGCCGCCAGGAAGAGGCGCACCAGCCGGGACGTCTCCTCGAAGGTGAGCAGCTCGTTCCGCTCCAGGAAGCGGAAGTCGTGGCCGAAGACCTCCTTGGGCATGCAGTACACGCAGCGGAAGTTGCAGCGGTCGGTGACCGAGACGCGGAGGTCGTGCAGCGGGCGGCCGAGGCGATCGTCGAGGCGCACCGCGCCATCCTACCCCGGTTCGACGACGGGCCGGTGACCATCGGCTGCCCAGGCTCCGGGCGACCCGATGCAGTACCACCGGCCCGACCCGCCGGTACCTCTGTCCACCTCGAAACTGCGCACTCCCCGACCTAGCATGCCCGTACGCGGGGTAACCGCACCGCACCGCCCGAAGACCGAGGATCGCTGACGATGGCTTCGACCGAACAGCGCACCGGATTCCGCCTCTGGGGAGGCGGCACGTCCGCCGAGCCGGCGGACTCCGACCAGCTCGTCGCCGACGACGCTGCCGTGGCAACGACCGACGCCGCGCCAGCGGCAGATGAGCCGGCGGTGGCAACGACCGACGCCGCGCCAGCGGCAGATGAGCCTGCGGTGACCTCGACCGCCGTCGAGGCTCCCGCCGCCGCCCAGCCGGCGGCGCCCACCGCTGCCCGCCGGCCCGCCCGCTTCCTGGCTGACCTCGTGCGCGCCATGCGCGCCGCGGCCGAGGAGAGCCGGACCGCGACTCTCGACGCCTTCCGCCAGGACGCGAAGTCGTTCGTGGCCGGTGTCCATGCCCGCTCCGCCGCCGAGGTCGAGCAGCTGCGCCGCCTGGCCGACGACGACGTCACCGCCATCAAGGAATGGTCGAAGGGCGAGATCGCCCGCATCCGGGCCGAGACCGACGAGCAGATCTCCGGCCGCAAGCAGGAGCTGGAGCTCAGCCTCGAGGGCCACGCCGCGCTCATCGAGCGCGAGATCGACCACATGCAGGCGCGCATCACCGCCTACGAGGCGAAGATGGACGCCTTCTTCGGCGGGCTCGAGGGCGTCGAAGATGCGGGCGAGTTTGCCGCTCTGGCCGCACAGATGCCCGATCCCCCCATGCTCGAGGAGGCCGACGCCGCGGCGCGCCAGGAGGCCCTCGCCGCGCTCGTGCGCGAAACGGCTGAAGCCGCCGTCCAGGCCGAGGCCGAGGCTGAAACGGAGGCCGAGGCTGAAACGGAGGCCGCGCCCGTCGCTGAAACCGAATCCGCCGTGACCACCGACCCGCGCCTCGCGGCCCTCGGGCTGGACACCCCGCTCGACGCGGCGCTCGAGCTGGAGGCCGAAGCGGCCGCCCCGCTCCAGGAGCCCATCGAGGAGCTCAGCGAGGAGTCCATCGCGGCTCGCCTGGGCGACCTCGGATCCTTGCCGATGAACGGCAGGAGCGGCCGCTCGGTGACCACGAACGTGGTCGTCGTGGGGCTCGTCAGCGTCGCCTCGATCGCCTCCTTCAAGCGCCACCTGGCCAGGCTGCCCGGCATCCAGTCGGTCGGCGTGAGCTCGGGACCGGACGGCGAGTTCGTGTTCAAGGCCACCCATGATCCCGACGTCTCGCTCGGCGACGCCGTGCCCATGCTGCCCGGCTTCGCCGCCCGCGTCGTCGCAGCCGGCGAGGGCGTGCTCAATATCTCGGCTCGGGACCCCGAGTCCGAAGCCTGAGCG
>Ga0209341_10005566_pt1 | contig 11364 bp, 8 predicted proteins | sample RifCSP13_2_FD_184020 | JGI IMG/M metagenome (GOLD analysis project Ga0209341, IMG submission 184020) | Soil microbial communities from Rifle, Colorado - Rifle CSP2_sed 13_2 (SPAdes) (version 2) | ecosystem: Environmental > Terrestrial > Deep subsurface > Rock core/Sediment | place: Rifle...
CGCGTTATCAGGGAAAAACCCATCGTCGGTAGAGGTGTCTGTAAGAGTTACCGTGCGACCGCTAATATCCTCTGTACATGACGCGTTAGGGGCCGCATTATAGTGCATGCCTTTAGCATACGTGGAAAGCTCCTTCTTAGTGAAGTATGGAGCGCTGTTCTGTGTTGCGGTCGAACCAAAGCTTCCGCCGTGGCACTGTCCGCAGGCATAGTCAACGTCAACCCAGACTGCGTTAGTATAGGGTCCGTCAGCAGCCGCATTGGCGATCTTCTTGGTTGCTGTAGCACCAACACCGAACTCAGTTGCGGTCGGGAAGGTGCGGTAACCCGCCTTAGTATTTATCCTCCACAGGTGCATCGGAAAGCCTGATGAAGTAGCCTTCGGCATATGGCAGGTTACGCATGCTTCTGCGGGTTCCGGGATGTCTCCCTCTCCCAAAGGAGTTCCGGGACCGTTGGGATGGTTCATTGTATGAAGAGACTTGTTATGGCAAGAGGTACATACTTTCCTGAGCGCAGCTTCTTTCTGTTCTTCAACAAAGAGGCTGTTATGGACATCGTGGCATGTAGTGCAGGTACCCTGGTTATCTGACCGCCATGCACCGGCGCCATACAACGACTCGCAATCTGTCTTGGTCTTTATTTCATGTATCTCACCATCGACGATCATTGTCTTGGCCGGGCTGTTGCTGGTAGCTGATTGCCAGCAGGTGTAGCCCTGGAATTTGCTGTCGTACTTGGAGGCGTTTCCGTTCTCATTGCGGGTCGTCGTGTCCTCAAGATCGTACTTTCCAAGTGGATTCGGTACAATGTTTCCGGTGAACCTGGCGTGCGGGCTGTTCAGGAACGAGTTGCCGATAACGTGGCCGCTGAACTCCGGGAGATAGGCCGGCGCCGTAGCGGCATTCTTCACGGGAATATTTTCCGGATGGCTAAGGTCCGCATCCAGGCCTGTACCATTATTGGTCTTGGCAATGCTCTGGTGGCAACCGAAGCAAAGGTTGGTCCGGCCGACGCCTTGAACGAACGCGCCCATTCCGCCGCTGGTGACATGTGTGGACGGATTTGCGCTTGCTGCAATCTGTGTGTCTACTACTCTCGGAGCGGTGACATTATGGCACCTTGCGCACTGAATACCATCGAGGTTCCACTTGCCGGCTCCCGTAAAGGTGATTCCCGGGAATGAATCCGCAGGCTCGGCTGGAGTGAAACCGGGAGTGCCGATTCCCTCCACTCCGACTAAGGGGTACCAAATGCCGCCTGCGCCTGTGCAGGTTAATGATGTGGTCTTTGAGGACAGGCTGCAAACGCCGGCTGTTGAGTTGCTCCAGCCTGTTGTGTGGCAGGCTGCGCAACTGTAATTGCCGGTGCCGTTATACTTTGCTGATCCGTTCATATCAACAATAACGTCAAGACCGGCAGGCGCAGGGGCCATCCAGTCACCGAAGATATATAAGAGAGGCTTGTCAACGCCGCCGATTTGGGCCGTTGCGGCACTGAAATTTATTGATCCGGTGGCGGCGCTGGTATAAGGGGTTATGACGCCGTCCGCATCAGGCCCTGCCCAATTCTTACCGGCAGTTACTTTTCTAAGCATGTTCTTGTGGCCTGTCTTTAGATAGCTGTCCTTCCATCTCTCGGCAGGGCCGTTGTACTGGGTTAAGGTGCTGTGGCAGTGGAGACAGCCTTCAGCGGTCTCAGGAGCCTGCCTAGTAAAATCCCACGCTGGAATGGTAGAAGCTAATGGAGTGGTAGCAACTGAAGTTGTAGAAACCGGCTGCCCAACCCAATTACTCCAGCTACCACCGTTCGCAAGACACTGTCCCATGGTGGTAAAGGCGCTCAGATCCAGGAACGAACCGGCCGCGTATGTCGTGCCATCAGCCTTTGTAAGGGCCGCGTTCAGATAACCAGCAATACCCTTGGCCTTGGTGCACTTGCTGCTGGCAAATGACCAGTCATAGGCTGTCGATGAGTCGAAGCCCGCGCTGGGGTGACCGCTACTGTCGCTAGCCGGACAAACTGTTGAAGTCGGATATGCAGTCGTCATGTTCAGGGTTGCGTAGCAGAACCCCGCGTCGGTGGCGCTTGTGCCTTTCGTACCAAAGGCTAAAGGAGTGCCGTTGGCATCCTGACCCTTAAATTGCGCGCCGTAAGCGACGCAAGCGCCGGTAAAACCAGGGGTAGGATAAGTTCCGGGAGCTCCCGGATATGGAGGTGTGGCAGATGTCTGTTTCCATGTGCCGCCTTTAGCTACGCACATGGACATGGTCCTGTCCACGTCTGTCAGGGGTATGCTGTTACCGGAACCGTCAACGCAGACAGAAGTTGCAAAGGAATGCTTCGCCCCGTCGTTTCCTCCTGTCCCGGTTGCCTTGGTACATTGATTAGAAGTGGTCATCGTCGTCAGGTCGAAGGGAGTTCCGCCATTCATGGTTCCTTTATTGAGATAAATACATTCCCTTCTGTTTGTTATACCGTCAGCGATGTCCAAGGTACCGTCGGTATGCACCCCGACGACGCATACCATATCATTGGGCGTGATCCAGCCGCCGGTCACTCCGTCTTGGACTGCGCCATCCGCCAGGTATTTTGCCCCAGCGTTTCCGGTCAGTACTAATGGTAACGCAATGACCAAAAAAGCTGCCAGATAAAGTAGTTTTGTTTTAAGTTTCATGATGCTTCCTCCTTCAAACATTCCGAGTCCTCGCCTGTGCTTAGCGCAACTTCAGTGCCATTATCCGCATCTGCATTCCGGTGGGTTTCACCTGCCAATGCCTACGGCAAGGCGCACTGCACGCTCGAATTTCCGTAAGAATCAAAGACATTTTATGAGTTGCCGCCGTCGTAACGGAAGGCTCGACGATAAAGAGCGGGGCGCCCAAAAATTAGGCGTAGGGCTAGGTTTCGCAAGTGTTAGAAAAAGTACCGCTGTGATGCGTGATTTCACGCACCACAGGGGAGGCGTATTTGCTGATGTCGCGCGGATTGTACGAGTATCAGCGGTACTGCTTGAGACACTCGATGCGGAGTTCCCGGCATTGCGAGCCGCGACTACTGATGCGTGCGGTGTGTGACATGCACTGCGTTCGCCAGCAGCGACAGGCGGATGGATACCTTTCAAGACGGTTAGCGGCGGGTGATAAGAGATGTGGATCTACAACAGTCCATGCTTTTTCATTCGGTTTCTGAACGCGTCGCGGCTTATACCGAGCATGCGAGCCGCCTGGACCTGATTGCCTTTGGTCGAATCAAGGGCCTGCTCAACAAGTTGTTTTTCTAGCGCCGTTAATCGGAAGCCGGTTTCAGGAAGTTGAAAAGATAGACCGCTCTCCGGTTCTTGGGTTGCACTTGCCGTTAGCTCTTTCGGCAAATGCTCAACCGTTACTACATTGCCGTGGCCCAAGATCAGGGCTCTTTCGATCGTGTTTCTAAGTTCTCTGACGTTTCCCGGCCAAGAATACTGGGTCAGAAGCTGTAAAGCTTCCGGTGATATCGTAGGCGCCGGGCGCCGCAACTCGCTTGCGTACTTTTCAATGAAGTGCGCCGCCAGGAGCGCGATGTCTTCCTTGCGCTCGCGCAAGGGGGGGATATGAATCTCTATCGCGCTCAGACGATAAAACAGGTCTTCACGAATGGATCCGTTGGCGATCGCCTCTTGGATATCCCGATTGCTTGAAGAAATGAGCCGCACATCGGTTTTCAAATGACGGTTCCCGCCGACGCGCAAAAACTCTCCGTCTTGCACGACGCGCAAGAGTCTGGCCTGAAACGACGGCCCGGTTTCGCTTATTTCGTCCAAGAAAAGAGTTCCTTTGTCAGCCGCCTCAAAGATCCCCCTTTTGGTGTCGCTGGCGCCGGTGAATGCGCCGCGCTCGTGGCCAAACAGTTCCGATTCCAAAAGATTCTCCGTTAAGGCCGCGCAATTGATGGAAAAAAACGGACCATCCCGCCGCATGCTGCGCTTGTGAATGTTGCGCGCCAGCAAATCCTTGCCCGTGCCGCTTTCGCCGGACAAAAGCACAGCGGCGTCGGTCGGCGCGACTTTGTCGATTAATTGGACGACCTGCCACAAGGCGCGGCTTTGCCCAATAATATTGGCTTCTTGATCTTGCTTCTGCACGCGTTCGCGGAGGTAGCGATTCTCCTCGCTTAGTTCGCTCCAGGTCAAACACTTTTCAACTTTCAAGAGCAGTTCTGCGGCAAGAAAGGGCTTGGAGAGATAATCGCTCGCTCCTTTTTTCATCGCCTCCACCGCCGAATCCACAGTGGCGTAACCCGTTAGCAGGATGACAGGGATGTGGGAGTAATGGGCCTTGACGCGCTCGAGGAATTCGATGCCGTCTCCCTCCGGCATGACGAGATCGGTGATGATAAGATCCGGTCTCTCTCTTGCGATAAGCTCAAAGGCTTTCGGACTCTCGGTTTCGATCCTGACCTCGTAGCCCGCCCCGGAAAGGATTTCTTCGAGGGTTTCAAGCATCTCGGGTTCGTCATCTACTGCGAGAATCTTGGCTTTAATCAGCTTCATTGCCTTGGCTCTTCGATGGGCAACATTAGGCGGAAGAGGCTTCCTTTCCCGGGCGTGCTCTCCACCGTTATGTCCCCACCATGGGTTTTGATAATTCCGTAGGCGACAGAGAGCCCCAGTCCGGTGCCCTTGCCCACACCCTTGGTTGTAAAGAACGGCTCAAATATTCGCGCCTTAACATCGGGCGCCATCCCTGTGCCCGTATCTTCGACCTCCGCAATTAGGAAGTGGCTGTTGACATAAGTCCTCAGCGTGATGGTCCCGCCTTGCGGCATGGCGTCCCGCGCGTTGTTCAATAGGCCGAGAAAAACCTGATGGAGATGACCAGCGCTACCATGACAGTAGGGGAGTTTGGGATCGAATCGCCGCTCAATTTGAATGTGTTGTTTGGCATAAGGCTTATCGACCAACTCAACGACTTCAGCGATGACTTGGTTAAGCGCGGTTTCCGTGAAACTGAGCGTGCTTTTTCTGCTAAAGATGAGCAGGCTTCGGACTAACTCGGAAATCCGCAGGCCGTTCCGCGTGACAATTTCCAGATCCCGCGTTAATTCCGGCGGCAATTGGTGCTCTTTAGCTATTTTCAGTGCAAGCTCTAATTTTCCAATCATGATCCCGAGGGGATTATTGATTTCATGAGTGAGCCCAGCGTAAATTTCCCCGAGCGCGCTCAGTTTCTCGGAATGGATGAGTTGAGCTTGCGTCACTTCTAACTGCTCTATGGCTTTTGCGATCGGTGGAAGGGAAAAGCGGTGAAGGAGAAGAACCAGGAGCGCGGCTACTACGAGGTGAATTGCAAAAATGCGCCCCGACTGCAATAAAAGCGGACTGCTATCCAGTTCGATCGAGATTGACTTGAACGGCGCCAGTGAGGATGGGAGATCCGTCCTCGCTCGAATTGGCAGGAAAGACCGGCGAGCCTGTCCCAAACTCAGAACTGGCTCTACTCCGGTCCCCATGAGCCGAAGGGCTGAGAGTCGGTTAAGCCGCATCTCCTCTTGTACCAATTCCGCAAGTCGTTGGTGCTCCGGATTAGCGGCATGGATCTCCTTTATTAAGAAAACAACATGTTCGGTGGCGCGCTGCGCCTCGCTCTGCAAGTGGCGAAGTCCGAGCGCAAAGAACACAGAGGTTGGCAGGATAGCAATAATTGCGACCAGAACAAACAGAAGGCGCTCAAGCCTACGCGCATGTTTTCTAAGATCCTGGAACTGAGAGCCCAGGTCAGTTATTCGAGGTCTGCCGTTTGCCATTTGTGATGCAACTGAAGGTGCCTAAGGTTCGACTCCAAATTAGCGTCCTCTTGCATTCGCGTGCACCGTCGACCCTTCGACTCGCGCCCCCACCTTGGCTGCGGGATCTCGCTCAGGATTCCGCGCGAAGGCCGTAGTGGAAGGTGCCACGGGCCTGCCCGTGGGTCTCCACACAACCGCGGATATCTTGGAATGCCAAAGATGTGCCAGAGCAAGCATCCGATATCGGTATCAAGTGTGGGAGAAGGGCAAGAGGCGTGCCATTACAAGAAAGCACCGTTACAGTGACTGCAGGGTTCGTGATCCTTGGTCTTTTCCGAAAGTTGCGAATAGGTTCGTCAAAACTCGCACCGGTGGAAAACCCTTGGCCGACCTGGAGGATTAAACAAGTCGGGAGAAATGGCTAACTCTCGACCACCCAGTCGAAAATGAACCTCAGCAGGCTTTGGGGTATCAAAACCGTAGCAACCCAAAGACTCAGAACAATTTCAAGCGAGGCAAGCTTCGGGGAATCTGACCCCGAGTGATTGAAACCGACGGGCAAGCGGCAGAACGACACTTTCGAAATCCGAATGTGAAAATTCGAATTGTTATTTCATCGCTCGACATTAGTGCCGACCCGGAGAATTCGGTTTTCTGAAAGTCTTCAGGTATTCCACAACATCCTGTATCTGCTGTTTCGACAGCGTGTTGTTCCACTCGGGCATGTAGGGAGAACCATGGAATGCTTTGGCTGCTCCCTCAAAGATCGTTTGTCGAATCTCTTCCTCACGCCCTTCGATGACAAAGTCTTTAGAAGCAAAGTTGCGCGGTTTTACTCCGACCAGGTTCTTCGCTGCAGGCCCCTGTCCATCTCCCTTCACCCCATGACACGAGGAACAGAAAGTGCTGTAGATATCCTTACCCGCTGAAATGCTGACTTGCTTGCCCGGCACAGATAAGCTGCGAATATAGGCGAGGCCATCCCGCAGCGCTTCTTTCTTTAAGAGGTCTCCGATAACCATGGTCCTGTGACTGGTACCTGCCTTTTCCTTCGCATCGATGAGCCCGGACAAGATTTGCTCATCCGATTTCTGCCCGAGCACACGGGGATCGGTGAAATCGGGTGGAGGATATGCAAGATATTTAGCGGCAGGCCCGTCGCCTCGACCGTAGTTTCCGTGGCACGTCCAACACAAGCTTTTATAAACTTCTTCGCCTCTTTTGGCGTCACCCTTGGATCTTACTTGAGCAGCACTTGCCCCCATCAACACCAGAAACAGGCACAAAACCATCAGGACGCGAGGTCTCATTTTTCAGCTCCTTGAAGGCGCCGCAGGTAGATAACGATCTCCCATCGTTCTCGCGACTGTAAGGCATCGCCCTGCTGTGGCATCAGAGGGCCTCCATCAGTGACCGTTTGGTAGAGAAAACCATCCGGCCGATTGCGAAAAACATCAAGTGTGAGATCCGGCGGTGGAACGAACTTTCCTGAGACGGGTCCTCCCCCTTTTCCCTCCGCACCGTGGCAAAGAGCACAGTAAATCCCGTAGAGCTTTTTCCCGCTTTCCACCGCGTCTGCGTTTGGCTCTATAGGGTTACGCAGTCTCTTTCCCGCCTCGACTCGATCCATACGCGGTTCTTTGCCTTGCCTCGATATCGAATTCGGGGGCAACGGTCGGGGTCCTTCTTGCGGTCTGATCGAGGGTTGCTTCTTCATATCCGAGCGCCAAAACCAGCCGTGAGCCGGGCTGACGCCAGCCAGCAAAAAGGCAACTCCGGCCAGTAGCCAGATCACTGATCTCGAAACCCTTCCATGAGCGCTTCCGAGAAAAAGATTCCGAAGTTGAAAGCCTTTGCTTGCCATTAACGCATACCCATCGTTATCTAGCGAGCCGTACTTCGGCCGGGCTCTCCTCGGCGTGTTGCTTCTCGAAGGCGGCAGACGAAGGGATGGGAGACACGAAAGGGAGAACTGGGAAGTTCTCCAAGAAAAACAGGTAGCTCAAACCAGTGGCTCCCAAGAAACCTGCGGCGACCCCTATTTCAATCCAACCGAGTGGGATAACATCGCTATGCCATACGGACGGAACAATCAATACATATCGCTCCAGCCAGAGTCCTAAGCCGACCGAAACGCCCACAGCAAAGAGGATCTTCGGCTCGCGCTTCGCCTTCTGGCTCAGAAAGATCAGAAAAGGAACGAAAACGCTCAGAATAAAAACGCTCCAAGAGAACACCGCCCAAGGCATTTCCCAGAGCCGAAGGATGATGAATTGCGTCTCCTCGGGAAGATTCCCGTACCAGATCACGATGTATTGGGACCAGACCATTGCAAAGTAGGTCAAATTGAATCCCAAAAGAAGCCTTCCGAGATCCGAGAGCTGAGTCGAAGTCACGACCGAAGGACCCAGTTGCCAGCGAATCAGAACACACACAAGGGCAAGCCCAGCCAGGCCCAGGTAGAAGGTGCTGATGAAAAAATAACCGCCGAAGAGAGAGCTATACCAAAAGGGATCCAAGGACATGATCAAATCGAAAGCCATAAAAGTATAAGTGATGGGATACACTACAAGCACACCCGCAGACAGAACATCCAAACCACGCTGGCAGTGCTGCGCTTCCAGCTCTTGTCCCTGCCACCCGTCGGTGATCCATTCATAGAGCCAATGTCGAGGTCGAAGTTTCTGCTCTTGAAGCCAGCCAACCTCCGGGCGCAACGAGTAGTAGACAAAAAAGAGACTTAAGACCGTCATGAGTCCAAGCCCCAACCCCCCCCTCACGAAAATAAATCGTGGGTCAAACCAGGCTCCCCGGACCGGGTTGATTTCCCTGACGGACCCATAAAACATGTTCAGCGCGTAGTAGAGGGGAAAGAAAAGCACAAAGTTCACTGGAAGAAACGCTACCATCCCCTCGGCGCAGCGCCGAACCGGTGGCCCCCACTTCCCCCCCACCACATGGTACATGGCACCGAAGACGACGCCACCTTGCGCGATCCCCCCCCAGAAAAGAAAATTAATCAGATAAGCCTGCCAGCTTCGAAGAGGATCCATCCGGAGCCCGACGAGAAATATCACGGTCCCCAGGCCGAGAAGCCCCCAAAATATCAGGGGCACCTTTCGCGACACGCGCGGACGTAGCGTCCAGCTTCTCTCCCGTTCTTGCTCCAAAAGAGTCTCCTCAAACCTTATTTAATTCTCTACCTTGTCCGGCAGGAATAATCTCCTCCGCGCCCGCGCTTTTTAGTAAAGTCGTAACCGTTTCGTGGTCCTTCTGCTCACAACGGACCCAAAGGCCGAACTGATCTTCAGAGAAGCGGGGATTATACGCCGGGCCGATGTTGACCTTTGGCAACCGCGAATTGAAAAGCATCCCTCCAAGAGTCAAAAGCCCCCCAAACAGAATGGTCAGCTCGAAGACGATGACTAAAAACGGAGGAATCGAGACTATAGGTTTGCCACCAGTGATCAACGGATAATGCAAAGAAGTTGCGATGGTAAGCGTCAGGCCTGTTGCGGCACCAAGCAGGCAGCCAGCGAGTGTAAAATAGCGCACCGGGCTAGGCGGCTTCTCGAGCGTCGCGTCAATGTTATGATGCGGTACCGGCGAAAAGGACTGGAGATCGCGATACCCCGCCTGACGCAACTGCTCGATGGCCTGAAGAAGACTATCGAGATGAAAGAATGTTCCCACTAGACCTGTTAGGGAATCTGCCACTTTATTCTTCGCCATTCTGGCTCCTCGTAGGGGGCGGCAACTCTTCCTTGACCTCCACAATGGAGATCACGGGCAAAAACTTTATGAACAAGAGAAACCATAGAAAAAACCAGGCGAAGGCGCCGAGCGTAATGCTTATATCTACCCAGGTGGGGATGAAGACTCCCCAGGAGTATGGGTCGTACTCATGAGCCAAGCCAGTTACGATGATTACAAAACGCTCCATCCACATCCCGATATTGATCAAGATCGCTATCGCAAAAAGCCAAGGGGTGCTGGTCCGTATCCGTTTAACAAAGAAGAGGAGAGGCACGAGCGAGTTAAACAGAATCATGATCCAGAAGGGAATGGCGTATTCTCCGGTGACCTGGTAGGTGAAGCGCTGCCATTCGGGAACGTTATTGCTGTACCAGGCGATGTAGGTCTCCACAGCGTAGGCGTAACCAACAATCAGTCCCGTGAGGATGATTAATTTAGCCAGATTCTCCAGGTGCTGCTGAGTGATGTAGGCATCCAGGCGAAAGATCCGCCTTAACGGGATCAGCAATGTAATCACCATGGCCAGGCCCGAATGAATCGCTCCGGCCACGAAATAAGGGGCAAAAATCGTGCTGTGCCATCCGGCCACAACCGACTGCGCGAAATCCCACGAGACGACGCTGTGGACCGAAATGACGAGCGGCGTCGCGAGGGCCGCCAGGAAGACATAGGCAGCCTTGTAGTGACGCCACTGCCGGTCGGTCCCCTGCCACCCCTGAGCCATAAAAGCGTAGATCTTTTGCCGCCATCCTGAGGTTCGGTTCCGAACGACGGCCATGTCGGGAACGAGCCCCGTGAAAAAGAAAAGCACGCTGATGATCATGTAGGTCATAACCGCAAAGACGTCCCAGACCAGAGGAGAGCGGAAATTCACCCACAGCCCTCCAAACTGCGAGTAAGGCAAAAGCCAGTGAAAAACCCATGGACGGCCTAGGTGAATAATCGGGAATAAGCCGGCCGTAAACAGGGCAAAGACTGTGACCGCTTCGGCGGTCCGGTAGATGCTGGCTCGCCATCGAACGCGGAAGAGGTAGAGGATCGCGGAGATCAATGTTCCGGAATGGGCAATACCGACCCAGAAGACGAAGTTGGTGATGTCCATCGCCCACATGACCGGATGCGTGAGCCCCCACACCCCGAGGCCATGCTGCACCGTGTACCGCCAGGCAAAGATCCCCCAGGCCACGACAATTAAATCGATACTGAGCAGCGTATAATACCGCCATCCCGGCGCTTGCATTGCTCTAAGAATGTCGCTATCGACCTGATGATAAGTCAGTTGAGCCACCTAACCCTCCACAGGACCCGCCTTGATCTTTTTGAGATAGGTGATCGCGGGTTGCGTATTCAGATGCTCCAGAACGTGATACCCGCGCGGGTTTTTGGCCAGCTTCGCTACCTCACTCTCTGGATCATGGAGGTCACCGAAAACGATGGCGCGCGTCGGACAGGTCTGGGAGCACGCAGGAACGATTTCTCCATCCCGCAGATCGCGATTCTCTTCTTTGGCCGCCAGCTCCGCCCCCCGGATGCGCTGGACGCAAAAGGTACACTTCTCCATGACCCCCATCTCTCGAACCGTAACATTCGGATTGAGCTGCAGGTTCAGCGGCTCAGGCCACTGGGCCGTATGCCAGTTAAAGCGACGGACCTTGTAAGGGCAGTTGTTTGAACAGTACCGTGTTCCTACGCACCGATTGTACACTTGGGCGTTGAGTCCCTCGGGATTATGATAGGTCGCGTATACCGGGCAGACCGGCTCACACGGGGCATTGTCGCAGTTCTGGCAAAGCATGGGTATGAAATGGTGATCGGGCCGCTCGTCGGTACCCTCGTCGTATCT
>Ga0209341_10005567_pt1 | contig 11363 bp, 13 predicted proteins | sample RifCSP13_2_FD_184020 | JGI IMG/M metagenome (GOLD analysis project Ga0209341, IMG submission 184020) | Soil microbial communities from Rifle, Colorado - Rifle CSP2_sed 13_2 (SPAdes) (version 2) | ecosystem: Environmental > Terrestrial > Deep subsurface > Rock core/Sediment | place: Rifle...
GAGGGCGGGACCGAGCGCCGCCGCATGAGGTCCCGCATCGTCACGACCCCGGCGATCTGCTTGCCCTTCAGCACGGGGATTTCGTGGATGTCGTGCTTCTTGAGCTTCCCCAGGACGTCCCCGACCGTGTCGTCCGGACCCGCCGTGACGACGCTCGCCGTCATGAACGCGGACACCTTCAGGTCCTGGACCTTGACCCGCTTCATGACCCGATCCACCCGAAGGGGATGAGCGGATACAGGTCTACGATATAATAACGTTCTTTTGCGGTCCGCGGATGGGAACCTCGTGAACGCCCGCGCGCACGTCCGGTTCCACGGGACCGTCCAGGGCGTCTACTTCCGGGCCCACTGCGCGGGGCGCGCGGAGGAGCTCGGCCTCACGGGATTCGTGCGCAACCTGTCCGACGGGAGCGTGGAGGCCGTCTTCGAGGGAGACCGGTCCGCGATCGAGGCGTGCATCGCGTGGAACGAACGCTCCCAGCCGCATGCGCGCGTCGCGCGCGTGGACGTCTCCTGGTCCGAGCCCCGCGGCGAGTTCCGGGGCTTCCACGTGACGGGCTGACGGGGGCCGTCAGCCGCGCAGCTCGAACCCGTACGTCCGCTCCGGGACGTCCTTGTGGATCGACGCGGCCGTCTCCTCCGTGAGGATCCCCGCCGCGAGCCACGATCTCGTCTTCCGCGGGACCGTCGCGGGGCCCAGGACGGCCCCCGGGCGACCCGGGTCGTCGATGTAGTCCGTCTCGAGGAGGAACCCGGCCCCGCCCTCGAGGGCCGTCCGCACGAGGTCCTCCTTCGCGAGGATCGACGGGACGATCCCGTGGGTCTCGTCGGGTCGTGTGACCGGGGTCGAGTGATGCTTCACGACGGACCTCGGGTCGAGCCCGGCCCGCGCGGCCAGGCCCGCGAGCTCCGCGAACGTCCGAGGGGTCGGGTCCTCCGTGTGGAGGACGACCGCACATCCGAGCTCCTTGGCCCGCCCCATCGCGTACACGAGGGCCTCGTTGCACGCCTCCACGACGTCCGGGCCCACGGGGAAGTGGGGCCGGCCGATCTCCCCGAAGGCGACGGCCCGTCCGTCCGCGATGGCCTCCGCCGCGAGGTCGGTCGCCCGGCGCACCGCGTCCAGGGCGGGCTCCGGGCCGAGGGCCTCCCGGAGGCGGAGGAACTCCACGGGGTACGGCCCGAGGGCCACGAACACCTGGATCGACGTGGACCGGCGGACCGCGTCCGCCATCGCGAGGGTCTTCGCGTACGCCCGCTCGTAATCCTCGGCCCGCGCGATCGGGATGTCCGCGTACGGGGAGTGGGTCAGGAGGAACGAGGTGCCTCCCGCCCGCTCGAACTCCCGGGCCGCCTGGACCCCCTTGAACTCCGGGCGGAGGTGGATGTGGTTGTCGAAGATCGGCACGGCCCGCGCAACGTCCGCGGGCTCTTAGCCTTTCCCGGGTCCGTCCGGATCGGGGCGGCCGGTCACGCGGGCCCGGAGAGCCCGGTTCATCTCCTCGAACCCGCGGCGGGCGTCCCGCTCCAGGCTCCGGGCGAACAGGGGGACCAGCACGCCCCGGAAGCGTTCCCGCTGCACGAACCGCGCGCGGTCCGGGGCGAGGGGCGTGAGCTCGAAGATGTGTTCGCCGTCGAAGAGGCCGCGGATCCCGAGGCTCCCGAGCCATCGGAGCTCCCGGTTCGGGGCGACGGCCCGGACGGTCGGGCGGAACCGCATCCCGCGAGTGCCCGAGGCGCCGATCCAGACGTCCAGGCGGGACCCCACGACGGGGGCGCCGTCGATCCGTCGGATGAACGGGTTCCAATACGGGAACGACGCGAAGTCCGTGAGGGCCGCCCACACGCGTTCCACGGAGGCGTCGATCTCGATCTCCGTCCGGAGCTCGCGCATGGGACGGTCTCAGCGGAGCAGGCCGGCCGCTTTGAGCTCCTGGGTGATCTTCTCGACGGCCTGCTCGACGTCGCTCGGCTTCCGGGCGCCCGTGCAGACGAGCTTCCCGCTCCCGAACAGGAGGACGACGACCTTCGGCTCGTCGATGCGGTACACGAGGCCGGGGAACTGCTCGGGCTCGTACTCGACCTTCTCGAGGCCCAGGGAAATCGCGATCGCGTTCAGGTTGATCTCCGTGCCCAGGTCCGACGAGGCGACGATGTTCTGGACCTGGATCTCCGGGTTCTTCTTGATCGGGATCCCGGCCGCCTCGATCTGCTTCGCGACGATGTCGATGGCCGTCTTCACGTGCTCGAGGCTCTTCGCGCCCGTGCACACGACCTTCCCGCTGCGGAACAGGAGGGTCGCCGTCTTGGGCTCCTTGAGGCGGTAGATGAGGCCCGGGAACTGCTCGGGCTCGTACTCGGCCCCGCCGAGGGCGAGGGCGATCGCCTGCAGGTCGAGCTCCTCTCCGAGGGAGGTCGAGGCGACGACGTTCTCGATCTTGATTTTGGCCATGGAGGGGACCTCCGACGCCTTCGCGGGACCCGGGACGGGAAGCCGCGCGGAACGGGGATGGCCCGATTTATAAGGACGCTTATAAAGGTTCGCGGGCTTTGCGGCCTCTGAGGGCCGCCCGCGGCGCGCCTACGCCAGCCGGATCGCTCCCTCCCGGGCGCGGACGAGCGCCTGGAGGGTCTCGCTCCGCGGGACGGGGAGGCCGTGGCGGCGGGCCGCCGCGACGATCGCCCCGGTGATCGCGTCGATCTCGGTCCGCCGGCCCCGGTCCAGGTCCTGGAGCATGCTGCACCGGTTCGCCGCGGTCCGCCGGGCCACGAGGACGGTCCGCCGGACGATCTCGTCCGGGTTCACCGCGGCCCCCTCCGCGCGCGCGACGTCCGCGGATTCCCGGGCGATCGCTTCGAGGGATGCGAGGAGGCCCTTGTCCCGGACGAGCCGGCCGTTCGGCACCCCCGCGAGGGCCGCGAGCGGGTTGATCGCGCCGTTCACGATCGCCTTCGCCCACAGCTCCGTCCGGATGTCGCTCGCGACCCGCGTCGGGATGCCCGCGTCCTCGAACAGGTCGCGCAGCCGGACGAGCTGGCTCGCGTCCACGTGGGCCCACGGACCGATCACGGTGTCTCCCACCCCCGCGTGGCGCACCTCGCCGGGTCCGACCAGCGTGACGCCGTGCGCGGTCGTCCCGACGACGACCCGCCGCGCGGACCGCGCGATCACGTCCCCGTTGTCGAGTCCGTTCTGAAGGGTCACGAAGAGGGCCTTCGGGCCGAACGGAAGGAGGGCGGACATCGCCGCCGCCGTGTCGTACGCCTTCGTCGCAACGAGGACGAGCTCCGGGCGGACCCCGCGCGGGACTTTCGTGTGCGCTTCGGGTCGAGCGATCCGAGCCGTCTTTCCGGAGATGCGCAGTCCGTGCGCGCGGATCGCGGCCGCGTGGTCGGGCCGCGCGACGAGGGTCACATCGTGCCGCGTCGAGAGGAGGCCGCCGAAGAAGCTGCCGATCGCGCCCGCGCCGAACACGAGGATCCGCACGGCCGCGCGCATCCACGCGGCGTCGTAAAACCGTTTCGGGCTCCTTATCTCATTCCTTGATTAATATATAATTCGTGGAATGAACGCAAAATGCGCTTTCGCTACTTTTAAGATGCGCGATGCATATCTCCTTCAACGGGAGGAACCCAGTGGCAAAGAAAGGGAAGAAGGGCAAGAAGAAGAAGCGATGAGCCCATCGAACCCATCGTGATCCGCGATGCGCGGATCACCTCCCTGAACCCATTTCCCCTTTTATCGCTCTCTTCCTTTTCCTCGCGAGCCCATCCGCGAGGCGCAGGGGTTCCGGCATCCGGGAGGCCGTCACCTCCCGCACGACGCACATCGCGGTCCCGAGGGACACCCGGTGGCCCACAGAGACGAACAGAGGGCGGCCGCCTGCCGGAGGCGTCCATGCGATCCCTCGGATCGACCCGCCGTGCTCGATCGGCACCTCGTCCCCGCGGCGCAGGTCCGGGCGGAGATGTCCGACGAGCGGGCGCTTCGCGACGCCGATCGTCGGGATCCCGAGTAGGACGCCCGCGTAGCACGCGAAGCCGAACGAGGCCGGGTGCAGACGGCCGTGTCCGTCGACGAGGAGCACGTCGGCCCGGGTCCTGAGACGCGAGAGCGCGGCGCGGACCGGCGGGAACTCCCGGAACGCGAGGTACGTCGGGATGTACGGGAAATCGACATCCACGGAGATGGCCGCCGTCTCGAGGACCACGGCCTCGCGCGCGTCCCAGATTATCGCGGCCGCGTGGGCCCGTTCCCCGTCGTACGCGACGTCCGCAGCCGCGACCCGGCGGGCCGTGCGGAACCCGTCCCGCTCGGACACGCGAGCCGCGAGGCGATCTTGCTGCGCGCGCAGCCGGGCGAGCGGCCGTGGGCCCCGCGGAGCGGGCCCGATTCCAGCCGCGGCCACGATGCCAGCCGCGACCGGGACGCCTTCCGCCGCGAGTCGGGCCGACGCGTTCCGCAGGAGTGGCGTGCCGTCCGCACGGACGATCCGATGGGCCCCCGGGACGTCCGGATGCGAGCGGATCCACGACGCGACCGCGCGCGCCGCCCGCACGTCGCCGAGGGCTCGCGCGACGTCCGCGCACGGGACCGCGCGCCCGCGGGGGATCCCGCGGAGGCACGCGGCCAACGCGTCCCCGAACGTCCGCGCCACGGCGCGCGGATGGGCCGCCTCCCGCAAAACCTTTCTACCAACGGCCCCATCGGCGGCCTTCCGTGTCCCTCCTCCTCCGTGGCGGCTCCGTCGTCACGCAGGACGCGTCCCGTCGCGTCATCATGGGCGACGTCCTCGTCGAGGACGGTCGGATCGCCGCGGTGGGAGCCGTCGACGCGGCCGCGGACGAGGTGATCGACTGCACGAGATGTGCGGTCCTCCCGGGCCTCATCAACGCGCACCACCACGTCGCGAACACGCTCCTGAGGGGCATCGCGGACGACGTCCCGCTCGAGGCGTTGCTCGAGAAGGCGTTCGCGGTCGACGCGAAGTTCACGCGGCGCGACGTCCAGCTCGGCGCCCTCCTGGGTTGCGTCGAGATGATTCGCTCCGGGACCACGAGCTTCCATGACCTCTTCTACTGGGAGGACGAGATCGCGCGGGCCGTCCGGGAGGCGGGGATGCGGGGGTTCCTCTCCTGGGTCACCCTCGATCGCGGACTCACGACCCAGCGGGGCGACCCCGTGAAGAACGCGGATGCGTTCGTGTCGAAGCACCTGGGGGACCCGCTCGTCACGCCGTCCGTCGGGGTCCAGGGCGTGTACGCCGCCTCCGAGGAGACGTACGTCCGCGCGAAGGAGGCCGCGGACCGCCACGGGGTCCGGATGCACACCCATGTCTCCGAGACCCGGCCCGAGGTGTACGGCCACGTCGAGAAGACGGGCCTCCGTCCCGTCGAGTGGCTCGAGAAGATCGGCTTCCTCTCGGACCGGCTCCTCGCGGCCCACGCGGTCTGGGTCACGCGGAACGAGGTGCGCGCCCTCGCGCGTCACGGCGTCGGGGTGGCCCACTGCCCCGTCTCGAACATGAAACTGGCCTCGGGCGGCGTCGCGCCCGTCCCCGAGATGCTCGAGGACGGCGTGCGGGTGTCCCTCGGGACGGACTCGCCGATCTCGAACAACGGGATGGACCTGTTCGCGGAGATGAAGGTGGCGGCCCTCCTGCACAAGGCGACCCGCTGGGACGCCGGGACGATGCCCGCGCAGACGGTCTTGGACCTCGCGACGGTCCGCGCCGCGGACGCCCTCGGGGTCGCGTCCGAACTCGGCTCGATCGAGGTCGGGAAGCGCGCGGACCTCGCGGTCGTCTCGATGCGGGGCGCGCACACCACGCCTTTTTATCCCGCGAACCTCATCAGCCACCTCGTCTACGCCTGTCGGGGGAGCGATGTCCGGGCGACGATCGTGGACGGCGCGGTCCTCATGGCCGACGGGATCGTGCGGACCGTGGACGAGGCCGACGTCGTGGCCCGGGCCCAGGAGACCGCGCTCGAGCTGCTCGAGGCGTGACCCGTGATCTGCGGCATCGACGAGGCCGGCCGCGGGCCCGTCCTGGGGCCTCTCGTCGTGGCCGGGGTCGCGGTCGAGTCCGATGTGGCCCTGCGGGCCCTGAACGTCCGGGACTCGAAGAAGCTCAGCCCGGAGCGGCGCGAGGCCCTCGCGCCCGAGGTCGAGAAGGCCTCGAAGTCCCACGTGATCGTGATCCCCGCGAAGGACATCGACGTGATGCGCGCGGAGATGAGCCTGAACGACTTCGAGGCGCGCCTCTTCGCGAGCGTGATCGAGGTCCTCCGACCTGACACGGCGTATGTGGACGCGGTCGACGTGGACGAGATCGAGTTCAAACGTGCGATCCTCCGTGAGCTGTCGTTCGACGTCGAGGTCGTGTCCCAGCACAACGCGGACGAGCTGTTTCCCGTCGTGAGCGCCGCCTCGATCCTCGCGAAGGTGCGCCGGGACGCGGAGGTGCGCGCGATCGAGTCGGCGTTCGGCGAGGCGATCGGCTCCGGCTACCCGTCGGACCCCGTGACGATCGCCTTCCTGGAAAAGTGGATTAAGGAGAAGGGAAGTCTGCCGCCGCACACGCGGGCGTCTTGGGACACCGCGAGGCGCCTCCTCTCCGAGGCCCGCGTCCGCAAGCTCGACGACTTCGGTGGGAAGGCATGAGGGACCTCCTGGACGGCCTCGTCGCGAAGTTCAACGCGAAGGTCGACGCGGACCCCGCGCTGAACGACGAGCTCGAGGGCCTCACCCGCAGCGTCCTCATCGAGCTCAAGGACGGCACGAAGTTCCACATCGTCCTGAAGGACCGACGGCTGTCCCGCGTCCAGGACGGCGGGATCGAGAACCCGGACGTCGCGATCGTGACGGACCCCGAGACGCTGCGCGCCCTCGTGCTCCGGGAGATCGGACCCTGGAAGGCGTACGCGATGGGGAAGATCAAGCTCCGCGGGAACCTCGAGGACCTCGCTCGGTTCCGGAAGTTCTTCTGAGCCGCGCACCGCGATAGGTTTATGCATCACGCTCCAATCCACTCGCCCGCCGCTCTCCCTTCGGCCGCGCCGCCGCAGCGGGGTGGGGTAGCCAGGATATCCCGTCGGGCTCATACCCCGGGACTCCCAGGTCCCCGGTGAGACACCCGGAGATCGATGGTTCAAAAGGACGCGAGGCGGGACCTCCGTCCCTGAAAATCCATCCCCCGCTATCCGTGCGCGGCCCGGAGGGCGGTCTTTTCCCTCGTCCGGGAGTGCGCGAGCGACGGCCTTGATTCTCACGTAGGAAGATTTATCGTCGTCGCGCCGGGTCGGCGTGCCGCCGTTTCCATGGCGGACCGAGTGAACACGGGAGTGGAGGGTCTCGACGCGATGCTCAACGGCGGGCTCATCCCGGCCCGGCCCTACGTCGTCTCGGGCCCGACGGGCAGCGGCAAGACGATCCTCGCGACCCACTTCCTCCTCGAGGGCCTCAGGGCGGGCGAACCCTGCCTGCTCGTCACGATGGACGAGCCGCCGAGCGAGGTGAAGGCGAACATGGGCGTCTTCGGCTGGAACCTCGACCGCCTCAAGATCCTCGACGCGACGCCCGACGTGCGCGCGCACAAGCGACAGCGCTCCGTGATCGACGTAGGCACGTCCCTCGACGTGCGCGACATGGAAGACGTGCAAGGCGTGCGCCAGTCGTCTCAGATCCGCGCGCTCGAGGTGAGCGTGCACAGCGTCCAGAAGATGATCAAGCAGGAATTCTCGCAGCGGCTCGACCGGTACAAGGAGCGGTACCGGCGGGTCGTGATCGACTCCCTGACGGCCCTCAAGATGTTCTCCATGCAGGGAGAGGACAGCCGGATCCTCGTGCAGTCCTTCATGCGGTTCCTGTCCGAGCTCGAGTCGACGACCGTCATCGTGTCCGAGCACCTGAACCCCACCCAGATCGAGACGGAGTTCTTCCTGAGCCGCGGGGAGATCCGTTTGCACAAGTGGCTCGACGGGAACGTGATGCGCCGGGGCCTCTCCATCGAGAAGTTCCGCGGCTCCGCGTTCGACGACCACATCCGCCCCGCGCAGATCGGGAAGACGGGTCTCGTCGTGTTCCCGAACATGCAAGCCGCGTTCCGCTCGGAGACGGCGCTCGCCGGCAGCGGGGAGGCGTTCCTCGAGTCGCGGATCATCGGGGAGGTCGCCAACGTGCTCGACAGTGTGCTGCGTCAGATCGACGAGGCCCACCGTCGTCAGATCCCGATCAAGAACATCGAGGTCGCGGTGTCCCGCGCGATGGTCCACTTCCAGCGGCGCCACTACCAGAAAGCCCTCAAACAGGCCCTCGCGTGCGACTCCGAGCTCCGCCAGCTCCTCGGGGAGTCGCCGCCCCCTCCGCCGCCGACGGCCCCGCCCCGGCCTCCGGAGGCGAGGCGGTGATCGGCCTCGGGAAGATCCGCACGGGGATCGCGGGCCTCGACCGGATGCTCCACGGAGGCCTCGTCTCGGGCCGGCCCTACATCGTCTCGGGCCCGCCAGGCGCCGGGAAGACGATCCTCTCCATGCAGTTCCTCAAGGAGGGGCTCGAGGGCGGGGAGCGCTGCCTGTTCGTCGCGCTCGAGGAGCCGCCGAACGAGCTCAAGATCAACATGCGGCCGTTTCGCTGGAACCTCGACGACCTCGACGTGCTCGACGCGAACTCGGACATCCGACGCTTCGAGCCCACCCCGATCATGGAGATCTCCACGGAGACGGAGCCGATCAAGATGCGGGCCCTCGCCGAGCGCATCCGCAAGACGCCCGACTTCGAGAGCAAGGAGGTGTCCGTCCACTCCCTCCAGCAGCTCCTGAAGAACCTGTTCATCAAGCGGAAGTATCACCGGGTCGTGATCGACTCCGTCACGGCCCTGAAGTACTTCTGCATGCGCGAGTTCGAGGAGATCCTCACGACCCAGTCGTTCATGAGGTTCCTCACGGAGGCGGGCGTGACGTCCCTCCTCACCCTCGAGCTCCCCGAGATCGGCGACGTCCCGCCCGAAGCGTTCCTCGCGCGCGGGGAGGTCCGCCTCCACAAGCTGCGGGACGAGTCCGGGATCCGCCGGTTCATCTCGATCGAGAAGTACAAGGGCTCGAGCCACGAGGAGTACGTGTACCCGTTCGAGATCACGAGCGCGGGGATCGGCGTGCAGGTCCCCGCGGCCGCGCCGACGCCCGCGGCCTGAGGGCCCGAAGGGCCCTCCCGGAGCGGCATGCGCGTGGCTGATGCCCATTAGGGGAGGCGTCAGACGAACGTATGACTAGGTTTATATAGAGCCACTCGGATTCTCCCGGCCGTCAGAATCCTTCGGGATGGGATGACTCGATGAAGTCTATTCTCAACGAGGCCCTGGCGCGCCACCAGGAAGAGACGAAAGAGCAGGAGAAGACCGCCCCGGCAAAGGCCGCGAAGCCCGCGAAGAACGCGGACGATGACGAGATCGAGAAGATCGTCGAATCGATCAACGTCTCGATCAAGATCGTCGGATGCGGCGGGGGCGGATCGAACACGATCAACCGCTGCAGCGAGGCGGGGATCACGGGCGCCCAGATGGCCGCCGTGAACACGGACGCGAAGCACCTCCTCGCGGTCCACGCGCCGAAGAAGATCCTGATCGGGAAGCGGCTCACGAAGGGCCTCGGGGCCGGCGCCCTCCCGGAGGTCGGCGAGCAGGCCGCCCACGAGTCCGAGGAGGAGATCCGCGAGTTCGTCCGGGGCTCCCACGTCGTCTTCATCACGGCCGGCCTGGGTGGCGGCACGGGCACGGGGAGCGCCCAGTACGTCGCGCGCGTCTCGAAGGAGGAAGGCTCCCTCGTGATGGGCGTCGTCACGATGCCCTTCAAGTCGGAGGGCAAAATCCGCATGGAGAACGCGCAGGCGGGCCTCGACAAGCTCCGGAAGTTCTGCGACACGACGATCGTGATCTACAACGACAAGCTCCTCGACCTCGTGCCCCGCCTGCCGATCAATGCGGCGTTCAAGGTGGCCGACGAGATCCTCATGCAGTCCATCAAGGGCATGACGGAGATCATCACGAGGCCTGGGCTCGTGAACCTCGACTACGCGGACCTCATGACGATCATGAAGGGCGGCGGAGTCGCGATGATCGGGATCGGCGAGAGCGACGAGGAACGGGACCGGATCGAGTACGCGATCAACGAGGCCCTCGAGTCCCCGCTGCTCGGCGAGGTCGACCTGACCCACGCGCGCGGCGCGCTCGTCCGGGTCGTCGGCGGCCCCGACCTCACCGTCTCCGAGGCGGAGCGGGCCGCGGAGATCGTCGGGCAGAAGATCAACCCGCAGTCGCGGATCATCTGGGGCTGCTCCGTCGAGGACGAGCTCGAGAACACGGTCCGCGTCCTGCTCGTGATCACGGGCGTGAAGTCGAAGGCGCTCCTGGGCAAGGAGATCTACACGGGCCCCGTGGCCACGTCGAGCGACGTGGACGAAGTACGCTGACCTCCTCCCCTTTTTCACCCAAGCCTTTTCCCCTTTCCTTCCATCCGGTCAGCGTGAGCCCTCCCCGCGAGCGCCATCGGTACGTCGCGTTCCGCGTCGGGGGCGGGCGTGCGTTCCGCCGGGACGAGGTCCTCGAGGCGATCCGCCGGTCGGGGGCCCGCGTCTGGCTCGTCGAGTATCGGGACGGGCTCGGGCTCGTCCGGTGCGGCCACCTCGACAAGGACGCGACGATCGCGGCGCTGCGCGCCATCGAGCGCATCGGCGAGGATTCCGCGGCCGTCACGACCCTCGGGACCTCGGGCACGATCCGCAAGGCGACGGAGAAGTACCTGCGTCCTCGGCGTGAGTCCCACCCGACGGACCGTTGAACGAATCCTTATAAATCACTGCCTTATTAGGCGGCGAAGAGGAGCCTTATGCAACCGGGTCAGATGGCGTATGACCGGGCCATCACCGTTTTCAGCCCCGATGGCCGCCTGTTCCAAGTCGAATACGCCCGCGTCGCCGTCACCCGTGGCAACACGACGGCGGGATTGAAGTTCAAGGCCGGCATCGTCCTGATGGCGGACAAGAAGATCGGCTCGAGGCTCGTCGAGACGTCCTCGATCGAGAAGATCTTCCAGATCGACGAGCACATCGGGGCCGCGACGTCCGGCCTCGTCGCGGACGCCCGGGTCCTCGTGGACTACGCGCGCCTCGTCGCGCAGATCAACAAGGTCACGTACAGCGAGAAGATCGGGGTCGACCTCCTCGTGAAGCGGATTTGCGACTTCAAGCAGAACTACACGCAGTACGGCGGCGTGCGCCCGTTCGGCACGGCCCTCCTCGTGGCCGGCGTGGACGACATGGGCACCCACCTGTTCGAGACGGACCCGAGCGGGGCCCTCGTGTCGTAC
>Ga0209341_10005569_pt1 | contig 11357 bp, 10 predicted proteins | sample RifCSP13_2_FD_184020 | JGI IMG/M metagenome (GOLD analysis project Ga0209341, IMG submission 184020) | Soil microbial communities from Rifle, Colorado - Rifle CSP2_sed 13_2 (SPAdes) (version 2) | ecosystem: Environmental > Terrestrial > Deep subsurface > Rock core/Sediment | place: Rifle...
CAGGGTGGCCGCGTCGAGCTTGCTGTAGTCGATCCGCTCGAACCCGCCGATCTTCCTGACCTCCGTGTACTGGCCGTCGGTGAGATCGACGACGTCCCACTCCACCTTCCCCGTCTCGACCATGGCCTTGATCCGGGGCGGCAGCGGGCGCGTGTCCTCGACGACCCTGACGTCCGTCTTCTTCTCGAAGGGCTTCCAGTAGGCCTCGCGCAGGGCGTCCTGGTAGTCGCCGCCCCAGCTCACGATCACGACCTTCCGCTCCTGGGCGAGCCCGACGCCCGACACGCCTGCCGCGACCACGCCGAGCACGACCGCAAGGACCAGCCAGCGCCGGCCACCTCGTCCCTTCATTGCCGTCCCTCCTGTTCTCGGATCACTCCGTCACGACGATGATGTCCCGCGGGTCGATGGCGACCTGCACCACCTCGCCCTTGCCCGAGCGGAGAACTCCCGACCGGCTCTGGCTCTTCACGAGCACCGTGGTCTCGCACCCGACGCGCAGCCAGTACTTCGTCGTCTCTCCCAGATAGACGGCGTCGGTCACGATCGCGGGAAACACGTTGGGCGCGGGGCCGCCGCCGTCGACGACCAGGCGGAGCTTCTCCGGGCGCAGGACCAGCGTCACGCGGTCGTCGGCCGACGACCCCTCCGAGCGCGCCGTGAGCCGCACGGGCCCGTCGCCCAGGCGGACCACCACGCCGTCCGGGTTGCGCGACTCCACCCGGGCGTCGACCAGGGTGGCCTCACCCACGAAGTCGGCCACGAAGCGCGTCGCCGGCCTCTCGTACAGCTCCTCGGCGGTCGCGTACTGCTCCAGGCGCCCGGCGCGCATGACCGCGATGCGGTCCGACATCGTGAGCGCCTCGGACTGGTCGTGGGTCACGTAGATCACGGTGACCCCGACCTCGCGGTGCACGCGCTTGATCTCGAGCTGCAGCTCCTCGCGGAGCTTCTTGTCGAGCGCCCCCAGCGGCTCGTCCATGAGGAGGAGGGGCGGCTCGAAGACGAGGGCGCGCGCCAGCGCCACCCGTTGCTGCTGCCCGCCGGACAGCTGGCGCGGGTAGCGCGCCTCGAGCCCGCCCAGCCGCACCAGCTCGAGCGCGCGCCCGACCCGTTGCCGGATCTCGGCCCGCGCGACCCGCCGCATGACCAGCGGGTAGGCGACGTTGTCGAAGACGGTCATGTGCGGAAACAGCGCGTAGCTCTGGAAGACGACCCCGATGTTCCGCCGGTAGGGCGGACGGCCGAGCATCGGCTGGCCGTCGATCATGATCTCGCCGGCCGTCGGCTCTTCGAAGCCCGCCAGCATCATCAGGGTCGTCGTCTTGCCCGACCCGCTGGGACCGAGCAGGGTGACGAACTCGCCCTGGTCGATCGCCAGGCTCAGCCGGTCCACGGCCTCGACGTCGCCGTACTCCTTGCGGAGGGCGACGAGCTCCACGGCGGCGCCGGAGAGCATGCCGCTCACGCCTGCCGGAGCCCCGGGCGCCCCGCCATCACGCGCCCTCGCCGGAGAGCGCGAGCGCGACCTTCTCGGCGGTGATCGGCAGCGTCGTCACCCGGACGCCCACCGCCGCGGCCACCGCGTTCGCCACGGCGGCCGGCGGCTCGATGTTCGGCGGCTCGCCGACACCCTTGGCGCCGTAGGGCCCGACCGCGCTCGGGTGCTGGACCAGGATCGACTCGATGCGCGGCAGGTCGAGCGCCGTCGGCATCTTGTAGTCGGTCAGGTTCGGGTTCAGCACCCGCCCCTCGGCGTACACGAGCTCCTCGGACAGCGCCTGGCCGAGCCCCTGCGCCACGCCGCCCTCGATCTGCCCCTCGATGGCGGCCGGGTTCACCGCGAAGCCGACGTCCTGGGCGACGACGTAGCGGTGGAGCGTGATCTCGCCGGTCTCGCGGTCCACCGAGAGGTCCACCGCGTGGGCGTGGAAGCTCGGCGAGTGGAACGCCGGGTAGACGTGCGCCTCGACGCGCTTGGCGTCGTACGCGGTCGGGGGCGCGATGAAGGTGCCGTGCGCGATCAGGCCGCCGCCCGAGGCCTGGGAGAGCCGCGCGAGCTCGGCGAGCGTGACGCGCGTGCCGGCGCCGACGACCGCCTTGTCCCGCAGCTCGAGCGCGTCGGCCGGGACGCCGAGCTGCGCCGCCGCGAGCCCGACGAGCTGGCGCCGGAGGTCGGCCACGGCGGCGCGGCAGGCGTTGCCGACCGCGAACGCGGTCCGGCTGCCCTGCGCGCCGAAGTCGAACGGCGTGGCGAACGTGTCCGCGGAGACCACGCTGATGTCGGCGAGGTCCACGCCGAGCTCCTCGGCGAGCACCTGCGCCGCGCCGGTCAGCGCCGCCGTGCCGATCTCCGCCGCGCCGGTGTTGAGCGCGACGGTGCCGTCGGGGTTGATCTTCACGTACACGCCCGAGGACCCGCCGGTCGTCGTCCACCAGCCGCACGCGAGCCCCTTGCCCCGGCCGGGGGCCGGCCGGCGATCGTCCCAGCCGATCGCCGCCGCCGCGCGGCGCAGGCACTCCTCGAGGCCGACGCCCGCCAGCACCTGGCCCGTCGGCCCCTCGTCGCCCTCGCGCACGATGTTCTGCAGGCGGAACTCGAGCGGGTCGAGCCCGAGCGCGTCGGCGATCATGTCCATCTGCGACTCGACGGCGAAGTTCGCCTGCGGCCCCGACGGCGCGCGGAACGAGCCGCAGTTGGTCTTGTTCGTGTAGACCGCGTAGCCCTCGAGCAGGAGGTTCGGGATCTTGTACGGCCCCGCGAGCACGAGCGTCGCCACCGAGGCCACGCCCGGGCCCGAGCCGGCGAACGCGCCGGTGTCGAACCAGATGCGCCCCTCCTTCGCCGTGATCCGGCCCGCGCGCGTCACGCCGGTCCGGAGCTCGACGCGCGTGCCCTGGCGCGGGTAGGCGGCGGTCAGCTCCTCCTCGCTCGTCGTCAGGACCCTGACCGGCCGTCCCGTGCGCCGCGCGAGCAGCGCGGCGACGTGCTCGACGCCGATGCGGAGCTTGCCGCCGAAGCCGCCGCCGATTCCCGGCACGATCACGCGGATCTTCGACGGCGCGAGCTCCAGGATCTCGGCCAGCGTGTTCTGGATCTCGAAGGGGAGCTGCGTGTTCGACCACACCGTCACCTGCCCCGAGCTGTCCCAGGACGCCACGGCGGCGCGCGGCTCGGTGTAGCCCTGGTGGACCATCGCGGTGCGGAACCGGTGCTCGAAGATCCGGTCGGCCTCGGCGAAGCCGCGCTCCACGTCGCCGACCACGATGCGCGCGCGGTGGCACACGTTGCCCTCGCGGTGCAGGATCGGGATCGCCGCGTACGTCGCCCACGCCTCGTGGATCAGCGGCGCGCCCGGCGCGAGCGCCGCCTCCAGGTCGAGCACCGCCGGCAGCGGCTCGTACACGACCTCGATGGCCGCGAGCGCCGCCTCGGCCGCCTCGCGCGTCGTCGCGGCCACCGCGGCCACCGGCTGGCCGACGTAGCGCACCCGGTCGCGCGCGAGCACGGTCTCGTCCTTCAGCGCGCCGCCGTAGCGCACGTCGGGGACGTCCGCGGCGGTCAGCACCGCGCGCACGCCCGGGAGCGCGCGCGCGCGCGCGGCGTCGATCCGCACGAGCCGCGCGTGGGGCTCGCGGCTCCGGAGGAGCTTGCCGTGGAGCATGCCGGGGAGCGCGAAGTCCGACGCGTAGACGGCCGTGCCCGTCACCTTGCCGGGCGCGTCCATGCGGGGCAGCGAGTGGCCGACGACGCGGGGGCTCATGGATGCGTGCACCCTCCGCCCCCCGCTCGACTCCCCCGGAGCGCGGCGGCGGCGGCGAGGACGGCGTCGGCGATCTTCTGGTAGCCCGTGCAGCGGCAGAGGTTGCCGGCCAGCGCCTCGCGGATCCCGTCCTCGGTCGGCGCGCCGTCCTCGTCGAGGTACGCCTTCGCCGCGAGCAGCATGCCGGGGATGCAGTAGCCGCACTGCACGGCGCCGTGCTCGACGAAGGCGCGCTGCAGCGGATGCAGCTCGGCGCCCCGCGCGAGGCCCTCGATCGTCACGACCTCGCGGCCCGCGCACTGCGCGGCGAGCAGGATGCACGCGTTCACCGCGCGCCCGTCGAGCAGCACCGTGCACACGCCGCACTCGGCCTCGAGGCAGTTCTCCTTCGTGCCGGTGAGCCCGAGGTCGTCGCGCAGCACGTCGAGCAGCGTGCGGTGCGGTGCCGTCAGCACCTCGTGGGTCTCGCCGTTGATCCGGAGGGAGAGCGCGAGGCGGCTCACGCCCCGCCCCCGATCCGCTCGCGGCACCGGCGGAGCGCGCGCGGCACGAGCGTCTCGACGAGCAGCCGCCGGTAGCGCGCCGAGGCGCGCACGTCGCTGATCGGCCGACACTCGCCCGCCGCGAGGCGCCCGGCCTCCCGGAGGACGTCGTCCGTGAGCGGCCGCCCCTCGAGCGCCCGCTCGGCGGCGCGCGCGCGCATCGTCGTCGGCGCCACCGCGCCGAGCGTGATCCGGGCCGCCAGGCAGCGCTCCCGCGCGGGGTCGAGCGTCAGGCGCGCGGCCACGCACACGACCGAGATCTCCATCGCCCGGCGCCGCCCCGCCTTCAGAAAGGCGGTCGCCGAGGCCGGCGGGAGCCGCTCGAAGCGGATCGCCGTGAGCAGCTCGCCCGGCCGGCGCGCGGTCTGCCCGGGGCCCGTCAGGAAGCCCTCGAGCGGGAGCGTCCGCTCGCCGTCGGGCCCGAGGCACGTGACCGTCGCGTCGAGCGTCAGGAGCACCGGGACCACGTCGGCGGCGGGCGAGGCGTTGACGACGTTGCCGCCCACCGTGGCGACGTTGCGGATCTGGTGGCCGCCGACCACCCGGGCGCCCTCGACGAGCGCGCCGAGCGGCCCCTGGAAGTCCGCGCAGCGCTCGACGGCGCGGTGGGTGACCAGCGCGCCGAGCGTGATCGCCCCGTTCGCCTCGATCCGGTCGAGGCCGGGGACGCGGTGCAGGCTCAGCACGTGCCGGGGCGCGACCTTGCCGCGCCGCATCTGGATGATGAGGTCGGTGCCGCCGGCCAGGAAGCGGCCGGCCTCGCCGAAGCGCGCGCCGAGGGCGACGGCCTCGGCGACCGCGGCGGGCTCGTGGTACTCGAAGCTCACGGGACGCTCCGCGTCGAGGGCCGCGCGGCCCGGCCGTTGCCCTCGGCCCGCACGCCGAGGCCGAAGTCGCGCGCCGCCGCGAGCGGTGGCCACACCGCGGCGAGCTCGGCCGCGGCGCGGCGCAGGCGCGGGGCGAGGCGGCGCAGGCGCGCGAGCGAGACGCGGAAGGTCGGCCCCGACACGGCGACCGCGCCCACGACCCGGCCCGCGACCAGGATCGGCGCCGCCGCCGCCCGCCCGCCCTCGACCAGCTCCTCGTCCACGATCGCGTAGCCCCGCGCACGCGCCTGCCGGAGCTGCGCGGCGAGCTTCGCCCGCGACGTGAGCGTCCGGGGCGTGAGCCGCCGCAGCCCGTCGCGCGCGAGGATCGCGAGGGCCTGCGCCTCGGGCAGGTGGGCGAGCCAGACCTTGCCCGACGCGGTCGCGTGCACGGGCGCGACCAGGCCGACGAGGGGCAGCATGCGGATCTGCCGGCCGGGGCCCTCGGCCTTCGCCACGAAGAGCAGCTGGTCGTCCTCCACGACCGCGAGCTGGGCCAGCTCGTCGGTCTCGTCGGCGAGCCGCTGGAGGATCGGCAGGCAGAGGCCGGGCATGCCGACGCGCTCGGCGTGCCCGAAGGCGAGCGCGAGCAGCCGCCAGCCGAGGTGGAAGCGCGCCGTCAGCGGGTCCTGGCGCACGAACCCCTCGCGGGCGAGCGTGCCCAGGATCTTCGAGAGGCTCGCCTTGCCGTGCCCGAGCTTGGCGGCGAGGCGCGAGAGCGCCACGCCCTCGGGATGGCCGGCGAACGCCTCGAGCACGCGCATCGCGCGCGACACCGAGGCGACGCGAACGCCGGGGCCGTCGGCCGGGTGGGGCATAGGATTGGAAACCAGGTTTCCTATCTAGCCCCAGCCGCCCTCCGTGTCAAGCGCCGGCACGGCGCGCCTCAGCCGACGAGCGCGAGCTCGCGGCTCGAGCGCGTGAGCATCCGCGCGCCCGCCGCGGTCACCTCGACGGCGTCCTCGACCTGGACGCCGCCCCAGCCGTGCTCGTAGTACGGGGTCTCGACGCAGAAGACCATCCCGGGCTCGAGCACGGTGTCGCTGCCGGGGGCGAGCGTCGGCGGGTCGTACGGCTCGAGGCCGATGCCGTGGCCGACGTGGTGGCGCTGGTAGTGGGGGATGCCGGCCGCGCGCGTGGCCCGGACGGCGACGTCGAAGAGGCGGCTCGCCGGCACGCCGGGCTTCATCGCCTCGATCGCCGCGCGCTCGCCGGCGAGCGCCGCGGCGTAGTAGCGCGCCTGCTTGTCGCTCGGCGCGCCGAGCACGGCCGTGCGCGAGATGTCCGAGCGGTAGCCCTCCCAGACGCAGCCGAGGTCGAAGCGCACGAGGTCGCCGGGCCGGAGCGCCCGGTCGCCCGGGTAGACGTCGGCCAGCGCGGCGCGCTCGCCGAGCGTGATCACGCTGAAGTAGGGCGACGCGCCCTGCCGCACCACCTCGCTCTCGTAGGCGCGCACCGCGTCGCGCTCGGTCACGCCCGGCGCCAGCATCGCGAGAACCGCGGCGATGCCGGCCTCGGCGATCCGCGCGGCGCGCTCGAGCCGCGCGACCTCGGCGGGGCTCTTGACCATCCGTGCGCGGCGGAAGAGCTGGTAGGCGGGGACGAGCCTGGCGGCGGCCAGCCGCTCGCCGAGGCGCGTCCACGCCGGCCCGAACACGTTGCCCTCGTCGAGCCCGAGGCGCCGGCCCGCGACGCCGAGGTCGGCGAGCACGCCCGCCAGCGCGTCGGCGGCGCTCGCCGCCGGCGCGCGCGTCCACCGCCGGACCTTCTCGCCCGCCTCGCCCGCCGGGTCGGCGTACTCGAAGAAGAATTTCCCGTAGCACGCCACCCGGTCGCACGCGATCCGGTCGGCGGCGACGCCGGCGGTATCGATCAGCGGCACGACGAGCCCGGTGCCGCCGCGCGTGAACACGCCGTAGAGCTCCGCGCCCCGGAAGATGGCGTGGGAGACGCTGCGGAAGCCGGTCACGTAGTAGAGGTTCTCGGGCGTGGTGGCGACGAGGGCGTCGAGGCCCTCGGCCTCCAGCACGCCGAGCAGTCGCGCTCGCCGATGCGGATCCATTCACGTCTCCTGGCTAGCGGAAGTTGGGCAGGACCTCGCGCCCGAACAGCTCGATCGCGTCCTGCATCTCGGTCACGGTGCTCGCCACGAACAGCATCCCGGCGAGCGTCGTCACCCCGGCCGCCTGGTAGGCGCGGATGCGCTCCGAGATCGCCTCGGGGCTCCCGATCAGGTTGCGCTGCTCGTAGCCGCCGGTCTGCTCGCGGAGCGTCGTCCGGCTGAGCGACTCCAGGTGCTTGAAGAGCTGGGAGCCGCGGAAGCGCCGGAGCGCCTCGTCCTGCGTCCGGCCGATCGAGACGACGAGCTGCGGAGCGATGTCGATGCGCGCGCCGTCGCGGGCCGCGCGCTCGGCGGCGCGCCGCACGTCCTCCGCGCCTCGCCGGATCTCCTCGGGCGAGAGCACCGCGGGCAGCCACCCGTCGCCCAGCTCGCCCGCGCGCCGCCGCACCTCGGCGTGGTTGCCGCCGGCGTAGAGCGGCAGGGGGTCCTGCACCGGCTTCGGAAAGCACTCGACCTCCTCGAAGCGCACGTACCGGCCCAGGAACGTCACGCGCCGCTCGGTGAACAGGCGGCGGAGCGCGCGCATGCCCTCGTCCACGAGCGTGCCGCGGTGGACGCCCTTCGCGTCGGGGAAGAGCGCCTCGTACTCCTCGCGATAGGCGCCGGTGCCGACGCCGAGGGTGAGGCGGCCGCCCGAGAGCTGGTCGAGCGTCGCGGCCTGCTTGGCGGCGACGACCATGTGGCGCATCGGCAGCACGAGGATGCAGGTGCAGACCCGCAGGCGCGTGGTGCGCGCGGCCACGTAGGCGAACGTCACGAGCGGCTCGTAGTAGTTCGGCGGGTCGGCGAACTCGCGCTGCACGTAGCGCTGGGTCGTCATGTGGTCGTTGCCCCACACCGAGTCGAACCCGAGGCGCTCGCAGAGCAGCGCCGTCGGCAGGATGTCCTCGGTCCGCGCGAACGGGATCGGGTACATCATGCCCTCGATGCAGGTGGGGATGTGGACGCCGAAGCTCAGCGGCATCGCGTCTCCTTCCAGAAGGCTCCGAGCGCCGCGCCGATGCGCGCGAGCTGGCCGGGCACGTCGGCCTCGGGCGGCACGACCGCGACGGGGGCGTCGAGGCCCACCTCGGCCCAGCGCGCGAGCGCCCGCCGGCACTCGGCGGGCGTGCCCGCGACGGCGACCGCGTCGAGGATGTCGTCGCCGACGAGATGGCCCGCGCCCTCGCCGCGCAGGAGCGCCTCGCGGAACGGCGCCGTCCGCGCCGCGTCGAGGCCCGCGTCGGCGAGGATCGACTGGCCGTGCAGGAAGCCGAGGTAGCGGGCCACGAACGGCCGGAGCGCCGCGCGCGCCGCCGCGCCGTCCTCGGCGACGGCGAGCGGCACGTACGCGATCACGCGGAGCGGCGCCGCGCCCGGCGGGCGCGCCGCGGCCGTCGTCGCGCGCACGCGGCGGACGTGGGCGGGCGAGGCGAGGATCGCGCAGTGCACGCCGTCGGCCACCTCGCCCGCGAGGGCGAGCGCCCGCGGCCCCTTGACGCCGAGGAAGATCGGCACCCCCCCGCCCGGCGCCCACTCGAGGCGGACGCCGTCCAGGGCGAAGCGCCGGCCGCGCCAGGTCAGGCGCTCGCCCGCGAGGAGCCGCCGGACGATCTCGACGCACTCGCGCACGGTGTCGAGCGGCGCCGTGAACGGGATGCCCATCCGCTCCTCGATCCACGCGCGGTTGCTCGCGCCGAGGCCGAGCACCACGCGCCCCGGCGCCAGGCCCGCGAGCGCGGCGGTCTCCATCGCGAGCAGCGCCGGGTGGCGCGTGTAGGGGTTCACGACGCCGATGCCGACGGTGACGCGCTCGGTCACCGCGGCGGCGGCGCCGGCGAGCGCGAAGGCGCCGGGGTAGAAGTAGTCCTCGATGAGCCAGACGCTGCCGAGCCCCGCGCGCTCGGCGGCCCGTGCCCAGGCGGCCACGTGGCGCGGCGCCGCGGCGCCGAGGAACGCGACGCCGGGGCTATCCGTGAAGCTCGAGCCCATAGCGCTCGCGCAGCACGCCGAGCAGCGCGTCGAAGTCGTCGCCGGCGGCCGGCACCTCGGGGAGCCACGCGCGCGAGGCGCCGGGGTCCTTGAGGCCGCTCGAGGTGAGGACCAGCACGATCGTCTGCTCTGGGTCCACGGCCTTCCGCGCGACGAGCTGCATCACCGCGGTGAGCGCCGCGGCCGAGGAGGGCTCGACGAACACGCCCTCCTCGCGCGCGAGCGCGCGCTGCGCCTCGAAGATGCCCTCGTCGGTGACCTGCACGCCGAGCCCGCGCGACTCGCGGAGCGCGGCGAGGCCCTGGTACGTCCCGTAGCGCGTCGCGATCGAGAAGGCGATGGAGCCCTCGCCGCGCACCGGCGCCGGCGTCTCGAGCGCCCGCTCGAGCGCGGCGGCGAGCGGGCCGTAGGGCTCGGCCGCGACCATCCGCGGCACGTCCGCGACGAGGCCGAGCGCCCGGAGCTCGCGCATGCCCTTCCAGATGCCCCAGAGGCCGTCGCTGTACGCGCTCGGCACGACGACGAGGTCGGGCGCGCGCCAGCCGAGGTCCTCGGCGATCTCGCACGCGAGCGTCTTGTAGCCCTCGATGCCGTACGGGTTCGAGCCGACCGGCGGCGCCTGGAACCCGCCCGTCGGGTACCAGCCGAGGCGCTCGATCCCCTGGCGCATGAGCGCCCAGCGCGCCTCCGGCGTCGGGCACGCGACGACCGCCGCGCCGTAGGCCTGCATGAGCGTCTTCATCGTCGCCGGGACGGAGGCGAGCGTGAAGATCACGCACGGCAGGCCCGCGCGCGCGGCGTACGCGGCCGTCGAGGCGCCGTGGTTGCCGGTGGACGCGATCGTCACGACGCGCGCGCCCGTCTCGACGGCGTGCGTGACCGCGACGGCGCAGAGGCGGTCCTTGTAGGACCAGGTGGGGTTCTGGCTCTCGTCCTTCGCGTAGAGCCGCGGGAGCCCCAGGCGCCGGCCCACGCGCTCGAGGTGGATCAGCGGCGTCGCCCCCTCGCCGAGCGTCACGGGGCGCTCGCCCGCGACGGGCAGGAGCGCGCGGAAGCGCCAGAGCCCGCGGGGCGTCGCCGGGAAGCCCTCGGTCGCCAGGTGCGCGAGCCTCGCGACGTCGACCTTGACCGCGAGGTTGACGGGGACGTGCTCGGCGCGGCAGCGCGGGCAGCCGGTGAACAGGCGCCCGTCCTCGTAGAGCGCGCCGCAGCGGGGACACTCGAGCCGGACCACGTTCTCTCTCCTCGATCGTGATCCTCGACGGGCGGGCGGGCGCCGCGGACGGCACCGGCCGGCCGGCGAGGCAGCGTCCGCGATTGTGCCACAGCGGACGCCGCCGCGCGCGGCCTGGCGCGCGGCGGTGGCGCGGCTCAGCGCTTGGCGGGCATCTGCGGGGTGGTCTGCAGCTGCGGGGAGGCCTTCTGGACGGCGGGCAGCAGCAGACCGATCCCGACGAGCATGTCGGGGGCGACGACCTTGCCGTTCTGGATGATGATGAACTTGCCGCTCGCCGTCTTGTGGATGCCGTTGCCGAGCGCCTTCTGCTGCTTGCCGGCCTTGTCGAACAGGCGCACCGAGCCGTCGCCCAGGAGCCGCGGCTGGTTGAGCCCGATCAGGATGCCCTCGGCGCGCCCCTCCGGCTGCTTGCCCGCCCTCTCGACGAACGGCAGGTCGGTCGGGCCGATGACCATGTCGGGCGCGACGACCCTTCCGCCCTGGACGACGATGAACTTGCCGTCCCTGAGCGCGTGGACGCCGTTGCCGAGGGCCGCGCCCGGCTTGCCGTCCTTGCCGACCCTGTGGACCCGGCCGTCCTGGCCCAGCCCGACCTTGTTGTCGTCGATGATCAGGACGTGATCCGCCCCGGCCGCCTGCGCCGCGAGCGGCGCGGCCAGCGCGAGCGCCGCCGCGAGCACGAGGGATCGTCTTCCACGCATGAGGTGCCCTCCTTGTCCTCCAGGACGTCCGGGACGCTCCCCGGCTTCGATTTCGAGCGTTCAGCCGCCGAGCAGGCGGGCCAGCGCCTCGACCTCCGCCTCGAAGGTTCGCCCCTGGTCGGTCCGGTGGACGAGGTCCGCGGCGCCGCGGTAG
>Ga0209341_10005573_pt1 | contig 11352 bp, 14 predicted proteins | sample RifCSP13_2_FD_184020 | JGI IMG/M metagenome (GOLD analysis project Ga0209341, IMG submission 184020) | Soil microbial communities from Rifle, Colorado - Rifle CSP2_sed 13_2 (SPAdes) (version 2) | ecosystem: Environmental > Terrestrial > Deep subsurface > Rock core/Sediment | place: Rifle...
GAGCCTCGAGCGCGGGCTCCGTGACGGTCGTGTACGGGTCATCCAAGGGTCTGCGACCCGCCACCGCGGACGTGTGGTCCCAGGCGAACGGGACCGGTGATCCTCCATCCGACAAAGTCGACGTGTGGCATATCGGGGCAGCGGAGTTCGGCCACGCCACGGAGTTCGGCCACGCCACGGGGTTTGGCCACGGGGTTTGGCCTCGGGGTCAGCTCGTCGTACCAGCACTTCAGCGCCAACAGCGACTGCCCCCGAATTCCCGACTTCGACTTCCCCGCGTGGCAAACGATGTGCGACAGCGCGGACAACCTTTCAGGTGGAGGATAAAGACGAAAGCGGAAGGAAGGTCCGACGCTCACTCGAGGCCCACGACAAACACACGTTCGACACCCGTACTAGCTCAGACCCGTCCCGTGCTTCCGCTCTCGCTCGCTGCGCTCGATCGCGAGCTCGACTAGCCGGTCGATCAGCTGCGGGTAGGTGAGCCCCGACGCCTCCCAGAGCTTCGGGTACATCGAGATGGACGTGAACCCCGGGATCGTGTTCACCTCGTTCACGAGCAGCACGCCGACCGGCAACAGGAAGAAGTCCACGCGCGCCATCCCCATGCAGTCGATCGCCCGGAACGCCGCAACCGCCATCCGCTGTGCCTCCTCGAGCGTCTCCGGCCCGATGTCGGCCGGGATCACCAGTTGGGCGCCGTGCTCGTCGAGGTACTTGGCCTCGTACGAGTAGAACTCGTGCCCCTGCGGCACGATCTCCCCGGCCAGCGAGGCAACCGGGTCGTCGTTTCCAAGGACGGCGACCTCTATCTCACGCGCTCGCTCCATCGACCGCTCAAGGAGCGCTTTCCTGCCGTAGCGGAACGCTTCCTCCGTAGCCGCGCGGAGCTCTTCGGGCGCATGGACCTTCGTGATGCCGACCGAGGATCCGAGCGCAGCCGGCTTGGCGAAGAGGGGATAGCCGAGAGCGCTCGCGCGCGCCTCGACTCCCTCGGGGTCCTCCTCCCACTCGCGCTCCTGGACGACCTCGTGGGGAGCGACGCGGAGGCCCGCGCCCGCGAACAGCACCTTCTGGACCGCCTTGTCCATCCCGATCGCGGATGCGAGGACGCCCGCGCCGACGTAGGGCACACCAGCGATCTCGAGCATCCCCTGGACGCTGCCGTCCTCGCCGTACGGGCCGTGCAGCACCGGGAACACGACGTCGATCTCGGTCCGCGAACCGTCCTCCGCGACGAGGGCCGACGCCCCCGGTCGCTCGTCGAGGACGACCTCGGCGCCCGCGCCGGCCGCGACCTCGGGAAGCCCGTCCGCCGACCCCGCCCCAAGCGCCGCGGGCCCGCCGGGCACGAAGTGCCACGTTCCCTTCTTCGTGATGCCAATCGGGATCGCCTCGTACCGCTCCGCGTCGAGGGCGTCCAGCACCGACCGGGCCGAGATCAGGGAGATCTCGTGCTCCGCCGAGCGCCCGCCGAAGAGGATGGCGATCCGCTTCCTCACGCCTTCTCCAGCGCCCGGGCGAAGTCCTCGATCAGGTCCTCGACATCCTCGAGGCCCACAGAGACCCGCACGAGTCCCTCCGAGATCCCGGCGGCGCGCAGCTGCTCGGCGCTGTACTGGCGGTGCGTGGTCGAGGCGGCGTGCCCGACCAGGGTGTGCGTTCCCCCGAGGCTGGTCGCGACCCACGCGAGCTCCAGGGCGTCGCAGAACCGCATGCCGCCCTCTCGGCCGCCCGCCACCTCGACGGCGAGCATGCCGGATGGCCCCCGGAGCACGCGCTTGGCCACGTCGAAATGAGGGTGAGAGGGCAGCCCCGGGTAGTAGACGCGATCCACCTTCGGGTGCGCTTCGAGGAACTCCGCGAGAGCCTGGGCGCTCCGGCAATGGCGCTCCATCCGGAGCTCGAGCGTCATGAGCCCCCGCATACACAGCCAAGCCTCGAGCGGCGCCATCGTGCCGCCTGTGTCGATCACCGTGTCGCGCAGCTCGCGCATCCGCTCCTCCGACGTGCACACGACGCCGCCGGTTAGGTCGTGGTGACCGCCGACGTACTTCGTCGTCGAGTGAAGCACGTAGTCGAAGCCGAGCTCGGCGGGGTTGCAGAGGTAGGGTGAGGCGAACGTGTTGTCCACGACGGAAGGGACGCCGGCGTCATGGCAAAGGGCGCCGAGCGACTCCAGGTCTGCGACCGACATCGTCGGGTTCGCGATCGTCTCGACGTAGAAGAGCTTCGCGCCGGGAAGTGCTGCCGTGACGGCTTCGAGGTCGTGCGGCGACACGAACGCCGTCTCGACGCCGAACCGCGGTAGCACGTGGGTGAACAGCTTGTGCGCGCCCCCGTACAGCTCCGGGCTCGAGACGATGCGGTCGCCGGCGGAGGCGAGCGTGGTCACGACGGTGTGGATCGCCGCCATCCCCGATGCGAACGAGAACCCCGAGCCCGTCCCCTCGAGTTCGGCCATGACTCGCTCGAACGCCTCCAGGGTAGGGTTGCCGTAACCCCGGGTGTAGGTGTAGCCGGGTCGCCGGAAACCGATCGTCTCCGCGTATCCCTCGGAGTCCTCGAACCGGAACGTCGAGGTCTGGAAGATCGGGACGCTCGGCGTCTCCTGCCCAACCGGCGGCGTCTTTGCGCCGTGGATCGCCCGCGTGGAGAACCCCCGCCTCGGCTCCATGGCGGGAAGCCTACCGGGCCCAGCGTTCCGGGTACCGCTTCCGTAGATCGAGGACCAGTCCCCGGAGCTCGCCCATCACGACCTCGGTCGCCTCTCGGAGCGCGTCGACGTCGTCGACGCGCTCCGAGTAGTTGCGAAGATCGATCGCCGGTCCGGCCTTGAGCCAGATCGGACGTCCGAACGCGAGGCTTCCCTTCCCCGTCTTCTGCCAGACGTGGTGGGCGCCCCACACCGCGATCGGAGTGACCGGCACGTCCGTGGCGAGCGATAGACGCACGAGCCCGGTCTTGCCCTCGCCGGGCGTCCAGTCGGCGTTCCTCGTCACCGTCGCCTCCGGGTAGACAACGATCGCCTCGCCGCCTTGGAGCGCCTCCTCGGCCCGCTCGAGCGGGCGCTGGTCCCCGGTGCCGCGCCGGACGGGGATCTGTCCCATCCCCCGGAGCACACGCCGGAGCCCTACGACCTCGAACAGCTCCTGCTTGGCGAGGTACCGGGGGCGCCTACCCCTTCGCCAGAGGAAGAGCCCGTGCGCGAGGGGGTCGAGGTAGGAGATGTGGTTCGCGGCCACGAGAAGCGGACCACTCGGCGGGACGCGCTCCTCCCCCTCGAAGCGCCAGTTGAACCAGTGCGTTATGGGTGGCTTAAGGACGCCGACGAACAACGCGAACCAGGGCTCGAACCGCCGCTCCCTCACCGCGAGCTCGATGCTAGTCGACCTCGCCGGAGTGGTGCCCGACGATCCGCCAGATCCCTGGAAGGAGCGAGGCCGCAAGCAGCAGCTTGATCGTGTCGCCGATCACGAACGGGTACAGCCCCCACTCGAGCCCCTTGGCGAGCGGCACGTCGAGCGCGGCAAGGAGCCAGGGGACGCCGGCCGCGTAGATGACGACGTTACCGAGCAGCATCGCGCCTATCGAGCTCCGCACGCTGCGGTCCCAACCTCGCCGCGACAGCCAACCGACGAGCGCGCCGGCCAGCAGGAACCCCCACAGGTACCCGCCGGTCGCCGACCCGAGACCGAGCAGGTCGAGTCCGGCCCTGCCCTCTGCGTAGAAGGGCAGCCCGATCGCACCCTCTAGGAGATACAGACCCATGGACAGCGCGCCGAGGCCCGGCCCGAGCGCGGCCCCGACGAGCAGGACCCCGAGCGTTTGTCCCGTGATCGGCACGGGGGTGAACGGGAGCTTCACCGAGACCTGCGCGAGGCCGGCGACGAGCACGCTCCCCGCGAAAGCGCAGGCGACCTGGTACGCGACGCGGGCGCGGGCGCGTTCTCGAGACGGCGCGAGGGCAAGAGCAAGCGTGCTCACAGCGAAGCCTCCTTCGGATCCGGGGTCGGTGCTTCGACCCCGCGTGGTCCGACGGAGGTTACCGCGCCCTCGGCTACCCTGTCGGCTGATGCGCGTCCTCGCGATACCCGTGAAGTCGCTCTCCCACGCCAAGCAACGATTGTCCGGCGTGCTCTCGCCCTTGGAGCGAGGAGCGCTCACGCTCGCGATGCTCGAGGACGTCCTCGACGGGGCGCTCGCGATCACCGGGTGGGAGACCTGGATCGTTTCGCCCGACGAGGCGGTGCTCGAGATCGCCTCGCGCCGCGGCGCGCGCGCGGTCGCGGAGGAGAAACCGCCGCTCTCCGCGGCGGTCCGTCAGATCGAGGCCGACGCGACCGACCGGGCCGCGGACGCGCTCGCGGTCCTCCTCGCCGATACCCCCCTCGTCACGGCCGAGGCGCTCACGATCGCGCTGCATACGCTCGGCCCCGTCGTCCTCGCTCCCGCCGAGAGCGACGGAGGGACGAACCTCCTCGTGCGTCGGCCGCCGAGATCGATCCGGGCGCGCTTCGGTCCGTCGTCCTTCCACAGGCACCGCGCGGCCGCGGCCGAGCGAGGCCTCCCCGTGGCGGTTGCCGACCTACCCGAGCTCGCCTTCGACCTCGATGCTCCGGACGATATCCTCACTCTGCTGCGCGCCCGCCGGGCTGGAAGGACGCGCGAGGTCTGCCTCGCGATGGACCTCACATCGCGACTTCGGGTGCGCGCCTAGAGAGGACTAGGGGGGGTTCGATGCCGCAGGGCACCGTGAAGGACTTCGACGTAGCGGCGGGGATCGGCACGCTCCTGCTGGACGACAGCACCGAGATCCGGATCGACGCCGTCTCGATCCAGGGATCCGAGGTCCGGTACCTGCGGATCGGCCAGCGCGTGCGTTTCGACATCGACGAGGTGGGCGGCGAGAAGATCGCCCGCCGACTGCACCTCGTGACCTTCTAGCGACTCCGCTTCGCCGGCTGTCGCTTGCGCCGCCGGGAGGCCACGGCCTCGCGGAACTCGTTGCCCGGGTTGAACGTCGGCACGTCGCGCGCGGGCACGACGATCGGCACCTTCGGCTTCCGCGGGTTACGGGCGATCCGCTGGTTGCGGTGTTTCCGCTCGAACGTGCCGAACCCCGCGAGAGCCACCCTCTCCCCCGAGGCCACGGTCTCGCGGATCGCGTCGATGGCTGCGTCGACCGTGCGCGCCACCTCCGCCTTGCTCGACCCGCTCCGCTTCGCAACCTCGGCGACCAGCCCGCTCTTGTTCACGGTCGCTCCCCCTCCGGGTGAGTGGTTCCCCTGCACCGTAGCCGGACCACGCCCGCGAGGTCAACGTCCGGGTGCCTGGTCGAAGGGGGCCGGGTGGCCCACAATGGCCGGCATGAGGAGGGCGCTGCTGGCCGCCGGAGTCACCGCCCTGCTGATCCCGGCGTGCGCCGGAGGGACCGGCCGACCGATGTCTCGCTACTACGACCCCTCGGGTCTGTTCGCGATCGACCTGCCGGCAGAGGATGTGGTCAGCCCGGTCCCCTCCGAAACCGGAGACGCTGCCGGCCAGCCCGTCCTCCTGGGCGGGGTCCAGGCAGCCCCGCAGCCGCCCGAGAGCGGCACCACCTTCGGCGTGACCGCCACCCAACAGGACCAGACCCTCTACTTCGTGTTCGTGTACGACGCGCCGCAGTTCAGTTCGACGTCGGACCTGGTGGCGTTCGTGTCCACGATCGGGGGGGTGGACCTGAGGGTCGAGCGTCCAGCTACGGTAGGCGGGCGAGCCGGGCGCCTCGTCGTCACCGATCACGACAACGAGTCCGGACCCTTCTCGGTCGCGTCCGGGTTCCTGCTAGAGGGGAACGTCGCCTACTGGATCGCGGCCCTGTTCCCGCAGGGCGACTGGGATCGAGAGGAGGAGGACTTCACCAGGATCCTAGAGTCGTTCCGGACCCAGGTACCGGCCGGGATCAACGCTTTCCCTGTCCAGGTCGCCTGATACCATCGCCCCGATTGGCCCGTGGGGTAACGGTAGCCCGACTGACTCTGGATCAGTTAGTCCTGGTTCGAATCCAGGCGGGCCAGCGGATCGTCTGCGACGTGCGGGCGCGCCTCCGCGCGGCGCCTGCGGTAGGCACGAGCCTTCATGAGGTTCCCACAGACGTCCATCGTGCACCAGGCTCCCGACCTGTTCTTGGACCCGTCGTAGAACGCCCAGCCGCACGTGTGGTTGCGGCAGGCCTTCAGCCGCCGCCACGTCCCGTCTGCCTCGGCCGCCTGCACGGCAGCGAGGATCGCTCCGAGCGCCGCATCCACTCCCTCGCCCTTCGGGACGAGCTCGGCGCGCCCCTCGCGGTCGAACCTCACCGTGACGCCCGCCCGCGCCGCCGCGCGGTTGAGCGTCGCCACCGCCTCGGGGTCGAGAGGCTCCCCGCTGTTGGCCAGCGCCATCGCCCGGAGCGCCTCGCGAACGGCCACCGCTCGCTCGAGGTCCCCCGGGACGAGCGGGTCGTCACCGACCTGAAGCCCCCTAGCGCGCAGCCAGGCTTGAAGCTCCCCGGGCGTCGACAGCGCTTCGGTCTCCTCCTCGATGTCGCGCGTGTTGATGAAGCCCTGAACGAGGGCAAGCCCCCCCGGGGCGGGCTTCGAACCGAGCTGCTCGGCGTCGAGGTTCAGATCCATATCCTCAACCAGCGTAGCGCTCTCATGGGTGACGTTCAATCCCTCGAAACCCAGGATATCACCGGCCACCCGTGTTGACAGGTGACGGCCCACCGGTGTACGCTGATGACCGGTGACGCCGAGGAATCATCGAGGAAGGGGGTCCGACATGTTCCTACCATTCACCCCGATGCTCGCCCAACAGCGCTCCGAGGAGCTTCGCAGGCAGGCGGAGGAACGCTCCAAGGTGCTCCGGAGGCGCCGGGCGCGCCTGCCCGACCTCCGCCGCGGTCTGGCTGCGGTGCCCTTCACAAAGCCGGTAGTCAGCAGGACGGAAACGTGATGATCGCGTGGCTCTGGTTCGGCGAGGCCGCCCTCGCCGACCGCGAGAGCTACGCCGGCTACCTCGAGCGGACGGGCTGGCGCGACTTGAACGCCGCCCGGGGGAACAAGGGGGTGTTCCTGCTGCGCAGGGATCTTCCAGATCGGGCCGAGTTCGGGGTGCTCTCCCTCTGGGACTCGATCGACTCCGTCAAAGGATTCGCCGGGTCCGACCCGGAGCGCGCCGTGTACTACCCCGACGACGCTCGCTACCTGCTTGCCCCCCCGCAGACGCTCGGACACTACGAGGTGCTCGCGCACCCCCTCGGCTAGCTCTCCGCCGCGTCGAGCTCCGGAGTCGGATCCAGGATCAACGGCGGCAGCGGATCCTGGGAGAAGTCGAACTCCCTCCTCACGTCGCCCAGGATCTTCACCTCCTCCCGGACGGTGGGCCGCGAGTCGGGGCGCCCGTCGGTCTCCGGGTCCAGACGCTGCCCTCCCAGGAACCGGTCCTCGATGAACTTGAGGTACGCATCGAAGGTCAGGACCTGGTGGTCGACGTACCCACGTCTCGCCCACGGGCTGATCAGGAGCCCCGGTACTCTGATCCCGTATCCGTTCTCGTCTACGCGCGGCGGCTCCAGATGGTCGTAGAAGCCGCCCCAGTCGTCCCATGTGACGAAGATCGCCGATGACCCCCAATCGGGGCTTTCCATCGCCGCGTTCACGACCCGCGTCACCCAGGCCATCCCCTGCGAGATCGGCGCCCCGTTGCCGGGATGCTCGCTTGCCCCGCGCGCCGGCATGATCCACGAGACCGACGGGAGCTTCCCCTTATTCGCCGCCTCGAAGTAGTCCTCGTGGAGCCTGATGTTGTCGAATTGCTTGGTCTCGTGGACGGTCGTGAAGCTCGGCAGCGGGTTCTGCGCCGGCGGTGAGCCCTTGACTCCGCGGGGACAGGGAGGCTCCATGCACGTCCCCTCCGCCACGTAGTACGCCCAGCTCACGTCGTTCCCGTGCAGGAGCCAGGTGATGTCGGTCCAGGCGTATAGCGGCGGGTGCTCCCCGTGCCGCTGGAGATCCACCATGTCGGTGAGGCCCAGATCCGAGCGGCAGCTCATAGGGTCGTACGGGTCGTCGCATCGCGCCGACCACGCCGACACGAGGTAGAGGTGAGCCGGCAGGGTCCAGGAGTCAGCCGGCGCGAACATGTGATCCTGCAGGACGTAGTTCTCCGCGTAGGCCCAGTAGTTGGGGATCTCATTCGCGGTGTGGTAGCCCATCACGTCCGGCTGGCCCTGAGGCCCGAGGTCGGTGGCGCACTCGGGGTCGCCACGGACGTCGGCACAGTGGTTGGGACCGGCCACCAGCGACCGGATGAACCCGTCCATCTTCCCGCCGTTCACGTCGGCGTCCGATTGCGGTTTCGCGTGCGGCCCCCCCTGGTTCACGAGGGTCCGGTCGTGGAACGGCGGCAGGCACTTTCCAAGAACGGGGTCCTCCGCGCACACGGAAGGATTCCCGCCCTTCATCGGGATCCCCTCGGCCCCCGGGAACGTGCCGAAGTAGTGGTCGAACGAGCGGTTCTCCTGGACCACGAAGATCACGTGCTCGATCTTCTTGATGCCCCTCGGTGCGGGGTCGCCGGTGGGCTCAACCGTGGCGGACGGCCCGCTCGGCCCCGTGGCCGGGGATCCCGTCGGATCGGTGCGACCGCCCGCCGTCGAGCAAGCGCCGGCTGCCAAGGCGATCGCGACGATAAGGGGGACGCGGCGTGGTGACGCCGCGAGCGCACGAGACATGGAAGCGAAGTGTACTGGCAAGGGATGGCGGCACCCCGGCGGTACGATGACAGGGCCCGTGTTAGCTAGCGGCCGTCAAGCCGGCCGGAAGGAGCGCCCGTGGACGCCGACGTAGCTCCCAAGACCCTGGTCACCGTCATCCCGGGCGACGGGATCGGGCCGGAGGTCGTCCGCTCCGCCCAGCGGATCATCGAGGCGGCCGGCGCCCGGATCGATTGGGAGAAGTGCGAGGCCGGTGCGCAGGTGTTCGAGAAGGGCCTTCCGTCGGGCGTCCCCCCCGAGACGATCGAGTCGATCTCCAAGACCCGAGTGGTCCTGAAGGGACCGCTCGAGACCCCCGTTGGATTCGGGGAAAAGAGCGCCAACGTCACGCTCCGTAAGCTGTTCGAGACCTACGCGAACGTCCGCCCCGCGAGGGAGCTGCCCGGCGTCGAGACCCCCTACTCCGGTCGCGGCATCGACCTCGTGGTCGTCCGCGAGAACGTCGAGGACCTGTACGCCGGGATCGAGTACATGCAGTCCCCCGGCGTCGCCCAGGCCCTCAAGCTCATCTCGCGCAAGGGATGCGAGAAGATTGCGCGGTTCGCGTTCGAGCTCGCGCGCGCGGAGGGCCGAACGAAGGTCCACTGCGCCACGAAGTCCAACATCATGAAGTTGACGGAGGGGCTCCTCAAGCGAACGTTCGAGGACGTATCCAAGGACTACCCTGACATCGAGGCGAACCACATCATCGTCGACAACTGCGCCCACCAGCTCGTGAAGCGCCCGGAGCAGTTCGAGGTGATCGTCACCACCAACATGAACGGGGACATCCTGTCCGATGAGTCCTCCGCGCTGATCGGCGGTCTCGGGTTCGCACCGTCGGCGAACATCGGCAACGACGTGGCGATCTTCGAGGCGGTTCACGGCTCGGCGCCGAAGTACGCCGGCAAGGACGTGATCAACCCGACCGCGTTGATACTTACGGCGGTCATGATGCTCCGCCACATCGGCGAGTTCGACGTAGCCGCCGACGTCGAGCACGCCGTGCTCGTCACGCTCGAGGCCGGAGTGCGGACGGGCGACATCGTCGGCTACGACAAGGGGGCGCCGACCACCGCCTACACCGACGCCATCATCGCAAACCTCGGGAAGCGCTCGGAGCGATGGAAGGTCCGCGACTACAAGCCGATCAAGCTCCCCGAGGTCGACCCCGCCATCGACTTCGTCAAGCCGGATTCGAGGGCCGTCGTCGGGCTGGACGTGTTCGTCGAGTCGCCGCTCACCGCGGCCGAGCTCGGAGCGAGCCTGATGGAGCTGACGCGTGACACCCGGCTGTCGCTGGTCATGATCGGGAACAGGGGCACGAAGGTCTTCCCGCCGACGGGGGCGATCACAGACCTGGCCGACCATTACCGCTGCCGGTTCATCATCCGCGAGAACCCCGGCGACCTGCCCGATGAGGACGTGCACCAGGTGCTCGCGCGGATCTCCCGACGTCACCGCTGGATGCACATCGAGAAGCTCCAGGAGTTCGACGGCGAGCTCGGCTTCACGCGCGACCAGGGCGAGAACTAGAGGATCGCCGCGCACCGAGGGCAGAACGCGTCGAGCGCGTCGAGCTCCTCGGGCGTCGCGACCGAGCGGGCGAGGCAGGTTCGCCTCCGGCAGTGCCCGAGTCGCTCGAGGTGTCCGGCCTCGTGCGCGACGAGTCGGGCCACCCGGCCGGCGACCGGCGCACCGACGTCGGAGGTGACCACCGCGGCGGAGCCGTCCGACCACCCCAGCACACGTCGCAACCCCCGCGCGTAAAGCGGGTTCGGCACGACGGCGATCGTCCCTTGCCTCAGCCCGAGCACTGCCTTCCTTGCGTCGGGAGAAGCCGCCGCGGGCAGCGGTGGCCCGAGGCGCACCAGTCGACCAGCCATCCGGGGCAGCTCGGCCGCGACCCGAGATGGAAGCCCCGGATCGGTCCCCGCGACGAAACGAAGCACGTAGGGTCGTTGACGCGACGGGAGCTGCCTGCGTTCAATCATGTCGTGCGCGGGCGGGAAGGGGGACCGATGGCGTCCGGCATCGCGGCGCGGGCGACCGCGCGGGGACGCGCCTGGCTCGACCGGATCCTCGCGACGAGGGTCGGCCGCTTCCTCGACCCGTACTTCGACATCGGTCTCCTCCGCCGGCTGAACCCGCTCCTCGCCCTCGTGCCCATGGGCATCATGCTCCTCCTCGGCCTGCAGCGCAGCGAGTTCGGGCACATGGACACGGTGCCCAACATCTTCCCGATCGTCTCTTTCATCTCCGCCCTGAACCCGCTGGCGGGACTGCTTTCCGCCATGGCGTACGGGCTCGGCGACACGGTTCAGAAGCTGGTCGCCGACGACACCTACTACGTGGCGCGATCCGCGGGGGACTTCTGGGGCGCGCGAGGCGGCTATCTGGTCGCCTACTCGTCGCTCGCGCTGTTCGGCGTGCTTCCCGGGGTCCTTGCGCGCGTCGGTCGGCAGATCGGGCCCGCCGTTGCCCGCATGCCCCTCGGGCGGCGGGCCCAGGGCGCCGAGCTGGCGCGTGGTGTCGAGCTCGCGTCGGCGGCCATAGGCGCCTCGCTCGGC
>Ga0209341_10005574_pt1 | contig 11352 bp, 8 predicted proteins | sample RifCSP13_2_FD_184020 | JGI IMG/M metagenome (GOLD analysis project Ga0209341, IMG submission 184020) | Soil microbial communities from Rifle, Colorado - Rifle CSP2_sed 13_2 (SPAdes) (version 2) | ecosystem: Environmental > Terrestrial > Deep subsurface > Rock core/Sediment | place: Rifle...
CCTTTCCCCTTCATATGAAAAGTATTTTTTACATAATAATAAATCTAAAGGTAAATTCTCATCGGAAACATATCTAAAATTTGTTAAGATTAATAGTGGAAGTGAAAACAATTGTTTTTGTTGGCCTTCGTAGTATAGTGGTAGTATAGGGGACTGTGGATCCCCGGGCGGGAGTTCGATTCCCCCCGAAGGCCCACTTTGGTATCTAATTTTTTCCAACTTCGGTTCAAGTCGTAGAAGATTCTATACCAATTTCGCTAATTCACTTTTTGCTAGGCATAGACATTTGTAGTTGTTGTTCGTTTCCACAAACATAAGCTAATGTAACAAAATTGGTTGAATGTTACTATTGATGATGAAACCGATTTCAACTTTAATGATATTGTTGGGAACAATTTTACTAGTTAGTTTTCAAACCCAATTGGCATATGCAGAAAACGATGGCAATAATTTATTCAGTTGGTTTCAAAAATCTTTAGAAAAAGTTTGGGAATTAATAGTAAAAATCAATCCTAACAACCAAAATCAACAAGCACAAGAAAATGATAAAGTTGAAGAATCTCAAAAAAATGAAACACCACCCTCATCTACAATAGAAACATTGACAGAAGAACCAGTTGAGGATGGAGTGATAGAAAAGAAATTCACACATGGAAATACTGAATTTAATTATATGGTAGGAGTTGAAAATGGTGTGGAAGAAACTCCATCACCAGAGGTTCTGCGAGCGATGCGAGCTTCATATTCAGAAGAAGAACTGGAAAGACAGCAGAAAATAATAGACGAAATAGTTAGGAATGGGCCACAGGGGATGGGAAAAGTAATAGGTTTTGACGGTGTTTACATAGATGTAAACAAGGCATACAAAAATACACAAATCCATGTAAACAACAAACTAAAGAAACAGTATATTGACACAAACTTTACCTGTGATAATTATCATGCTTTAGCAAAAAAATTTGTTGGTGAATCAATGTATGGGGTTGGATATGCCGGATCGGTTGAGAATTATATTTACTCAAAGGCGTTAGACGAATGTATCAGTCCAAAACATCAAGAGGAACTTGATAAGGTTAATGAAGAATTAGAAGAAGTTTACAAAGAGAATTGATGAATACTTGGGATTTATAATGAATAATCATTATCATTATTTTGTGTTCAAAGATTAATTAAACTTTGAAAATTACTTAGCAAAAATTTTGTGTTGCATAGATTTGTAATCCCGCGGTTGAAATTCCTATTCCCTCCTTCTTATATTGAGGTTGAAGAATATTTTCTCTATGTTCTGGACTATTCATCCATTGATCCACTATTAATTTTGCAACGTTTTCCGGAGGGGAAATAAAGGAGAAATAATTCTGAGCAATGTTTTCACCACTACTTTGATTTTTGCAGTTATATCCCTCTTTTTGATATCTCTCGTAAAAATTAATTCCTTCAGGTGAAGCATGGGCGAAATATTTCCTATTTGCCATATCTTCACTATGTTCTTCCGCAATTTTTTCAAGCTTTGTATCATATGCAAGCGGGCTTAGCCCAGCTTTCTGCCGTTCTTCATTTACTAGTTTATGTACATTATCTTCAACAGCTTGAATATCCAAAGTACCAAAATCCATACTACCATTTTGCAACAAAAACAAAACCCCAGTGACTGAAATTACAAGTACTAGAGCTAACGACTGCACAGCTTTTTTAGCTCTATTAGCACCATAATAATGTCTATCCCAACCTTTGCGTTCACCATAGCTTTGATCTCTCCACCTTTTTCTTTGTTTAAAATATCGAACTGCGGACTTGATTGTCATAATAAATGCAATTAATTCCAATAATTGTCCATAGGGAAACGGAAGAAGAGTATAACTAATTATGATTGACGCAATGAGAAATCCTAACCACATTAAGGTCTTGTTTTTTGGAGTCATTAACCTAATACTAATACAATTAAAATGAATCTGAAAAGTGTTCCATAATTCTGTTTGTTCAAAATTTTCAAACCCTTCTCTGTTCCTGCTTGCTATGGGTGGGTATCGAAGTAATATTACATTCCCCTGTAGGTGTAATAGTAAAAGTACGAATTCTAATTCACTTCTAAATTCTTGTTATCTAGGCGTAGACCTTTTGCAGTTGTTGTTCGATTCCACAAACATAATTTAATCTACCAAAATTAGCATCAATATTCTAACCCCTTGAAATATGCCCCACAGATATTAGCGTCCTGTATTCTTGCTATCGGACTTGCTTCCTCATTCCCAAATGCATTTGGATACACTCAAGCAACCTTTGAAGAAAATTTTGATGGTGCTTTGAATGGATGGAAAAGTCTTCTATGTTTAAAACATATTAACGATATAGATGGCAGGCAGTCTTGTTCTATTGGTCAAAGCGTAATAAGTAATCCAGGTGAGCTTAACAAAGATGCCAAGTCATCTCCTTATTGGGGCTATATACAAATTAAATCTACATATCCAAAATGCATTGAAAAAACACATGATGTAAGATATCAAAAAACCTTTGATGTTACTGTTCCAGACATTTATGATGTTAGTGCATGGATTGCTACATCGCCTTGTCCTACATGTAAATTAAAGACATCTCACCTTTACATTGATGGAGAAGAGATTTTATCACAAAAGGCAAGTAGCGGAATACCAGTTCTTGAGAAAAGTAAAATTGATCTAAATCCAGGCACACATACAATTACAATTAGAGCAACAACTGATAGAGCATGTACTGGAGAGTTTCGCTCATCTTTTGATAATATACGAGTAGAACGTGCAATTACCCAAGATGAATATAATGCGTTAGAAAAAGCCAGGGCAGAAACTAATGCAAAAGATAGAGCAGATGCTGCTGCTGAACAAGCAAGAGCGGATGCTGCTACTGAAAAAGCCAGAGCAGATGCTGCTACTGAAAAAGCCAGAGCAGATGCTGCTGCTGAAAAAGCCAGAGTAGATGATTCAAACTCGAGGATACAACCACCTGTTAGAGAAGATTTAACAACAGATTCCCAACCCCAAAGCAAGGTTACAATCTGTCACCTTCCAAATGATAATTCCGTAAAACCACAAACAATAACTATTTCCCAAAGTGGATTGGAAGCCCATCAGAAACATGGTGATTATCCCGGTACATGTCTTGCAGAAGAGCCATACAATTCCCCTACTGTTCCCGATAATGATAAAGACAAAAATTTAGAAAAAGAAATTGAAAAACTTAAGAAAAAAGTGGAAGAGCAAGAAAATAGTATCAATTCTCTAGATAGAATCATTAGTGAAATTAGTCAATTTGTAGATAGAATTAAAGGCTTTTTCCTTTGAGTGGAAAAATTAACGGAGGAATCTAGGTAAAATGGCTGAGATTGGAGCAATGGTTTTGATTGCAATTGTAGTTTTTCTCATCGCAATTGCCGCAGGTGCTGCATCAAAGAGACGAAGAGTTTCCTATGGATCGCATTATGAGAGCCACAGAAATTGGGATGACGATGATGAAGACTATGAAAGAGAATCACATCGACGAGAGCGCGACTATGAAAGACAAAGAAGACGTGAAGAAAGAGAATATGAGCGACAACGAAGACGAGATGAAAATGAGGCAAGACGCCAACAAAAGGTATGGACTGACTCGCTACAAGACTCTGCTGATTATGCCAACAATTTCTTTGGTGGTGGAAAAAGACGTAGTTGGGGCTTTTAATTTCCTAAATTCTAAAAATTCTTAATTCATAGTTTGGTAATAATGTTCCAAACTTAAGTAAAACATACTCGTAATACTACTGGCGAGAACGTACCACTATCCATGTTTGTCAGCCTCGTTACTTCCTTCAACACGTTCTCGCATTGGATTTCTAAAAATTTAGATTCATAACTAGTCTGGAAAAATTTTCATTATCTGTTAGCTATTATGAAATAGATTCCAAACGTAATTAATAAATTCTTTATCGAAATACATGTGTGATTCATCAAAGTCAAAATTAGGCCTCTTGTCTCCGTTTGTGTCAGCAATCTTTACATCTACAACTACTGGATTTCCTAGACCTAATGTTGATGGATTATAAATCAAAAGATACGAACCTGGCACTACATTGCAATCTTTTGATACTGATGACATCTCACTTTCGTACTCGCTACAAGAAAGGTAAAAAGATGCTTTACCAGAAATTACATCTCGGGGATTTGAATTTGGGGGAACAACATAAACATGAAATCCATTATTTCCGCCATAGGTTTGTGCTGTGTAACCGAAATAACCTCCATAACAGAGAGGAATTGATTGCGCGGAACCATCGGGTAGAGTGATACTATCTCCATGATACCAGTCAAATTTGTTTCCAGTTCCTTTCTCATACATTATGTTATTAGAATCACTTACATGTGTATACCCTAATGCATGACCAACCTCATGCCACATAATCTTGTAAACGGTATAACCATTAAATGGCGTCCATTCTCCATAACAGTTATTGGTTCCAAGACCAACAATCAGATAATTACCTACTTGTCGTCCAATTGCGTCCTCTTGATAGTCTTTCACCCAATTGATACTAAAGTCAGAATATTCTTGTTGATAAACTCGTTTTAGTTTTATTCCTCCATACACTGTTTGTCCATCCATCCAAGTAGCCAAAGATTCTACTTGGTTTCTAACATCGTTTGATGCATAGCCTGGTAATGGCTGTACATAGAAGGTTAATTCACCATCAGTTAGACCCATAATGAAAGGACTTCCAGAATATTGTGCTAAGATAGATTGTTTATCGCTTTCAATTTTTTGTAATGCTAATCTTATTTGTTGTTGTTCTAACTCTCGTTGTTTTTGTTCTTTGGCTAATCTTTCTGCTTCTAGTTGTCTTTGTTGTTGTTCTAACTCTCGTTGTTTTTGTTCTTTGGCTAATCTTTCTGCTTCTAGTTGTCTTTGTTGTTGTTCAATCTCATATTGTTTTTGTTCGTTAGCTAATCTCTCATCTTCTAACTGTCTTTGTTGTTGTTCAATCTCATATTGTTTTTGTTCCTTAGCTAATCTCTCAGAATCAAGTTGCTGTTGTCGTTGATCTAGTTCTCGTTGTTTTTGTTCTTTAGCCCATTGTTCTGATTGAAGCTGTCTCTCTCTTTCTTCTAATTGTCTTTGTTTTGCAGCAAGATCAATTTCATTTTGAATTTGTTTTTCTTTTAATACTTTTTTCTCCTGATCAAAATCATCAGTCCATTCTTGTATTGTTTCTCCAAGAGCCCGAAATACATCCGTATCTTGTTTATTATTTGGGGTATTGCTCAAAATATTACCAAAATACGATTCAATACTTTTAAATCCATTTTCAAATATTTTTGTAAAGTCATCAAAAAAAGACTGTGCAAATGCAGATTGAACTTGGGTACTTGTTAGTATGACACTTGCTAAAACTAAAAATACGATTAGATTTTCTCTCATCATTGTCTACCTATGGTAGATAGACAAACAGGCAAAATCAGATAATCTTTTTCTTGAACTGCTTGTTTATTTTTACCAAACATTATTTTCAAATTCTATAGTAAATTCATGTTTCTAGTCATGAAATTATAGAACTGTTGTTTGTTTTCACAAACATAAGCTAATCTAACAAATTTTCGTTATTTTCTTTACGATTGAGACTACCTTCACCTAAAATTCACTCGATGTACATTTTATCACTAGTACTTGTAAGTATGATTTTCCTAAGTTTACAGTATCAATCAGTCTTTGCTGAAACCGTAAATGTTCGGATGGTGCCAGATTCTTCAGTTCCTGGTTGTGAAAAACTTGGTGTCGGACAATGTTATTTTCCATCTAGGCCAACAGTTAAGGTTGGAGACAAAGTAATATGGAAAAACTATGATTCAGCTGGACATACAGTAACAAGCGGAACATCTTCTGGTGGACCAGATGGATTGTTTGACAGTGGTATAAAAATGGCAAACCAATCTTATGGTGTTCAATTCAACAAAGAAGGGAGTTTTCCCTATTTTTGTATGGTTCATCCATGGATGACTGGTAAAATTACAGTAGAGAAAAAAGGTATTGAATTTAATTCAATCAAGCTTTATGATGTGTCACCATCAACTATTTTTGAAGGAGAAACTGCTACCATTTCAGGACAGATAATTTCAACAGGTCAAATTCCTTCAGATACAATAGTTGTAAGCTACAAAACCAATACTGGTTTATCGGGATCAGTTTGGAATGATGATGATGGCCATATTACAATGAATGTTTTATGGCCTGTAGGCACTCACACAATTACTACAAGCCTTAAAGGCGATTTTGGAACACTGGTAAGTAATTCAGTCGTACTTGTAATAAAACCAAGAGAACCGCCAAAAACCATAATCACTTTGGAGCCAATGAGAGATTATGGCACTTCAACTGATGGCCTAGCAGAATTTACAGGAAGAGTAACTACACAGGATGGACAACCACTTTCTGGGAAAAATGTTTCAGTAAAGTTTGAAAAACAAGGAAAAACCGGAGTTACAACTGAATTTGACATTACAGATTCGTCTGGACGTTATTCGGTAGTATATGGGTTCAATGGCAATGAAGGAGATTGGAAAGTTTATGCAGTCTTTGAAGATGGAGTTCAGTACAAAGCAGCTGAAAGTAACAAACTAGTTTTTTCAGTTTTGCCTGATCCTGTTCCAACTCAAACACCTGAACCAATAAAAACAACACCAACAACACCTCAGGTCACATCATCTCCTGTCACAATTAATGTTCAGATGACAAAATCCTACTACAATAAGGGAGATACCATTACAGCCTATGGAACAGTTTCAAAAAATACTGGGGACAAGGTTGGAATCTTAGTAACTGCGCCAAACGGTAACTTGATTCTAGTAGATCTGATAAAGGTGGATTCTTCAAATAATTTTGCAACTCAAATACAAACAGGTAGCGAAAGTTGGGATACTTCAGGTACTTATAATATCAAAGCAAATTATGGGGACAGTAGTGACAATGAATATTTCCAATATCAGGCAAACAAATTAGCCCCTGTCGCTTCATCTAGTACATCAGAGGCACCAACCACTTCTACAGCAACATCGGCTCCAACCGGAACAGATGTTATACTAGCCTTAGGGTCAAGTGTACCTGGTTGTGAAGAATCTTGTTATCTTCCATATTCTCTAAATATTAAGACCAATGATGTAATTGACTGGTATAATGCAGATTCAGCAGCACATACTGTAACAAGTGGTAACCCAACTAGCGGTCCCAACGGCAAGTTTGATAGTAATCTGTTTCTAGCAGGAAGTACCTTTTCACACAAGTTCACCCAATCAGGAAATTATCCATATTTCTGTATGGTTCATCCTTGGATGACAGGAGAGATAATAGTTTCTGGTAACACACAAAGCTCAACAAACACATTCAAGAGTTATGCAGATACTGGCTCTTCAATTCCAAATGATCCTTCAAAGGAATACACTATTCAAGTACAAGGAACTAAGCATTCAATTACATATAAAATATCATCAGGACAAATTACCAACTCCAAAATAGATGAGGGAACAACATCTATTATTCTAAATTTGATTAATGTCAAAGATGGGCAATTATCCATAAAAATTCCAAGAGAATTACTTGACGCAAAAATTGGAACCCGTGATGATAATTTCTTTGTCTTAGTTAATGGAAAAGAAATCGACTATAGCGAATCCAAAAATACAAGAGAACGAATATTAATCATTCCTTTTGGAACCGGCACTGAGGAGATTGAAATTATTGGTTCAAAGATATCTGGTGGCATTACATCATCGCAAACTTCTACTCCTTCCTCTCCCATAATTGATAATACCAAAAATTCTCAGCCTCAGTCAAAGATAAAATCAAAGATAGATTGGCTAAAAAAGCCAGATATTCAATATCGAAGTCTAGTTACATTTGAAGGAAAATTAATTGATGAGAATTCAAATCCAATTTCTAGAGGAATAATAACAATTTATGAAGAGTTTAAAGAAAAAAGTCCTTCTAAACTTTTAGAAACTACCACTGACTCTTTAGGTAATTTTGAATTTTCAATTACTGAAAAAGATCATAATATGATAGGAGAAAAACGTACATTTTATGCAACTTATCTTGGAGATAGCAAATACTCACCAGATAATTCACCATACTTAATGTCTAAAGTAGCAAAAATCCCAACCTCAATTTCCTTAGAGGCCAGTCCCCTCTCTGCGTCAGTTACAGAGATAGTCCGCTTCAATGGAAAGCTAGAGCTACCATTTAGTAAATCACCAGAAGGAGCTATAATTTACATCAAGGATTATGATATGGATCCTCTTAATCCAGATGAGACCTTAGCAATTACTACAGTTAATGCAGATGGAACATTTTCTGTAATGTGGCAGGCAGAGATGCTTGATGATGAGGAACAACCCGCATTTGAACATGCAGCTGACTTGATAAGCAAACTTCCGTATGGAGAATATATTAAGATGGGTGCTTTAGCGATTCAAGAAATTGCAGAAGAAGTAGTTGGTTACCCTGCAGATGTTTATGCAGTATATGATGGAGACAAGTATTATGCTGAATCAATATCATGCAACAATTTAATTCCAATAGACAAAGTTGTTACATGTAAAAACACAATCCAAGTGGCAGTAACAGATCCTCTTATTGGTGGAGCAGCTACAGCAATAGATGTGGCTATGGATTCGTTTCCAGATATGCCTGAAGGAGACAAAAGAGTAATTCAAGATGGTCTAATTGGTTTAGAAGGGAATGTAAGAAATATTCCAGTTGGACTAGTTGAAAATTATAAAAAGAATGCAGATAACTCATATTCATTTGCTAATTATGAAATTCTCATATTAGAGAAGGTAGTAAAACATGCTGATACCACTCTTGCTGGAGTAGCGTATCAAAGTACAAATGCTCAAACCTCCTTAGAAAATGCTCATAATTCAATTTCACAAACCAATCGCATTTTAGATAAGGCAAGTTCATTACTAGAGGAAGGAAAATCACTATACAAACAATCAAAATACCGAGAAGCTGATGTGAAATTTAACAGTGCATATACCACAGCCAGAGGAGCCGAGAAAACAGTTCTTGATATATCAGAACACGCTAACAAGGCTTACATAATTCAATTTGGAAATAATCTTCTATACTCTTAGTTCCAAATTTTCATAAAACCTTCTCTGATCCTGCCTGACATTGGTGGGGTATCGAAGTAATATTACATTCCACCCCGAAGGCCCACTTTGAATCAAACTTTAAATCATCACAGAATCCGTAGAGAAATTTTTCTGGTTTACCTTGAACTATTCTTGAGGGAATCTTGAATCTATCATAACAAAACAACCTGTTAATCTTCCCTTTGTAAGGTGTTGATACTGAAAAATGTCTAAAATCTTTTGGTGTAACGTCTACAATCTTTGCAATACCTGTAGATACAACATCTCCTAAATCATCGAATAGAAGCAGCTTCAAAAATACAGCTCGATAATAGGAGCCATCATTAGTATAATCCCCAGATAAAGTTACAATATTGTTTTGCTTTTTGCATACAACTCCACTAAAACTATCATTGTATTTTGATTCGTAAAAATTCATTGCACTAACATAAAGATTGTTTTGCTGAGCTAAAGAAAGCCTTGCTTGATGTTCTTTTAGCAGCAAATTCTTATTTTCCATAGTTATCGGCTGCATCTTCTCGTTCTCTTTAGAAATAATACCTCTTTCAACAAGATACTTGATTGAATATTCAAACTCTTGATCTGAAATTATTCCTCGTTGATTCCACTCAAAGAGGTTTTGAACCCATCTTGGAGTGTAGTATTTAGTGGCTGGAACAGATATTGTAGACAAGGGGATCTTCTTGCAGTTGGGGCATGAAGAGGCATATTGATTATCCATCATAACAACATAGTATTGCTTTTGGCCATCTATGGTTAGAACTTCGTTATGCCATATTCTCAATACATTAAAACAAATTGCAAAAACTTTTGATTGTCCAATTATTATCCTCTCATGTATGTGGTCACATTCTTCAAAGAGTTCGCGGGATTCTAAATTCTCATACATGACCTCAAGCTCATCGTCATAAATTGGGGAGTAATTGTCGACAAGCTCAAGAACCTCATTGTCTGAGCTACTTTTTCTATAATCTGGTTCCATTGCCCAAAGTATTAGCATTTTATTATCTAAGAGAAGATAATCAAGCCCATTGTTTGTAACGTTAATTGTTATTTTTACAAGTTCTGCATCATCAAGATATTCCCATGGTGTGTCATCCATTGAAAGAATCTGAAGATCTACTATTTTTAGATCAACTAAATTCATATCATTCTCTATTGATGGTAGATTAATGGCAAAGACAGACGGAACTACAATTATCAATAGTGAAACTATCGTAATAAGGCTAAAATTGAATTTCAACTATATTGCTTTATGAGTTATTTGTTTTTAATTCTGATCCTCCTGATATCGCTAGGACTAACAACTAGTTCTGTTGATGGCGGCACAAACATAATTGAATTCAAGAAAAAATATGTGATAAATTCACCTGATGTTTGTGGCGATAAGTTGTGTGATGAAGAATCAGAAGATACTTTGACTCCTGTTGGAAAAAACCTACACACTCCTATGGCTCAATACAATCTTGGTATCCCTGTATACAAAATAACATGTAAAAGTCACCTTGCATTTGTTTTGAAACTATCTAACTGGCATCCAGCATGTGTAAAGCCAGAAAACGTGCAACGACTTGTGGATAAGGGTTGGGCTGCAACTCTTGAAGAGAAAAACAATATCTTTGTTGCAATGAGTGAAAAAAAATCTTCTATGTTAAAGCCATTGGAAGAATATAGAAAGGAGTATCCTCTCTACGAGGGATTAGGCTTGAGTATTACTCATGATACAATTGCAGGAGAATCATATCTTATTTTTGATGGATATGGTTGGCATGGTTTTCATAATGTTGAAATTACAATTTCCGATGATTCGGCAGAGATTGAGTTCATGATGAGTCAAACAGATCCACGTGGAAATCTTTACCTGCCTTGGAAAATTCCTGATTCAATTAAAAGTGGATTGTATCATGTGTATGCTACTGATGGAATTAATGAATACGAAATAGATATTCCAATTACCGTTCCCAAAAATTAATCCTTGTTAATACATGTAGAATCGTATTAATACAGGATCCGAAGAGGCATACTTTACAATTTGTATTCTTATGTTGTTATCATTTGCTATTATGTTATGTATTTTTTGTTTTGAAAATAGAAAATATATCCTAAAGCAATATTTAATTTTGGAATAGGATCAGTTATTGGTTCTTGAGATTTTAAATCATAACCCTCGCGGGTTATCTTATCAAATGCTTCAAAAAAT
>Ga0209341_10005578_pt1 | contig 11347 bp, 6 predicted proteins | sample RifCSP13_2_FD_184020 | JGI IMG/M metagenome (GOLD analysis project Ga0209341, IMG submission 184020) | Soil microbial communities from Rifle, Colorado - Rifle CSP2_sed 13_2 (SPAdes) (version 2) | ecosystem: Environmental > Terrestrial > Deep subsurface > Rock core/Sediment | place: Rifle...
ACACACACATCGTGGAGGTCGGGAAATGGGACGCCGGCGCCCAGACCGCCATCGTGTACCAGTGGGCCGGCGGATGGAGGGGAACGGACTTTGAAATCCTTGCGGGCGACGGCGTGTACGTGAGAGTCGTCACGTCGTTCGACTGGCGACCGGAGCTCCTCGTGCCCGAAGTGCCGTGAGCGACGCCGTCGGGAACAGGGGCTCGCGGCCACAACCGTGAAATAGGATTACAGGGCCGTTCCAAACTCGGCTAATAGCCGGCACGCGGATGCGGTTCTGGGACGGGTATGGAGAGGAATGCGGGACGGCCGCGGGCCGTCCTTGCGGTCGTGTTGGCATTGGTCTTCGTAGGGTTCCTCCCGTCGGCCCTGCCGGCTGCGGGATCGGACCCGTCTCCCGCCCCGGCCGCGAGCCCCCAGATCCTCTGGACCTCGCCGGGCGACGGCGCCGTCGGGGTTGGGGAGAGCTCGTTCATCATCGTCACCTTCAGCAACCCGATGAACACGTCGAGCGTCACGGTGACGATCGCCCCGTTCGTTGACCTCTTTCGGTCGTGGCAGCTCGCCGACACGCGCCTCGTGATGGCGAACTACTCGTCCCCGTTCCTGGATTGCACAGTGTACACGATCCAGATCGCGGGAACGGACACGAACGGTAGCGCGCTCGTCCCCGGGCCCGTCCCGAACCCGTGGTCCTTCACGACCGCGGGGTGCGGGAACCCCTACATCGTGTCGACGCTCCCCGCGGACGGCGAGATGCTCGTCCCGGTCTGGGTCTCCATCTACATCGATTTCAGCGAGGTGATGAACGAGCCCTCCGTGACATGGGCGTTCAGCGACCCGCGCATCGCGTTCTCGTCGAGTTGGCTCAACGAGACGCTCTTGCTCCAGGTGACGACGCCCCTCGCCGCGTGCTCCCTGTACACGATGGGCATCACGGGCGGCGTCGACCTGTCCGGGCTCCCGCTCGTGCCCGGACCCGCCCCGAACCCGTGGAGCTTCACGACGGACTGCGGCTACCCGCGCATCACGTGGACGGACCCCTCCGACGGGGAGCGGTACGTCCCCGTGGACTACGCAATCACGGTCGAGTTCAGCGAGGCCATGGACGCGCCGACGGTCACGTGGACCCTCGCGCCCGCAATCTCGCTAGTCGGCAACTGGACCGCGAACGACACGCTCGTACTGACCCACGCCACGCCGTTCGCGGACTGCACGGCGTACACAATCGCGATCCAGGGCCAGGACCTGGGCGGGAACCCGCTCGTGCCCGGCACGGTCCCGAACCCTTGGACCTTCACGACGTCGTGTGGCGAACCGTACATTGTGGCGACCAGCCCGGCTGACGGGGCCACCGGCGTGGCCCTAGACGCCCCCATCGTCGTCTCGTTCAGCGAGCCCATGAACACGACGAGCGTGACGTGGGCATTCGTCCCGACGTTCCCGTTCAACGAGTCCTGGGGCACCGCGGACTCGATCATGACCCTCAGCCACGCGGCTCCCTTCTCCGCATGCACCGTCTACACCGTACAGATTCTCTCTGGGACGGACACCGCGGGGTACTCGCTCGTCCCGCTCCCGCACGCGTGGAGCTTCGAGACCGCGTGTAGCACCGCCGTGGCCGACCTCCTCTCCCCAATCGGAGGTGAGAGCTGGACCGGGGCGTCCACGCATCCGATCCGGTGGAACCAGTCCTCCCCCTTGGGCGCGGACATGAACTGGACGCTGGAGTGGTCCACTGACGGGGGGACCACATGGAGCCGGTTGGCGAACGGAACGGCGGGTACTGGCCCGCAGACGTACGACTGGGCCGTCCCGCTCGTCGACAGGACCACCAATCGGATCCGGGTGTGCGTCGAGGCGGGACCGCCGCCGCCCATGTGCGACGCGAGCAGGGACTTCACAATCGACTCGACGGCGCCGTACGTCGCATACCACGACCCGCCGGATGGCGCGCTCGACGTGCTCTTCACGATGTTTCTTACCGTTCAGTTCTCCGAGCCGATGGACCCCGCGAGTACGGAGGCGGCGTTCTGGATCACTCCACCCGCCCTCGTCATGGGCAAGGTCTGGCCCGCCCCCACCACCCTCGTCCTCCAGATCGAAGGGCTGCTCAGCGCGACCCGCTACACCTGGGGATTCCAGTGCTCCGCGACGGACCGGAGTTCCCCGGGGAACCCGCTCTCGAACTGCACGGAGACCCACTCATTCACCACGGAGGGCGGGCGACCGCCTCCGTCAGTGTCGCTCACCTCGCCGCTGGGCGGGGAGTCGTGGACGGGCGGGACCGCGCACCCCGTCCGGTTCATGGTGGACAACACGGGCCTCACCACGGAGCCCTTCACGGTCACCGCCTCGTACGGGTACGCGGGCGGCACCCGCGGCGGGATCATCGGGACGCAGACGCTGACGGTCCCCGCGGGCACCGCCCTCGACGGAGAGATCCCATGGACGACCCCGACAATCGACGCCCCCGATGTGATCGTGAACGTGACCGTGACGAACCGGACGGGAACCTCCTTCTGGGACGAGAGCGGGCCGTTCGAGATCGACTCGACCCCGCCCATCGTCGTCTTCGCGTCCCCGGCGGGGCCGGGGATCCCGCTCGACCCCACGGTCTCCGTCACGTTTTCCGAGCCGATGGCGGTCATGCTGTTTGACGACCCAATCTTCGTGTTCCCCGTGGTGCCTTGGACGCACACTTGGCGCCCCGCTCGGGACGGCCTCGACGCGGCACTCCTCGGGACCCGGCCGTGCACGACGTACACGGTGTCGATCGGCGCCTCCCTCATCCCGGAGGCCGCGCCGCTGCGGGATCGGTCCGACCCGGGGAATCCCTTCTTCCCGCGCTCCTGGACCTTCGCTACGACGTGCGAGCCCTCCGTCGACCTCCTGGCCCCGGACGGCGGGGAGGACTGGACGGGCGGGAGCGTCCACGACATCCGGTGGATAACCACGGACTCGGACGACGCGACCCTCACCGTCACCCTCTCATACTCACTCGACGGCGGCGCGGACGGCTTCCCGTACGTGATCTCGAGCGGCCTCGTTGTGCCGACGGGGGCGGGGAGCCTCCCGTGGACCCTGCCGATGCTGGACGCTGGGGAGGTCCTCGTCAGGATCGACGTCGCGGACGCGGCGGGCAACACCGCCACGGACGCGAGCGCCGCCGTCTTCACGATCGACTCGACGCCGCCCGCCCTCTTCGTGAGCTTCCCCGCGGACGGGTCGACGGGGCACAAGACGACCCGGGCAATCTGGTTCGTGTGGACGGAGCGGGTGGACCCGGCTTCGTTCGTCGCCGCGTTCTCCCTGGCCCCGGACCCCGGCGGCCTCACGTTCGACTGGAGCGTGAGCAACCTCGGCGGGGACGTCCTGCTCGTCGACCACAAGCCCTTCGCGTCGAGGACGTCGTACGCGGCCACGTTCGCGGTGAGCGCGAAGGACGACAGCGACCCGGGAAACTTCCTGGCGGCCCCGCTCGTCGTGCGCTTCTCGACGCAGCCCCCGCCGAACGTGAACCCGCCCGTCGCGAAGGCGGTCGGCCACCACCAGGTGGAAGCGGGCGTCCCGGCGACGTTCGACGGCTCGGCCTCCACGGGGGACATCCGGGACTACACGTGGCGAATCACGGACAACCAAAAGCGGTTCGTCGCGGTCCTCGTCGGGGTCCGCGCGACGTACACGTTCACGGAGCACGGGCGGTATTCCGTCACGCTCTTCGTCACCGACGCGAGCGGGCTCTCGGACGACGACACGATTGAGATCGCGGTCACGTCGAGCTCGAACTCTGCGGACATCGTCTTTGTGGGCGCGGCGGGGGCCGCGCTCCTCGTCGCGGCCCTCATCGGGGCCACGGAGGCGGGCCGGCTCGCCGCGTTCTCCCTCGTGCTCTTCCCGCTGTACGCGCGGAAGCGGAAGGACGAGCCCGCGGAACAGGAGACGCGCGGGATGATCCGCGGGTACGTCCTCGTCCATCCCGGGGATTCGTACACGGACATCAAGCGGAACCTCGGGCTCGGGAACGGCACGCTCACGTATCACCTCACGATCCTGGAGCGCGAGGGGATCGTCAGGTCCCAGGTCCGAGGGTCCCGGAAGCTCTTCTTCCCGCGGGAGGCGCGCCTCCCCGAGGACGGCGGCGGACTCCACGAGGTCCAGCTCCGGATGCTCCGCGCGGTCCAGGCGATCCCGGGGCTCGCCGTGACCGACCTCGCGGGCGCCCTCGGGATCACGAGCCAGCTCGCCCTGTACCACCTGCGGGACCTCGCCGCGAAGGGCCGGATCCGGTTCGAGCGGCGGGGCCTCCGGCTCCGGTGCTACGCGGACGATTCGAACCCCGCTCCGATGGATTGAAATACGCCGAAAACCGCGTTCAAATCTGCTCATATATCGCGGGGGACTCTCCGCGACCCGAGGTGGGAAAGGTGGTTCGAGGAGGCCGGGAGGTTGTCCTCTTTCTTTTCGTCGTCCTGGTCGCGGGATACGCGCTCGGGTCCGTCCCCGCCGCGACGGCGGAGGGCGCGCCCCATGTGGTCATCACGCACCCGGACGCGGGCGCGACCGTGAGCGGGACCGTGACCGTGGCAGGGAACGCGTGGGACGACGGCGGAATCGTGAAGGTCCTCGTGGGGATTGACGCGGGCGAGCGGAGCCTGGCGACGGACACGTCCGGGAACGGGACGTTCTGGTCGTGGGAGTGGACGTGGGACACGACGAAGTGGGCGAACGGGTGGCACCACATCGTGGCGATCGCGTACGACGCCGCGGGGCTCGCCGCGGACGTGGCGCGCGAGGTGTTCGTGGACAACCCGAACGGGGCGCCGCACGTCGTGATCCACATGCCCGACGATGGCGCCGTCGTGAACGGGACGGTGACCGTCGCGGGCCACGCGTGGGACGACGAGTACGTCGCGCTCGTGAAGATCCGAATCGACCTCGAAGGGCCGATCTACACGGCGGAGGACGTCTCCGGGAACGGCACGTGGTGGATCTGGCGGCTCCTGTGGAACTCGAGCGACGTCCCGAACGGGGAGCACGTGATCTACGCGAAGGCGTTCGACAACTTCGAGCACGTGGGCTGGGACTCCATCCACGTGAAGGTGATGAACGAGGGCGGGAACACGCCGCCTTGGGTGACGATCGTCGTTCCGCCGCAGGGCTCCACGGTCTCCGGCGTGGTCGTGATCAAGGGCCACGCGGGGGACGAGGACCCGGACGACGCGGTCGAGCTCGTCCAGGTGAAGATCGACGCCGGCGAATGGCACAACGCGACGGACGCCTCGGACCTCGGGAACTGGGCCACGTGGACGTTCACGTGGGACACGACCCACGTCGAGGCGGGCTGGCACCACGTCTACGCGCGGGCGTTCGACGGCGAGGCGTACTCGACCATCAAGGTCCTCGAGGTGTACGTGAAGCACGAGGGCGGCGGGGACCACCCGCCGGAGGTCCGGATTGACGACCCGCACGATGGGGACGAGGTCGCCGGGGCCGTCCTGGTCCACGGACGCGCGTGGGACCCCGACCCGGACGACCGGGTGACGGGCGTCTGGGTGCGGATCGACGCGGGGGAGTGGCACAAGGCGAAGGACCTCACGGACAACGAGTCCTGGTTCATCTGGGGCTGGGTCTGGGACACGACCCGCTACGAGAACGGCTGGCACACCGTGTGCGCGAAGGCGTACGACGGGGAGCTGTACTCGGAGAAGGACTGCATCGAGGTGAAGGTCCACAACGCGGACAAGCCGCCGAGGGTCTCGATCGAGCACCCGGAGGACGGGAGCGTCGTGACCGGCGTCGTCCTGGTCCATGGGTTCGCGTCGGACGACCACGGGGTCGTGAAGGCCCAGGTCCGGATCGACGAGGGGGAGTGGCACACGGCCGTCGACACCTCGGGGAACGAGTCGTGGCTCACGTGGGCGTGGTCGTGGGACACGCGGGACTTCGAGAACGGGGAGCACGCCGTGTCCGCGCGGGCGTGGGACGGCCACCAGTACTCCGACGTCGCGACGGTCGTCGTGAAGGTGCAGAACGAGCACCACGGCTTCTGGGAGATCCTCCGGGAGAACCCGGTCCTCGCGGGCCTCCTCGGACTCGGCGGGACCGCGGCGGCGAGCCTCGTCCTGTGGTGGCGGCGGTTCGGGCTCACGGGCAGCCTGCGGTGATTCGGGCCATGGGACGCTCCGCGGTCCTCCTCGCGATCGTGCTCCTGGGGATCGGGGCGCTGGCCCTCGTCCCCTCCGCGCGGGGGGCGGGCCCGACGCCCGTCTCGGGGGACGTCTCCGGCTCGTGGACCTTGGAAGGGAGCCCGTACCTCGTCACCGCGGACGCGACGGTCGGCCCCGCGTCGACGCTGGACATCGGGCCGGGCGTGGAGGTCCGGTTCTCCGGCGGCACGCACCTCTTCGTGGCGGGCGAGCTCGTCGTCCGCGGGGCGGGGCTCACGCCCGTCTCGTTCACGTCTGCGGACTTCGCGGTCGCGGGGGCCTGGGGCGGGATCGTCGTCACGGGCCGGGCGACGCTCCAGTCCGCCTCGATCACGTACGCGACCTGGGCGCTCGACCTCGAGGGGGGGACCGCCCTCGTGGACGGGCTCGTCGCGTCCCAGTCCCGCATCGGCCTGCGAGTCAGTGGCGCCGCCGCCTCCGTGACCCGGTCCGCGTTCTCCATGAACGAGGTCGCAGGGGTCTCCGTGACGTCCGGTACCGCGGACCTCGCCCGGGTCGAGCTCGCGACGAACGCGTGGGCCCTCGCCCTGTCCGGCGCGACCGTCACGATCGACAACGGCACGATCACGGGCTCCGTCCTCGGGGACGCGGACCTGACCGCGTCGAGGCTCCTCCTCCGGAACTCGACGAGGACGGGGGCCTTCCAGTTCCACGACGCCGCGTCGACGGCGACGGAATCGTGGTACGCGCACGCCCTGGTGAAGGACGCGTTCGGCACGCCCGTGCCGAGCGCCTCCGTCACGGTGGAGGGCGGGGGGCTTCCCGCCCCGATTCAACGGGTCACCGACCCGGACGGGCGGGCACGGTGGATCGAACTCGTGGGGAGGGTTTCGAAGGCCGCGGGGACGAGCGTCCCCGTGTACACGGTCACGGCCTCTTCGCGCGGCGCGAGCGCGGGGCAGTCCCTCTCCCTCTTCCGGGAGACCGAGCTCGTCCTGGGGCTGCCCGCGGACGTCACGGACCCGGTGGCCGCCGCGGGCCCGAACCGGTCGGTCCCCGAGGACCGGGCGGTCACGTTCGACGCGGGCGGGAGCACGGACAACGATCCCGCCTTCCCGGCGGGCGCCTCGTTCGCGTGGCGGTTCGATGACGGCGTCCCCGTCGTTCTGCGCGGGGCGACGGTCACGTACACGTTCGCGACGCCTGGGCGCTACACGGTGGTGCTCGACGTGACGGACGCCGCGGGGAACCTGGGGCAGGACGTGTCCCGGGTCACCGTCCAAGACACGACGGCCCCCGCCGCGGCGATGCAGGTCCCCGCGCAGGCCTATGCGGGCGAGTCCGTCGCCCTCGACGCCCGCCTCTCCACGGACAACGATCCCGGCTTCCCGGCAACGGGCAACTTCACCTGGACGATCGAGTCCGGCGGGACGAGCCGCACGGTGTACGGCCGCACGGCCGCGTTCTCGGGATGGTGGGGCCGGGGCACGTACACGGTCACGCTCCGGGTGCGAGACGCGGGGGGGAACGATGACGCGGAGACAGCGACTCTCGAAATCGTCGACCGGCCGTTCCCGAACTTCCTGTGGTTGGCGGCGGCCCTCGCCGCGTGGTTCGCGGCCCTCGGGATCGCGGGCACGGAGCGCGGGAGGATGGCCTTCATCACGTGGCTCGTCCTACCCCTGTTCACGCGCATGCGGAAGGACGAGGTGCTGGACCAGTTCACCCGGGGCCAGATCTACGGGTACATCGTCGTCCACCCGGGCGACTCGTACGTGGACATCAAGCGGAACCTGCAGCTCAACAACGGCACGCTCACGCACCACCTGAACGTCCTGGAGCGGGACGCTCTGATCCGGTCGAAGAACGTGGGGACCCGGAAGCTGTTTTTCGCCGCGGGCGCGAGGGTCCCCGAGGACGGGGGAGGCATGCACGAGGTCCAGCAGCAGATCCTGCGGCACCTGAGGGAGTCGGGAGGGCTCGCCGTGAACGACGTGGCGGGCGTGATCGGGATCAGCCGGCAGCTCGCGATCTACCACCTGCGGGACCTGAGCCGGAGGGGGCTCGTCCGGATCGAGCGGCGGGCGTTCCGCATCGTCGCGTACGCAGAGGAGCCGCAGGGCCCAGCGTTCCCGTAGGAGCGCACCCCCGCGCCACGGACGCACCGGGGTCCACCTGCTTCGCCCTGCGTCACGGCGTGCCGCCGGCACCGCGGCTCCAGGTCCGGTTGCGGTCGGGCCCCGGTTTCTCTCCCGCGTCCTGGGGCCAGCCGACGAGATCGAAGAGGTCGCACAGCACGCGGAACGTGAACCCCCACAGCGGCTTCCCGCCCGCGTCGAAGGCGGGCGTCTCGAGTTCCGCCTCCGGAAGCTCGATGAGGGCCTTGTGCAGCGTCGCGGGCAGCCCGTCGAGCGGGGCCCAGAACGCCCGCGCGGCCTCGTCCCCGGGCCGCGGCGTCGGCGGGCGGGACGCGTGGAACACGAACGGGACGACGACCCAGTCCACGCGGTTCGCTGGGTATCGGGTCGGGAGCCACCCGAGAAGGCGGGCGCCTCGGGAGAGGCCGATCCCAACCTCCTCCTTCGCCTCGCGCCTCGCGGTGTCGAGGGGCGTGCGGTCCGTGCGGGTGCGGCGGCCGCCCGGGAACGCGATCTGCCCGGACCACGGGTCGCCCTCCCGCTCCGCGCGTTCGATTAGCAGGACCTCGGGAGCGGCCCGCCCACGGAGGATCATGGACACCGCGCCCCCCGCGGTCTTCGGCGGGGGGCCCAGGGACTTCGAGAGGGCGGAGACCTTCCGTTCGATCTCCGCGATGCGGGCCATCGCGCAGGGATGGGGCAGCCGGCCTAAATCGTTTCCATGGTGGGCGCTGGCGATCGCGTCATGGAGGCGTCCCGCGCCGCGCCCGGCTCGGGAACCGTCAAATAGCGTCGCCCGCATGGGGTCGCGCGCATGCTCGACGTGAAGGTCCTCCGGGAGAACCCGGAGCTGATCCGCGCGAACCTCGAGAAGCGCGGGGACCTCGCCCGCATCCCCGTCCTCCAGGACGCGGTCCGCTGGGACAAGGAGTGGCGGGAGGGACAGCAGGAGCTGGATCGGCTCCGGCACCAGCGGAACGTCGTCACCGCGGAGATCCGCGAGCTGAAGAAGGCGGGCCAGGACGCGGGCGCGAAAATCGCAGAAGCCGCCGCGCTCCCGGAGCGAATCAAGATCCTCGAGGCGCGAGTCGAGGAGCTCCAGCGGAGCCTCCGGGACGCGATGCTCCGGCTCCCGAACCTGCTCCACGAGAGCGTGCCCCCGGGCCTCCGTGCGGAGGACAATGCCGAGTTGCGCAGCTGGGGAAAACCGAAGGCCCCAAGGTTTGAGCTGAAGGGACACGGGGAGCTCGCGGAGGCCCTCGGGCTCGCGGACTTCGAGCGGGGCCGGAAGGCCGCGGGCGCAGGGTTCGTGTACCTGCTCGGGGACCTCGCCCGCCTCGACCTGGCGATCATACGGTACGGCGTGGATTTCCTCGTGAAGCGCGGCTTCACGCCGGTGTTCCCGCCCCACGCCCTGCGGCGTGCCGCGTACGAGGGTATGGTGGACCTGAGCGCGTTCGAGGACGTGATGTACAAGGTCGAGGGCGAGGACCTCTACCTGATCGCGACCTCCGAGCATCCGATCGGCGCGATGTTCATGGACGAGATCCTCGACGCGGACCGGTTGCCGATCCGGTTGGCGGGCATGTCGACGAACTTCCGGAAGGAGATCGGGGCCCACGGGGTGGACACGAAAGGCCTGTTCCGGATGCACCAGTTCAACAAGGTCGAGCAGTTCGTGTTCTGCCGCCCGGCGGAATCCTGGGACCTGTACGAGGAGCTCCAGCGGAACGCGGAGGACTTCTACAAGGCCCTCGGGATCCCGTTCCGCATCGTCGTCCTGTGCGCGGGGGACACGGGGAAGGTCGCGGCGAAGACGTTCGACCTCGAGGCCTGGTTCCCCCGCCAGAACGCGTACCGCGAGGTCGGCTCGAACTCGAACTGCACGGACTACCAGGCCCGCCGGCTGAACATCCGCGCGGGGAAAGTGGGCGGGGACAAGTTCCTCGTCCACACCCTGAACAACACCCTCGTCGCGACGAGCCGGTGCATGGTCGCGATCCTGGAGAACTTCCAGAACAAGGACGGGACCGTAACGGTCCCCAAGGTCCTGCGGCCGTACATGGGTGGGGTCGAGCGGATCGGGGCGGGGCCTGCGAAGGCGAAGTCGCGCCGGCCGAAGGCCCGCCACGCGCCCAGGCGGGCGGGGCCCACGAAGAAGCGGACCCGATTCCGCCGGCGCTCAGGGGACCGCCATGGCCCGCGCCGTCCCTGAGCCCTCGACGCCGCGTTGGAGGGCGACAAGATTATCTACATGACAAGTCATTACATTGTCATATGCGAAACCTGCAGGTCCGCTTGGACGAGGAGGACCTCGAGGAGCTGGACGAGCTGGCGGGAGACGAGGGGCTGTCCCGGTCCGACGTCGCGAGAAGCGCCCTGCGCGAGGGGGTGCGGAAGCTCCGGATGGAGCGGGCGCTGAACCGGTACCTGAACCTGGAGTTCACCCTCACTCGGGCGGCCCTGTACGCGGGCGTCACAATCCGGGAGATGGCGAAGGCCGCGGGCGACCGCGGGATCCCGTTCTTCCGGTACTCCGTCGAGCAGCTGAGGCGGGACCGGGACCGCGCAGCGAAGTGGCTCAAGGGCTGAGCGATGCGGACGTGGGTCGACGCTTCCACGCTCATCGCCATCGACCTTGCCGGCGAGGTCGAGGTCCTCCGCACGCTCCTGGGGCGCGTCTCGGTCACGAAAGAGGTCGCGGCGGAGGTGTTCACGGGCCGGGAGTCCAGGGTCCTCCGAGAGGCCGCGGGCACGTGGATCGAGGTGGCGGAGGTCAGGGGGGACCGCCGCCGATGGACGACCCTCGGCCTCGGGCTTGGAGAGGCCTCCCTCTTCCTCACCCCCGCCGGGGACCGGCTCGTCCTCGACGAAATTCCCGCCCGCACCGTGGCGGAGGCGGAAGGGCGGGCCTACGTCGGCCTTCTCGGGCTCCTGCTCGCCGGTGTCCGAAGGGGACTCCTGACCCGCGACCGGGCCCGCGAGGTCCTCCGAAAGGTCGTTGAGTCGGGGTTCCACCTCGCGTCCCCCCTGCACGACC
>Ga0209341_10005579_pt1 | contig 11346 bp, 6 predicted proteins | sample RifCSP13_2_FD_184020 | JGI IMG/M metagenome (GOLD analysis project Ga0209341, IMG submission 184020) | Soil microbial communities from Rifle, Colorado - Rifle CSP2_sed 13_2 (SPAdes) (version 2) | ecosystem: Environmental > Terrestrial > Deep subsurface > Rock core/Sediment | place: Rifle...
GCCGGACCAAGGACCTCACCTTCAGCCGGCCGCTCTACGTCAACGTCGAGCTCCTCATCAAGGAGACCGGCGAGATCCAGCGCCAGCGCGTCTACATGGGCGACTACCCGTGGATGACCGATCTCGGCACCTTCGTCATCAACGGCGCCGAGCGCGTCGTGGTCAGCCAACTCGTCCGCTCCCCGGGCGTCTACTACTCGGAGCTCGAGGACCCGGCGTCGGGCCGGATGCTCTTCAGCGCCAAGGTCATCCCGAACCGCGGCGCCTGGCTCGAGTTCGAGACGAACAACAAGGACCAGCTGTGGGTCAAGGTCGATCGCAAGCGCAAGATCGCGGCGACGACCCTGCTCCGCGCAGTCGGCTACGAGACGAACGACGAGATCGGCGCCCTCTTCAGCGCCGTCGACATCGATCCCGAGCACACGTTCATCGCGAACACCCTCGACAAGGACGTCACCCGGACGCCGGCCGAGGCGCTCATCGAGGTCTACAAGAAGCTCCGGCCGGGCGACCCGCCGACCGGTGACAACGCCCGCCAGCTCGTCGAGGGCCTGTTCTTCAACTTCCGGCGCTACGACCTCGGGCGGGTCGGTCGCTACAAGTTCGACAAGAAGCTCAACGGCGTCGCCGAACGGATGGGCATCGAGCTCCCGCGCGAGGGCCGGACGATCACCCGCGAGGACATCGCGGCCATCGTCGGCCACCTCATCGAGTGCAACCGCGGCCTCCACCCGAAGGACGACATCGACCACCTCGGCAACCGCCGTATCCGGGCCAACGGCGAGCTGATCCAGAACGCCTTCCGGATCGGCCTCCTGCGGATGGAGCGCGTCGTCCGTGAGCGGATGACGATCCAGGAGATCGACAAGGCCACGCCCAACGCCCTCATCAACATCCGCCCGGTCGTGGCGGCGATGAAGGAGTTCTTCGGCGGCAGCCAGCTCAGCCAGTTCATGGACCAGACGAACCCGCTCGCCGAGCTCACCTCGAAGCGGCGCCTCTCGGCCCTCGGGCCGGGCGGCCTGTCGCGCGAGCGGGCCGGCTTCGACGTCCGCGACGTCCACCACAGCCACTACGGCAGGATCTGCCCGATCGAGACGCCGGAGGGCCCGAACATCGGCCTCATCGGCTCGCTCGCGACATACGGCCGGATCAACAGCTACGGCTTCATCGAGACGCCCTACCGGCGGGTGAAGCGGACGGTCGGCTGGGACGACCCGGCCCTCCTGACCTACGCCGCCGGCGGCGACCTCGTCGCGAAGGGCGGGGCCGTCGTCCTGAAGAAGGGCGAGGCCTTCACGGCCGCCGCCGCCGCGGAGCTCAAGAAGCAGAAGGCCAACGCCTTCCCGATCCGCTCGATCGTCACCGACCAGATCGAGTACCTGCCCGCCGACGAGGAGGAGCAGCACGTCGTGGCCCAGGCCAACGCCCGCCTCGACGACGAGGGCCACTTCCTCGATGAGCGCGTCGCGTCCCGCTTCCGCGACCAGTTCCCGGAGGCGCGCCCGGACCAGATCGAGTACATGGACGTCAGCCCCAAGCAGGTCGTGTCCGTGGCCACTGCGCTCATCCCGTTCCTCGAGCACGACGATGCGAACCGCGCCCTGATGGGCTCGAACATGCAGCGCCAGGCCGTGCCGCTCCTGGAGCCCGAGGCGCCGATCGTCGGCACGGGCATGGAGGAGCGGGCCGCCCGTGACTCCGGCCAGGTCGTCGTGGCGACCCGGGCGGGTGTCGTCACGAGCGTGACCGCCGAGCGCATCCGGGTCGAGGCCGACTCGGGCGAGCTCGACGAGTACCGGCTCCTGAAGTTCGTTCGGAGCAACCAGGGCACCTGCATCAACCAGCGCCCAATCGTCGACGTCGGCCAGCGGGTCGACGCGGCCCAGGCGATCGCCGACAGCTCGTCCACCCAGAACGGCGAGCTCGCCCTCGGCCGGAACGTCCTCGTGGCGTTCATGAGCTGGGAAGGTGGCAACTACGAGGACGCGATCGTCATCGGCGACCGCCTCGTCCGGGACGACCTGTTCACGAGCATCCACATCGAGAAGCACGAGATCGAATCCCGGGACACCAAGCTGGGCCCGGAGGAGATCACCCGCGACATCCCGAACGTCGGCGAGGAATCGCTCAAGGACCTCGACGAGGAGGGCGTCGTCTACATCGGCGCGGAGGTCCGCCCCGGCGACATCCTCGTAGGCAAGATCACGCCCAAGGGCGAGACCGAGCTGACGGCCGAGGAGCGGCTCCTCCGGGCGATCTTCGGCGAGAAGGCCCGCGAGGTGAAGGACAGCTCGCTCCGCCTGCCCCACGGCGAGCGCGGCAAGGTCGTCGAGATCCGCGAGTTCAGCCGCGACAACAACGACGACCTCCAGCCCGGCGTCAACCGGCTGGTCCGGGTCGCCGTCGCCCAGAAGCGAAAGATCTCGGTCGGCGACAAGATGGCCGGCCGCCACGGCAACAAGGGCGTGATCGCCAAGATCCTGCCTTCCGAGGACATGCCGTTCCTGCCGGACGGCACGCCCGTCGACATCATCCTCAACCCGCTCGGCGTGCCGAGCCGGATGAACATCGGCCAGATCCTCGAGACACACCTCGGCTGGGCCCTCCACGCCAAGGGCGAGATGGCCGCCACCGCGGTATTCGACGGGGCGACCGAGGAGCAGATCCGGGTCGAGCTGAGCGAGGCCGGCCTGCCCGAGGACGGCAAGATCGTCCTCCGCGACGGGCGAACCGGCGAGCCGTTCGACCGGCCGGTGACCGTCGGCTACATCTACATGCTCAAGCTCCACCACCTCGTCGAGGACAAGATCCACGCCCGGTCCACCGGCCCGTACAGCCTCATCACCCAGCAGCCGCTTGGCGGCAAGGCCCAGTTCGGCGGCCAGCGCTTCGGTGAGATGGAGGTCTGGGCCCTCGAGGCCTACGGCGCCGCGAACATCCTCCAGGAGCTCCTGACGGTGAAGTCCGACGACGTGCTGGGCAGGGTCCAGACGTACGAGGCCATCGTCAAGGGCGAGGAGATCCAGCCGCCGCGGGTACCCGAGTCGTTCAAGGTCCTGATCAAGGAGCTCCGAAGTCTCGGGCTCAACGCCGAGATCCTCGACCACAACGACGAAGAGATCCCGCTCGCCGAGGACGACGCCTCCGGCTACCTGCTCCCCGATCTCGGCGGGATCAACCTCGCCGGGTTCGAGGACTGACGCAGAACCTTCTTCACGCGGCGGCGGGTCCCGGCCGGCCCGCCACCGCTCGCCACACGCCCGGATCGCGCCGCTGAAGCCAGGCGGCGGCGCGGAGGAGAACGATGCTCGAGGTCAACAACTTCAACGCGATCCGCATCTCGCTCGCAAGCCCCGACCAGATTCGGGAATGGTCCAAGGGCGAGGTGACGAAGCCGGAGACGATCAACTACCGGACGCTCAAGCCCGAGAAGGACGGTCTCTTCGACGAGCGCATCTTCGGTCCCACGAAGGACTGGGAGTGCTACTGCGGCAAGTACAAGCGGATCCGCTATAAGGGCATCATCTGCGACAAGTGCGGCGTCGAGGTCACGCGCTCGAAGGTTCGCCGCGAGCGAATGGGCCACATCCAGCTGGCCAGTCCGGTCAGCCACATCTGGTACTTCAAGGGCACGCCGTCGCGCCTCGGGATCCTCCTCGACATCAGCCCCCGCAACCTGGAGCGCATCCTCTACTTCGCCCTGTACATCGTCACGAGCGTCGACGAGGACGCCCGAAAGCGCGCCCTCAGCGCGCTCGAGGAGGAGGCCACCGGCCGGGGCGGCAAGTCCGGCCAGGCCCTGTCCGAGCTCGAGGACGAGCTCCGGGCGAACCTGACCCGCCAGAAGGACGAGCTCGCAGTCCAGCTGGCCGCGACGAAGGCGGACCTCGAGGCCCAGCGCGCCGCCCGGACCGAGGAGATCGCGGCCGCCGCACAGGCCGTCGAGGCCGAACTCAAGGCCCTCAAGTCGGCCGTCGCCGCCGAGACGATCGTCTTCGCCCCGACCGGCGAGGTGATCGTCGCCGCCGGCGACAAGGGCGGCAAGGATGCCGTCGCCCGCCTCCGGGCCGTCGTCAGCGCCGAGACCGAGCGGGTGAACGAGGAGATCCAGGCCCGCGAGCGAGACGAGGCGACCGCCGTCGAGCAGAAGGTCGACGACCTTCGGGCGGCCATGGACGACGCCCTCCGCGCCGAGCGCGAGACGCTTGCCGAGCAGGCCCAGGGGACCAAGGAGGAGCTCCGCCGCGTCCGGGACGAGCTCGAGAGCATCAAGCCCCTGATGACGATCGGCGAGACCGAGTTCCGGCAGCTTGACGAGCGCTTCAACCAGGCTGGCCGGGGCCGGCTGTTCAGCGCCGGGATGGGCGCCGAGGCCGTCCGCGACATCATCAGCCGGATGGACCTCGAGGAGCTCGCCCGGACCCTCCACGTCGAGGTCCGGACCAGCTCCGGCCAGCGACGCAAGAAGGCCATCAAGCGCCTCCGGCTCATCGAGGCCTTCCGCCGCTCCGGGACGCGCCCGGAGTGGATGATCCTGTCCGTCCTGCCGGTCATCCCGCCGGACCTCCGGCCGATGGTCCAGCTCGACGGCGGTCGTTTCGCGACCTCCGACCTGAACGACCTCTACCGCCGCGTCATCAATCGCAACAACCGCCTCAAGCGGCTCCTCGAGCTCGGCGCGCCCGAGATCATCATCCGCAACGAGAAGCGGATGCTCCAGGAGGCCTGCGACGCCCTCATCGACAACGGCCGCCGCGGTCGGGCGATCGCTGGCACCGGCAACCATCGACTGAAGTCCCTCAGCGACATGCTGAAGGGCAAGCAGGGCCGGTTCCGCCAGAACCTTCTCGGCAAGCGCGTCGACTACTCGGGCCGGTCGGTCATCGTCGTCGGCCCGGAGCTCAAGCTCCACCAGTGCGGCCTGCCCAAGAAGATGGCCCTCGAGCTGTTCAAGCCGTTCGTCATGCGCCAGCTCGTCGAGAAGGGCTTTGCCCACAACATCAAGAGCGCGAAGCGCATCGTCGAGCGGGTCCGGCCCGAGGTCTGGGATGTCCTCGAGGAGGTCATCAAGGACCACCCGGTCCTCCTGAACCGCGCGCCCACGCTCCACCGACTCGGCATCCAGGCGTTCATGCCCGTCCTCGTCGAGGGCAGCGCGATCCAGATCCACCCGCTCGTCTGCACGGCCTTCAACGCCGACTTCGACGGCGACCAGATGGCGGTCCACGTGCCGCTCTCGACGGCCGCCCAGGAAGAGGCCCGGCAGATGATGCTGTCGACGGCGAACCTCCTGTCGCCGGCCGACGGCAGCCCGGTCGTGGCCCCGACCCAGGACATGGTCCTGGGCTGCTACTACCTGACGATGGAGCGCGACGGGACCCCCGGCCTCGTCCGCAGCTTCGCCGACGAGGACGAGGCGCTCTACGCCTATGAGCTCACGGCGCGCGGCCTGGCCGGCGCCTCCGAGCGCCGGAGCGAGGCGGACGGCAATACCGGCACCCATGTGCCCGGCGTCGCGGGCACCGGCGTCACCCTGCACGAGCCGATCGACGTCGTCGTCGGTTCGTGGGACGAGGAGGCCGGCCGTCGTCGGTTCGTGGGACGAGGAGGCCGGCGAGCTCCGCCGGACGTCCGTCCGGACGACGGTCGGCCGGATCATCTTCAACGGCATCGTCCCTGATCGCCTGCGGTATGCCAACCAGACGATGAAGCGGAGCGAGCTCAAGCGCCTCGTCGACGAGTGCTACCGGATCCTCGGCCCCGAGGACACGGCCGAGCTGGTGGACGGCATCAAGACCGTGGGCTTCCAATTCGCCACCCGCGGCGGCATGACGATCGGCCTCTGGGACATCGTCACGCCGGTCGACAAGGGCGCCCGGCTGACGGCGACGGACACCGCCGTCACCGACATCGACAAGCAGTTCCAGCGCGGCCTCATCACCGAGGACGAGCGCTACGAGCAGGTCGTGGAGCTGTGGCAGCGGACGACGAAGGACGTCTCCGACGCGATGATGGCGACGCTGCCCGAGGACAACTCGCTCCGGATGATGACCGACTCCGGCGCCCGCGGGAACAAGGGCAACATCGGCCAGCTCGGCGCGATGCGCGGCCTCATGGCCGACCCGTCCGGCCGGATCATCGACGTGCCCGTGCGGAGCAACTTCCGGGAGGGCATGTCCGTCCTCGAGTACTTCATCTCGACCCACGGCGCCCGCAAGGGCCTCGCCGATACCGCCCTCCGGACCGCCGACTCGGGCTATCTGACGCGGCGCCTCGTCGACGTCGCCCAGGACGTCATCACCCGGGACGAGGACTGCGGCACCGAGGAGGGGAGCTGGATCACGGCGGCCGACACCGCCGACATGACCGGCGCGTCGTGGCTGGATCACGGCGGCCGACACCGCCGACATGACCGGCGCGTCGTGGCCGGCCACGGACGACGGGACGCGGGCCCAGGTCCGCGAGGAGTTCCGCAAGCGCCTCGTTGGGCGCCTGTCGGCGGCGCCCATGCCCGACCCCCGGTCCAAGTCCAAGAACCCGCCCCTCCTCGTCGATCGCAACGAGATGATCACCGAGGAGACCTCCACCGCGATCGAGGCGGCCGGAATCGACGAGGTCCTCGTCCGCTCACCGCTCACCTGCGAGGCACGCTACGGCGTCTGCCGCCGCTGCTACGGCCGGAATCTCGCCACCGGCGAGCCGGTCGGCGTCGGCGAGGCCGTCGGGATCATCGCCGCCCAGTCGATCGGCGAGCCGGGCACCCAGCTGACGATGCGGACGTTCCACACCGGCGGCGTCGCCGGACTCGACATCACCGCCGGCCTGCCCCGGGTCGAGGAGCTGTTCGAGGCCCGGATCCCGAAGGGCAAGGCCGAGATCAGCCACATCGACGGCTCGGTCTCCATCCTCCGCTCGGACGCCGGGACGAAGGTCAAGGTCACCAGCCGCGAGTCGTACGACACGGCCCTCGCCGTACCGAAGGGTGCGGAGCTGCTGGCCGCTGCGGGCGACCTCGTCGAGGCCGGCCAGGTCATCGCCCGGGTCGCCGGCGATTCCCCGACCGACATCAGCGCCCCGGTCCGGGGCTTCCTCGTCCGGACCGACGACGGGCTCGTCGTCCGGGCCGAGGACATCGTTGAGCGGGAGTACGCGATCCCCCACAATGCCCGCCTCCTCGTCGACGACAACGCCGAGGTCCGGGCCGGCGACGCCATCACCGACGGGCCGATCAACCCGCAGGAGTACCTCGACACGCGGGGTCGCGACGCGGTCCAGCGCTACCTCGTCAAGGAGGTCCAGAAGGTCTACCGGAGCCAGGGCGTCACGATCAACGACAAGCACATCGAGATCATCGTCCGCCAGATGCTCCGCAAGGTCCGGATCGACCAGCCCGGTGATAGCGAGCTGCTGCCCACGGAGCTCATCGACCGTCTCGACTTCGAGGAGGTCAACAACCGCGTCCTGGCCGAGGGCGGCGAGCCGGCGACGGCCCAGACCGTCCTCCTCGGGGTCACGAAGGCCTCGCTCAACACCTCGAGCTTCCTCGCCGCGGCCTCCTTCCAGGAGACGACCCGGGTGCTCACCGAGGCCGCCATCAACGGCGCCAAGGATCACCTGATCGGGCTCAAGGAGAACGTCATCATCGGCAAGCTCATCCCGGCCGGGTCCGGGGCGCCGGCCAACCTCGCGGCCCGCAAGGAGCGGGAGCGCCGGGCGGCCCTCGAGGCCCTCGCCGGCGAGGCGCTCGAGGAGGGCGCCGCGGCCTACAACCCCTTCCTCGAGGAAGGGGCTGGCCGGCCGGCCGAGGACGACGCCGCCGGGCTCGCGCGGGCGGCGACCATCGCCGGCTCCGACGAGGACGAGTTCAACCCGTTCCTCGCCGAGGTGGGCGGCGACGACAACGAGATCGACCCCGACAAGAACCCCCTCCTGCAGGGCGAGGCCGAGGCGGCCGAGAAGGCCTGACCGGAACCGGCGGGCCCCGCCCAGGCGGGGCCCACGCCGTCCGCAGACGCAGCGTCGACGGGCCGCCGGAGCCCCCATCGATGGATGGAAAGGGTCCTTTCGCGAGGGTCCCGGACCCCGCAAACATGGACCCGCGGTCCTCCGACCGCCCACCGACCGACGAACCGAAGGGAGCAGCGTCTTCGTGCCGACGATCAGCCAGCTCGTGCGCCATGGCCGGCGTGCCAAGATCCAGAAGATCAAGGCCCCGGCGATGCGCAAGAACTGGAACAGCCTGCGCCAGCGCCAGGTGCCGATTCCCGGCGCCCCGCAACGCCGCGGCGTGTGCCTGCAGGTGCGGACGATGACGCCCAAGAAGCCGAACTCGGCCCTCCGCAAGATCGCCCGCGTGCGGCTCACCAACCAGATGGAGGTCACGGCCTACATCCCCGGGATCGGCCACAACCTCCAGGAGCACTCGGTCGTCCTCGTTCGTGGCGGTCGGGTCCGCGACCTCCCGTCGGTCAAGTACCACATCATCCGCGGCGCCCTCGACGCCGCCGGCGTCCGGGACCGGAAGCAGGGCCGCAGCAAGTACGGCGCGAAGGCGACGCCGGGCGTCGGAGGCAACCGCTGATGCCCCGCCGCACGAGCACCCCCCGCAAGGCAAAGTACGAGCAGATCCCGGCCAACCGGACGACGGCCCGCTTCCATGCCAAGCTGATGAAGGAAGGCAAGAAGAACCTGGCCGAGCGAATCCTCCGCCAGGCCCTTGCCCGGGCCGAGTTCCAGGCCAAGCGGCCGGGCCTCGAGGTCCTCGAGGCGGCCCTCCGCAACGCCACGCCGATCATCGAGGTCAAGCCCCGCCGCGTCGGCGGGGCGACCTACCAGGTGCCGGTCGAGATCCGCGGCGATCGCCGCCTCTCGCTCGGCGTTCGGTGGCTCGTCCAGTCCGCCCGCAAGCGGAGCGGCAAGAGCATGAGCGAGAAGCTCGCGGCCGAGTTCGTCGACGCGATGAACGGCCTCGGCGCCGCGGTCAAGCGGCGCGAGGACACGCACAAGATGGCCGAGGCCAACAAGGCCTTCAGCCATTTCAAGTGGTAACCCGGGAAAGGTACGGACCGTGACACGCCAGGTTCCGCTCGCGCGCACGCGGAACATCGGGATCATCGCCCATATCGACGCCGGGAAGACCACCGTCACCGAGCGGATCCTTTTCTATACCAAGAAGATCTACAAGCTCGGCGAGGTCCATGAGGGCGCGGCCACGATGGACTGGATGCCCCAGGAGCAGGAGCGCGGCATCACCATCACCGCCGCGGCCACGACCTGCTACTGGAACGACCATCGCATCAACATCATCGATACGCCCGGGCACGTGGACTTCACCGTCGAGGTCGAGCGGAGCCTCCGCGTGCTCGACGGCGCGGTCGTCGTCTTCGACGGCGTCGCCGGTGTCGAGCCCCAGTCCGAGACGGTCTGGCGACAGGCCGACCGCTACTCGGTGCCCCGGATCTGCTTCATCAACAAGCTCGACCGGACGGGGGCCGACTTCTGGCGCTGCGTCGACATGATCGTCGACCGCCTCGGCGCCCGGCCGGTGCCCATCCAGATCCCGATCGGCACAGAGGACACCTTCGAGGGCGTCGTCGACCTCGTCGAGATGAAGGCGATCCTGTACCGCGACGACCTCGGCAGCCAGATCGACATCGTCGAGATCCCGGAGGCCCTCCGGCCCGAGGCGGCGAAGCACCGTGAGGCGATGGTCGAGGCGGTCGCCGAGGCCGACGACGCGCTGACCCACAAGTACCTCGAGGGCGAAGAGCTGACGACCGACGAGATCCGCCACGGCCTCCGCCTGGGAACCCTCCAGTCGAAGTTCGTGCCGGTCCTGACCGGCTCGGCCCTCAAGAACAAGGGCATCCAGCCGATGCTCGACGCGGTCACCGCGTACCTGCCCTCGCCGCTCGACGTGCCGCCGACGATCGGCCTTCGACCGGGCACGGACGACGAGATCGTCCGGACCGTCGACGACAGGGAGCCCTTCTCGGCCCTCGCCTTCAAGATCGCCGCCGACCCGTTCGTCGGCAAGCTCGCCTTCTTCCGCGTCTACTCGGGCACGCTCAAGGCCGGCTCGTACGTGCTCAACACCGCGAAGGGCAAGAAGGAGCGGGTCGGGCGGATTCTCCAGATGCATGCCAACCACCGAGAGGAGATCGACGAGGCCTACGCCGGCGACATCGCCGCGATCGTCGGCCTCAAGGACACCTTCACCGGCGACACGCTGGCCGATCCCGACCATCCGATCCTCCTCGAGACCATCTCGTTCCCGGAGCCGGTCATCGAGGTCAAGATCGAGCCCAAGACGAAGGCCGACCAGGACAAGATGGGCATCGCCCTCCAGCGCCTGGCCGAGGAGGACCCGACCTTCCGGGTCAAGACCGACCCCGAGAGCGGTGAGACCCTCATCGCCGGGATGGGCGAGCTCCACCTCGACGTCCTTGTCGACCGGATGGTCCGCGAGTTCAAGGTCGCGGCCAACGTCGGCCGGCCCCAGGTCTCCTATCGCGAGACGATCCGGCGCAAGGCCGAGGGCAACGGCCGGTTCGTCCGCCAGACCGGCGGCAAGGGCCAGTACGGCCACGTCATCCTGACCCTCGAGCCGAACGACACCGGGGCCGGCTTCGAGTTCGTTGACAAGATCGTCGGCGGGACGATCCCGCGCGAGTACATGCGGGCCGTGGAGCACGGCATCCGCGAGACGCTCGAGACCGGCGTCTATGCCGGCTACCCGATGGTCGACGTCCGGGCCATCGTCCACGACGGCTCGTACCACGAGGTCGACTCGTCCGAGATGGCCTTCAAGATCGCCGCCTCGATGGCCGTGAAGGACGGCGTCGAGAAGGCGAGCCCCACGATCCTCGAGCCGATGATGCGGGTCGAGGTGACGCTGCCCGAGCAGTTCATGGGCGACGTCATCGGTGACCTGAACAGCCGGCGCGGGCTCGTCGAGGCGACGGAGGTCCGCGGCACGACCGTGGTCGTGCGGGCCGCCGTGCCCCTCGCCGAGATGTTCGGCTACGCCACGGACCTGCGGTCGATGACCCAGGGCCGGGCGAGCTACTCGATGGAACTGTCCCATTACGCCGAGGTTCCTGGCGGTCTAGCCCAGGAGCTCGTCGCCAAGTCACGCGTTTCCTGACCCGGTCGGTCGGCACGAGGAGCAGCAACCGATGGCCAAGAAGAAGTTCGAGCGCACCAAGCCGCACGTCAACGTCGGCACGATCGGCCACATCGATCACGGCAAGACGTCGCTCACCGCGGCGATCACGAAGTACCTGGCCCTGAAGGGTGCGGCCGAGTACCGGGCCTTCGATTCGATCGACAACGCGCCCGAGG
>Ga0209341_10005581_pt1 | contig 11346 bp, 9 predicted proteins | sample RifCSP13_2_FD_184020 | JGI IMG/M metagenome (GOLD analysis project Ga0209341, IMG submission 184020) | Soil microbial communities from Rifle, Colorado - Rifle CSP2_sed 13_2 (SPAdes) (version 2) | ecosystem: Environmental > Terrestrial > Deep subsurface > Rock core/Sediment | place: Rifle...
CAAAAAATGCGTCGTCAATATTTTTTGGTTCCATGCTATAAAGTTTTAGAATTTTTTCTTTACTTACTTTTGTAATGTCGCTATTAGGTAAAGGAGATTTTATTTCAAAAGCATATTTTTTATTGAGAATTTTATCTTCGGTATAAACATCACAGACCACAGTAACAGGAATTTTTTTTCCTTTGCCCTCCAAAATATATTTTATTTCATCATCCCAATCAGGTTTGATTCTTTTTTGTCCTTCTTTTGGATGCTCCAGCCTATTTAAGACTTCCGTTATTCGACGCAACCTTTCAACTCTAATATTACCGAGTATATGATGGTCAGTACGAGCATATCCCATCCCTTTTTCACCTGCAACTTTTGCTAAATTTTCCCAAACCTTACCGAACGGAGTGACGAACCTTCTTTCAAAATGTGATCCCTTAAATATCTCATCTGGAACTAAAGCAGCATATAACGGTTTTTTAGCACGATGCTCATCTTTTAAAAAAGGATCTTCAATTAGAACACGATCCATCACTCTGTCCATCAAAGTTATTATAAGGTTTTTTATCGCATCACTAATTTCTTTTGTATTGGCTTTTGTATTGGCTTTCATATAGTCTCTCGTAAATGAAATATAATTTCCGAATAAGCTCCCTTATCTTTTTCTGTTCTATTAAGCACGGGACGTTTGAATTGTCGAATTATTTTCATTCCAACTTTCTCTGCAATAGCTGGATATAAATTATTTTTGTCATTGGCAACAAGAAAAACATCATAGTCCTCAACAAAATATTTTTTCATATTCAGCAAAACCTTGGAGATTCCTTCAACATAAGAATCTCTTGCATCTTTGCCTCTTCCTTTATATAAAGAACCTATTTCCAAATCGTCTCTTCTTTTGAATCCAAATAAATCGTAAGCATAAGCATGCTGTTTGTGGTAGTCAATTAATCCAACATACGGCGGACTTGAAAATATTCCTTTTATTTTTTGTTTCTTTACATGGTTCGCAAATTTTTTATCAACCTTCTTTAATTCTTCGACCAAATCAATTTCCCTACTATCGCCAGTTAAACAAATTTGTTTTGTTTCTGTTCGCAGTTGATCAAACTCTGAAATTCGCTCAATAGTATCTTTGGTATACGTTTCCCACCATCTCAAGATTGAAAAAAGAGGTTTACAAATTTTGCCATGCTTGTGGCAGTAATAGGTTGTACTTATCGGTTCAACAAGTGTAGCTAAATCGGCATGTGTAGTTGCCCGACACGAACGAATTGTTCTACTAAGAATCAGTTTAAGAATATCTTTTGTATTAGTGTTCCTTAGAGTTTTGATTTTAGAATAAACAAATTCGATTTCATCCCTAACATTCTTAGAATACCATTTATCAAGAAATGTGTCTGCTTTTTCAATCTCTAATACAATATCATACTTTTTTACCAATTCATTAAAAATCGGTAAAAACTGTTTCTCTTTTTCCTTAGCATATTTTCCCTCATCAATTTGTCCCCTACCCAATTTGTATCTGTATTCAGGGCTTGGAAAGTATTTATTATTAAAAATGTTTAGCTCTTTTAATAATGCTTCTTCAAATTCCAAAGTAGCGTGCTGCTGTAAAAATCTTTTTAGTGCAACTGTAATTCTATTTGTATGTTCGGCAATCTTTTCGAGATCGTACTCATCTATTTTGCAATTTGATATAAACGAATTGAAGTATGAGATGTCTATACCAATAGCATGCATTCCTAATTCATTAGCTTGCACTAATGTTGTTCCGCTTCCACAGAATGGATCAAGTATTATATCCCCTTTGTTAAAGTAAACTTCCTTCTTAAAATCATCTATATGGTCATCGAGGAAATATTCGACTAATTGAGGAATGAATTTCCCCTTGTACGGATGTAATCTGTGAACATGCTTTGTTGTTTCTGCTTCTTTATATTGGTCAAACGATAAAGCCCAATTTAAATCATCACCTATTTTGCTTTTATAATGAACCTCTCTCTTTCCATTAAAAGATTTATAATAATTTATTAACTCGTTCTTAGATACAAACGAATCTCCATTTTCGCCGTATTTATGGATTCTACCATAATTAATTAAGTATGCGATGTTTGAATTGGTAACATTTTTTCCAAGGTACTGCGAGGCCCAATCACTCGCTTCTCTAATTGTTAAAAAATCACCAGGTTCAAAAAGTTTGAGTTGCATTATATATACGTGTTAAAATAATTCTATTATAAAATTATAAATTTATTTGCTAATAAACCCGAAGTGTTTGCTCATTTAATATATTCCAAAACAAATATTGAATTATCATTAAAATATACCGCTCACATAGAAATTCTTACCCTAAAGCAATTCTTATTTTATCCAATAACCTGTTTAAGTAAATTATTAAAGTTAATTTAATCCACTCCTAATTTCTTACGAGGTTCTATCATGAAACTTACCAAACCATTTTTTGCAATTCTATTCATTATACTTGTTTCAACATCAATTTATGCACAAAGCAAGGCATCAAAAATTGAAGATTTGCTTCAGCGTTACTATGATTATGGATTATTAAACGGTTCTGCCTTAGTCGCTGAAAATGGAGCGGTTATCTTCGAAAAAGGATTTGGTTTTGCCAACATGGAATGGAGTGTATCGAACACCCCGGATACAAAATTTAGAATCGGTTCAATCTCCAAGCAGTTCACAGCAACCATCATTATGCAGCTTGTAGAAGAAGGAAAAATTAAGCTCGATGCAAAGATTACGGATTATCTTCCCAACTATAGAAAAGATACGGGCGATAAGGTTACAATACATCATCTTCTTAATCATACATCGGGAATTACACCATACACCAGCTTACCGGGAGTTTGGAGCGACTCTTTACGAAATCATTACAAGCAAGATTATTTTATCGAACACTTTCACAGTGGCGATTTGCAATTCGAACCAGGTTCAAAATATGTTTATAACAATACCGGATATTATCTCTTAGCTGTAATTGCTGAGAAAGTCACCGGGAAAAATTTTGGCGAATTGTTGAAAGGAAGAATTTTTAATCCTTTGAAAATGAGAAATACCGGTTCTGAAGACGATGAATTAATAATTGATAAGAAAGCATCGGGATATTTAAAGTCCGGAAGAACATTTCAGGTCGATCAATATATGTTTATGCTAAATGCGATGGGTGCAGGGCATATGTATTCAACGGTTGAAGATATGCTTCTATGGGATCAGGCGCTTTATTCAACTAAAATTCTTTCCGAAGAAAGTAAAAAAAAGATGTTCACACCTTACTTAAGTAATTATGGCTATGGTTGGATAATTGCTAAGGACACAATAAAAGGCACAAATGAAGCAATTACAATAACTGCTCATGATGGCGGAATATATGGATTTAACACTTCCTTTATCCGAGTTCTTGAGAAAAAAATAATGATCGCAATCTTTAACAATACAGGACCTGCTCCGCTTCAGGAAATGGCTGGTCAAATTATACAAATTCTATATGATCAAGAGTTTGAGTATCCTAAAAGACCGATCCAGGATTATGTTGCAGGTATAGTTGAAACTGAAGGAATAGAGGCAACAATCAGTGCCTATAAAAAAGTTAAGCAGGAAAAATTTAATTCTTATGATTTTTCGGAACAGCAATTGAATCAATTAGGATATTATTATCTACAAAATGGAAGAATAGATGAAGCGCTTGCTATCTTCAAGTTGAACATCGAAGCATTTCCATTGGCTTCTAATCCTTACGACAGCTATGCCGAAGCTCTGATGAAAAAGGGTGATAAAGAAGGAGCAATAGAAAATTATAAAAAATCAATAGATATCAATCCTGGAAACACAAACGGAATTGAAAAGCTGAAAGAACTGGGAGTAGAATATAAAAAGGAACTGACGGTAGAGAACAAAATCTTATCAAGGTATGTTGGCAATTACCAGTTGGTTCCAAACTTCATAATCATTATTCGGGTTGATGGAGATAAAATATTTGCCCAAGCAACCGGACAAGCTGAGTTTGAAATCTTTCCGTCATCCGAGACAAAATTTTATTACAAAGTTGTTAATGCACAAATTGAATTTGTTGCGAATGAAAATGGCGACTTCAATAAAATGATTTTGTATCAAAACAATCGCGAGATGCCTGGTGAACGGGTGAAGTAACAAGGTCATTTCCAAAACATCAGTTGTGTCAAAGTAATTTTTATCTAAACATATAAAAAAACGCTCCGTAAAGGAGCGTTCTTGAATTCTAAACTATCAATTCGAATTATCTTACAAACACTTGTCCGCCGAAGTGTTAACGAAGGAGTATCATCTTTTTAGTTTGAGTAAAACCGGGTGCAGTTAGCTTATAGATGTAAACACCGGTCGGTAAGCCTGAAGCATCAAAAGTAATGCTGTGCGAACCTGCTTCCATGTTCCGGTTAATCAACGTTTTAACTTCTTGCCCAATCAGATTGAATACAGATAATGTTACAAATCCGTTCTGTGCTAATGAAAAAGAAATTTGCGTCGAAGGATTGAATGGATTCGGATAATTCTGTTTCAGCTCAAATGTGCTGATTAAATTTGTGCTTACCTGTACAACTTTTGAATATGAGTATGAACCATTAAAGTCTATCTGTTTTAGGCGGTAAGAGTAAGCTGTTTGTGATAAAATATTTTTATCAGTGAAAGTATAATTATTCGCAGCGGTTGTCGTACCGTTTCCTCTTACAAAACCGATAGATTGCCAATTACTTGAACTGGTTTTTCTTTCAACTGAAAAACCGCTGTTATTAAGCTCGGTTGCTGTCATCCAGGATAAATTAACTTCAGAATTATTTGCTGATGCGTTAAATGAAACTAATTCAACCGGAATTACATCGGCTAAGGAAGTTGAGACTCTAATACCATCAATCTTACCAGTTGGCGTGTTGGTACCTTGTCGAACTGCGACAGAACCTATGCCAACAGGATCACCGGTCGTACCCAGTCCCAAAGGTCCAACTGTAAGAATTGGAAAGTCCATTCCTTGAGGTGCATCACTGTCAAAAACAGAAAGACCAACTTCATCATCGTCTGCAGCACTTGTTTTGAAAACATATACGCCAACAACTAAATATGTTTTGTGATAACTCAGAATAGTCGTGTCATAAACTGTTCCGGTACTTGATTTAGAAAGACCAATTAACCAACCACCTGCAGCGGTAGTATCTTTTGCAAAAACCCTTAAACGGAAAGTGGTACCTATGGTTCGAGGTCCTAATAGTAAGAAATAATCACCTGTTTTTGCAGTATCTAATTCAACTAAGAAAGCAACAAAAACAGTATCGTCAGTAGAAACTGAATCTGAAAACATTTGATTCACATCACCATCATTTACCCCTGAGGAACCGTTGGTAAACGATAATGCGCCGCCAATATTTGAAGAAATATAACCGCTAAAAGATAACCCAACAGAATTATAAGCGGGACCTTGCGTACCACTATGACGAACCCAATTGGATGTAACAGCAGTTATATCCGCATTATCACTAATTCCGTAATCAAAGTTTTCTTCGAGTAAAAGCTGAGCAAAAGTGTTGAGTGAAAACAAAAGAGAAAGGACGAAAACCAGAGTAAGAATCTTTTTCATAGAAAACCTCCTAATTTTTTTGTATAAGTTACAAAAAAGATTGTAAATAAAAAGTAAAAATTAAAAAAAAATATCTCCAATTTACAAAAGCCGCCCAATGATGGCTTTACCCCAAATTGTGATTAAATCTTCATTAAACTTATTCTTCCAGATTGGAATTCTAAGATTGGAATATCAATTCAACGGTTTAGCAATCATCTTTATTTAGTATCTCAACTCTCAAATAATTCCCTTGATAGATTTGACTGACGGACGATTGATTGCAGCGTACCAATTTTAATTTCCGAATGATTTGGTATTGGAATTGTTATTGTGGATGATCCCACTTTCTTTTGCAAAATAATATGGCTTCCTTTTTGTCGCACTATTATGAAATTGTTTTCTTCGAGAATTCTACATACTTGCTTACCCGAAAGAACTTTAAGTTTACCCAACCAAAACCTCTAACTGTGTAATAAAGAATTCTGACTGAGGACGATCTTTAATCTCTTGATGGGAGGCATGCTCAAAAAATAGCTCCAGCGCTTCCTGTAAATTTGCTTTTGCCTCTTCAACCGAATTACCCTGGCTTGCTATATCTAATTCTGGACATAATGCCACATATCCCTTTCCTTCTTTTTCGATTAAAGCAGTAAATTTTTTTTTATTTTTCATTTTTTTACCTGTGAATAATTCAAATTAAAGATAGTTACTTAAAAATCTTTTTACAATGAAGACACTTAACCATAAATCACTTAGTCAACAAGATAAAGATAATTCGGCAGCTTAATTTTTATTCCGCAGTTTTCTCCTTCTAAATCGCTGAATTGATCACCAACACAACCGGCAATCTTATAACCCTTTTTAACCAGCTCTTTTCGCTTTTGAGATTTAAACTGAGCAGATTTTATCTTATACTCGTCTTTACTTCGTGTAATTATTGTGTCAAATTTTGTGTAGCCGGCTAATTTCATATTTTTCAAAGTAGCATCATATTGATAGTCTGTCTTTCCGGTTATGAAAATAATTTTAAAACCTTTCCCCAATAGAAAATCATAAAGATCTTTGACTTTGTGAATTGCCGGCGCTTTTGCTTTTTCAATCCATTCATCCCAGTACTTTTTTTCGTAACCAAAACCGATTTGCTTTATTGCCTCATAATTGTCGAGTGTTGTTTCATCAATATCAAACACCACCGCAGAGTTTGGTTCTAACTCAACTTTTGAAAATTTTTCCTTTGCATCATTTATGATTTCGGTTAGCTCTCTTTCAAACTGACCGGATTCGTAGTAGCTGGCAATTTGATCTTTTGCAGTATCGATGTTAACTAATGCGGAAGAGCAGGAAATCAGCGAGAAAGCGAGGGAGAGATTAAGATAAAGATGAAGATGAAGATTTTGTTTGAATAAGTTTATGAGATTTTTCATTTATAATCAATTCTAGTTCCGAAGAAAAATAACAGCGGTCTTTCAATTCTCTTTGCCCATTCTGATTCCGTGTGATCAGCGCCGGGCGCGTAATAATAATCAATATCAGTTCCAATTAAATATCCTTTTTGAGAAAGTTCGCAAAACATTCTTTGTCCGCGCGGCAAACCATCTTCACCGTGATCAATATAGATTTTTATCTTCTTCTTTTCGCCAGTGTAATTCTTGACCATATTAATTGCTTTATCGCCATCATAATAAAACGAGCTGGACATGCAAGCTGCTTTACCAAATACATCGGGATAATTCCACGCAAGAAGAAATGAAATTAATCCACCCATCGAAGATCCCATCACAGCAGTGTATTCCCTTCCGCTTAATGTTCGATAGTATTTGTCTACGAATGGTTTTAGCTGATCAACTATAAACTTCATATAATTTTTGCCCTTGGGAGAATCGCTGTATTCTTCCAATCGTTCCGGTGTGTTGTACATTCCAACAATAATTATCTCTTGAAGGTTGCCCGATTTAATTAAACGTGATGCAGTTTCATCAACCTGCCAGTCAATTCCGATGTGAGCAGTTCTCGGATCCATAACATTCTGTCCGTCCTGCATGTAAAGAACTGGATATCGCCGATGGACTTCTTTCTTATTAGCTTGGCGGCAGCCATACAAGAATATCTCTTCTGTTATTTAGAGTTTTTGAATAGAACTTTCGATGATGTTCAACCTTACCAACAATTTTGTGTTTACGGTTAATAGGTTTCTGCTTTTGGAAAGTACTCAATTTTTTTCGCTTGGTTATTATGGTTGATTCTTCTTTCATTATTTACCTGGATGAATTCTCAAACAATTCGGGCGGTAAAATACTTCTTAAGCAAAAAGAATGCAAAATTTCAATTGTAGGTTTATGAAAATTCGCTGAGATTCTTGCAATAATATTGCGTGTTCATTGACCAAACTGCGGGTTAAGTTGTCCAATTGTAAGAGACGTTTGACATTTCACATTTGACGTTTCCCAACATTCTTTCTTTTTCAATGGATTATTGTTCTAATTTTATGGATTTTTACATTATAATTTTTCGGAGGTTGTAATCTCATATGGCAGTAATAAGACCTTTCAAAGCATTGAAACCCACAAAAGAAAATGCACATCTAGTAGCAAGCGTTCCTTACGATGTTGTAAATCGTGAAGAAGCAAAAGAACAAGCAAAGCGAAGTCAGCTAAATTTTCTAAGAATAACTCGTTCAGAAATAGAGCTTAATGATAAAATAAACCCATACTCAGATGAGGTTTATAAAAAAGCAAAAGAAACTTTGGAGCAATTCAAAAAAGATAAGATACTTGTTCAAGATTCTAAACCGCATTTTTATCTTTATCGGCTTCTCATGTCCGGAAGAACTCAAGTTGGAATTGTAGGAACTTTTTCTGTAGATGAATATGATGGGAATGTAATACTTAAACATGAAAAGACTCGCAAAGAAAAGGAAGATGATAGGACAAAACATATTTTAACAACTGAAGCGCAAACCGGTCCGGTTTTTCTCACGTACCGTGGTGTTGACAGCATTAATAAAATAGTTGATAAAGTATTGGAAACTGAACCGTTATTCTTTTTTTCATCTTCGGATGGAATACGGCACACAATATGGCAAGTACTTGAAGAACACAACAGCACAATAAGTGACGAAATAAGTAAAGTTTGGAATTTGTATATCGCTGACGGACATCATCGTGCGGCGAGTGCAAGCCGTGCACAAAAAGTTAAGAAAGAATCTAATCCTAACCACTCTGGCGATGAGGAATACAATTATTTTATTGGTGTTCTCTTCCCAGCAGAGCAGCTTCATATAATGCCATATAATCGAGTTGTATTTAATCTTAATGGAAATACCAAGCAAGAATTTCTAAATAAGATAAGTGAAAAATTTATTTATGATAAAACCAATGTGAAAGAACCGGTAGATCGAAGAAATTTCGGTATGTATTTGGGCGGGGAATGGTACAATCTTAAACCAAAAGATTCTGTAATTGCAAGCATTAACCTTGCAAAATCAGTTTCAGAGACTTTGGATGTCAGCATACTGCAAGATTTTCTGTTGAATCCGATTCTTGGAATAGATGATCCGCGCACAAACAAAAATATTGATTTCATTGGCGGAATACGAGGAACGGCCGAACTTGAAAAATTAGTTAATTCAGGAAAAGCTACGGTTGCTTTTTCACTTTACCCGGTTTCTGTAGATGATCTAATGAACATTGCAGATGCTGGTGAAGTGATGCCGCCAAAATCAACATGGTTTGAACCAAAACTTAGAGACGGATTGTTAGTGCATTTAATTTGACAACTAAATTCGAATTTAGTTGGTATTAAAAACCGTTGAAATGGTTGTAATAAATTTAGTTTTTATATTCTGTGCGGGATTAATCCCGCACAGAACTTTACTTAGTGATTCAAATAACCGTTTTACCTGTACGCCTATAGTGTAACGGTGGCAAAATTAGAAGTATCATTATTTTAAAAACATTCAAAACAAAATAAAATTTATTAATCTAACCAAACACATTAAAAGGAAAAATTATCATGGAAAAAAGAATTTATAACTTTGCTGCCGGTCCAGCAATTTTACCGGAACCCGTATTAAAAGAAGCACAAGAACAATTATGGGCACTTCCGGGAGTTGGAATGTCAATCCTGGAAATAAGTCACCGCTCAAAAGTGTTCGATAAAATTATTGCTGAAGCAAAGGAGGGATTAAAATCGCTGCTTGGCATTAACGATAATTATGAACTGCTATTTTTGCAGGGAGGAGCAAGTCTTCAGTTTTCTATGATACCATTGAACTTAATGGTTAAAAATAAAAAGGCAGATTACATTGTAACAGGAAGCTGGTCGAAGAAAGCTGTTAAGGAAGCAAAGCGGGTCGGAACTGTTAACATTGCTGCGTCAACTGAAGAAGGAAATTTCAAGCGAATTCCTAAACAGGAAGAATTAAAGCTTGATCCGCAAGCTGATTACGTTCACTTCACTTCCAACAATACAATCTTCGGAACCGAATGGCATAAAGAACCTGAAGTGGGAAATGTTCCGTTGGTCTGCGACGCTTCTTCGGATATGCTTCACAAAAAAATTGATGTTAATAAATACGCTTTGATCTATGCGGGCGCACAAAAGAATATGGGACCATCCGGTGTTACTTTTATCATTCTCAGAAAAGATATGCTTGAACGAAGTTCCGACTCCCTTCACACGATGTTAAATTACAAAACTCATATTGAAAACAATTCGCTGTACAATACTCCGAACGTATTTGGCATTTACATTATAAATCTTGTTTGCAAATGGTTAAAAGGTTTGGGCGGCTTGGATGGAATGTATAAGATCAATAAAGAAAAAGCAGATATTCTTTACAAATGTATTGATGAAAGCGGTGGATTCTACAAAGGTCATGCAGATAAAGACAGCCGTTCGCTAATGAATATTACTTTCAATCTTGCAACAGAAGATTTAGAAAAGAAATTGGTTAGTGAAGCAACCGCTGCCGGATTTGATGGATTGAAAGGTCATCGTTCTGTCGGTGGTTTACGTGCATCAATTTACAATGCGTTTCCTAAAAAAGGAGTCGAAGATTTAGTAAGTTTCATGAAGAATTTTCAAAAGAAGAACGGATAAAATTTATTGAGCTTTCACAACTAAAGAGGGCACTATGAAACATTTCTTATTGGCATTTTTAATTTATATTCTCATCCTTGCAGGATGCAGCAGTGAAGATAAGACAAAATTAGAGGCATACAATGCAGAAGCATTTGCTTACGATCTCGGGGAAAGCTGGGAAGTAAATGCAACCACAAGAGTTAAAGGATTTTTTCAAAAGGAAGAAAACAAGACGTTCACTGCTTTACTTTCGTATGATATTGATCTTGTTACTCCTGCGGGTGATACGCTTAAATCCTTGATAAGCAGAACCGAGGACAAAATGAAAAACGAAAAGATGAGCGATGTTGATTTAGAAACCCAGTTCGATCTTGATTCAACTTATGCAGAGGGGAATTATAAAGTAATTTTTAATGTGAAAGATATGAACACTCAGCAAACTGCAATATCATCAGCCGAGTTTGTTCTTGAGAATGAATGAGAATAAAATAAATATCTAAAATCAAAAAACCACTGCTCGCCAGTGGTTTTTTGTATCATTCAATCATTCTCCGTAGGAGTCCTTCGGACATCCATTCAATCTAAATATATTCTTCCGGGATTCTTTTTCTTCCTGCAAATCCCGAATCCATATCATGATAAAATTTAATTGTTTCTTCATCGCTTCTCCA
>Ga0209341_10005583_pt1 | contig 11344 bp, 9 predicted proteins | sample RifCSP13_2_FD_184020 | JGI IMG/M metagenome (GOLD analysis project Ga0209341, IMG submission 184020) | Soil microbial communities from Rifle, Colorado - Rifle CSP2_sed 13_2 (SPAdes) (version 2) | ecosystem: Environmental > Terrestrial > Deep subsurface > Rock core/Sediment | place: Rifle...
AGCCGCGGCATCGGCGCGCCACGGGTCCTCGTCGGCCTCCAGGCGTTCCGCAGCGAGCGCCGCCTCCTCGGGCGTGTCCTCGGGCCAGACCGCGAACGCGCGCCCCTCCTTGCCGGTCGGCGCCTGGTTGGGCGAGGGCTTGGACGAGCACGCGGCCGCGACGACGGCAAGGACGAGCAGGCAAGCCACTCTCCTCATCGGGGGCAGTTCGGGAAGCACTCCGGCGTCCAGTTCTTGCGTGCGACCGGCCTGTAGGCCGTCTGAGAACGGTAGTCGGTCCAGGCGATGCGGGTACCGTCGGCGTCGCTCTTGGCCTCGACGATCCAGTCGAAGCCGCCCGACCCCTCGGAGTAGATCATCCCGATGTGCCCACCACCGTCGCTACGGTAGACGAACGCATCCATGTACGTCGTCGTCGCGTAGCGCTTGTCCTTCAGGAGCTTGAACGGGCACCCGGAGCACGGCGAGATGAAGTCCGCCGTGCTGTAGGGGCCGTGAACGTTCTTCTCGTGCTCCCAGAACCGGAACCCGTCGGCGCCGGAGGAGTTTCGCAGGGCCCAGGTCTTGAAGACGTAGCCGGAGCAATCCGCTCCCTCGCCCCCGCTGTCGGGCTGAAGCGGGGTGTCGTCCTTGTCGTTGAGCTTGTAGCAGCCACCTCCCCACTCGTAGCCTTCCTTGTCCCCCTTCTCGGCGTAGTCGCGAGCCTGCGAGCGCTTCCAGACCGAGAGCTCCCAGCTCTCGCCGGGGCAGTTGTTGTCGGTCCACGCCGCCGATGCCGGCGTCGCCGCGAGGAGCGACGGGAACCAAAGGAGAGCGATCAGGGTGGCTCGTGCGGTGCGTCCGCCTGACATGTCCATCACCTCACCTCGTAGCGCTCGATTCTGATGCCTCGGTGATCCTCGAAGACGACGAGCACGTCGCCCGGCGGTCTGAAGCGAACCGTCGAGTACCGGGCGGCCTGGCGGGTCGAGGGCTCCGGCAGGAGCGAGAAGCCCAGAACCCGACCCGCCGCGTCGAGGCGGAAGAGGCCGATGCCGAAATGCGAGTCGTCCCAGAGCCCTCGCGCCGCGAGAGCTCCGCCGCCGGCCATAGGCTCGACGAAGTAGTCGGTCCCGGCCAGCACGCCGCGGGGCAATCGGATCAGCGAGCCGCGCCGGGCGCCGGTCGAATCGGCCCAGGTCACGGCCACTCTCCGGTCGGGGAGATCCTGAGACAAGGCTGTGGCCGTCGAACCCCCGGCCGCCGGCGCGAGGCTGGCGGCCTGCAGGGCGGGCGGCAGCGGCACACCGGCCACCGCGCGAACGGAGACCCACTGGGAGGGACCCGCGAGCACTCGCGGCTCGCCTCCCGCGATCTCCACACGCGCGGGCACTCCCGCGACGGGGTACCTGCCCATAACGCGCCCACTCGACCCGTCGACCTCGACGACCGCGCCGTCGGTCCCGAGCGTCGCGAGGAACAGCCGCCCGTCCCGGCCCGCCGCGAGGTCGACCGGGCGAGGCTCGGGGATCGGCACGGCCCGCAGGAAGGATCCTCCTGGCGAGAACAGCTGAACGCGGCCATTGACCCAGTCGGCGATCGCGAGGGCGCCGTCGTCCGCGACGTCGAAGCTCGATGGGCCGACGAGCTCGCGATCCGGGCCTCCCTCGGTCAGACCGACCTCTCCCGGGCCCGACCCGTAGCGGAGCGCGAGCACGAGGCCGTCGGACGAACGCGCAGCGTCCCAGGAGAAGCCGCCCGGGATCGCAGTCTGCGTGAAGCCCTCGGTCGTAAGCACCCGGATCGGGTTCTCTGCTGCTGCCAAGGGGTGCGCGACCGCAGCGTCGGTTCCGGTCCGGAACTGGAGCCAGTACGAGAAGCCGCCTGCGGGAACCAGTTTCCCGGGGATGGCGAACCGGAAGCCACCGCCCCGTGGCTCCCCGGGCACATCCGTCCAGCGTCCGCTCGTCCACACGTGCGCGACGGCCGAATCGATCCTGCACGAGGAAGAGCCGACGGGCTCGCAGACCATCGCCGCTCCGAGAACCACCTGCCGACCCGGACGTGCCAGCGCCGGAGCGGCGTGAAGCACCTCGAACCGCGATGGCTCGCGATCCGCCGCGGCCGGGGCGAGAAGCGCCGCTCCGGCCGCGGCGCCCACGACCAGCCCGGCGACGAGAGCGATCAGCCGGCGGCGCGACCCTTTCTCCGGAGATCCCATGGATCACCTCCACGGGGGAGGGTCTAGGGGAGCCTCGAGGAGGAGGGGACCGACGACGCTAACGCGTGGGCGCATCCGCGCGCATCGCCGGGATGGGGGAACTCGTCTCCGCTCGAGGGGGATTCCGAGTGCTGTTGGTCACACGCGCGGAGCGACCGCGCTACTTCGACGCGACCTCGGTGGTTCCAACCGCCACCTGTCCCGCCGCCAGACGCGCGGTCTCGACTCGGAACGGTGAGCAGGAGACGTAGTCGAGCCCTATCTCGTGGCAGAACATGACCGAGGCGGGGTCGCCTCCGTGCTCGCCGCAGATACCCAGGTGGATCGCCGGGTTGGCCGACCGGCCCTCCTCGCACGCGATCCGCATGAGCCGGCCGACGCCCGGCTTGTCTACCGTGACGAACGGGTTCGCCGGGACGAGCTTCCGCTCCTCGTACATCCCGACGAACTTGCCTATGTCATCGCGGCTGAAACCGAAGGCGGTCTGCGTGAGGTCGTTGGTGCCGAAGGAGAAGAAGTCGGCCACCCCGGCGATCTCGGCCGCCGTCACGGCCGCCCGCGGCAGCTCGATCATCGTCCCCCACTCGAGGTGATCCAACGTCTGGCCGGCCTCCTCCAGCTCACGCACGGCTACGGGCTCCAGCTCCTCGCGCATCTGGCGGAGCTCCTCGCGCGTGGCGACGAGCGGGATCATGATCTCGACCTTCGGATCCCCACCCTCGGCCTTCACCCGACTCGCCGCCTCGACGATCGCCCGGACCTGCATCGCGTACAGGCCCGGCTTCACGATGCCCAGGCGCACGCCGCGGAGCCCGAGCATCGGGTTCGTCTCGTGGAGCTCGTTCACCTTGCGGAGCAAGCGCTCCTGCTCGGCTGCGTCCTCGTCCCGTTCCTTCGCCAGCGCTACCTCGACCGCAAGCTCTACCTGGTTCGGCAGGAACTCGTGGAGCGGGGGGTCGAGTAGGCGAACCGTTACCGGTAGGCCGCTCATCGCGCGGAAGATCCCGACAAAGTCCTCGCGCTGCAGCGGCAGGAGGACGTCGTAGGCGGCCTGCTCCTCCTCCGGGGTCTCCGCGAAGATCATCTGCCGGACCGCCTGCACGCGCTCCTCGCCGAGGAACATGTGCTCCGTGCGGCAAAGACCGATTCCCTCGGCGCCCCGCTCGCGAGCGTTTGTTGCCTGCTCGGGGGTGTCGGCGTTCGCGCGCACTCGGAGGCGGCGGACCTCGTCGGTTCGGCGCATCAGCCGCTCGAAGGCCTTCCAGATCCTCGCCTCGCGGGCGGCGGGGTCGCCCTCGCGGGCCTTCTCCAGGACGGATTCCTCGAGCGGGAGCTCGCCCACGTAGACCGCGCCGCTGAAACCATCGATCGTCACGACATCGCCCTCAGATACACGGGTGCCGTTCGCGGAGAACGCCCTGGCGGCCAGATCGATCTTCACCTGGTCGGCACCGCACACCGCGGGTATGCCCTCTCCCCGCGCGACCACGGCGGCGTGCGAGTTGGTGCCGCCGGCGGAGGTCAGGATCCCCTCCGAGGAGATCATGCCGTGATAGTCGTCGGGAGTCGTCTCGCGCCGGACCAGGAGCACGCGCTCGCCGCGGCGGGCCCATTCCTCGGCGTCGTCGGCGGTGAACACGACCCTGCCGCTCGCCGCGCCCGGCGAGGCGTTCAGGCCGTTGGCTATCGGTTTGGCCTGCGCGGCAGCCTCTGTCGAGATCACCCGCTTGAAGAGCTCCTCGAGACGGTCCGCGTCGACGCGAAGGAGGGCCTCGTCCTCGGAGATCAGGCCCTCCTCGAGCATGTCGTGGGCCATGATCCACTCGGCGAACGCGGTGCGCTTGCCTACGCGCGTCTGCAGGATCCAGAGGCGGCCCTTCTCGATCGTGAACTCGATGTCGCACATGTCTCGGTAGTGGATCTCCAGGGTCGACATGACCTGGAGGAGCTCGCCGTAGGAGACCGGGTCGATCTTCTGGAGTTCCGCAAGGGGAAGCGTGTTACGGATTCCGGCCACGACGTCCTCCCCCTGCGCGTTGGGCAGGTAGTCGCCGTAGGGGACCTTCTCGCCGGTCGCGGGATCGCGCGTGAACGCGACGCCGGTGCCGGAGTCGTCGCCGCGGTTGCCGAACACCATGGCTACGATGTTCACGGCGGTTCCGAGGTCGTCAGAGATCTTGTTCTGGCGTCTGTAGTCGCGCGCTCGCTTCCCGTTCCAGCTCCTGAAGACGGCCTCGACGGCAAGCCTCAGCTGCTCACGGGGGTCCTGGGGGAAGTCCGAGCCGACGTGCTCCTTGTAGATCGCGCGGAACTCCTCGAGGAGGCTCCGCAGGTCCTCGGCGTCGAGGTCTGTGTCCTGCGCGCCGGCGAACTTCGCCTCCTTGGCTCGGTCGAGCGCGTGCTCGAAGAGCTCGGCGGGGACACCCATCACTATCTTGCCGAACATCTGCACAAAGCGACGGTAGGCGTCGTTGGCGAAGCGCCAGTCGTCGCCGGTCTGCTTGGCCAGACCCTGGACCGAGTCGTCGTTCAGCCCGAGGTTCAGGACCGTGTCCATCATGCCAGGCATCGAGAACTTGGCGCCGGAGCGAACCGAGACGAGGAGCGGGTCCTCGGGATCGCCGAGGCTCTTCGCCATCGCCCGCTCGAGGCGCGTGAGGTGCTCCTCGACCTCGTCCAGCAGACCGGCAGGATGGTCGCCGTGCTCCAGGTAGGTGAGGCAGGCCTCCGTCGTGACAGTGAACCCTGGCGGTACGGGCAGGCCCATGTTGGTCATCTCGGCGAGGTTGGCCCCCTTGCCGCCGAGGAGGTCCTTCATGTCCTTGTTGCCCTGGGAGAAGTCGTAGGCGTACTTGGCCACGTCTGCCTCCGGGTGGTGATGTGCTGTCGGAGGTCCTCAGTCTACGGAAGCGAGGTTGCGGCGTGTGGATTGGGGTCGTCCATGAGAGCCGTCAGCTCTTGAGCACGCACCTACGAACGTGGCCTCGGACGCTTCGCCATGCAACACCAGTCGGACGTACACATCAGTGTGTATTCACTGGTATCGTGTATCCATGGGCAGGATGGTCCGGACGAACATCGTGATCGACGAAGAGCTCGTCGCGGAAGTCATGGAGCGATTCGGGATCGTCACGAAGAGAGCCGCGATCGACTTCGCACTGCACGCCGTGATGGGCCAGGAGGAAGAGCCGATCACCGACCCCTGGAAGGCGGCGCTCGAGCTCCGGGGGATGTGGGCCGACATGACCGATGAAGAGGCCGGGGAGATATGGGGGGAGGAGGTCCCCGACGGCCCGAACGCCGAGCGTCCCAAGCGTCCACGATGATCCTCGTCGACACCTCCGCTTGGGTCGAGGGAATCCGGAGGACGGAAAGCCCGATCGATCGGGCGCTGACCCGCCTCCTCGCATCCAATGCGAGGATCACCGTCACCGAGCCCGTGATAATGGAGCTCCTCGCCGGCGCACGCTCGAAACAGGAGTTGTCCGCGACTCGGACTCGCCTGCTTTCGTTCCCCCTGCTTCGGGTGAAGGACCTGGTGACGTACGAGCGCGCCTCGGCCGTCTGGAGGGCGTGCCGCAAGGCAGGAGACCCCGTCAGGAACACGCTCGACTGCCTGATCGCGGCGGTCGCGATCCGCGAGGGAGCGAGCGTGCTCCACGCCGATCGCGACTTCGACATCATCGCCCGCCACACACCGCTCCGGATCGAGCCCCTCGCCGCCACGGAGGGAGGCTGAGCAGACTCATGCTTCGTCTCCGCCTCGACGGGGCGGGTTGAGAGCACGCGTTGACCGGCCTGGTCGGCCATCGAGACGGCGGCGCTCCATAGGGTGCTCTTCCCGATCCCGGGATCGCCCTCGATGATCAGGGCACTCGGCGGCATCTCTACGAAGGCCGAGAGACGGGCGAGCTCCGCCTCCCGCCCAAGGATCTCGCCTGCGACCGCGGCCACCGCCGCCCCCCTCGGGTCGTTTCTCGGCACAACGGATGGTAGGCCGCCGGTAGTGCCGGGGGAAGGGGCCGTCAGGCGGCGGTGCGAAGGGCCTCGAGCGTGGCCCCGTCAGAGGCGAACCCAACCGTGACACGGCTCGCGAGCAGCTCTACGAACCCGGGCCGGTCGCCCTCGCCCAGCCAATCCTCGATCGCTTCGGCGAACTGGCTCGCGTCCTCGGGCCGGTCCCACACCGTCTCCATGAGCACGGCGACAGCGTCCCCGTCGGACCAGGCGCGGTACAGGCCGCCGTCCCACCCGGCCGCCGCCTCGCGTGCCTCCTCCGCGTCCAGCCGCAGCCCGAGGAGGATCTGTAGCCACTGCTCCCCCACCTCCTGCACGTCGAGATCCTCGAAGCCCTGCCCGAGCTCCGGCCCGAGATCCGTCACGTCGAGCGCCTGCGGTGCGTCGTTCGGCCACCGCTCCGGGTGGATGATCTGCTCGGTCGACACGGGGAACTCCTCGAGCGCCCCGTCCAGCTCCCCCGATGCCGATGCCACGGTTGCGAAACCCAGCCCCGCCGTGTACGGCCACAGCTCGAGCTGCACGATGAACGGCGGAACGTCCCCGAAGGACGGCACGTCTATGCCCGCGATCGAGAGGATCTCCTCGGGGGTGAGGTTCTGCTGCGCCGCTCGGATGGAGTAGAGCTGCGCGCTGCCTTCAACCACAGCGATAGCCGCGGAGACCGCCTCGTCCCGGCATTCCTCATCGAGATCGTCGAGCCGGTCCAGGTCGAAGTGCTGGTCTTCGATCGCATGGGTGAGCTCGTGGGCGAGAGTCACGTACGCGACCGGGTCCAGGTCCTCGGTACCGATGAACACGAGCTTCCCGCTCTCGGGCACGTAGAACCCGATCACCTGTCCCTCGGTGAACTCCTGCACGGCCTGCTTGATGCTCGTCCCCGAAGGAAGCGCGCTGATCGTGGCCCACGCCAGGCTCTTGCGCTCGAGGAACCCCTCCGGCAACGAGCGCTCCGACTCCCGATGTAGCAGCTCGGCCAGCCGCTCCCGGGTCACCACGTCAACCGCGACCGGCTCCAGGAGCTCCAAACCTCGCGCGTCCTCTACGTCGCGGACGACCTCGCGGATCGACGGCGGCACCCGACGCGGCTCGACCTCGCGCGGCGCGCCACCGGTGGGGGCCGGACAGAGACGCGCGAGCGCCGCCGCAGCCGTGCCGGGTCCAGTCGGGGGCGGTGAAGTGGTCTCCCGGACCGGCGGGACCGGGGCTTCCTCGGCCTCCCGCTCGCAGGCGCCCGCGAGAAGCGCGAAAGCGACCACGGCCGCCAGCTCGCGCTTCACCTGCGCGAGAGCACCAGGCTCGCGACGGCCGCGACGACCGCCCCGGCCGACAGCGCGGACGAGAGCCAGAGCAGACGAGTGGACTCGAGCAATCCCAAAGCCGACGCGCCTAAAGAGATGCCCGCGCCGAGGAGCAGCGCGAACGCCACACCGTAGGCGACCAGCCACTTCGGGACGCTTCTCACAGCCGTTCCTTCAGATAGTCGACGAGCCCCGCGATCGGCACCCGATCCTGTCGCATCGAGTCCCGGTCTCGCACGGTCACCCGCCGGTCCTCGAGCGTGTCGAAGTCGACCGTGACGCAGAGTGGAGTGCCCACCTCATCCTGTCGCCGGTAGCGGCGCCCGATCGACCCGGCGTCGTCGAAGTCGCACATCCAGAGGGGCTTGACCAGGTCGAAGACCTCACGAGCCGTGGGCGCCAGCTGCTCGTTCCGCGAAAGCGGCAGAACGGCCACCTTGACCGGCGCCAGATCCTTGTGGAGCGCGAGAAGCGTCCGCTTCTCCAAATCCCCCGACGCGCTCGGAGCCCCCTCGACGCCGTAAGCGTCCACGAGAAACGCGAGCAGCGCCCGATCGACGCCCGCCGCCGGCTCGATCACGAACGGGAAGTACCGCTCCTCCCTTTCCTGGTCGAAATAGGTCAGATCCTCCCCGCTCGCCTCCGCGTGAGCGCGCAGGTCGTAGTCGGTGCGGTTCGCGATCCCCTCGAGCTCCGACCAGCCGAACGGGAACTCGTACTCGATGTCGGAGGTCGCCTTCGAGTAGTGAGACAGCTCGTCCTTCTCGTGCGGGCGCACGCGGAGCTTCTCCTTGCGGATCCCCAGGTCGACGTACCACTGGAACCGCGCGTTCACCCAGTACTCGTGCCACTCCTCGTCGGAGCCGGGCTCGACGAAGTACTCCATCTCCATCTGCTCGAACTCGCGCGTGCGGAAGATGAAGTTCCCCGGAGTGATCTCGTTGCGGAAGGACTTGCCGATCTGGGCGATACCGAACGGCAGTTTCTTGCGCGAAGTCTGCTGCACCGTGACGAAGTCGACGAACATCCCCTGGGCGGTCTCCGGCCGGAGGTAGGCGACGTGCGCTTCGTCCTCGACCGACCCCATGTTGGTCTTGAACATGAGGTTGAATCGTCGAGGCTCGGAGAGCTCGCCCCCGCACTCAGGGCAGCGCCGCTCCCCCGCCTCGATCGTTCCCTCCCCCCCGTGCCCGGACGCCGGCGCCATCCCGGGAAGGTGGTCCTCCCGGAAGCGACGGCGGCACTGCTTGCACTCGACCAGGGGGTCGGTGAACGACTGGACGTGGCCGCTCGCCTGCCAGACCCTCGGGGACATGATGATCGCGGCCTCGAGCCCGACGACGTCGTCGCGGAGCTGGACCATCGTCCGCCACCAGGCGCCCTTCACGTTGCGTCGCAGCTCCACGCCCAGAGGCCCGTAGTCCCAGGCTGAGCGGATACCGCCGTAGACCTCGCTGGACGGAAAGGCGAGCCCCCGGCGCTTGGCCAGGGAGGTGATGGCCTCCATGAGGTCGGCCACGAGGAACCTCCTCTCCCGGCCGCCGGCTGCGGCCGCTGGCGTCGCCCCCGAGTCTACCCCGCCCCGTGGGAACCCCCGGGGCTACGTGACGGATGGCCCGGACAGGCCATGTACCCCTGGGGCTGCCTCTGGCGGTACGTCTACGGCTAGGCGCCCTGCGACCCCCTGCGACCCCTTCCACGGAACGGACTTTCGCCCGATGTGGCGCCCTGCGTTGGGCTTAGAATCCAGATCGGAAGCGTCGCTTCCGGGGGTGACGACGTATGGCCGATCCAGGGTGCACTCACTGCGGTGCCCGGCTCACGCCGGGGATGCGCTGGTGCTGGCGCTGTTACACGCCGATCCCGGTCAGAACCGAGGAGGGCGCTCCGGAGAAGGAGCCTTCCACCGACTACGTCACGATCGAGCGAGGCATACCTCCGCGGCCCCGGGAGCGACTGATTGCCCTCCCCGACATCGGGCCGCCCTCGGGTCGCGGGGCCGGTGGGACGACATTCGGCGCCCTCGGCAAGGCCGCCGTCACCGCGGTCGTGGTTGGACTCGGCGCGGCTGCGGGATGGTTTGCGGGGCGCTGGGTGGACGCCGCCGGTGGGGCTCGCCTGGCGTTCGTCGTCCTCACGGCCGCGATCTACTCCGCGCTCGCGTTCCTGGTGCTCCGCTACGTCTGGCGGCCTGAGCGTCCGCCGTCGAGACCAAGGGCCCGTGGGGAGCGGACCGTCTTCGTTGGTGAGGCCGATATGGCGCGCACTACCGCGGGCGCCCACCGGGAAGGTCGCCCTGTTCACTAGGCTCGGAGGCGTTCCGGTCTAGGCGGCGCGGCGCGCCTCGGCCGCGGGCTCCTCGACCCGGTGCGGGGGCCTGAGCACGAGCGCCAGGACGGCCGTCACGACCGACAGCCCGGCCAGGATGAAGAACACGTTCGTCCAGGCGCCGGTCGCCTCGTGCACCTGCACCGCGATCAGCGGACCCAGGATCCCGGCGGTGCCGTAGGCGGTGAACATCCAGCCGTAGTTCACCCCTAGGTTCTTGGTCCCGTAGTAGTCGGCAGTCAGGGCCGGCATCATGCCGAGGGCGCCTCCGAACGAGAAGCCGACCATGCTGATGCCGAGCGCGTAGGCAGGGAACGAGCCGGCGTTCGGAAGCACGGCAAGGAGCGCGACGACGTACACCCCCTGAGCGAGGAGGGCGGCCGCGCGGCGCCCTACCCGATCGGAGAGCCACCCGTAGGACGGGCGGCCGAGACCGTTGAAGATCGCCATCGTGGACAGCGCACCCGCGGCCGCCTTCGACGTGAGGTCCGCGAGCTCCTCGCCCATCGGGGCGGCTTGGGAGATCGCCATCAACCCCACGCCCGCCCACAGCAGATACGTCACCCACAACACGTAGAACTGCCAGGTTCGAGCCATCTCGGTCGGGCCGAACTCTCGCGCGGCGGCGCGGGCTGCGGCCGGCGTCCAGCCCTGTGGCCGGAAGCTCTCGGGTGGGTTGCGAAGCACGGTTCCCGCGACCACGACCGCAAGCCCGAAGAGGCCGCCGAGGGCGAAGGTCTGATACACGCCGATCCGATCGATCAGCGCCGTGCCGACCGGGGCGCCGATCACCGTGCCGGCTCCGAACCCGAGGACCGCCAGACCGGTGACGGTCCCCCGCATGTCGGGGAACCACTTCACGCAGGTCGCGATCGGCGTTACGTAGGCGAACCCGATCCCGAGCCCGCCCAACGCGCCGTAGCTCAGGTACAGGCCCCACAGCGAGTCCCCGACGAAGCTCGCGAGCAGGAACCCGGACCCTAGGATCACGCCACCGGTGACCGCAACCCGCCGCGGGCCGACGCGGTCCTGCCAGCGGCCGGCGACTATGACGCCGAGGGCGAAGAACGCAATCGAGAGCTGGAACGGCACCGTCGCCTGGGCGAGCGACCACCCGTGCTCGTCCATCAGGGGATCGCGGAAGATACTCCAAGAGTAGAGGTTGCCCAGCACCGCCTGCATCGCGATCGCGGCGGCAACGAACAACCAGCGGTTCGGCAGTCGGTCCATCACCTTCGCGTCCCGAGCCATCAGCCGTTCCCCTTTTCGGAGTGCTCTGGACCAGGCTACGGACGCGAGAAGGCGCAGCTCGGGGCCCTTGGCCCCGCCGCGTTCGGGCCTCGCCCTAGGATCCTCGTGGGCCTGGGGTCAGTCCTCGGTTACCAGACCGAACCGGCGCGAGCGCTTCTGGTAGTCGCGGATCGCCTCGAAGAGATGCTCCCGGTTGAAGTCCGGCCAGAGCACCGGCGTGAACCAGAGCTCGGAGTAGGCCGGTGCT
>Ga0209341_10005587_pt1 | contig 11340 bp, 11 predicted proteins | sample RifCSP13_2_FD_184020 | JGI IMG/M metagenome (GOLD analysis project Ga0209341, IMG submission 184020) | Soil microbial communities from Rifle, Colorado - Rifle CSP2_sed 13_2 (SPAdes) (version 2) | ecosystem: Environmental > Terrestrial > Deep subsurface > Rock core/Sediment | place: Rifle...
GAAGTGCACCCGCGCCGAGATCAGCGCCCCGAGCGCCGCGTAGAGGGTGCGCGGATGAGTCTCGATCAGCGTGCCCGCCAGATCCCGCACCTTCTTCGCGTCGTTGGCGGCCGTCGCCCTCTGCAGCTCGGCGTACAGCGCGCCCGCCTGGGCGGTCTGCGAGGCCTGATACCAGTTCCAGCTCCAGTAGGCGGCGACGACGGCGAGCGCGAGCGACACCGCCAGCACGATCGGATTGCCGTACTGCTTCCAGAACGCCTTCAGTTCGGCGAGCTGCTCCTGCTCCTCGAGGTCGTACGCGCTCATTCGCTCTCATCCAGGTAAAGTATGTCGGTCAGCGCCGCGGGCAGCTCGTCGAGCGGTGCGCGGGTCTGGTCACGGTCTTCGCGCAGCGGCTTGACGCTCGCCTCGCGCGCATTCGCCTCGTCATCGCCGACGATCACGGCGACCCGCGCACCGCTCGCGTCGGCCCGCTTCATCTGCGACTTGAAGGTCCCGCCGCCGCAATGGTGGGTCACCGAGAACCCGTGGTCGCGGAGCCGCTCGGCGACGGTGAACGCGTAGCGGTCGGCGGCCTCGCCCTGGTGGACGAGGTAGACGTCCTGGGTCTCGCCCGCGGCGAGCGCCGAGTCATCGCGCATCAGCGCGATCAGGCGCTCGATCCCCATCGCGAATCCCGCCGCCGTCGCGGGCCTGCCGCCGATCTGCGCGAACAGCCCGTCGTACCTGCCCCCGCCGCACACGGTGCCCTGCGCGCCCAGCCGGTCGGTGATCCACTCGAATACCGTGAGGTTGTAGTAGTCGAGCCCGCGCACCAGGCGATGGTCGATCGCGTAGTCGATGCCGGCGTCCTTCAGGATCCGCTGCACGCCGTCGAAGTGCTTGAGCGATGCCTCGCCGAGGTAGTCGAGCAGCTTCGGCGCTGTGGCGATGATCGGCTGCATCGCCGGGTTCTTGCTGTCGAGCACGCGCAGCGGGTTCGTGACGAGCCGGCGGCGCGAGTCCGCGTCGAGATCGGCCTCGACCCGCCGCAGGTAGCCGACCAGCGCCTCCCGGTGCGCGAGGCGCTCGTCGAGGCTGCCGAGCGAGTTGAGCTGGAGCCGGATGCCCGTGAGCCCGAGGTCTCCCCAGAGGCGCGCGCACATCAGGATGAGCTCGGCATCGACATCGGGCCCGGGAAAGCCGAGCGCCTCGACGCCCACCTGGTGGAACTGCCGGTAGCGCCCCTTCTGCGGCCGCTCGTGGCGGTACATCGGGCCGATGTACCAGAGCCGCTGCGGCCCCGCGTGGAGCAGCGAATGCTCGATCGCGGCGCGCACGGCGGACGCCGTGGCCTCGGGACGCAGCGTCAGGTGCTCGCCGTTGAGCTCGTCGACGAAGCTGTACATCTCCTTCTCGACGATGTCGGTCGCCTCGCCGATCGCCCGGCGGAACAGCGCCGTGGGCTCGACCAGCGGCGTGCGGATGTTGCGGTAGCCGTAGCTCCGGGCCCAGGAACGGACGGTGTCCTCGAAGCGCTCCCAGAGCACGGCCTCGTCGGGGAGGATGTCGTTCATCCCCCGCACCGCCTGAATGGTTTGGGTCATCACTCGGCTAGCGGCCGTTCTAGGCGACGGCCTTGGTCGTTGCTTCGCGATCCGCGCCGTCCCGCCGGCCCTTCCCGCCCGGGCCGTAGGTGGTGCGCACGTACTCCTCGACGATGCGCTGGAAGTCCTCGGCGATGCTATCACCCTTCAACGTGACGGTCTTCTCGCCATCCACGTAGACGGGCGCGACCGGCCGCTCGCCGGCGCCCGGCAGGCTGATGCCGACGTTCGCCTGCTTGGATTCGCCGGGGCCGTTGACGACGCAACCCATGACGGCGACGTGCATGGTCTCGACGCCCGGATAACGCTCGCGCCACCCGGGCATCTCGGCGCGGAGGTAGCTCTGGATTCGCGCCGCGAGCTCCTGGAAGAAAGTGCTGGTCGTCCGCCCGCAGCCCGGGCAGGCGATCACGAGCGGCGCGAAGGAGCGCAACCCCATGGTCTGCAGGAGCTCCTGCGCGACGACGACCTCGCGCGTGCGATCCCCGTCCGGGTCGGGGGTGAGCGACACGCGGATGGTGTCGCCGATGCCCTGCTGGAGGAGGCAAGCCATTGCCGCCGCCGACGCGACGATCCCCTTGGTGCCCATGCCCGCCTCGGTCAGTCCGAGATGGAGGGGGTAATCGCACCGGCGGGCGAGCTCGCGATAGACCGCGATCAGGTCCTGCACCCCGCTCACCTTGCACGACAGGATGATGCGGTCGCCCGGCAGGCCGAGTGCTTCGGCCCGCGCCGCGCTTTCGAGCGCCGAGGCGACCAGCGCCTCGCGCATCACCGCATCGGCATCGCGGGGCTCCGGGCGCCGCCCGTTCTCGTCCATGAGCCGCGCCAGCAGCTCCTGGTCGAGGCTGCCCCAGTTCACGCCGATCCGGACCGGCTTGCCATGCCGGCACGCGATCCGGATCAGCGTCGCGAACTGCGCGTCGCGTTTCGCGCCCCGGCCGACGTTGCCCGGGTTGATCCGGTACTTCGCGAGCGCTTGCGCGCAACTCGGGAACTCGGCGAGCAGCTTGTGACCGTTGAAGTGGAAGTCGCCGACCAGCGGCACGTTGCAGCCCGCCGCGTCGAGCTGCGCGCGGACCGCCGGCACCGCGGCGGCCGCCTCGGCCGTGTTGACCGTGACGCGCACCACTTCCGAGCCGGCCCGCGCGAGCTCGAGCACCTGGCGCGCCGTCGCGTCCGCATCGGCGGTGTCGGTGTTGGTCATCGACTGCACCATGATCGACGCGTCGCCGCCGACCGGGACATGGTCGATCCAGACCTTGCGCGCGGCGCGACGCGTTACCAGTGCGTCCATCGGTTCACTTCAAGGTCAGGCGCGCGACGTCGGTGCGCGTGTACGGCGTCAGATCGATCTCGGCATCGTTGTAGCGCAGCTTCACGCCGGCGGCATTGCCGATGACGAGCGAGAACGGCGCCGCGCCTTCGACCTTCCGGCGCGTGCCCGCCAGGTTCAGCTGCGAGAAGACGATCCGCCCGTCGGCGTCCCTGATCTCGACCCACGACTCCTCGTTGAACACCAGCTCGATCCGCTTCCCGGCCAGAAGCGCCTCGCGCAGCTGCGCAGCGGGGGTCTGCTCCACCATCACCACCGGCACCGGTGGGGCTTCGGGCGCTGGCGCCGCGACCGGTGGCGCGGGGACCGGCGCCGGGGTTCGCTGGACCGGCCTGGGCGCGGCCGCCGGCGGCGCGTCCGGCCGCAGCATCCATTCGAGCACGACGCTGCCGACCGCGATGACGACCACCACCGACAGGAGGACGTAGACGAACGACCCGCGGCGAGGCTCGCGCGGGAACGGCACGTCCATGGCCTGCGGCCGCATCATGGTGGTGACCGGCCCCTCCTTCAGCTGCTGCTGCAGCGCTTCGATGAGGGGCGTCGCGTCGACGCCGACCAGCTTCGCGTAGCCCCGGATCATGCCCCGCACGATCGTCGGGCCGGGCAGGGCGTCGAATCGGTCGGCCTCCAGCGCCTCGATCTTCCGCGGCGAGAACTTGAGGCGCAGCGCGATCTCGGTCACGGTCATCCCCCGGGCCTGACGGGCGGCGGCGAGCGCGCGGCCCGGGCTCGACGGCGCGGCGGTGGCTGCGGTCTCCAGCGGCTGGTCGGACATGCGGCGCTCAGTCGTAGTCGCCGCGCAGCAGCGACTGGAATTCGCTCGAGTTCGAATAGCGGCGGCGCAGCTGCGTGGCGAAGCTGGTCTCGGCGAGCCGGTCGCCGCGCTTGCGCTCGATCCGCAGCGCGAGCCACAGCGACTCGGCGGTCGGCTCCGGCAGGAGCTTGTTGAAGCGCCCGACGAGCTCCCGCGCCTGCTGGAGCTGGCCGCGCCGATACAGCAGCTCCGCATACGGCAGCATCGCCTGCAGGTTGTTGGGATCCAGCCGAAGCGCCCGTTCGAAGTACTTGGACGCTTCGGCCGGATCGCGTTTCTGCAGGCAACGGCCCGCCGCCGCAAACGACTTCGCCGGGCTCGGGTAGAGGGGATTGCGCACCGCGTTCATGAACCACCCGATCGACTGGTCCTCCCGCCCGGTCTGACACAGAAACCAGCCGTAGTTGTGGTTCAGGTCCGGATCCTGCGGCGCGAGCTTGAGCCCCCTCTGGAAGCTCGCCTCCGCGGCGCCGTTCTCGCGCAGATCCATGTTGACCAGCCCGTGGACGTTGTACGCCGGCGCATAGTTCGCGTCGGCCGCGATCGCGATTCTGACCTCCTCGAGCGCTACACCGACGTTGCCGAGCTCGTAGTAGGCCGCGGCGAGGTCCGTGTGCGCCTTGGCGCGGGTGCGTGAGTCCTTCACCTCGCCGACGACGGGTCCGTAGTTCGGATCGGTCGGCTGGATCATTTCGGTCGTCGTTTCGTGCGTCGCGCAGGCCGCGATCAGGCCGCCGGCGAGCGCCGCGAGCAGCCGTCGGCAGCGGTTCAGCAGCATGCGGCCCTCGCAGCGCGCCCGGCCCGCCGCGTCCGGTCCTGGACCTGGCCGGCGAGCTGGCCGCAGGCCGCGTCGATGTCCTCGCCCCGCGTCTTGCGGGTGGTGCAGATGATGCCGGCGGCGAGCAGGCGCTCGGCGAACCTTCGGATCACCTCGGGCGGCGAGCGCCGGAAGCCGGAGTTCGGGAACGGGTTGAACGGGATCAGGTTGAACTTGCTCGGCACCTCGGCCGCGATCCCGACCAGCTCGCGCGCGTGGGCGGCGCTGTCGTTGACGCCGTCGAGCATCACGTACTCGAAGGTGATGAAATCGCGCGGCGAGCGCTCCAGATAGCGCCGGCACGCGGCCAGCAGCTCCGCGAGCGGGTATTTCTGGTTGACCGGGACCAGCCGGCTGCGCAGCTCGTCGTTCGGCGCATGCAGGCTCACCGCGAGCGCGACCGGGCATTCGTCGCGCAGGCGGTCGATCATCGGCACGATCCCGACGGTCGAGAGCGTGACCCGCCGGCGGGAGAGGTTGTACGCGTGGTCGTCCAGCATGAGCCGCAGCGCCGGCACGACGTTGTCGAAGTTGAGCAGCGGCTCGCCCATCCCCATCAGCACGACGTTGCTGATCACCCGATCTTCACTGCGCGTCACGCCGGGCGCCTGCGCCGCGCTTTGCGCGGGTGCTTCACGCGCCCGGAGAGCCCGTGATACCCACCAGAGCTGTCCGATGATCTCGGCCGTGGTCAGATTCCTGTTGAACCCCTGCCGCCCGGTCGAGCAGAACTGGCAGGCCATCGTGCACCCGGCCTGCGTCGACACGCAGAGCGTCCCACGGTTCGCCTCGGGAATGAACACGGTCTCCACGGCGTTGCCGGCGCCGACGTCGAGCAGCCACTTCTGGGTGCCGTCGGCGGCCTGGCTCTCGCGGACCAGCCGCGGCGGCGCGACCTCGGCCGATCGGGCGAGCGTCTCGCGCAGCCCTTTCGCGAGGTCGCTCATGCGGGCGAAGTCGGCCTCGCCGCACCGGTGCACCCAGCGCAGCACCTGCTTCGCGCGAAACGGCTTCTCGCCGAGCTCGGCGAAGAAGCCGGCGAGCGCGCCCGGGTCGAGACCGAGAAGATTCGTCCGCATGCGAGTGCGCTCTAGCGCGGGTAGATCTCGTCGGCCGGGAAGAAGAAGGCAATCTCGGTGCGGGCTGTGTCCGGTCCGTCGGAGCCGTGCACCGCGTTCGCGTCGATCGAGGCGGCAAAATCCGCCCGGATCGTGCCTTTCGCCGCCTGCCTGGGATCGGTGGCCCCCATCAGCTCGCGGTTCCTCGCGATCGCGTTTTCCCCTTCGAGCACCTGCACCATCACCGGACCGGACGTCATGAACTTCACCAGGTCGCGAAAGAACGGCCGCTCGCGGTGCACCGCGTAGAAGCCCTCGGCCTGCCGCTGCGAGAGCCACATCATCCGCGCCGCGATCACCTTGAGGCCGGCAGCCTCCAGGCGCGCGCAGATCTGGCCGATCGCGTTGTTCGCGACCGCGTCCGGCTTGATGATGGTCAGCGTCCGTTCAACCGCCATTGTCGCTCCGCTTGCTTCCGCGCTCCAGGAAATAACTTGTTATTTTAACATCGCTTTCCGCGCCGTCGACGGCTCGACGGCGAGGCGCTGCCACGAGAGCACGACGCCGCGCTCGCGGGGGCCGGCCTGAAGCGCCGCAGCAACGCCGATCCCCGGCACGAAGGCGAGGGTTCCGCCGCAATAGACGAGCGGCAGCCGCTCGCGCTCCCACGGCGGAACGGCCGCTTCCTGCAGGAGGTGCTTGAGCGTGCGCCTGGGGCGTCGCGCGTCCGGCTGGAACCGCTCGCCGCCCCCTCGGACGCGCACCTCGACCGGTCCCCGGGCCACGGCGACCGCCGAGATCCCCGCGCTGTCCGCCTCCTCGAACCGCAGCACCCCGCCCAGCTCGGGGAGCGGCCAGGTCCGCCGGCCATCCCAGCGCGAGCGCCAGTCGCGGCGCGGCTTCCCGCTCCGGGCAACGACCCACACCGCGCCCCGGAAGCGCCGGACCTCGAGATCCTCCACCGCCACCCGCACCACTCCGTCCTCCCGCGCCGTGAGCAGTTGCCGGAGCAGCTCATCGAGCTGGGCGCTGTCCGGTGCCCTCCCGCCCGCGGCGGACAGCACCCAGCGCAGGACGTTCTTCGCGCGCGGCCGGGGCATGCGGGCCAGCGACGCGACCCGCAAACGTCCGTCCTCGGTCGCGTCGCGCGCGTCGATCTCCGCCAGCGCCTGCGCGAGCTCCTCGGCCTCCGCGATGTGCGCCGCGCTCCGCGCGAGGTTCGCGGCCGCGTCGGGATTGAGCCCGCGCAGCAGCGGCATCACGCTCCGGCGGAGCCGATTGCGCGCGCGCCGCTCGTCGGCGTTGGTCTCGTCCTCGATCCACTCGAGGTGCCGCTGCCGCGCGTACGCCTCGATCTCCGCGCGCGCGGCGTCCAGCAGGGGCCGCAACAGCCGCGGCGCGTTGCGGGCCGCCTGGTCACGGATCACCGGCATCGCGGCGAGCCCGGGCAGCCCCGCGCCGCGCACGAGCTGCAGCAGCACCGTCTCGGCCTGGTCGTCCCGGTGCTGCGCGAGGACGACGAAGTCGGCGTCCGCGCGCGCGAACGCGGCGTACCTCGCCGCCCGCGCCGCGCCCTCCAGGCCGAGCTTGCGATACGGCGCCAGGTCGACCGCCTTGACCGCGCAGCGCACCCCGTACCGTCGTGCCGCCGCGCGCGCAAACCGCGCCCAGTCGCCGGCGTTCGGGCTGATGCCGTGATTGACGTGCAGACAGGACAGCGTGAAAGGATGCGCCGGCGCGAGCCGGGCGAGCAGGTCGAGCGCCGCGACCGAGTCGACGCCGCCCGAGAGCGCGAGCGTCACCCGGGCGCCACGCGGCACATGCTCCAGAAGGCGGCTCCGAACCCGCTCGGGGAGGTCACTTGGTGGTCGCTTCCTTGAACTTGCCATAGTCCATCAGCCGCTCGAACCGCGTCTCGACGAGCTCGGCCGGGCGCTTGTCGGCGAGGCTTCGCAGGGCATCCTGCAGCGCCTTCTTGAGGCTTTGCGCCGCCGCCGCGTGATCACGATGCGCGCCGCCGAGCGGCTCGGTCACGATCTTGTCGACGAGCCCCAGCGTCTTCAGCCGGCTGGCGGTGATCCCGAGCGTCTCCGCCGCCTCGGGCGCCATCTCGGCGCTCTTCCACAGGATCGAGGCGCAGCCCTCGGGCGAGATCACCGAGTAGGTCGCATATTGCAGCATCATCACGACGTCGCCCACCGCCACCGCGAGCGCACCGCCGGAGCCGCCCTCGCCGATGATGGTGCTCACGACCGGCACCCTCAGCTCGGCCATCACGTAGAGGTTGCGGCCGATCGCCTCGGCCTGGCCGCGCTCCTCCGCGCCGATGCCGGGATACGCCCCGGGCGTGTCGACGAAGGTCAGCACCGGCAGGCCGAACTTCTCGGCGAGGCGCATCAGCCGCAGCGCCTTGCGATAGCCCTCCGGGCGGGGCATGCCGAAGTTGCGGTAGATCTTGTCTTTCGTGTCGCGGCCCTTCTGGTGGCCGATCACCATCACCGGCTGGCCGTTGAAGCGCGCGAGCCCGCCGATCATCGACGGGTCGTCCGAGAACGAGCGGTCGCCGTGCAGCTCCTCGAAGTCGGTGAAGAGCGCCCCGACGTAGTCGAGCGTATACGGGCGCTGCGGGTGTCGCGCGACCTGCGCGACCTGCCACGGCGAGAGCTTCGAATAGATGTCCTTCGTCAGCGCCTGGCTCTTCTTCTGCAGGCGCGAGATCTCCTCGGAGATGTCGACCGCCGAGTCGTCCTGCACGAAGCGCAGCTCGTCGATGCGCGCCTCGAGCTCGGCGATCGGCTGCTCGAAATCGAGAAAGGTCGCTTTCATTCCGGATCCGCGCTGGACAACCGCGGATTCTACTGAAGGTTCGACCCGGAGTCCGGCGCCCGGGGCCGGCGTCAATAGCGTCGCGCCGGGGACCGGCGTCACTCGGGTTGCGCCGGGGACCGGCGTCAATATTCGACCGGCACCGGGTCGAGGCTCCGCCAAAGGTACCAGGTTGCGACCGACCGCCAGGGTTCCCAGCGCGCGGCGAGCGCGCGGAGCTCGTCGGCGTCAGCGGGCTCGCCGCCGAAGTAATGCAGACTCGCCGCACGCCGTAACCCGAGGTCATCGACCGGGAGCACGTTCGGCCGCAGCAGGCTGAACATCAGCAACATCTCCGCCGTCCAACGGCCGATCCCGCGCACCTGGACGAGCTCCGCAATCACCGCCTCGTCGTCCATCTGCGGCCAGCGGTGCGCTTCGATCGTGCCGTCGACGAAGTGGCGCGCGAGGTCGCGAAGGTACTCGGCCTTGCGCTCCGAGAGTCCGCACGCGCGGAGGCGCCGCACGCGAAGCCCCGCCACCGCCTCGGGCGCGAGCGCCGGCGCCGCCGCGACGAGCCGGTTCCATACGCTCTGCGCGGCCTTGACGGAGATCTGCTGCCCGACGATCGAGCGCGCCAGCGTCCGGAACGGGTCGCCCCGGCTCTGCAGCGCGATGCGCGGATAGGTACGGATGATCCGCCCCAGCACCGCGTCGCGCCGCGCGAGCGCGCGTTTCGCGCGCTGCCAGTACTCGGGGCGATCCGGCGAGCTGGGTCCTTCGGTCACGACGCCGCCCCGACCGGCAGATTGAGGAGCAGGTTCTGGGGCTTCATCCGCACCACGCCGCCCTCGTCCATCCCGAGCGCCATGTAGACCGGCCGGGCGGCGACGTCCTGGCGCATGTCGGCGGGGTCGGCGAACTCCAGCTTGAACAGCGCGAGCAGCCGGCCGAGCCGCCCGGCCTCGACCTCCTCGCCGCGCCAGAGGTCGTTCAGCACCGCGGTCGATTGCGCGTCGAGGCCGACGTGCCACGCCCAGCGCCGGTCCTCGATCTGCCGCAGCGGCGAGACCCGCACCTCGGCGGCGAGGAAGTGCCGGACCCAGCGCTCGATGACCCGGCACAGCGCGGCGAGCGCGGCGCGCCCGTGATTGAGGCTGATCACCAGGTCGTGGCGCTGGTCGCGCTCCCAATAGATCTCGGCGTTGTCGGCGTCGAGCACGTCCAGATTCACCGCCCGGGTCGGGAGCTGGGCCTCCACGATCAGCCGCCCGAGACTGCCGTAGGCGCCGCCGGATGCGTGCATCTCCACCGTCTCGAGATCCGCCAGCATGATCTGCCCGTCGTCGACGCTTGCCTTCTGCTCGCGGTAGAAGAGCTCCGCCGCGCGCGCCTCGAGCGGATCATCGACGCCGTCGAGGACGTTGCGGAGGATGATCTGCGCCAGCTGGTCGATGAAGAGCGGCGGCGTGCGCATGGCGGCGTCGAACAGCCCCCGATAGCACGCCTCGACCGACGCCGCGCCGAGCAGCCGGTCGCGGAACTCGAGCCACACCCGGTAGTTGAACTGCGCGTCGCGGTCCTCGATCGACTCGATCTCGGGTGCGCCGACCGCCCGGCGCGGCGCGTCGAGCAGCCCCTGGTGCAGGGCGATCTCGTTCGGCCCCGACGCCTCGACCGGGCGGATCTCCGGCCGCAGGAGATAGGCGCGCAGGAAGTCGTCGGTGACGAGCAGCCGCCCGGCGGCGTCCCGCCCCAGGAGATGAAAGCCGGAGCTCAGCCAGAAGTCCCGGGCCATTCGGCGATTGCAGCGCGGCCAACGCGGCCCGGGGTCCGCGGCTTCAGCGCGGGGCGAGTGCGAGCTCGAACACGCGGCTGTGCGACGACACGTGCTGGAGCAGGAACTCCATCTGGTCGGACAGGATCTTGCGGTTCGTCAGGATGAGGTACTCGGCCTTGTTCGGCACGTACGGCACGTAGACCAGCTGGAGCCCCGATTCCTCCGGGGTCCGGTTGCGCTTGATGCCGTTGCAGTGGCGGCACGCGGTAACGACGTTCATCCACGAGTCGCGGCCGCCGCGCGACATCGGCAGGATGTGGTCGCGCGTGAGCCGCAGGAACGAGAACTCCCCGCTGCAATACGCGCACACGTGGCGATCGCGGCGGAAGAGCTCGCGATTGTTGAGCGGGGGGACCTGGTTGAAGCCCTTGAGCGCCATCGCCTTGCCCTTGATCGCGATGATCGAGTGGCCGGTGATGCGCGAGCGCTCGCCGGTCGCGCGCGAGACGCCGCCGTGCGCGGTGAACGCGACGGTGCCGAGCGTCCACGCGACGAGGTTCTTCGCGTAGTAGAAGCACGCCTGCTGCCACGGGACCCAGCGGTGCGGGACCCCGTGAGAGTCGAGGGTCAGGATCAGGGGTGCTTCCATCGGCAACGGTTAGGCGAAGCGCGGACGTTGCCGATTGTGCCTGAAAGATCAGGCGCGTGGCTAGCGCCCCTCCCCGGGGCGGGGTTCGGGCGTCCCCCGGGCACGGGTGCGCGTCAGGTCAATACAGCGCGCTGGCGAGCTTCCGGCGATATTCGCCGACCAGGTCGGGCTGGTCGGCCGCGAGCCCGAACACCTCCACCATCGCCTTGCGGGCGCGTTCGCGCCGTTCGCCGCGGCCGCGGCGGATGACTTCGAGCAGCGCCTCGAGCGCCGCCCGGTAGTCGGCGTCGGCGACGAGGCGCTCCGCGTAGGCGAGGCGGACCTCGAGATCGTCGGGGTGCGCGTCGACGCGAGCGTTCAAGGTCGCGGCGTCGGGCAGGCTCTGGCCTCGCTTCCAGAACCCGATCCTCGCCGCGAGATTCTCGGCGCGCTCGTCGCGCCGGTGAGTCGGCACTGCCGCGAGCGCCTCGTCGGCGCCCGCGAAATCCTGGC